>Ga0206889_1009_pt1 | contig 47809 bp, 38 predicted proteins | sample Alteio_BWOrgHeat_57_FD_153245 | JGI IMG/M metagenome (GOLD analysis project Ga0206889, IMG submission 153245) | Enriched cells from forest soil in Barre Woods Harvard Forest LTER site, Petersham, Massachusetts, United States - Alteio_BWOrgHeat_Nextera5 ... | reverse complement strand
TATGGTTTGTGTTTATAGATATTCAGAAATTCGTTCAAAGATTAGTTCTCTAAGTTTTTAAAAACGCATCGACAAGTCGATGCGAGGGCAAAGCGGTGACGAGTCACCGCACTCCAAACGCTGCGCGAGTTTAAATTTTTGTTAACCTAAAGAATTAATTATTAATTATTTATAGAATCGTATGTGACATGTCGTATCATTTTTTTATGATTATAAAGTATTTATTTTATAAAAATGATGAATAAAATTTTGTCGTACTGATAAGATAAATTTTTAACTTTGCGAATTTAAAAAAGGAAAACCATTATGAAATGCGATCCTAATCTCTCACAACCGGTTTTCAATCTCAAACTGGTCTTATCTCATGGTAAAAAAAATCGGTTAGCATGGATATCTACAGAACATATACAGAGGCTTAGCCCTTATTTGACCGGTCTCATAAAAAAAATTGATGAATATTTTGATGAACTTCACTTACCCTCAATAGCAGATGTACAGGGTCGATTCGAGTTGGGTAAGCTAACCGATTATTCGGATGAATATAAAATTCAAAAAACGCAAAAAATTGCTTATCATTATATTGTCTCCGGTACAAGAGATGAGGATCCTATCCTGAATTGGCTTGCGGGCAGTTTTTATGAAATAGAAAGTCTTAAAGAGTCTGTTAAAGAAGCGCTGTTTTTATCGCATGAAATATCGATTAATCAACATAGAAATTTTCTTTTATTTCTTACAATGGCAATTGATAGAAACTTTTCGTCTGTAGTGCAATTATTTCAAGAATTAGTTGCTTCGGCAAATCGGAAAAAAATTGAATCACTCATAATTTTATCAAATGATCCGAGAGTTTGGAATATTCTAAATGCAGCAGATGAAATAATACAATTGAAAGAACAATATGAATCCCCGATAGTAGATGAGCCTCCTTTTTTAAAAGAAAAAAACGGAATCATTCAACTTGATCTCACCTCTTTTGTACAAAATAAGGCAGATATAAAATCTGTAATAAAAAGTATTTTTGGTTCCGGATTGAATATCGGAGAGATTTATTGCAGTAATGTAGAACCCGAGCATAATTTTGGTCGACAGTTACGTTCCGGCAGTAAATTTTTGAAAAATGTGACTTATTTAAATTTAGAAAATAATCAATTTTCAGACCGGTGTTTGAGGTCATTAGGAGAGGTGCTTTTTAATCATGAGACTATAAAAAATGCTTCTTTTAAAAATTGTCGGATTGATGAAAACAGTTTTCCTATTTTGACAGGAGCTGTTAATAAATCTAAGGTAAATATTAGTTGGAGCAATATGTTGGAAGATTCAGATGAAAGTCAGAATCAAATGCAGGCATTCATACATCTTGAAGAATTAGATCTTTCAGGCAACCTTTTGGTGAATAAAGAGATGTCTGAAATTCAAGAGATTTATGCGTATAATCCCGGCATAAAAATACATGTTCAACCGGTCAATAAAAATAACATACTTGAAAAAAAACGTATTTTGCATGAGTTCTGCACAGACGGGATTTTAAAAATTGAAAATAATCCGGTGCTTTTTCTTAATCATGTAGAGCAATTAACAAAAAAAATGATTTCCACAGTCGATTGTAACTGTTATATGGATCAAAAAATAGAAGAGGCTATTGCGTTATTGATTGCAAAAAATTCTTGCGTCAAAAATTTAGTGTTTTCCGGAGTCTCAGAGAATAGTTGTAAGGTAATGCATCGTTTAATGGTATCGCCAAAAATTGAATCCCTTTCACTTCAACTTGAAAAAACGTTTAAAGATCCGTTTTTGATGCTTTCAAATATTCTTAGACACCTTGCTTTAAAGGAGCTTAGTGTTTCGTATTTAAGGTTTGATAAAAAAGAAGATGTACAGGAATTTTTCACCTCTGTGAGGACATCCGGTTTAAAATCGTTAAAGCTCTGCAATGTGTATTTTGGTTTTAAAATCTCAGAAGAGATAAGTGATTTTATATGCAGCAGCATAAATGAAAATCCTCATTTGGAAAATTTATCCTTCAATAATATACCGAAAAGGTATGTGAATAAAATTATTATAAAGCTTTTAGAGAAGAGTGTGAACTTAAAAAAATTGGAACTAATAAATGCCCAAATAGATGATAAAATATTTCTCTCTATTTTAAAAATTTTATTCGAAAAAGATTCTCTCGGGAAGCCGGAAGAACTCGATTTATCCCATAATAAAATCGGTATGTTGGGATTGAGATATTTTCTTCACTATTTAGAAATAGGTTCATTGACCTGCTTAAAAGTACTTAATTTGGAGAACAATGCGATCGATTGTTCTATTTTAAAAGAAAAGCTAACAAGCTTATCGGAAAAAATTCCGGTGCTCTATCACATTTAAAATATAATTAAAAGAGGTTTAACATGTCCGTTAAAATGTGTCTGCAATTACCTGTCTGTTTAAATTCTTCATTTCGCCAAGATATTGAAGGGGAATTTGATCTAAATTTTATCAAAGAGAATAGTATCCTAAATAATTTATGTGATTTTATATCCTATCCAATTGCGTACGTAAATCAATACAATAATACTCCGTATTTTCCGAAAATAAGACTCACTGATGACTCATCGGGTATCAAATCTTTTAAGATAGCTAAAATTGCGTTTAGATATCTGTTAAATAGGAAAATAAAAGAAAGAGAAGGGATAAGCAACATTATTGCCGGAATTTATTATGGAATTTCAGCTTTATATGACGGTTGGGGAACTTTTTTAGTAAGTTTTTTAAACGGAGCTTCTTTTGAAGATCATGTTGATTTGTTGTCGTGTATTATTGAGAGAAAAAATATGATTTTTTTCAGCGCATATATGAAATATGTGTTAGAAAAAATGTCCCCCTGTCAAATAAAAAAAATGTATGAATTAAGTAGCGGGATAACTGCTGATTATTTCTTATTTATCCATAAGACATTATATTTTTTCCGATCAGAGTATATGAGATTACTCAATAATAATCCGGAATCTCCTAACGCATTGGAAATATCCGACGGGAAAAATAAATCGTTAGAGGAAATTCTCTATCCTTTTCCGGAAATACGGAATATTGATTTGTATTCTTCTTTTTTTCACATCGTTGCTTCAAGAGAAATAGATTATAAAGTCCTGACTAATCGGAGTCCGGCATTTATAGAGCACATCGCTGAAATGTTAAAGCTTTGTGATGTTTCCGTTCTTGTTACTTGTGATATGAGTTCTTCGCCTGTTGTCGGGAGTGAATTTTTTCAAAATATCATTCGTTTAAAGAATGTTAAATGTCTTACTTTTACTTTTTGCCAATTTAATGAAGGTTTTATCAAAGAATTTAAAAATTTTTTACACTCGGAATTCAATCAAATAAGTGAATTTTCTTTTAAAGAAACGAATATAAGCTCGGCCGATTTTAATTATTTATTCGAAGGGCTCACAAAAATTGAAAGTATAGATCTGTCAGGTCATGAAAAGATCGATAATCAAATTCAAAAGATTTTAAGCTCACTTTTTATCTGCAATAAAAGTTTCAAAATAAATTTAAAAGGAACATCTATATCGTCGGAAATTTGCGAAAGTCTTCCTTCAGAACATATTATGCAATTGATCCGGTTGGGGAATTTTAAGGATGAGATAGAGGTGAACAACACTGAGATTATTATCAGGAAAATCAACCAAAAAGGATTTGCTTATTTATGTAAACCTTTAATATTAAATCAGTTAAATTATACTAAAGTTACTTGCGATTTTGAAAAAGAATCGGACGATCCGGTGTTACAGGAATATCATAGCTTAGCTTCTTTTTTATTCGAGTTGAAAACCATTAATACCTTAAAAATTTGCAGTAAATCAAGCTCTGCTGCAGTACCGGGGTATTTAGCTCATTCCGTTAAAAACTCCGGGATTACAATTAAAAAGTTGAATTTAAGTTTTCATGAATTGGAAATTAATCAGGAGGATTTTTTAAATTTATTATCAGCTTCTAATGTAACAAAACTCTCGTTAATGGTTTTTGAATTAAAAAATTGTGATATAAAATCCTTCTCCCGCGCTGTTAAAAAAAGCACATTAGAATATATCAGCCTTAAATTTATCCAAGATGAACGGCATTTTTTGGGTTCACAACAATTTTGCAAGGCTCTTGCAAAAAATAAAAGCTTAAAAAGTGTCCGGTTGACTTGGAATACTTTCCGGCCGAATGAACTTTTATATCTCGCAAAAAAACTGAAAAAAAATACCGCGTTAACTGAGTTAAATTTTTCGCATACTGAAGTAGAAGCTGAATCTTTCGGAGAAATATTAAGAGCCCTCATAAATACTGCAGAGTATGAAACAAGCTCGTTAAAAGTGTTAAACTTTGCTTTTTTGAAGTGCAGAAGTACGATACAAAGCAGAGAAATTCAACAGGAGAGAATCATAGCTAAAAAAATAGCGGAGTGTTTAGAGAAGGTTCCTTTTACAAAATTACACTCTTTAAATTTAAAAGGGATTAAATTTAAACCGCGCGAAATTGCAAGGATAAAAAAAATTGCCGAAAAAATATATGAAAAATCTCCCGACTTCCGGCTTTTAATAGATTAGGAGTGACAATGAGTCTGACTATTTTCCCCCGATTAAACGAAATTTCTCCGGAGCAGGTAGCTCGAAATTTTTTATGTTACTCCGTGCATTTTTCTTCACAGGATGCAGGGGCGGAGAAGATACATCGTTTATTTCACATCATGGAGGAGCAAAAGCAGTCTACAATTTTGTATGAAGGGATAAAAAAAGAATTTTGCGGTAGACCTTATGAATTAGGTTTGATTTATAAAAATATAAAAAAAAATTATAGGAAAGCAAAAATATGTTTTCGTGCAGCGAAAGACTATAGTAAACTGATTGACAAAATAGAAAAGCAAATTGCAAAAGATAATCCTTGGGCGAAACTTTTGTTGGGAACATTTTATTACGAGGGACAATATAGAGAAAAAGATGAGGCTAAAGCGGCTGAATTATATCTAAAGGCTTCCCGGCATGAAAATCCGACTGTTCAATATATTTTAGGATATATGTATGAGAACGGGAATAAAGTAGAAAAAAATGCTGTCATGGCAACAAATTGTTACCGGAAAGCTCGAAGATATTATGAAAAAATTGCCGATTTCAGACTGATGTATCAAAACGGAGAGGGTGTCGGGCAGGATTATGTAAAAGCGATTAAATATTACGCCTTATCCGGCGATCAGGGACAGGAAGAGGTTGAATCTGCTTTAGAAAATATTTATGACCGGCTCATTTCGGCTCGGAAAGAGGGCTGTATTCAAAATTTAGCAGAAGCTTTTTATGAATTGGGAATGATTTATTATTTAGGTAAAGGGGTCATAAAAAATAACCTACGTGCGCAAATTTTATTCCAAGAAGCAGCTAATTCCGGATTAGCAGCGGCCGGCACTTCTTTAGGAATGATGTATTATTCCGGAGAAACGGGTGAGCGAATCTATAAAAAAGCGGCAGAACTATTTTTATGGGCCGCCGATCAAGGTGATACACATGCCGAAGTTATGCTAAAATATATACGTAAATATGATCAGGTGTATCCGGAAACCCTCCGGCGAGGTAGGAGGCAACGTATACCTTCGGCCTATCTGAAAGGTTCTTCTTCGAGTTTCAAAAAAATAAATTTGGAAAAGCCGTGCCCGGGTAGGATTTGCGAAAAAATCTAATCGTATGTTAATAAAGAATATAGAAAGTGATCATACAATCAACAGCCGGGCGCCTACCATGCAATTTTTCTTTATTCTTTTTTCGATTTTTCTTTTTAGTTCCCTTTCTCTTCAGGGATATCAGGCTACCCGTGAGATTTTGGAAAATGAGTGCGATGTACATAAAATTATTCTCATCAAAACACAGCTTTCCGAAGAGGAAGCGAAAGAAATTATTTCGTTTTTGCAGAGTAAAGGGATTACCGCTATCAAAAGAAACATGTTAGCCGGACGCGAAAAAAATGATTCTGAGATTTTTTGGAATATTTATGCGCCTCTTTGCGATGCGGTAGAGGTGATTACTCTTTTAGATAAAGCCGGTCTCCCCAAAAGAAAAAAGAGCAGGTTGTTTGAAGAGTTCATGCGAAGAGAGAGGGAGCAACCGGAAAGATACGGTTCGTATGCGAGTCGGGCAGAAGATCTCGAGCAGGAGATAGAGCGGATACCGGGCGTTCTCGATGCCGAAATTCTTATAGGTCCTATCAAGGGCAACAACCCGACCGGAGAAATAGAGTGCCTTGTATATATCCGACATACAGGTGTGCTGGATGATCCGAACGGACAATATGCAGAGATGATTAAAAAAAATCTGCTGCAAAAAATTTCGGGTCTCACCATGAAAAATATCACGATATTGGCAGAGCGGGAATCGGATGAAATTTATAAATATCCGGAGCAACGGTAATCCGAATTTAAAAAATATATATAGTCATCTTAAGAGACTGACAGGAAATGTCATCGGGTCGTCTTTTGACTTTTACCTTTTTTACCTCTTCCGGTAGCATAAGCTTAACTTATAATTTTTCCCCGGATCGCGAGGTTTATCCATGATTCCCTTTACCCATCGAAAATGCCGTATTCCTCTTTTGCGATATGCTTCTCTTTTTGTGTTATGCCTATTCCTTTCATTGTTAACAGGTTGCGCTAAAAAAAGAACGATTGTCAACGGTCAGGAAGAAAAGGAAGCAAATGAAATTATCGTTCTTCTGTCCACCAAAGGGATCAATGCCGATAAGGTAAAAAGTATTGAAGCCACGACCGGAGGAGCTCAAAAGGTAACTCTTTGGGATATTTCAGTTCCGGATGAAGAAACTACTTCTGCAATGTCTATTCTCAATAACGCAGGATTGCCCAGGAAAAAAAGTCAGAACCTTCTCAATATTTTTTCCAATACAGGTCTTGTTCCGACCGATATGGCAGAAAAAATCCGGTATCAGGCCGGATTGGCATCGCAAATCGCCGGTACCATCAGAAATATTGACGGAGTTCTCGATGCCGATGTTCTGATCTCTTTTCCCGAACAGGATCCTCTTAATCCGACAGCACCGAAAAAAGATATTACAGCATCGGTTTATGTAAAACATTCCGGCGTTCTCGATGATCCGAATACGCATTTGGCATCCAAAATCAAAAGTTTAGTGACCTCCAGCGTCTCCGGCCTCAAATATGAAAATGTCACCCTTGTTCCCGATCGTGCCCGATTTACCGATCTTCCTCCCGGCGGCATATCCAAAAGTGACGAGGATCTTCAATATGTAAAAGTATGGGGCATCACTGTCGGAAAAGATTCCGTGACCATGTTTAGAATTATTTTCTTTACTTTCTGCATCATTCTTCTTTTACTTATTCTCATTATCGTATGGATAGGTTGGAAAACGTTCCCTCTTTTAAATGAACGCGGAGGGATAAAAGAACTTTTTAATCTTAAATCGATGAATCCGAATGCATCCCATTCCGAAGAAAATAAGGAAGAGGAAAATTCCACCGAGACCGATGCCGAAAAAGTAAAAAGAAAAAAATCGGAAGAAAATTCCTTAGCAGATGAATCTGCAGATTTTGCCGGAGATCTTAATGTGTACGATGAAGACGAACGGGAAAAATAATTCCGAAAAAAAATTAAAGCAACATAGTTGCGGGTATTTCAAGACATGGAAGCAATAAAACCCAAAAGTCAAATACTCCTAAAAATCCTTGTAGACCGTTTTCATCCCGGTGCAGCACGAGAAATTCTGGGGAAAAGTTTGCATGCGGATGTCGCAAAATCGATTAGTGAAATTCATCTTCCTCACGGTAATCTGCAAAAATTGCTTGTACATTCCGAAGAGGCACTTGCTGCTATCCACTATTCATGGATTGCCGAAGCCGTTATGCTCTTTCCTAAAAAACTGTACGCCTCGCTCATTAAAGCATTGCCTTTAGAGCAGCGTCAGGGAGTTTCCGCTTTATTGAAAGTCGATGTACCGAAAGCCCCTCTTTGTCCTGTCTCAAAAAAATTTCTTTCGGATAGTCTATATAAAAAAATTGAAGGGGCATCCGATGCGCTCCCTTTAGATTTTATTCAGGAAAAACCTCTCTTTGTGTTGTTGCATACGGATAAAAAAAAAATGCCGGAGCTATTTGATTTCCTTGGACTTTTTGATCTGGCCTATAAATTTAAACTGATCATAGATAAAAAAACGATTTCATTAGTGGAAAAAGCCCTTTCACCGGGTAGAATGAAATTTTTACGCTCTTTGCTACATTTAAAAAATCTTGTGCCGGTTGCCGATATCGATTTAATGAATTGGTCGGGTGATCCTGAAACGTTATGTAAATTGATTCATCGAAACGGAATTCTGCGTATGACAAAAGCAGTTGCCGGGTATGATAAAGATTTTATTTGGCACCTAAGTCGCCGTCTCGATACGGGAAGAGGAAGAATCGTTTTGCGGTATTTTTCTGAAGAAGAAAGTACAATTACTCCTGTTTTAGCCGAGCAGGTTTTATTGATCATTAACACCCTAACCCGAAAGAAAGAATCGTGAAAAATAAATTTTTCTCTCTCATTCACGGTGATGATATTCTTATTGCACCGGAAACAAAAATAGTACCTGCAAAAGAATTTACAGAGCTGCTTGATGCAAGAGGTGTTCTGGACAAAGTAAAACAGGATGCGTTGCAATATAAACAGGAAATTGCAGAAGAATGCGAAAAGATGAAGGAAAAGGGTAGGCAAGAGGGGTATGAGGCCGGATTCCTTGAATGGGCTAAGCATATCGAACTGTTTAAGGCGGAGATCGCTTCTGTCCGCGGAGAATATACCAAGCAATTGGCTTCAATTGCTTTGAAAGCAACGCAGAAAATTGTAGGAAAAGCTTTCGAAATGTCTGATGACATAATCTATAGAATAGTAGAGAATGCATTAAAACCGGTGTTGCAGCATAAACGCATTACCATCTACGTAAATAAAAAAGATCTGTTCGCATTGGAAAAAAATAGAGAAAAACTGAAAAATGCATTTGAACAGATTGATTTTCTCTCAATTCGGGAAAGGGACGATGTCGATCCGGGAGGATGTGTCATAGAAACCGAGGGGGGCATTATCAATGCCAGACTGGAAAATCAATGGAATGTTCTGGAAAAAGCATTTCAAAAATTGACAGAAAATATTTCAAAAGAAGGTAATTTGAAAATTAATGAAGTCGCCCCGGAGGGCAATAAAGGGTAAACCGGATGATACATCTTTCGTTATGTAAGCGGATTTTTTTCCCGCTGTTTCTTGTTCTTATGTTTTTTTCTCCCCTCTCTCCGCAGGCATTCGGAGATCCGCCTAAGCTTACCGTAAAAGAGCGGGAAGCTTTGCAAAAAGAGGCACAAATAAAAGCGGAACAAATAAAAAAACAAAGAACGGAAGATCTTTTTGCCCCCTTTGACAATTTTCAGCGACCCTCTCTGATTACCGAAGCGGTCACGCTTTCTCTCTTTGCCCTTCTTCCTTTTATTGTCATGATCCTCACGGCCTATATGAAGATCGTCATTGTGTTGTCTCTCCTTCGAAGTGCCTTGGGAGTGAACCAGGCGCCGCCGAACCAGATCATCAACGGGATTGCGTTTATGTTGAGTATTTTTGTGATGTATCCGACGATCACACAAATGTATGAAATTTCGCAAGAGGCTGTAGCTGAGTATAGTGCGCCCGATTCATTGGTTTCTAAAGAGTCTTCCGCTTATATCATTAAAATTGCGAGCAGAGCAAAAGAGCCTTTAAGAGAGTTCCTCCGGATCAACTCCTCACATAAACATCACGCGCTCTTTTATCGATTGGCCTATAAAATTATTCCGGAAAATAAAAGGAAAAATCTGCAGCCTGACGATTTTCTTATCATGATCCCCTCTTATATCACCAGTCAGCTGAAGTATGCTTTTGAAATCGGAGTACTTATCTACATCCCTTTTTTCGTGATCGACTTGGTGACCTCTAATATTCTCCTTGCAATGGGGATGATGATGCTTTCGCCGGTCACCATTTCTATGCCGTTAAAACTTTTTTTACTTGTCATGCTCGACGGGTGGACTTTGCTTGTGGAAGGCCTCATCAATACCTTCAGAACAACTTAATCAGGAGAAAATAATGTTCCAAACACAGGTTACACAACTTGCTTATCAGGGACTGTTGCTTATCCTTATATTGTCGGCCCCTCCTATCCTGATCAGTATGTTCTTCGGACTTATCGTGGCAATTTTCCAAGCCGCTACGCAGATTCAGGAACAGACATTGTCGTTTACCATTAAACTTGTAGCGGTGACTCTGACATTGATGCTGATGGGACCTTGGTTAGGACAGCAAATTCTCGGTTTTGCCACCAATATATTTATTCATTTTCCGCAATGGAGTCTCTCTTCACCATGATATATATGTTAGACGAAAGAGCTTTACATGGATCAAGATAGTTACCTCTCATTATTTGTCAACAGCGCTTTTGCAGGAAATCCGCTGGGAGCCTTATCTTTATTTTTTCTCTTCTTAGCCAGAATGCTCCCCATTATTCAATCCGCCCCCTTTTTCGGCTCCCGTGTTTTGGCCAATCCGGTGAAAGTAGGATTTGCCATCTGCATCTTTGTCATCTTTTTGCCTCAGCTTATGGCGCAAACAAAAACTCCTCTCGATTTCAATTTCGTATTGCTCATTTATTTGGTGAAGGAAATGATCATCGGTATGTTCATGGGACACATCATTTCTCTCCCTTTTGTGATCGCACAGAGTGCAGGGATTATCATCGATAACCAAAGAGGCGGTGCGAGTTTGATGGTGAATGATCCGACCGTACAAAATCAGTCTTCTCCTTTAGGAACACTTTTTAATATGGTCCTGATCTATCTTTTTTATGCTATCGGAGGACCTTGGGATTTCCTCAATGCCTTGTCTTTGTCCTATGATTTGCTTCCGCCCGATCAGTTTATTGTAGCCGGATTTTTCTCTACCGATGCATTTCCTATCGGACAATTTGTGAAGATGTTGAATCAGGTGATGGTCATGACGACGCAATTGGCTACTCCGGCTTTGATTGCTATTTTGATGACCGATTCCTTTTTGGGGATAGCCAACAGACTTGCGCCGCAGGTTCAGATTACATTTCTTGGGATGCCTTTGAAATCGTTATTAGGATTGACGATTGTTTGCATAGGTTGGCGGGTGATGGTGACGCAGATGGTGGCGCAATGTAAATATTGGCAGGACCATCTTGTAGAGTTGCTTTATGTCTTCAATATATACGGGACTCCTCCGGGTTAAGAAGAATTGAATTCGCGCAGTGGTATTAAATAAAGTCTAAACCTCTGTTTATTAATTGGTTGAGTGAAGAAAATTTCAATTCGCGCAGCGTTTGGAGTGCGGTGACTTGTCACCGCTTTGCCCTCGCATCGACTTGTCGATGCGTTTTTAAAAACTTAGACAACTAATATTTGAACGAATTCCTGAATATCTATAAACACAAAACATCGCTTAAACCGCCTCGACAAGTCGAGTCGAGGGCAAAGCGGTGACGAGTCACCGCACTCCAAACGCTGCGCGAATTGAAATTTTCTTAAATCAATAGATATTTGCGCTTTAATGAATTTTATTCTTCTTATGACATTTGTTTGCGGTACCACGAGATAAATTTGGGAATACCCATTTCAAGAGAGGTTTGGGGGTCGTATCCTAAAAGCCGTGAACTCTTTGTGATATCGGCATAGGTTTTGTGCACATCTCCGACGGGAAGCGGTTTGTTGATCCGGATCGCTTTTTTTCCAATGGATTGTTCCAATATGTCGATCAGTTCATTGACGGAGTGAGGATGATTATTTCCCAGATTGAATATTTCGTTGCCGGCTCCTAAATCGAGTGCGGCGGTTGTTCCCGAGATGATATCGTCGATGTAGGTAAAATCCCGCCATAATTCTCCTTCCCCGTACACTTCGATCGGTTCGTTATTGATGATTTTTTTGGTAAAAGAAAAATAGGCCATATCGGGTCTTCCCCATTCTCCGTATACAGTAAAAAAACGGAGGCCTATAGCGGAAATTCCGTACAATTTATGGTACATATCTGCCATCATTTCATTCATTTTTTTCGTTGTCCCGTAAAAGGAGGCTTGGTCATTGATAGAGTCCGATTCTTCAAAAGGAGTTTTTGTATTGTTGCCGTAAACAGAAGAAGAAGAGGCGTAAAGCAGCTTTACATCCGGAAATTCTCTGCAAAATTCCAGAATATTAAAAAATCCGTCCACATTACTTTGCAAATATTCCCTAGGATTCTCTAAAGAATAGCGGACTCCTGCCTGTGCAGCCAAATTGACGATATGAGTCGGCTTAAATTTGAGAAGCGTTTCATCAAGAAAAGGATAATCACATAAATCTCCTTTTACAATTTTTATCCCTTTTAAATTTGATGCCCGGTCCCGTTTCAGTTCCGGATCGTAGTACGAATTAAAGTTGTCATAACCCAACACCTGATCGCCCCGTAAAGCAAGTGAACGGGCTAAATGGAATCCGATAAATCCGGCAGCCCCTGTAATAAATACTCTTTTAGTCATGTCGATTCCGAATTTTTTAAGGATAATTCTTGTGGCAAACATTCTTTCATTGTTATCTTAAAATCATGAAAGATAACTTACAATCCAATATCTCCAAAAATCGAAGATTGCTCTCGGGATGGGGAAACTTTTCCAAAAGCACCGCCTCTCTTTTTTATCCTGAAACTTTCGGCGCTGAGTATACACTCCCGCAAGGAACCTGCCTTGCGCGCGGTTTAGGACGAAGCTATGGCGATGCTGCGTTGAATGAACAGGGCAATCTTCTGATGACCGAAAAATTCGGAAGAATCTTAGATCTGACCCCTTCCGGAGTGCTTACAGCTACTGCCGGATCGAGTCTGGAAGAGATCATTCGCTATTGTCTTCCTAAAGGCTTTTTTCTTCCCGTGACTCCGGGCACGCAATATGTGACCTTAGGAGGATGTATCGCAGCCGATGTACATGGGAAAAATCATCATATTGACGGATCGTTCTCCCGATTTGTCGAAAAATTTACCCTTATGCTTTGTAACGGAACGATCGTGACCTGCAGTCCGGAAGTCAATGCTCCCCTTTTCCATGCTACGGTCGGAGGGATGGGACTCACCGGAATCATTTTAGAGGTTGTTTTGCGTCTGATCCCCGTAGAAACCGCCTATATTCGCACGCATTACAGAAATGCAAAAGATCTGTCGCATAATTTGGAGCTTCTTTCTGATCGTTCTATAGAAGACCGGTATTCTGTCAGTTGGGTCGATTGTCGGGCGGGAAGGAAAAATTTCGGCAGGGGTGTTTTGATGACAGGTCGCCATGCCGGAAAAGAGGATCTGCAATCGATAGCCGATCCCTTTGTCATTCCTCGGAAGAGAGAAATTTCTATCCCTTTTTATTTTCCCGACGGATTGTTAAATTCTTCTACTGCCCGACTTTTTAATGCGTGCTTTTATGCGGCCAATAAAAATAAAGGGGTGCATATCAAAGATTACGCCGGATATTTTTATCCGTTAGATACAGTCAAATATTGGAATAGAGTCTATGGAAAAAGAGGATTCATTCAGTATCAGTTTGTTGTCCCTGAAGATTCCGGTCGCCGATCCATCGGAAAGATATTGCAGCACATTTCCGATGAGAAAAGAGGCTCTTTCCTTGCGGTCCTCAAACGTTTCGGTCCGGGAAATGATGCTCCGCTCTCCTTTCCGAAAGAGGGCATCACTCTTGCTTTAGACATTCCGATGCGGGATCCGGGATTGATCTCTTTGGTTGAAAAATTGGACCGGATTGTGGCTGATTATGGCGGAAGAGTGTATCTTGCCAAAGACTCTCTTCTGTCTCCTGAAATGTTTCGGGAGATGTATCCCCGTTTTAACGAATGGCTTGCCGTAAAGAGAGAGTATGATCCTCATTGTCGATTTGATTCGGATTTATCCCGAAGATTGGCTTTACATGACTTATAAAAAAAATCTATTTTGAAAATTATTCTTTACAAAACATCCCGATACCCTTATCAAGAGATAAAGTAAAGAGCACATTTTTGGGGGTAGATAATGAATCAGGGTCAGGATCTTCAGGAAAAAACCGAGAACGAGGAGTCGAGCAATTTTATCTCTCCTACAGAAAAAAATCTTGAAAAAAGAGACGCTCTGGAAATTGCGGAAGATGCCCGCGAAACAGAATATAGAAATCCTAGCTTTGGCGGAAAGCTCTTTATGGGAGATTTTGATCCTTCCATGATTTTCCCCTTTCCCGAACAATCGGAAGCGGATAAGCGGGAGGGCGATGTCTTTATAGAAAAATTAGAAAAATTTTTGGTGCAGCATCTTGATCCTGAAGAGGTAGATAAAAATCATTCCATTCCTGAAGAGGTCATTAAGGGTCTTGCCGAAATGGGGGTCTTTGCGTTAAAAATTCCTAAAGAATACAACGGACTCGGATTCTCTCAAACGAATTACAATCGAATCGTCATGAAAGTAGCCTCTTATTGCGGCGCTACTGCCGTGTTGATCTCCGCACATCAGTCCATCGGCGTTCCTCAGCCTCTTTTGATGTACGGAACCGAAGAGCAAAAAAAGAAATTTTTTCCCCGATTCCGAACAGGGGCGATTTCAGCTTTTGCTTTGACGGAAGAGGATGTCGGATCGGATCCTGCGAAGATGTCTTCTTTTGCAGAATTATCGGCGGACGGAACACATTATATTCTGAACGGAACCAAATTGTGGTGCACAAACGGGACAATTGCCGACATCATCGTAGTGATGGCAAAAACAAAACCTAAAATGGTGCGCGGTGTAGAGAAGAAACAAATTTCTGCTTTTATTTTGGAAATGAATTCTCCGGGAGTAGAAGTTGTCCATCGCTGCGAGTTCATGGGATTGCACGGAATCTATAACGGAGTCATCAAATTTACCAATGTCAAAATTCCGGCGGAAAATCTGATTTGGAAAGAAGGGCGCGGATTGGCAATGGCGCTCGGCACCATCAATGTAGGACGTTTAACCCTTCCTGCAGCAAGTCTTGGTTCTGCTAAACAGTGCCTTTCTATTGTTCGTCAATGGGGAAATGAGCGAATTCAATGGGGACTTCCGATCGGAAAGCATGAAGCGGGGAGACAAAAGCTTGCCTATATTGCCGCTACGACTTTAGCGATGGAGGCGATTACATTATTGCTTAGCAGTTGGGCAGATGAGAAAAAAGTGGATATACGCATTGAAGCTGCTATGGCAAAATATTTTTGTACGGAAGAGCTTTGGAAAATTACCGATATGACCATGCAGTTTCGAGGCGGAAGAGGATATGAAACAGCAAGATCATTAAAAGCAAGGGGAGAAGAGCCTTTTCCTGTTGAGCGGGCTATGAGAGATTGTCGAATCAATATGATTTTGGAAGGGACTTCTGAAATCATGAAACTGTTTTTAGCCAGAGAGGCTATGGATCCGCATCTTCAAAAAGCAAGCGCTCTGTTAAGCGGCAAAACTCCTGTAGGGACAAAAATTACGAAAGGGATTAAATTAGGACTCCACTATGCATTTTGGGTGCCTAAACAATGGCTGTTATCTTTATTCGGCACCTCTCCCGTAGATTTAGGACCTTTAACTCCTCAGTTTCGTTATGTAAATAAAAACTGTCGAAAATTATCGTATAAATTGTTTTATTATATGGCGAAATACAGACAGAAATTAGAAAGAAAGCAGATGATTTTAGGTAGGTTGGTGGATGTAGGGACCTATCTCTTCGCTATGGCTGCGACCTGTTCTTATGCCTATGCGCAACATAAGAAAAATCCGAACGATCGATCTTTTATCGAGTTAGCCGATCATTTTTGCGCTTTAATGCGCAGAAGAATTGAAAAAAGTTTTGAAGATCTTGATGAAAATGACGATAAATCAGCCAATGCAATTGCCTCACGAGTGCTTGACGGCGAGTTTGAACGTTTGGAAAAGGGTGTAATTCCCTCACAATATAAAAAGAATTAATTCATTCATTTTTAATGTCTTAAGTAAGAAGAAGTTGAGGGCGCGCAGCGTTTGGAGTGCGGTGACTCGTCCTTACAGATGGACACATCTTTTTCTTGCTCTTTATTGTCTTTCATGAATTAACCTAAGCCCAATCCTTGGGTTAATTCATATCCCTGTACCATGTCCATTAATCTGGTAATACCTCGCCACACTGTTTGGATGCCGGGCGGATCTTTTCTTTTTTGATAACCTCCTAACATAGCTACTAAATCAACCATTTCTTTCAAGGTTGGAGGTTTTTCCGGAAAAGGTATTGTTAGTCCTTTCATCTTTCGAAAGACCAATTTCCATTCTATTTCCGTGAACATACAAGTGCAAGGCTCCAAAGGATACTCTCGAGGTAAATAAGTGGCTAACATTGATTTCCATGCTAATATCATCGCAAAAGCTATAAAATTTTCTATTTTCTCCGGACTTTGGAAACGTATAGCCTCTATCTTGCATCCCGATTTTAAAACTTTAAAATAAATTTCTATACACCAACGCTTAGAGTACAACGATACAACCCGCATGATTTCTTCCGGGGTATTAATAGGAAGGGTGGTTAAGAGAAGCCAATGTAGAGGTTTTACACCTTTCGGCGGATCAATTTCTGATACTAGAACAGCATTCATTCGAATGGGCGGAAGTGATTTTTTTTTGCACGTATTAGGTGCTTTAATAAGTACTTCGCACGCTCTGATTGCAACTAAGGCGGTATGTTCACTATCTCTATATTTATTTAAAATAATTTTCCCTTCAATCTGTACCGGACAACGAATTAATTTTTTTTCTAATTTGTCATTTGTATTATCAGTTGCGTCGCTTAAACATCGGTTATGATTTGAACGAGTAATAAGATATGCTTTACCTTGATTAACATTAACATCTATTTCCGCATCTTGAAAACATTCGTAAATATCATTTTCACGATCCCCAATATGTATGACTTGAACATCGGGCAGCTTTTTTGCAAGTTTATCAGCTTCACGATAAGAGAGTACCCAACGATAACTTTCTTTTTCTTCTATCGGAAGTGAATTCCTGTGCTTTTTAGGTGTTTTAGATGAATCTCTTGTATAATTCGTAGTAAATAAAATACCGAGAGGGGTTCCTTTTTCAGTAATTACTAAACTTGGATGAATTCTAAATCCTTTATCCACATTGGTATGTAAGGGGTTTAAACCTTCCAAACATTCCATGTAGTCATAACTCGTATCTGTAGAATCGTTAAGAACGGCGATAACTTTTTCATTTTTACAACGTTTAATTGTTTCATTTATGTGCGGTTGAAGGATTTTTTCAGGTGTAACTAAATTGTTTTCTAAAAAACGATATGCTCCTTTAGTATCAGCCGGGTTACAAAAAATTTGAGGCAAAGATTTTCCCATATTTTTAACCATAGTATTAGCCATAAAATTTGCCCTGGAATTAATTCGCCGATCTCCAAAATTGAAGTCAAGTATATCAAAAAGAGGTGTAGAAAGAGAATTAGAATGTTCGGTCATAATAAAAAAGTCCTAATTGGTAAAAATTAAAGTTAAACTTAAAGTTTTACCAATTAGGCATTTAAATTTGAATTACAATGTCAAGAAAAAGATGTGTCCATCTGTAAGGACTCGTCACCGCTTTGCCCTCGACTCGACTTGTCGAGGCGGTTTAAGAGATGTTTTGTGTTTATAGATATTCAGAAATTCGTTCAAAGATTAGTCTCTAAGTTTTTAAAAACGCCTCGACAAGTCGAGTCGAGGGCAAAGCGGTGACGAGTCACCGCACTCCAAACGCTGCGCGACTTCAATACCTCTTTTGTAAGGTCAAACGCCGGCGTGTTAAAATGCTCTTAAGTGATTGAAAATAAGAAATTTGGCTTGGAAAGATAAAGAAAAGAGAGGTGAAAACTCTACCCTTCCAAACCAAAATTTCATTTTATGAGATAAATAATTTAAAAACAATATTTTTTTATAACGTTTTTTGAAAAAAAATATTTTTTTTCACCTTTTTTTAGCTGATTGAAGAGAGTTCCAATAAAAATCCTGGCTGCTAAAAATTTGCTTCATCCGGTTGGGAGCAAAACTAAAAACAGCACCCATAAGATATCCTGTATATTTTGCCGAGCAGTGGGCTATGGCATACGGAAGAAGGTAAGGTCGTGAGCGTAAAAGAGTTTTGCATATAGCCTTAAAAAATAATACACCCCTTCCCGTATCGGAGGATCCGGCGAAATGCTTTTTATAACTCTTTCTGGCCAGTCCCGTATCAAAATTCCTTTGGAATTCCTGTTTTAAGGAGTACTTATGTGAGTGTTTCACAAGAGCTTTTGCTCTATAAGCAATTTTATGTCCGTTTTTTAGGAGCATAGCCACGGCTAAAGTATCTTCCCCTAAGAGTACATGTCGGAATCCTCCGATTTCATCCAGGGCTGAATTCAAATAGGCTGCGCAGGAATTGGAGCAAAAATAGGTATAGACTCCATAAGTGAGTCTGTCTTCTGCACCTCTTAGCTGATCTTCGGGCGGATAGTTAAAACAGCGGGGAAATGATTCAAAAAAACCGGCACCGTCATGAGAAATTTGTCTTGCATAGGATACAGAAGCTTTTCCTTCCAGGAGAGGTGCGATTAGAAAAGAGAGGGTATTGTGAGAGGTCATGTATGCGTCGGGAGTCATCATGACGACAATATCGGTATTTAAATATTTGCGAGCTAATTCTCTCGTTAGTCCGTGATTGAATTCAGGGCGTGGAATTATCAAGGTATCCACTCCCATATCTTTCGCCAGCTCTACTGTGCCGTCATCAGAAGAGGAGTTTACTACAACAATGGCAGGTTTTAGAGGGGAATCCAGAAGAGGAGCCAGGCAGCGGAATAGGTGTCTTTTTGCGTTATGCGTGATAATCGCTACACCAACAGTCATTTGATGTTGTGTGTTTTCCTGTAGTACGTCACCAATTCGTCCCACGCGTTTTTTTCGTTCCATTCCGATTCCTCAATGTTAATAGGTTGGCTGTTGATTCTTATAAGCGGTTCCGGAAAATCATTCTGTTCTTTGATCTCTAAAAGACAAGGAAGAGAAGTTCTTGCCTTAATTTCATTAGCGAAACGCTCGGTAAATTTTTGTTGTGATTCTGCATAGCCCGAAGGATTTGTTTGTAGGTATTGGGGAGAAAGATTTTCTGAAAATTTTTGATACGCTTTTGCAAGAAGAGAGACATGGATGTTGTCGCGGATATAGAGGGGGAAAGAAAGCGTAGCCGATTTTCCTGCAGCCCAGGTTTTGATGAGGTATGTGGTAAATCGCTCTTCTTCGTACGGACCGAAGGGGTTCGGTATTACAAATTTGCCGAGCAGGCAATTTTTTATGCTGCAAAAATATTTAAAAATTTCAAAAGAAAGGCCTTTTGAAAGACCGTAAGGGGAAAAAGCCCGTAAATCATCGGAACCGATTCCTTCACCCTGTTCAAAGACAGTTCCTGTGATGATGATTTTATTGCAGCCGACTTGTTGCAGTTCATCGATGATTTTTTCGATATTGTGAGTATTATTTTGTGTGGCTTTTAGGTAATCAAAGTGAGGGCTTTTGTAATCGGTGACATCTGCGGCGTGATGGCAGAGAAGATCGGGTTTAGTATTTTTTATGAGTTGGATAAATTCCGGACTACCGAAAGGGCAATTTTCGATCACTTTTGCAAATTCTTTTAAAAGGAGAACTCTATTTTTTCTTATGTCTTCATAGGAAGATTCCGGATGAAGAAGAGTTGCTGTAACCTTGTGTCCGGCTTCAGCAAGAGCTTTTACAAACCACATTCCGGTAAAAGAGCTGCCCCCGGTAAAAAGAATATGCATTTTATGTAGCTCCTTAAGCCTTAATGAGGTGTGTTTCAGGTGAATAATCCGGATGTAAATTGTCCCTTTCGGAAATTACTGTAGGAACTCCGGGCCAAACTATGGAAAAAAAAGGATCATTCCAACGAATGCCTCTTTCATGTTCTTTTGAGTAATATTGTGAGACAAAATAGATAATTTCCGAGTCGTTTTCTAAAGTGAAAAATCCGTGAGCAAATCCTTTGGGAACATACATCATCTTATAATTTTTAGGTGTGAGGGTTTCTCCGTACCATTTTCCGTATGTGGGAGAATCCGGTCTGATGTCGACAATGACATCGAAAATTGCACCGTGAATGCATTTGACTATTTTAGTTTCTTCCTGAGGGGATACTTGATAATGAAGTCCTCTTAAAGTACCGGCTGTAGAGCTTTTAGATTGATTAGCCTGTACAATAGAAGGATTTATTCCTTGATCGGCAAATTCTTTTGTGCAAAAGGTCCTTCCGAAAAATCCTCTTTCATCGGAAGAAGGTTCCATTTCGATGATGTACGCATCCGGAAGACCGGTTTTAATAAATTTCATACCGAGCACATCATCCTTTGAGAATGTTCTGAATAGGCTTTTGCCCATTCTGCATTTCTTTGTTTTGCTAAGAAAGTATATTGTTTAATTTCCGAAACACAAAATTCGTATAAATCTGATTCCGGACGTGATATGTATTCTTTATACCATTCTACGGTATATTGCAGAGATTCTTCTCCGTGATAAATCGGTTTCCACTGCAATAGTTCCGCTGTTTTTTCCCCGTTTAACCGTAAAAGATTCATTTCTTTTGTTGAAATAGAGGTATTTTCTTCAATAACCGGATCATTGCCCCATAATTCTACAATTTTTTTGGCTAGTTGCCTGCATGATATCGCCTCTGTTTCGGGGGGGGAGAAATTCCACGCCTGAGAATATTTTTTCGGGTCGGTGAGAAGGCAATATCCCAGCCAAAGGTATCCGGAAAGAGGTTCCAGGGCATGTATCCAAGGACGGACCGATTGCGGATTTCTGAGATATATAGATCGGTTATGAAATAAAGCTCTCATGATATCCGGCACCAGACGATTTTCGGCAAAATCTCCTCCTCCGATTACATTACCCGCTCGGGCAGATGCGATTCCTATCGATTTCTCTCCGGTTTCCGCGAAAGATTTTCTATAAGAGGCGATGGCAATTTCCGCCATGGCTTTACTTGCACTGTAAGGGTCTTTTCCTCCCAGTCGATCTTCCTCTTTATAGCCTTGGAGAGATTCGTAATTTTCATATACTTTATCGGTGGTGATCATGACCATTGCTTTTACGGAGGGAGTGCGCATTCCCGCCTCCAATATATGTACGGATCCCTGAGCGTTAATTTCGAAGGTGTCGACCGGATTGATATAAGAATCTAAGACAAGCGGCTGAGCTGCCAGATGAAAAATAATATCCGGTTTTATCAAAGCAACCGTTTCGTATACAGACTGTTTATTTCGGATGTCCCCTTCAATAGAATGCATTTTTTTTTCGAGACGTGTGCTCATATAAAGACCCGGATCGGCAGCAGGCAGGCTGAATCCCGTTACCTCTGCTCCAAGCTCAGTAAGCCATATAGCAAGGCGACTTCCTTTAAATCCTGTGTGTCCGGTGATCAAAACTTTTAATCCGGAATAAATGCCTCTAAATGAATCGATCAAGATATCACTCCGGAAAGTTGCATTACCGAAGAGGGTGTTGTATTGACAAAAGGAAGAGGAGAGGCCCAAGGAGCTTTTCCTGAAGACCATAAGTTTTCTAATTCATTTCGGTCGCGTACTGTATCCATACAGGCCCAGAATCCGGAATGTTTATAAAGATTCAGCTCACCGTCTTTCGCCAACTCAACAAGAGGTGCTTTTTCTAAAATACACTCTTCTGATTTCACCAAATAATCGCTGAAAAATTTCCTTTGAAAAAAGAAAAATCCGCCGTTAATCCATTTTTCTTTAAACTCGGGTTTTTCCGAAAATTCTGTCACCACATTCCCGGCAAGGCGTATTTCACCGAATCGTGAGGGAGGATTTACTCCTAAAATAGTTCCGATTTTATTATGAGAAAGATGAAAATCGAATTCGCTTTTTAGATCGACATTGCAAAGACCGTCTCCGTATGTGACGGCTGCGTGTTGTGCATTTCCCAAGTATCTTTCTGTGGCAATGGCTAATCGTGCCCCTGTCATGGTTTCTTCGCCGGTATACGCAACGGTAACTTTCCAATCTTCTTCGTGATGTGTGGAGTGAATAGAGAGATTGTTGTTTTTTAAATCGACAGTGAAATCGCTATGCATGGAAGAGTAATTCAGAAAATATTCCTTAATTACTTCCGATCTGAATCCTGTACATAAGATGAAATTTTTAAAACCATGGCGACTGTATAAATGCATAATATGCCAGAGAATAGGATAGCCTCCGATGGGGACCATTGGTTTAGGGCGGAATTCGGTCTCTTCTTTAATTCTGGTACCTAATCCGCCGCACAGAATAAAAACCGGTGTTTCAAGAGTCGTTTGCATGATTAAATTCCTTTAGCGATCACGATTTCTTTGCATTATCACGACAAATCAACTTTTTTCGCTAGAATTTATTTACCTTCCCGCTAACTATGAAGTTTTTGGAGAACGGAATGGCGCTACGCGGAATTGTTTATTGCATACATTTGGTCGGGGTCGGCCATATGAAACGGATGCTGGCTCTTTGTGAAAAACTTTTGGAGTATGCAGAAATCACCTTTATTCAAGGGGGAATAGAGGTGGGTCTCACTATACAACACCCGAATTTTACTCATGTCAGATTGCCGCAAATTCAGGAAATGCTCGACATCAATATATTTGGTGTAAAGGGAGGAATTGCCGCTGCAAAAGCAAAAATGAAAATCAGGAAAAATATCCTTTTCAACTCTTTTGATCCATTGCTGAAGTACGATTTTGTAATCACGGAACAGATTCCTTTTTCTAAACTGTTCTGGTTAAATGAAGTGCTCTCTATTGTTGCACTGGCCAAACAAAAAAATCCTGAGGCTCTCATCGTTTGCTCTCATAAAGGAACGACACGAAATCGAAGGGAGAATCTGAATGAGAGCTCTTTAAAAAAATGTATATCCAGCGATCGGATTACAGCAAAGATCATCAAAAAATACTACGATCTCGTTTTAGTCCACTCCGATGCGAAACTCATTCCGTTGGAAGAGAATTTTTTTGAGACGGACGCGATTCGAAATAAGGTGGTCTATACCGGATATATTTCAAAACCTTTAAAAAAAGCTCTTCCGATAGAACGGAGTAAGAAGGATATTTTGATCACACTGGGCGCCGGTCCTAAATGCGAAATTTTTATGCGTCCTTTGATCAGCGCAATTGAGGGAATCCCTGAATATAATTTTATTTTTGTGAAGGGACCGATGTTGAGCAAGGACAAAAGGGAGTTTCTTAAAGAGGCGGATATCGCTCTCCCCAATTTGCAAACGGTTGAGTTTATGGATGACATTGATGATAAGTTGTCTCATTGCAAAATGGCTATTCTGACAGCCGGCTTTACATTGATAAACAGTTATGCTACGAAAACTCCTGCATTAGTTTTTCCGGATGATCGTGAGGGTAGTCAGATGTTGATTGCCGAAAGATTTTCGGAACATGGCTTTGTGCGTGCAGCAGAAATACAAGATATTAATCCTGAAAGGCTTAGAGAAATTATAAGGGAGATGGAGGAAAATCCTCCAAAACCCGATTTCGATCTCAACATCAACGGAGCGGATAATTCTGCACGTATTCTCTTAAAATCAATAGCTTTAAAGCGGAAACAAATCTCTCCGTAATTTTTTTTATCTGCCGGATGCGATTTTTTTACATAGATTAAGCATGTCCCAAAAAGTTATGCCGCTATCGGATCCGGAATAACAATCTCTTACTCTCTAAAAAAAATCGCTTGCGCCCGGTATGAATTTTTGTTAAATGTTTATTTTAAGAACGTGTGTGATTTTATTATATTTCGGCAGGAAAACCCGTATTTCCTTGGTATATACAAAGAAAAAATAGCCTGAACATTGATGGAAATTTAATTGAGAATTGTATTTTTTGCCGGTACTAAAGGTATAAACATGTGTGATTCCTGTAAAAAACTAACCTTATCAAATTTTATAAGAGGAGCAAGTAATGAAGAAAATTGATTTCAAAAAACTGGCTATTAAGGGAATTGCAGTCGGTGCGATTTTGGCTACTCAGACAGGAGAAGCTGCTTCTCCTAACCAAAGAGGAAATGACAACCAAACGTATTATTCCGGTGAAAAATGCGGTAAAGATACTTGTGCAGGAAAAACCGGACCGGTACAGGGACCAAATAAAACCAATACTCCACGTCCTACACAACCTTCTTATCCTGAAAATTATTCCAGTAACTCTTTTTATCAAAAAAATTCAGGCTCAAATAACACAGCATTGAACGATGATGTAAAACCGACTATTAATAACGGATTACGATCAAATAACGGATTTCAAAAAAACACATCAGCTGCAAAGCCTGCAACTTCTAACATTAAATACGGAGCTACCGGCGGAACAGGTCCTCAAAATACTTATCCGCGTCCTACTACACAAGATGCTTCTAAATTAAAAAATCTTTCCGGCAAAAAAGTTGTTCCTTCCCGCGCTCAAACAGCGTTAAATGACTCGCCCGGAAGAATGAATGATGCATCCGGAAGAACAAATGATACGATGAACAGAATGAATGATACTTGGGGAAATCGGAATGACAGAATCAATCCTGAATCTTCAAGAATAGATAGCAACAACAGAAATATTCCTAATCAGTCTACTTATGCTAAACCAAGATCAGGACAAATCGATCCGAGAGGAGCTGCTTACCAAAACAGCAATAACCGTTACTATCGTTCAGCTGCCGATTATAATGAAGCCACAGAGCTCAATATGGATCAGGACGCAATCGATGCAATGGATATGAACAGCGCAGATCTGCCTCCTACCATCAATGCTCAAATCAATACAACTTCGGGTAGGAATGCACCGAGACCGGCTTATGGTTCTTATCAACAAAATCGTCCTCAGGGAAAATTATCGTATTTGAAAAAAAATAATTACGGCAATCCCGTTGCGATGAACGATGATGATTCCGATCATGATGAAAATAGTTCACAAGCTTATGATGATGAAGATGATATGGATGAAGATAATGTAAGCAATCGTCCTAATAGAAACAACAATAACAATGGTAATAAGAATACCAATTCCGATCCGTCTGCCGATCTTCGATTCAGACAAAACGGAGGAGCTTCCGCTCCAAGACCTATTTATCCTGCATCGGCAAAACCTGCTGCTCAGAAAGATAGCTATTCCCGCAACTACAATAACAACAACAACCGTAATAATAACCGTAATCAGACAGCAATGAATGATGAGGCTCCTACACCGGGTAATCCGCAAATGAGCGGAAACTACGATCAACAGGATGACAACAGCTGTCACGGTCAGTCAGGTTGCGGAGGAAAAAAACCGAATCAGGATGGTGTAAAAAATAATAATCACCAAATGAACGGAAGAAATTATAACGGTAATGCCAACGGAAACATGAACGGAAGAAATTACAACGGCAACTCGAACGGAAACATGAACGGAAGAAACGGAAATATGAACGGTAGAAACGGATCATATAACGACAATAATATGAGAAACAATTCCTACTAGTCGTGTGTTTTCTCCTCATGTAGGAAGAAAATAATGACTAAGCCCGGATAAAAAAAATCGGTAAAATCCGCAAGGGTTTTACCGGTTTGATTTTATAAATGTTAACGGATGGGTGAATCATGAAAAAAATAAACTTTAAAGTATTGGCTCTTATGGGAATAACCGGAGGACTTGTCATTTCCGGTCGCACATTACTTTCCGAACCGGATACTTCTAAACCGGCACAAACTTCTTCTTCTAAATCCGATACAAAAAATTCCCCGTCAAATAAAAAATCCGATGAAAAATCCGATAGCGATCAAAAAAAACCCGAAGATGATGACAACGGCAATATCGGTTATCATATAATGTCGGAAGATGAATTATTAGATGAACTGAATGAAGCCGGAGAGGCCCTTTACAACAGCCTTAGCAAAGAAGGGAAAGAGCTTGCCAGAAAGGTGGCCAGTCAACGTTGTAACGGTACAAACGAATGTAAAGGTCTAAATGCCTGCAAAACTGATGATCATGCTTGTGCAGGCCACGGATCCTGTAAAGGGCAATCTAAATGCGGACTCTCGGATAAAAATTTGGCTGTCAAAATTGCCGCAATGAAAATGGCCGGAGAAAAAAAATCCGATTCCGGAAAATAACTCATTGTAAGTCAATTATTTAAATCAGAAGAATTTAACTCGCGCAGCGTTTGGAGTGCTGTGACTTGTCACCGCTTTGCCCTCGCATCGACTTGTCGATGCGGTTTAAACGTAAAAGTTTGTTGACAGACTATTCTAAAATCTTTTAAAAACGCCTCGACAAGTCGAGTCGAGGGCAAAGCGGTGACAAGTCACCGCACTCCAAACGCTGCGCGAAATAAATTCTTCTTATGTATTACTCATCAAAAAAAGAACTAAAATGATCTAAAGGATCTTTTTTTTTCTCGAATTCGATTGAATTTCCAAAAAGTTTTTCTGTGATTTTCCCCGGATCATCGGCAGATTTCTCCGATTTTTTTCCGGTTGCCGGCATAAAATCATCGCAGAAATTGAATTGCGCCCGATCACGTATCAGTTCCGTTCCCGGAATCAGACATTCATTATTGCGACCGACTTGATGAAAACGGCAGTTGAGGCATGAATGTAAATAAGATTCACATTTCTCGCATACCGCTCTATAAAGTATTTTTCCTGAAGTTGTTTCAGGGATTTCGTGATTACATTTTTGGCATTTCATTTCGGTACTACAAACCCCCTTGAAGAGGAGCCTGATCCTCTTTTGAAAAATCTACGGCAGGCAGTACAAATACGAGTGTGAGCTCATCCAAATTTCCTGCTGTAGGAGTCGCTTCGATTTCATAAAAATAATCTCCTTCCCGGAGCTTACACAATTTGGTTACTTCGCCTATAAGAAAACCCGGAGGGAAAACTCCGTCAAGTCCGGTAGTCACCAAGAGATCTTTTTCCTGAATAATCGGCATTTCGGGAATTGATTCTGCTGCATTGACAGGTTTTCCTGAACGTAAATCTCTGGCGGGACCCTCTTCATCGGGAAAATCGTAGTTGAAGCCGATCCCTTTCAAAAGCTGTCCCGGAGATCTCCATAACGGACTGCTTTTTCCTTGCAACTCTCCTTTTGCCAAAAGCCATGTTTTTCCCGGTGCTTCCAATTTTTTTCTCATAGACTCCAAAGTATTCAAAAATCGGGTCCTGTCAGCAGTAGTATCAAAAAGTTCGCGCCGGATGGACAAGCTTGCTGCCATCGATTGAATTTTTTCTCTGAGCAGTCGATTTTGGCTTTCTCCTCTGGAGACTCTTACGGAGGGGGATAAACCCGCATCTGTAATCAGTCGGACACGACTCTGCTTTTCTCCTACATAATCGATTAATCCTATGAGGGATTTTCCGAGAACGACCGGACTGTTTTTTTGAATAGTTTTTTGCGAGAAATTTCCATTATGGATTTCACCTACATCTATCCAAAGAGAGCTGCTCCAGGATGAGTGTGATCGAAAAAGGACTTTTGCCGGAATGGCTGTAAACTCCATTTTGAGTTGTTCCAGCAATTCCTGTTGATGACGAAGAGCCTCATTTTTTATATCGGGACAGAGATAGTCGAGGGAGCCGGTCAATTGAGTAATCAGATTGAGTTCGTGTTCGAATAATTCCTCTAATTTTTTTAGTTCATTTTTAAGAATTTGATTTTCTATTTCCAATTCCTGCATTTTTTTTCCGGAGGGGAGATTTGCCTCATTTGAGGAAGTTTCGGAGGAAAAAAAATTACGGAGTTCGGCAATTTTTTGCCATCCCGGAGAAAACACAGCGGTACCTGCCCCTGCAATTTTTTCCTTAGCATTTTTGGAAAAGCTGAGTAATACAAGGAGGAATACGACAATAGCGAGATAGGGTAGGATAGAGTAGGTTCGTTTCATATGTAGTTACCTAAAAAACATTCTTCAAAGCATCGACAAAAGCATCTATATTGTGCTCGGTCAATCCGGGAATACTGATTCTTCCCGAAAGAGGCATATAAATGCCGTATTGTTCGCGTAAAGCCATGATTTGATCAGGATTCGTTTTAATGAATCCGAACATTCCCCTTTGCTTTTTAACGAAATCGAAATCTTCCGAAATTTTTTTCGCCAATTTATCGGCGAGACTGAGTCTCATGGTATAAATTCTTTCACGCATTTGATCTAATTGAATGTTCCATTCATTTTTCAATTCGGGATTCGTCAATATCGTGGTCACTATACGGGCTCCCTGAAGGGGAGGACTTGAGTAGTTTCCTCTGATCAATCTGTTTATATGACTTCTCACCTCTATACTATCGCTATTTCCTGTAATTGTACAGAGCGCTCCCACCCTTTCTCCATATAATCCGAAATTTTTTGAATAAGAGTACGCTATGCATAAAGGAATATTTTTTTTTGTAAAAATCCGTATTCCACGGGTATCTTCCGCAATTCCCCTATCAAATCCCTGATAGGCACAGTCGAAAAAAGGAAATAATCCCCGATCATCAATCAGAGAGGATAGATATTCCCACTGCTCTTCCGTAGGATCACAGCCTGTCGGATTGTGGCAGCAAGTCTGTAGAAGAATCGCCGTTCCCTGAGGAAGTCGATTGATTGAATCGCACATTTTCTCAAAATTGATTTCGTGTGTAATCCTGTCATAATAAGAATATTCCGTAATCTGTAATCCTGCATGGTGAAAAAGAGAACTGTGATTCGTCCAGGTCGGATCCGATATAGCGATAGAGTGGATATTCAATTCTTTTAAAAATTCCGCACCGACAGTCAAAGCTCCGCTGGCTCCTATAGTCTGAGCACAATGAATACTATTTGCGGGAATGAGCGATGAGTCCTGTCCGAAAATCAGTTTAATTGTTTCAGATCGGAAAAGGGGATCTCCGTCTATAGGAAGATACTCTTTATTGAGATGTTGTTCATACAGTGCAAGTTCCGCTTTTCTGACAGCATTCATGACGACGGGGAGGCCGTTTCCGTCTTTGTATCCGCCTATAGCAAGATTCATTTTTTCGGGACGAGGATCCTGATTATAGAGCGGTATAAGTCCGAGGATAGGATCATCGGGAAGTTGGGATGTTTTGGGAAGAAGCAGCATAAAACTCCTAAATTCGGGTGTAGTTAGGATTATTGATGAGAAAAAGATTATCGACAAGGAAAGCATTTGATTACTACAGGAGAATGTATTGATTGTTCCATATTAATCGGTTTTTTTACATAATCATTTTTTTCGAATAAAAAAGTATTTAGTAGAAGCATATATGAAAAGAGGGGATTCCGATATGTTTAAGCTACATGAAATCGCCGTTCCGGGATTTGAAAGAATTTTTTGTTTTAAAAGCCTTTTGGATAATATTCAAGGGATAATTGCCGTTCATAGTACTGTCGGGGGACCTGCATTAGGCGGATGTCGAATAAGGGAGTATTCAACGTTTACAGAAGGTTTAGAAGATGTTTTAAATTTAGCCGAAGCCATGACATATAAAAATACCCTTCTTAATTTACCTTATGGAGGCGGTAAAGCTGTAATTTTCAAAACATCCGGATTAAATATAAACGATACGCTTCAGGTCTTCGGCAATGTTTTGAACTATCTTGAAGGCATTTATATTACTACGGATGATATCGGAACTTCGGTAAAGGACATGGAATATTTAAGGACTATTACTCCATATGCTAAAGGAATTTTGTATAAAGGAAAACAAATTCAGGCTACTTCCTATGGTGTTTATCAGGCAATTAAAGCTGCTTTTTTTTATAAAACCGGAAATAAAGAGCTAAAAGGTACGCATGTCATTGTACAGGGATTGGGAAAAACAGGATTTGCACTCTGTGAATATTTATATCGCGAGGGCTGTGTTTTATATGTGGATGATTTGAATCCTGATCTTGTAAAAAAGGCCAAAGAAGCATTCGGAGCAAGCTACATCAATATTTCATCAGAACAAAAAATTTCTGCAGACATTTTCTGTCCCTGTGCTGTCGGAGGGACTATTACTCATGATTTTATAAAAAAATTATCCGTAAGATATATTGCAGGGTCTGCAAATAATCAATTACAACACCCTTCTTTTGCTGAAATACTTCATGAAAAAAATATTCTTTATATTCCCGATTACCTTTGTAATGCAGGAGGAGTCATAGATATTTTTTGCGAAGGTGAGTCTTATTCAAAAGAATATGTTTTTGAAGAAACAGATAAAATTTATGAAAAAACATTAGAAATTTTAGAGGAAGCTGAGATACTTAAAACTTTTCCTCTAAAAATTGCAGATAGGTCGGTTCAAGAGAAATTACAACAAAACATGTTTGCAAATATATGATAGCGGAAAATACGATAGAAAATGAAATTGTAGTAGAATCCTGTTTCAAACTGATTAAAGCTGTTGAGCAGGAAGAAAAAAAATCTTCCGAAATACTTCACATGACTGCAAATGAAAATATCATATCGCAAAATGTCCGGCGATTAATCGGTTCCTCACTTTCATCGCGATATTATAGCGATACATATGATTCTGAAAATAATCCTTCTAAAAATTGCTATACATTCGGAAATGCCGTATATCGCGGATTACCTGCCGTACATGCTTTTGAAGAGGAAGCGCGTGTTCATGCAAATAGAATGTTTCATGCGCAATTTACCGATTTTATTGCCCTTTCCGGATTACACGCCGTGTTATGCATGGTTTCTACAATAACAAAACCCGGCGATAAAATTTTTATATTCTCTCCCACCTCTATCGGCCATCATGCAACAGAAAATTTATTGAAAAATTTAGGGAGGATTCCTGTTGAAATTCCGTGGGATTATGAAAATATTCAAATTGATTTAGAAAAATTTTCTGAAGTTTTTCATAAAGAAAATCCGACTGCAATTTTTTTGGATTTAGGAAAAAGCTTGTATCCTCTAAACGTAAAGGCAATACGGGAGATTGTAGGATCCGGAATAAAAATTATTTATGATGCATCACATGTGTTAGGACTCATTGCCGGAGGACTATTTCAGAATCCTCTCGAAGAAGGTGCAGATATTCTTATCGGAAATACTCATAAAACATTTCCCGGTCCGCAGAAAGCCATCTTATTGTATGCCGATAAAGAATTTGGCCGTAAAATAAGTTTGGACCTTTTTTCATGCGCAGTATCAAGTCAACATACTCACCATTCTCTGGCATTATATGCAACGATTATGGAAATGGCCGTGCATGGAAAAGCATATGCACAACAAATCAAAATAAATTCCGAAATGTTTTCTATGGAATTATTGAACATGGGATTTACACTGATTTCACGAAAAAATGAATTGCCGCATAGCCATATGATCGCAATAAGCGGAGTATTTCCTGAAAATGCTTTGGAAGCCTGTAGAAGATTACATATGGCAGATATCAGTACAAATACTCAAAAAATATTTGGAACAGATTGTGTAAGAATAGGTGTACAGGAAGTGACTCGAAGGGGCATGAAAGAAGCGGAAATGCAAACCATTGCTCATTTTTTTAAACGAATTATTTTCGATCGGGATCATACGGTTAAAGATGAGGTCCGTGAGTTCAATAGTTTGTATAAAAAGATTTTTTATACATTAGACGATTTGACCTAAATTTTTTTTAAATACTCTTGGAGGCTATATGAAATATTGTTTTATTATTTCTAATGCAAGACTCGATTATTTTCGCATAGAAAAAATCATGAAAGAACTTGAAAATCCGCCGGAGTTTATCCTTATCTTTTCAAATAGAACTTCTCATAACATTCCGGATTCCTTTTGCAATAAAATGAAAGAGGTTTTTCGAGTAGATTTGCAGGATTTTGAAACATGTAAAGGAATAATAGATAAATTTATTACTAAGGATTGCACTGCCTCTATTGTTTGCACCGACGAGGTTCTTTTACAAACTGCTGCGGAATTACGACAGTATTATTACTTACAAGGGCCCCTTCCCTATGAATATATCCCTTTTAACAATAAAACGACTATGAAGCATATCCTGAATGCCGGAGGTGTTCGGACTCCGCGGTTCATTGATTTAGATTTTAAGTCGGCCTATAACAATCTTAAAGAATACCACCGATTTATTTCCGGACTTCTCCAATCACCTTATATTATTAAACCGGTAAATAGCGGAGCTTGTGAAGGAATCGGAAAAATAAGAGAAGAAAATGATTTGATTGATTGGTACACAACAGTTTATCAACAGGATTTAGAATATACGGCAGAAGAATTTATTGAAGGAATTGCCTATCATTGTGATTCTTTTGTCGTCAATAAAGAAATCCTATTTCAGGGTGTGTGTCAATATATGGTGCCTTGCTTAGATTTTTTATCGGGAAAAAATATCGGATCTTATCTGATTGATAAAAATACCCTTCTATATAGAAAAATTATCGAGTTTAACGAAAGAGTGATAGAGCTCATGCAACCGCCTGACGGAGCTACCCATCTTGAGTTTTTTATAAATTTCGATGAAGAGCTTATTTTTCTGGAAATAGGAGCCAGACCTCCGGGCAAGAAGGCTTGCCTATGTTATGAAAAAAGCTATGGAATGAATCTTTATGAACTTACTTTGCGCAGGGCATTAGGATTGATGTTACCAAATGAAATTGAAATGAACCGGCCTTCCGGATGTATCACATTTTCAAGTTCTCCGGGAACTATAACACAATTGAATCTCCCTCTCTTAAAAAGCAAAACGGAATGGGATTGGAGAATACAAGTATCCCATGAAATCCTTGCATACCCTTCTTGTATAAACGAAGGAATTGCTGCTGAATTATTTATCTATAATGATTGCTATAAAGAATTGATGGATGATATTGCTATCCTAAAAGACTACAAGGTTTATTTGTGCAGTTAATCGGATTCAAAAGTAATATTGTAAAATTTTTTATATTTGATCTTATCTCACAATTAGGATCGGGTATCTCTTTTATAGGACTGAATTGGTACGTCTTACAGCAAACAGGGAGTGCGGAATCGGTGGGAGTCATGATCATCCTCGATGTGTTATCCCGATTTACTATAGGCCCTATTGCCGGCATTATTACCGATGAGTTCAATAGGAAATATACCCTTATCGGCATAGGTATTTTTCGTGCAGTCTCTCTTTTAGCGATCCTCAATTTCTTAACCAATCCGGAATTTAACATTACCTACGCCTATCTCCTTTCTTTTCTCGGAGGGGCGGGACAGATTTGTTATACCACTACCTCTAAAGCATTTATGCAGGAAATTGTCCCGCAAAATGAAATCATGAAATGGCAGTCCTTTTTAGAAATGAGCCTTCAATCAGGATTGTTACTTTCTGGAGCGCTTACCGGGTTATTTTATTTTTGGGGAATGAAATTTATTTTTCTGATAGAAGCAACCTCATTTTTAGTAAGTATTCCTGTTTTACTTTTGATTACTCATCGGAATGTTCTTCTTTCGGGCTTTAACAAAAATATTGTGCAAAGTTATGTAAAGGGATACATGTACCTTAAAGCCAATTCAATCATATTTATTTTTGCAGTGATCCTCATCCTTCCCTATGTAGCAACGGTGACATCCAATACTGTCATGCCCTTTTATGCATTAAAACAATTACAATCCGACGCGGGAACTTACGGAATGATGGCTGTTGCCTACGGTGTAGGTGGAATGATAGCCGGACTGACGGTAAATTACATTTATCCGCGCTACCCTTACCTACAGTTTACGCATGTATTACTGGTACTTTCAATCCTTTCTCTTACCGGACTTTTTTTTAACAGAAATGTGTACATTACCTATGCCCTTTTTTGCCTATTCGGCTTGGCAAATTGTTCTATAAAAATTATTTTGCAATATTTTTTAATGAAGAATGTTGCAAATGAGTTCATGGGAAGGGTCCTTTCCAATATCACCCTGATATCCACTCTATTACAAATTATGGCCGTCTATTTTTCAGGGGTAATGATCGACCTGTTTCCCCACATTTCCTGTTGCGCAACGCTTTTCTTTATTATGTCTGTCTCCTATGTTCTCTATCTCTTTTTCTTACCGAAATTTAAATCTGTGTTTACCGCAAAATCCTATATCTAGTACTCCCGGATTTTTGTTGCGAAAAAAAAGAAAAAGAGAGTATTATTTTTTGCATATCCCAAATTCATAAGGGGCGTTAGCTCAGTTGGTAGAGCGCAACAATGGCATTGTTGAGGCCATCGGTTCGAATCCGTTACGCTCCATATAAAAGATACTTCTTCACGATTTCAAAAACTCCTTCTTCATTCAATTCGTCTGTATCAATAGTCAAATCATACTCTTCCGGATTAATTGCTACTGAGAATAAAGAAGCTTTTAAGTCACTTTCCGTGCCTTGGTAACAGTCGAGGGTAGTCTTTCGATTTGTAACCCTGTTTATCAGAGTATCTTCACCGGCTTTTAGAAATATTTTAACAAGCTTATAAGGGACAATATTTTCTTTTAAAAGTGTCTCTACCTCTTTTATTCTTTTAGAGTGAGCATTTGCATCTATAAGAGTGTTTGCATGAAAAGATAAAGATTTTTTTATCAAATTTGTTTGTATATTGCTTACATACGTTGAACATGCCGGTGACACCGGAAAACCTTTGTTAAAAAGGCTTTTACGTACGGCATCCGTAGAAATCACATTGATGTCATAAATTTGTTTTATGCGACCGGCTAAAGAGGATTTACCGGATCCTTGAAATCCGCCGATTAGAATGAAAATCGGCCTCTCTTGCGGTTTTGCATTTAGGTTTTTTGAAAATTCAAGAGAGACCTCTTCGGTGAGCCCTTCCAAAAAAACAGGGGAGATTGTAAGCATAAAAATACCTAAAAATAAATTGTGCATGTATAGAGTATATAGAAGTTAAACATTTATTGCTAATTTGTTATTATGAATGATAGTATAGTGTTGATAATTAAGTAATTGATAATTAGTTGATTACGAAAGAGGTATTGAGCTCGCGCAGCGTTTGGAGTGCGGTGACAAGTCACGCGCACTCCAAACGCTGCGCGTATTGAAATTCCTCTTTATTTTGAGTGAATAATATAGCTATGTCAAAAAAAAACGGATATCAATCGAATCTTATTCTCTTCGGATATAAATCTTCCGGGAAAACATACTTTGGAAAAATAGTCTCTCAAGCCTTAGGAAGAGTTTTTGTTGATACAGATCAATTAATTGAAGAGTTGTACAAAAAAACATTTCACGAATTGCTTACTTGCAGACAAATCTCCCTTAAAATAGGAGAGGACGGTTTTCGTCAACTTGAAACAAAGGTGATAAATTCTCTGCAAAAGATGTCGAATGCGATTATTTCTTTAGGGGGAGGGGCTTTATTGAATTCCGATAACAGCGCCATACTTGGGAATATCGGGAAGCTTGTATATTTAGAGGTGGATAAAGAGATAATAAAACAAAGAATTTTTGCTGCCGGAATACCCTCTTTTTTTGATCCTCTGAATCCTGAAAAATCGTTTGAAAAAATGTGGCTGGAGCGTAAATCTGTCTATGAAAAAGTCAGCACCTTAAAAATAAATATTCAGGGAAAAACTGATAAAGAAGTGCTCGATGAATTGACGATAATTGCCGAATTATAGAGTTCTTTTTTAGATTACTTTCTTTTCGTAAACGAAGTTTTCCTATTGTTTCTCTTTATCCGGTTGATTTTCTGATCCGAAAATTCGGAGCCATCTGTCGTGATCGGATTCGTGCGGGAGTTTCGTTTCGGAATTTTTTTCCGGTTTATTTTTTTTGATTTTTTTTTCTTTCGAGGGGAGAGGTATTAAAGAAGATTCGCAGAGGTCAGAGAATTCTGATTCATATCTTTCGGTAAAAATTTTTTCGTAGGAATCCCGGGTGACCTCTATTTCGGGCTCTTTTACGACAAGAATTTCGGCGGTTCCCGGAATAAAGACATGTTGTGTTGTGACTTTGGGTTCGGGGGTAATGTTTTTATAAAAATTCCCATAGGAAATTCCTTCTTCTTTTTCGTTTGTATCCGGATCGAGGAGTTTATTTTTATATCGTTTATTGATTCGTGATACAAATTCTTCAATGCTTTCGATTTGGACCGATTCAAGAGCAACTTTGCGAGCCAATTGTTTATCGGATGTCACTAAGGTGTATTCTCGGGGATGTTTTAGATTCTTTAATTTTTTTATGATGAAATCATCGGCACTTTGGTTAGTGGCAGTATAAATGATTTCAATATGCTTATAGTGGGTTAGCGTTTCTTCGCCGTCATCACGGTGGTGTGCATCAAAGACAATGACAATATTTAGATGAAGAAGAGAGGCTTTATGATTTAAGTCGTATATGAGCGCTTCCCTTTGGAGTTGCAGCTCTACACCCCGGGTAATATTTCGAAACAGATAGTTGTATCCGTCAATATAATAATACATCAGATTGTTTCAAGAGTAGGCAGTATTTTTTCTACCGCCTTTTTTCGATGCGAAATCCTATTTTTTATTGAATCTTCTAATTGTGCAAATGTATCGTTGTATTCATGTTTACGAAAAATAGAGTCGTAGCCGAATCCGTAGCATCCTTTTTCTTCCTGAATGATGGTCCCTTCACAGACTCCGCGGACACTTTTCTTTATCCCTTCGGGATTAGCCAGTACAAGAAAGCATTCGTAATAAGCATCGCGCTGCATTTCATTGAGGGCTTTCATCTCTTTTAAAAGCTTTTTTCTGTTTTCAGAATCGGTGGCATCATTGCCGGCATATCTGCGCGATCTCACTCCGGGGTCCCCTTTGAGGGCCGGAACAACAAGTCCGGAATCGTCGGCAATGACCCATTTTCCTAAAGTTTTTGCAGCATGCTCGGCTTTAAGTTTTGCATTTTCTTCGAAAGTGGCTCCTAATTCTTCAGGCGGGGTGTAATCCGGAAAATTTAATAGCGATGTAATATCGATATTGATTACAGATTTCAAAATTGCACGAAATTCTCGTATTTTATGAAGATTATTACTTGCTATGACAATTTCCGTTCTCACCCCGTCTCCTTGTTGTTGTTTTCGTTAGGAGTCAAGAAAGCTTTTAATACTCATTATTTGATATTCCTGATCACGAAAACTAAATTTGTCATCTACTTTTTTTCCGATCATAGCTTGGGCTAATTTTGATTGGAAGGAAAGAATGTTCAAATCTACATCGGCATCCCATGGGCCCAGGATTGTATAGCGGAGCGGGGGGCTGCCCTCAACGCTTAAATCGACAATACTTCCTATGCCGATTTCTCCTGTAGGGATATCGAGGGTTGTGATAAGACGAGCTTTATTCAATTCCTCGGAAAGAGTTTTCAGTTCATTTTGAAGCTGACGGCGTTTTTCGGTAGCAAATTTATATTCCGAATTTTCCCGTAGATCTCCAAGAGCTCTTGCTGCTTCGACCTCTCTTGCATTTTCAACAATTTCTACAGTACCGATATGTCTTGCCCGGTTCTGAATCTTGTGGTAACCCGCTTCTGTAGTCCAAAGGATATTGCCGTCGAGATGCTCATCTGATTTTTTGTCAGGACCCAATTCCGAGTGCACTACTTTTGCCAATGAGAGCAGAATTTTGTGGTCATGATCGGAAAACACCTGGCATTTAGAAGCAAGCAGAAGAAATTCTTTGATGAATTCAATATCTGCATTTTCAAAAATTTGCCTTACGATTTCGTAACGTTTATTGATCAATAAAAGATGCATTTTTTTGGTGAGGTCGCGATAATCGGAATGATTTTCAATTTTGTGAAGGAGGACAAGATAGCTTTCTGCAAAGCGACAGGTCCCTTCTTTATCTGAAAAAGGTAGATTTTCTTCCGGATCCACAAGAAGTTTTTGGAAATACCACACGAAAAGCTCAGGAGCTCGCAAAGGGTTTACCAGTAATTCTTTAAGTTTATCTTTCAGAAGTTCGCGAGCTGCGCCGTTATTGAGTTCTTTGATGAGATAATCTCTAAGCTGACTTTGTGAAATTTTTGTGAGTAGAGACAGAAATCTTTCCTGCCAGTCTTCACGGTATTCTCTAAGGGCTACGAGAGCTCTTTTTTTAAATGCGATGATTTCAACATTATTGATAAGAGCTTCTATATCTTTAGAGAGAACGACCAGTTCTTTCACACTTTTTTCATTGTCAGGATTTTTATCCGGAAGACTTTCCATAAAAATATAAATCTGCAATTCCTGATAAGGTTTGAGATCGGGAGAATGAAGTAAACCCGTCAATTTTTCATTGATTGATTTTTTTATTCCGGAATTACGTAAGATATTGGGGAAATCACGAACATAGTTATAAAAAGTTTGGATGACTTCTGAGATATCGGACAGAGAAAGCATCTCTTTTTGCAATTGTTCTTCGTGAGACACTTCGGTTTTTCTTAAAACAAACGGCTCTTTTAAAGAGGAAGGCACTTCGATTAATGTGTCTTTTTTCAGTTTTACCCGGGCATTTTGCCACCATTTCGTCCAGTCTTTCTCAGGAATCACCAATTCGCACAGTTCATCCTTTATTTCAGCTGCGCTAAGCGGGCCAAGATCGCGTAAAAGAATTTTTATTACTGCGATGGCATCTTTTTTAGCCTCTTCCTCTAAAGTGTCGGGATCGACAAAGCGACGTGCAAGAAAGTGAGAGTCTTCCAAAGGAATCAGGCATTTGAATGCATTTCTGAATGTGATGTGCTTTCTGCCTGCGACATATTCGAATTCAACGCCGAGTTGCTCCCGTATAAGCGACAATTCGACGATCTCTCCCGTGCCCCATCCGCCTGTATGAAAGACACATTTTCCGACCGCCATATGCGCAAGAAGATCGTAGTTACTTACAGCTCCCTGAAAATCCCCCAAGGGTTTCAATCCGATCAGACGCATTCTTTCCTGATATTCCGGGTCATTGCCATAAGTTTCTTCGAGAATGCTTATCGCTTTTTCGGCCAGCGCTTCATCTTTTCCTGTATGTAAATCGATGAGAAGGCGGAATACTCGATAAGAAGATTTTTTGTCTTCAATAGTGTCCCGGAGACGGAAGCCCGTATCCGAATATTTACCGAAAGGGACTGCGAAATCCGAGGTCTTTAAGACCTGCAAAATTTCTGCAAATTCTTCAGGATCAACGCGGTCATCGCTGCAGTATTCTTCCCAAAGAAGCAATATTTTCGAGAAATCACGTTTTTTGATTTGTGCTTGAATTTCTTTTAGATAACTCATTTATGCTGCCCTTTATTGTTTTTTTACATCCGCCCGCCTAAAATATACGGGTTAAGAACATTTATATCAAACTCTTAACCCCCGGTTTTCCCTATTTCTTTAGGAGAGGTGGTGATCGGTCTTTCTTTGAAATTAAAGAACATGTTATTTTAGGGTATTACCCCCTCGTTCCCGGTCCAAGTCTTAAACCGAACAGATGAGAGAAGAGGCGGGGTTTCTGATTGTAAGTCAAGAGGGAAATATGACTGATAAATCGGCAGAAGGCACTCCGGAAGAAGCGGCAAAAAAAGAGTCCGAAGCTAAGGAGATGATTCGAAAAATCTATGAAATGCATCAGGATTTGGAGAGACAGCTCGATTTTGTCGAAAAAAATTTACATTTTATCCCTCAACAGCTGAAAGATATTGCCGCCGCACCTGAGAAACTGATCAAAGATTACGATAAAATAGTAGAAAAGTTTGAGAGAGAGCTGGATGAGAAGATGCTTGCTGCACTCGGATCCTCTACATTTAGTATCGCTAAAAGAAAAATGCGTGAAAAAAAAGCACAAAAAAAAGGGCGAAAAGGACAATTTCTCGGGGCTCGTAAAAAATGGATCCCTATGAGATAATCCGGGTAGTACACAGGTTTGTTTTTCTAACTCATTAATAATCAAAGGTCATCCCTTATGTTGAAACGTATTGATATCTTTATGCCCCCTCGAAGTCAGTATGGTGTCCTCCATCATTTTACCGTGGTGATGGCAGAAGCCTTACAAAAATGCGGGGTGAACACCCGAATCCTCGAGGCTGATTATTACAATCCCGGCCCGTTTTTAGATGCAATCATGAGCGATCCCCCGGATTGCACCCTCTCTTTTAACGGGTTGCTTCCCGATGATAAAGGGCGTTTCTTTTGTGAATTGATTAAAATTCCTCATGTTGCCTGCTTGGTAGACTCTCAGAATTTATTTATCCCTTTGATTAGAAGTCCTTTAACGATAATAGCGTGTAGCGATAGATTTAGCTGTGACTTCTTTAGAGGCCTAAAATGCAAAAATGTACTTTTTCTCCCTCACGGCACCGATGAAAAAATAAGCGCGGAAAAATCAGAGAAATCCCGCATTTACCCCGTGACCGTCATCTGTTCTTTGATTGACTATGAACGACTCAAAAATGAATGGCCTACTAAATATGATCCGGTCATCTGTAAAGCCATGGAAGAAGCTGCGGAGATTACTCTCAGCGACGGCACTACTTCCTACGTACAGGCCTTAGTAGAGGCTGTCGATCGTCAAATGGAACTGAATTATCACATCGATCCTGCCAAAGTGGATTTCATCGGGGTGATGGATGATTTGGAGATGTATATCAAAGGAAAAAGCCGGATAGACGCCATCAAAGCTGTTAAAGATGCGGAAGTGCATATTTTCGGTTCTTGCGGCGAAGGGGCGACTTGGGAAGATTATCTTGGTAAAGATCGAAAAAATATTATTATTCACGAACCTATTCCTTATGAACAGGTATTGGATATATTGCGCGAAACAAAAATACTGTTAAATGCCTCCCCTTGGGCTAAAAACGGTGCCCATGAGAGAATTTTTTATGGCTTGTCTTGCGGAGCACTTGTATTTACCAATGAAAATATCTATCTTAAAGAAAATTTCATTGACGGTGAAAATATTGTTTTGTATCAAGCCAATGATCCTGCAGGATTGAATCAAAAGATCAATGAGTATTTGTCAGACGACAAAAAACGAGAAGCCGTAGCAGCGAGAGGTCGTGAGTGTGTAGAGAAGAATCACACTTGGGAATGTAGGGCGCGCGGACTCATTGCCGATTTGGAGCCTATATTAAAACATATGAAAGAAGAGCAGGTTCAAAATAGTAAAAAGGAATAACGGCGATGGCATTAAAAAAAATAGATTTTTTAATGCCGTTAAGAAGTCGTTATAATGCGCTCCATCATTTTACAGAAAAAATTTACGAAGCTTTTCAAAGAAAAAATTTCGATTGCAGATTGATTGAAATGTCCGATCATTTCGGCACACCTGTAAAAGATCCTGCCGATCTCACTTTTGGATTGAACGGAGTTCCTCTCGATGAAAATAGGAATATGTTATGTGACATTACCGGTGTTCCGCATTTTTCTTATTTGATAGATCCGCCTTATCGTTTTTTAGAAATTATCTCGAGTCCCAATATTGTCTTCGGGTGTGATGATCGCTATTGTTGCAGATATTTAGAAAGTTTTCCTTTTCGGAAAACTTTTTTTTTCCCTCACGGAGTAGATTCTACTCTTGAAGCAGGCCCTGAGAGCGAAAAATGTTACGATGTAGTGATGCTTGCAGCATTTATTAATCATATTGAATTAAGAAATACATGGAATCAATATTTCCCGAAAATCATCTGTCAGACAATGGATGATGCGATTGATATTGCTTTTTCTGACGATCGAACCTCTTTTATCGAAGCCTTTTTTATTGCGTACAGGGATCGGTTAGGATTACCCCAAAATCCCCCCGGAAATGATCCTGCATTTATTCTGCCGTTAATGTATTTAGAAAAATACGTAAAAGGGAGAGATCGAACTGAATTGTTGACCTCTTTGCCTGATGCCAAAATACATTTATTTAACGGAAAATCGGAAGAAGGGATTGGATGGGAAAGTATTTTACAAGACAAACATCCGAATATCATCCTACACGATCCTGTCAGCTATTCCGAAGGGATCGAAATCATGAAAAAAAGTAAAATTGTGTTGAATAGCTTCTCTAAAAACAAAGAGGGGGGGCATGATCGAATATTCAACGGACTTGCCGCCGGTGCTCTTGTGTTGACCGATGAAAATATTTTCATGAAAGAATTTTTTGTCGATGAAAAAAATATTCTTTTTTATCGTCTGAATGAATTGGAAAATGTGAATGAAAAAATACAAAAATACCTTTCAAATGATGATTTAAGAATTGAAGTAACACAAAAAGGGCGTGAAGAGGTGATGCAAAGGCATACTTGGGATCATCGAGTGGAAAATTTATTAAAAGATTGGCGCTCTGTTTAAGAGGAATATCATTCGCGCAGCGTTTGGAGTGCGGTGACTCGTCACCGCTTTGCCCTCGACTTGACTTGTCGAGGCGCTTTAAGCGTTATTGTGTGTTTATATATTTTCAGAAATTTGTTCACCTATTAGTCTATAAGTTTTTAAAAACGCATCGACAAGTCGATGCGAGGGCAAAGCGGTGACAAGTCACCGCACTCCAAACGCTGCGCGAGTTTAAATTTCTGTTAACCAAACGTTTCGCAAGTTAAATTTTTTTTTTATTATATAAAAATCCGGTTTTGTGATAAATATTTTTATCTGTTAAAGAAGGGTAAAAATATATGATCCAAACTACTCCTTATGACACAAGAGGGAATACTCCTCTACATCTCAAAGTCAAAACAAGCACGTCCCGATCTATTAGTAAATATTTGAAGAGCTGTCCGAAAATATGGTTGAATACACCAAATAAAAACGGATGTACTCCGATTTTTTATGCAAAAACAGATCGATGTTATCGGGTTTTATTGAGGGCGGGAGCCGATTGGAAGGTGCGGGATAAAAAGGGACAAACAGTGTTGCATTACGCTGTAAAGTTTGACCGGATCTCTTTGGTTTCCGAATTGGTAAAATCGATTACGCCTGAATTTATGTCTCATCAAAAGGAATCAAGTACTCCGGCAATTTATTTGATTCGTACAATTAAAGCCTTTCAAACCTTATTCAGCACCTCTCTAAGTCAGTTTATAGAAGAAATTGATGACTTTGATGAGTTTATGAAACGAATTTCCCAAAAAAATCCTTCTTTATTCCATGAGGTTGCGGAGGATTTGATTTCAAGAAAAGATTTTTATGCTGAAAGAAAACAACAAAAAAAAACGAATATCATCATTTCTTTATTGCGATCCGATTCCGAAGTTTACAATATCTTTTTTTTAAAAGTTTTATTCTATCGTGATTATTGGGAGCAAAATTTCCGGGAAAACGATACAAAAGACCCGTTATTTGTTTTTCAGCAAGCAAAAACAATTTTATCCCAAAAAAAATCTCCGGATATTTCCTTGGTCGGTTTTTTCCAAAAATATGCAGGTATAGAAAAAAAATTATGGGAATATTTACTTAAAACAAAAAATCAATACAGTGATCCGGAAATAAACTTAGTTGTAGAATTCGCATTAATTAAAGAACCGATAAATGAAGAAGATGCTTTTATAGCCTTTATCAAAGTGCTTTTTCTTTGGGTCAATAAAAATTTATTTACTCCTGAAAAAAAGATAAAAATCTTAACTTTAAGAAGAAATCTTTTAAATCAAATTATGCAGAAAATGCCTACATATATTTTTGAGGGCTTAAGAGTAATAAATTTTCCAAAAAATAATCATTTTTTAAAAAAATTTTACGTTTCCGAACTGCATTTGGGGTCTATTGTAGATTTTCTTTTGTCTTGTAAAGTTGAGTGTAATGCAGATGAATTGTGCGATGCTGTAAAGGTACTGTTGATCACCGGATTTCGAAGAAAAGGTGATATAAAAGTAATCCTAAAAGCAATAAAATCCGGAATTATTTCAAGAGAAGAGTGTCTGTCGAGAGCTTTTTATTTTATACAAAATGCTACCCGAGAGCTATGGAAATGTGATTTCTATGAGGTATTTATCGGATACTATTTCCTTTTGATAAAAAAATTGTATACTCCGAAATACAATCCGAAATATTTTAACGGTAAAAATGAATCTGCATTCATTAAACGTATCTCAAAATGTATTTGTAACTGTTTTTCAACAATTGAATCCAATAAAATAGCCTCTTTATTATCTCCTAAAGAGTTATATTTAGTTGCTAAAGAAATTTTTTCCGATAAATTTTTGTTTAATACAGTAAATGATATATTTATACATACGTATCAAAAATTTTTTATGTGTTATAGAGAGCTTGATTTCAGAGATTATGTATTTCAGTTTTTGGGCAATAAAATGAAGGCCGAAAAAACCGGTCTGATTATATATTCCTATTACCTTCCGATCATTGCAGGTTTGACTTCTAAAGAAATAAAACATTTTCCGTATTTATTGAAAGCACAGCTCGATTTTCTTGAACGCAAAACCTCCGAAAGTCGATTTAATTTAGTATATTGCTCTTCGAATTTTAAGAAAATTCTAGCTTCACATTTATTTGTGAGCGAATATTTGCCTGATGAAATAACCGAAATTTATTTACGATCACTTAAGTTTGAACATATGTCCAATAAAAAAGATCATGCAAAACAAATGAGAGGAAAAAGATTTCATTTCCGCAATAAAATATTTTCTTCTGAAGATATTATACATGCGTATGAGGAGATAGAGAAGGCTGTTCACAAAGCATGGATAAATAAAGAAGAAAAATTTAAAAATTTATGCGGAAATTTATATAAGGATGATATCTTATTTTCCACATTTGTAGCACTTGTCGATCATATTAAAAAGGAGGACTTTTCACTAATACCGCCAAATGTGGGTTTATCTATATTTACAGGACTTTTAACAAATCCAAAAATCGATCCTAAAAATTTTGTACAAAGTTTTATAGATACTAAAAATCCATCCATTGATTTTTCTAATTTAATTCGACTTTTTTTTACGAAACCTGAAATAGGGTATGAATTTGCAAAGCATGCTTTAAAAATCCATTCTGTTTTCATAGGTTCTGCAGGATGGTCACGATATAATTATGCAAAAGTTTTAGGGATGATGCTGCCCGGAAAAAATTCTAAACAACAAACCGGATTTTCTTTTTCTTCCGATCGTTTACATAAGGAAATTCGCAAGGCATACCATAAAAAATTTCCTGAACTTAAAATAGTAAAGAAAGTACCGGAACAATTTTTTATGCCTAACGTAGAAATGAAAGGCCGGACATTGGTTGTGCCGGAAAAAGGTTCTGAATTTTTTGAAGGATTCAAATTTCTGCGCAATGATGAATCTCCGGATGTATTTTTCAAAGAATTTTATATGACAAAATGTTTTAGAGAGGCCGGAGAATGTAAAAGTAGCTTGCCGACTCCGATAGAGATCTTTGTATTACAAAATATTCCGGATTGGTTACGAGAAACTGACATATTTGATCCGGAACAACAAGAGGTCGTTGTATATCATTATAGAGCTCGTTGCGGGTATTTTACTTATCTATACGATAGAAATTTAATAGATTTCGAAAGAGATCGAGGACGCTATTTTTTTTGTTATGATTTTGGTATTGAAATTGCGCGAGGGTATTTTTGCGTTCCCGGTGAGTACTTTCATAACGAAAAAAATGCACGTCTCTATCAGCCGTTAGTGGATTATACAAAATTATCATTTTTAGTGCAGGACGGGCTTCCTCCACAAGGAGCGGGGCGTTTAGACAATATATTTGAAAAACTTTGCTATCCGAACGGTGGAAAATGGGGAAGGAGAGATGTGGGTGACGGGATATTGATAGAGGATTTACTTCTCAATTTCAATCTTGAATCCAAAGATTTTAAAAATGATTCTTCTTTAATCAATATAGATCCCGAATTGTATTTTACTATGAACGCTATGGCAAAGGTTCTGTTAACCGATGCATTGCTGCAATTAAAACGATTGGATGATCAAAATCTTATTGATTGGGAGGATAAAAAGACGGTAGTTAAATTTGCTTCTATATTAAAAAACGGACCGATATGGCTATTAGAAGGTTATTTACAGAAAAGTAAAGAAGAATGTGAATCATTTATTTGTTCAGGAGCCATCGATTGGGAGCTTGCTGCACGTCAGCTTCTCTTTTGGTCACAAACTAATGAAAGAGGGTATCCCGGATATGTGGCTCAAGGAATTATGCCTCCCGGATTATATCCTCCCGGCACACCTGTGGAAATAATCAATGCAAAATATGCGCTTAATTTTGATGAAATTTTGGGATTCAATACGAACGGTAAAAAAGATATAGGATGCCATAACGGCCCTCTTGCATGCATCGAATTTGAAAAAAGTCTCTTTTGGACATCTTTTGTAGCTGTAAATTTTTATATTAAACCGGTAGAAATAAGTTGAAAAGCTTTCGGAAAAGAATCAATAATATCGCCTGCAATCATACAATAAGAGGTTTTTTTCCGTGCAGCAACTTCTCCTGCATAGGAATGAAGAAATACAGCTGCAATTGCTGCATCGCGAGGTTTTAATCCTTGTGCTAAAAGCGAGGCTGTCAGTCCCGTCAGTACATCACCGGATCCTGCCGTAGCCATTCCGGGGTCTCCGTAAGGATTTACAGATATAGGCATACTCGGATGTAAAATAAAGGTGGAAGCCCCTTTTAAAATAAGTGTCACTTGATTTTTTTCGACAAATTCACGACATTGTGCAAGAAAATTTTCATCAATAGGACCTTTTCCTTTGTCATCTAACAATCTTCTCATTTCCCCTAAATGAGGTGTGAGAATACAATTTTTTGGTATCGACAGCTTTTCTTTGGCAATGATGTTCAGAGCATCAGCATCGATGACTGCAGGTTGTGACAGATGATTCAATACCTCTTTTACTGTTTTGATGCTTCCCGGAGTAATCCCCATGCCGGGACCGATATAGACCGCCGATGCTCGCGGCAGACTTTCTATAAGAGGAGAGAGATTTTCAGATCGATAGGACTGTTCAATGATTTCTACGATGCATTTAGAGTGACCCGACATGTCTTCCGGTTGAAATAATCTGACGATTCCGGCTCCTCCCGATAAAGCTGCCTTAGAAGAGAGAGCGGCTGCCCCTTCCATTCCGGGAGAACCCGCTATTCCGATGACATATCCGGCTTCATACTTATGCCTTTGTACTTTCATCTCGGGAAATAATCCGGATAAACTTTCTTGTTCAAAAAGCTCCATAGAATTTTGTGCTTTATCAATATATTTTTCGGGGAGTCCGAAATCAATTTTTTCTAATTTTCCGCAATAATTCATTCCGCCGTTTAGGAAAAAACCGGTTTTAGGAAGACCTGCAAATAAAGTTTTTTTTGCTTTTACGGCGACCCCTTCAACAATTCCGGTGGTTCCGTTCAATCCTGAAGGAATATCTAAAGCAATAATAGGTAAATGAGAGGCATTCATTTGATTGATTACCTGAAGAAAAGGATCTTTCGGAACTCCATGAAATCCGGTTCCGAATATTGCGTCTACAATAAGCCCTTCATCGGAAAAATGGTTTTTGGCCGGATCTGCTATATTTTTTATAATTCCTCCGGCTTTCTTAAATTCATTCCTAAATTTTAGACAAAGGGGACTCAATGTCTCTTCGGAATCGACACCGTAGACAAGGACTTCATAACCGGAACGCAAAAGATTTCCTGCTACAACATATCCGTCTCCCCCGTTATTCCCGGGACCTGAGAAAACGAGTACTTTTTGTGCAAGGTTGTTATTTTTTATGATTTTTTTGACAGATTCAGCCATTCCGGTGCCGGCATTTTGCATAAATTGCTCTTCAGGGCATCCGTCTGCATAAGCTAA
>Ga0206889_1008_pt1 | contig 50577 bp, 40 predicted proteins | sample Alteio_BWOrgHeat_57_FD_153245 | JGI IMG/M metagenome (GOLD analysis project Ga0206889, IMG submission 153245) | Enriched cells from forest soil in Barre Woods Harvard Forest LTER site, Petersham, Massachusetts, United States - Alteio_BWOrgHeat_Nextera5 ... | reverse complement strand
CTTCAGCATGGGTGTAGAGATTTTTTTCTATTTCGAGAAATTTTGCTTTATCGAAGAGATATCCCTTTGCTTCAGGATTTTGCATATTATCGCTGATATATTTTTGTATAGAATCAGGGAGAAGATCGGTATTTCCGATAGCCTCTGCAATTTTCCGGTTAATTTCTTCGAGGGCTTTTTCCGGATGATTTGGGGAATAGCATAATTTTGCTCCTCTTGCTGCAACTTCGTGTAGGTAGCAAAAAACCCTTTTTCTTTTAAGGAATTTCTTAGCTCTAAAAGAGTGGCCAGATGCTGTAGGTCATTTTGATAACTTTTCTCCGACTCTTCAAATTGCTCTTTTATTTTATTGCTCGGATCCGTTACTCCGCGATAGGCGTTTTGTAAGGAGGCAGAGGTCGGTTGATGACATTGTATGCATTTTGCCTCTATGAGAGATCCGATAAGGATAGGAGTGGTCTGAAAGAGAAGAGTGTGACCCGGTTTATGGTTGAATACTTTGGAAAAGAGCGGATCATTTGCCGGATCTTTTTCTAAAAATACCGGGGAGTGTCCCATAAATTCCTCTTCATACATTCCGTCAAATACAGGGCCGTGAGCCGTATCGGTCGTGAGACCCCTTCCGTTTCCTCCGTGACATGAAGAGCAACCGTACTCTTCAATCGGATGGAATTGAAATGGGCGCGTCTCTTTTCCCATGAGCGGATGCATGCGCAGGACTTTGGAGGTATCGTATGTGTAGCCGCCGACTTTAACTGTCTTTAGCTTTTCATATTCAGCGGCAAGAGATTTCCTTCGAAGTACTTCCGAAGATTTCCCTTCCGATTCCAATCGGTCATTGACTGCGACATCTTGAAGATCGGCAATTTTTCGGTCCAATTTTTCCCAAACATACTCTTCGTTTGGAACCTGTAGAGGATACCCTTTTGCATCTCTCTTCATATTTCCGTTGATGTCGTAATCAATTTTTGTAGGGGAAAAATGTTGAAAATCAAGAGCTACGTGACAAGAGATACACCGATCGATTTCTTCCGGACCTTTATTTTTATCCTCTAAAACGATCTGTTTAATCCCTTTTTTGAAGATAGGGGGCGCCTCTCCTGTATAGGTCGAGCGAAATTCTTCAAGGGCGATATAATCATCCTGATAAAGCGCATATTCCGGAAACATTTCGCGATAGACAAAGACTCCGAAAAGGGCTGCAACGACAACGCCTAAAACGATTAGCACAATCTGATAGAGTTGCCCCCGCATAAAAAGCCCCTTTTGGCTTGAGAAATTCAGTTATTGCATCAATGTCTCGAAAATGTTTCGGTCCAAGGCCATATCCATCCCCAGTTGGCACCTCTAAAATAGGTTCCTACTATGATCAAAATACCTTGAAAAGTCATAAAGAGTGTATAGAAAAAAATTGCAAGATAGCGACTTCGATGAAACCACACTCCCTCTCCTTGCGGATTCCTGTCTAAATAGGGTATGACCATCAGTCCGACCACAATCAGTCCCGGAATGGCGATCCCTCCCCAAAAAGCATTGTACGCGACCATTTCCTGTAGTCCTAAAAAATACCACGGAGCTTTCGAAGGATTAGGCGGATGACTCGCATTAGCCGGCTCTTCAAGAGGCGCGTCAATAAATGAGAGTAAAAGAATCAGAGCCGTCGTTGCTAAAAAAGCAACCATCTCAGCACGAAGGAGATGAGGCCATGTAAACACAAAATTATAGGGGCCTTTATCAACAGTGGGACATGTTCCCCGCACAAGCTCCATTAATCCGTATGTTCTTTTTACTCCCGGAGCATACGATTCTTTTGTGTCGGATCTTTGCACTACACGATACGGTTCCGGACGAAGTTTGTCGGGAGGACGGGACAGTCCCCCGTCTTTTCTTATGCGCCAAAAATGCACGCCGATCAATGTCCCCATAAAAAGAGGGAGAAGAGCTACGTGTAGGACATAAAATCGGATGAGCGCATCCTGTCCGACCTCTGTCGAGGCGAGAAGCATCACTCGATTGATGTTGTATTCAAATCCGGGAATATTCGGAGCATATCCTGCTATGTTGGATCCGACCGTGATTGCCCAAAATGCCAACTGATCCCAAGGGAGCAGATATCCGGTAAAAGAGAGTAACAATGTCAGTACCATCAAAATAATTCCGATGACCCAATTGAAGCGCCTTTCTCCTTTGTAGGATCCGGTATAAAAAACCCGGGACATGTGAAGGAATACAAAAAGGACCATCATATGTGCCGACCAACGGTGCATATTTCTGTACATCATCGCGAACGGAGTGGTATTTTGCCAATCTTTCATGATGGTATATGCCCGATCTTCTGCGGGGATATAAAAAAACATCAGGAGAATGCCCGTTATGGTAAGGAGCAAAAAAAGACTTGTCGTGATGGCTCCGAGTCCCAAAGTATAGAACGGATCTAAAGAATTTTTATGGCATTTTACCGGATGAAAATGCAGAAAAAAATTTTTGAAAATGATTTCGGATCGATCGACATCATTATTGGGATAATTGTGACGAAAGATTGATCTGACGAATAATTTCGGTAAATTGAGTAAATATTCGGTCCATGATTCCCCCCGATTCCCCTGAAAGACTGCCATATTCGATATACTCCGTTATTTCGATAATCTTTTTACGCTGAATACCACGCTTTTTCCCAATCTAACGTAGTTTTTGCTTTATTGACCAAGAGGTCTCCCGAAGCCCCTTTGTAAATATCAAAAAAAACGAGATCTTTCGGAGCCGGACCGCCTGTCACCTGTCCCCGGTTATTGTAGGTGGATCCGTGGCAGGGACACGAATAGCCTGTTTCTACCGGATTGATCGTGCAACCCAGATGTGTGCAGACGGCTGTTTGCACTCTCACTTTTCCCGCTTTTGTTTCGATAAAAACTTTTTGCTTCGGATCAAAAATTTTTCCGTCTTTTGCAGTGATCTCTTCCGGTCTTCCCAAAGAAAATGTACTTGGAGGAACTTTCATCGCATTCGGATATAGATATCCCAACATGGAGGCTCCGAACATTTGGCCGACACCTACAAGACAAGCTCCTACTCCCATAAGGGCGAGAAACGAGCGCCTGGATATTCTCGGATCTCTGTCATCCGGATCGACATTTAAAGAATTTCTGTATTTTGGCATAATATTGACTTCTATTTATCCTGTTCTTCATGAAATAATCGGTATTTAACTTCTTCGACATTTTCAAATTGTCCCCTTCGAAGAAAATAAATATAAGTTCCGATTCCGGCTATTCCCATAGCTATCGATATTGCAATATATACAATCATCAAACTCTCCGCCACCGATTTTTATAAATTTATCTATTATCCTATCCAACGGAAAGAATAATTCATCGCATCCATCGTCACGGCTTGGGTGGGGCATTTTTCTGCGCAAAGTCCGCATCGGATACAAAGATCTTCATTTTTTAGCATTGCAGATCCCATAACGGCCAATTCTTCATCCGATAAAGTGGTCGAATCCACTCCATAAAAATTATCGGTAGCGCGGCGTAAATCTCCCTGTCCCACATCTAAATTTAGCTTGCTGATGGGCACAAGCTTTAAACAATTGCAAGGACATACATCGACACAGCCGTTACATTTGATACAAAGCTCTCCGTTGAACACAGGACTTACATGGCACTGAAGGCACCGATTCGACTGTTCATAGGCTTCTCTGTCTGTGTAACTATTTTCTACTGTATTATTATTCAGAATCCGTAATTTTTCCGGCTGATTTGTCGGCAATGCCCATTTTGTCCGGAGATAAGTTTTGTCCCGATATGGTGTGAGCTCCGTAAATTCGGCAGAATATTCTCTGTACGGACGAGCTCCCCGCAGATCGCTGTCAATGGCCCTTGCAGACTCCTGTCCGTGCCGAATTCCTGTAATAAAAAGTGCCGGACCGAAAGCGGCATCTCCCCCTGCATATACTTTGGCGACACTTGTTCTTCCGGTTCCTTGTTCTGATTTGATGATGCCCCTCTCAATAAGTAATTGATCGCGCAAATCCCAACCGTTTAAAAATGAAGTGTCCATCCTTTGTCCGATCGCCAAGGCAAGTGTATCGCATGGAATAATATAGTCACTGTCAGGAATGGCCTGAGGAGCAAATTTCCCGTTATGATCGTAAAGAGAAGATATTTTTCCGACTTTTAATCCGGATATTTTCCCCTCTGCATCTCGAATCACCTCTTTCGGAGCCAGTCTTCCAATCGTATGAACTCCCTCTTCATGTCCGTCTTCGATCTCAAATTCATCGGCTGTTTGCTCATCGCGACTCTCAAGACAAATCATAGTAACGGTTTTTGCTCCGTTCCGAACAGAAGAGCGTGCTACATCGTAGGCGACATTTCCCCCTCCTACCACAATGACCTCTTTGCCGATCGCCCACTTTTCGTCGGCACACAAAACACGCAGATATTCGATCCCTCTGATGACATCCGGTTCATTGGCTCCGGGAATAGGTAAATCGCCGGATTTCCATAATCCGATTCCTATAAAAATTGCGTCATATTTTTCTTGGAGCTCATTCATCGTAATGTCTCTTCCGACTTTCATGTCGTAGAAGATTTTTGCTCCGAGATGTTCAATCGCTCCGGCTTCGGCAAGGGCTATTTCATTTTTTAATCGATAACCCGGAACTCCGTAGGTGAGCATGCCTCCCGGCATCCTCATCATTTCATATACATCGACAGCATAGCCGAGTCTCAAAAGATCGTGTGCGCAGGTGAGAGAGGCTACTCCCGCACCGATGCAGGCAACTTTTAATCCGTTGGGAGTCGGGTGAACGGATCCTCGGGCATAACTATAATTCAACGATTTGATATGTGCCTCGGAATCGGTTCCGAACCATTCTGCAAGATAGCGTTTTTGCGCCCGTATTGTCAGTGTTTTGTCTACACGATCCCGCCTACAGGCCATCTCACACGGAGCGCCGCAAATCATTCCGCATATGGAGGCAAACGGATTGGGACCGCGCGCTATTTTATATCCCTCTAACAGATCTCCCCGATGCAGGGCGAGCATATATCCGCGCGGATCGGTGTTGACAGGACATCCGTCTCTGCAATCGATCTGCCGAAGATAATAATCTAAATCCGGAATAACGGCGTCGTACACTTCTTTGTAGGAGGCAAAAATTTCTTCTGTAGACAAGGTGGATAGTCCCGATATTCATTCATGATAAAAAACAACATTACCGGAGACAAAAGTTTTTTACATAAAAAATTTTTCTTTTATTAAGATAATTCATAATCATTTAGGTTAAGCGGAATTTAAACTCGCGCAGCGTTTGGTGCGGTGACTTGTCACCGCTTTGCCCTCGCATCGACTTTTCGATGCATTTTTAAAAATCCAAACGCTGCGCGAATTAAACTCTTCTTACTTTAAGATACTTCAGCAGCTTCTTGTTTTTGCTCCTGAGCGATCAATGTTTTTGTAGAGATGCTTTTCAATTTTTTTATTCTTTCGGGGTGTCTGTGAGAATAATGAAACTTGGTTTTTCCTTCATGGACAGCAAATTGAAGATCTTCCGGACTATCTTCTTCTTGTACAGGCTGTATATATTGAAATGTATATGTACCTCCATGTGTGGTCGGAGAATACGAGATTTTGCTAAAACGCATATCGGATTGAGGTCTATTTTTTGCAGCGTCTTTATAAAGGTTTTTGATTTTTCTTTTTCCTTTTTCATTGAGAGTGACTTCACCGTTAACTGTAAGATGAAGTTCGCCTTCTCTTGTAAAGGACTCTCCAAAAGCTGCCAGCTTACCGCTGTTGCAACAAAATCCTTGTTGGTATTCGAATAAATTTTGTAAGGATTTAAGATTAGAAGAAAAATTTTCCGGAATTTTAGAATCAGTTTTTTGTTTTCCCTCAATGCAATTCACTTTATTTATTGTAAAGGTATTATCGGGGTTCGATGCAACATCAAAGGTAAATGTTTTTAAGGCAAGAGTCGAAGGGCGGATCCGATGAGGCTTTTTTGTTTCTAAAGTTAAGGTTACTTGTGAGTTATTTATATCGAATACAATATTGTTAACCCGAGAATTTTCCGATTCTTTAAGAAAATTCAGATGTTCTTTGAATACATTAGCGACCATTCCGGTGTTTGTTAGAATATCCGGACTTTGATTTTTAGATTTCTTGCTCATTTCCATAGTAGCGTGCGGCGAAAAACTATTCTCTATAGGATCAGAGCCCTCCAAAAAATTTTTTATAATTTGGGCCATTCCCTGATAAGTTTTTATGGATTGACTAACAAGACCCTGATGAACTAAAAGGTTGCTGTTGTTATTTTCGGAAACAGAACTAACCATGATATTCTCCTTGTTTTAAAAAATTGCTTTAAATTTTTACTAAAACAAAAAAAATATTTACACACAACTTTAAAAAATAAATTGGTTAGGATTCTTCAATAGGAAAATCGCGAATGAGGGCGCGAATTTCTTCAATAGAGCTCGCTTTGCTGATCAATCCGCGGAAATTTCCGGCTCCCGTTGATTTTTTTATGTACCAGCAGCCTACTCTACGCATGTCTATCGCGATCCTTCTTTCATTTTCATAAGAAAGAGTATAAAGAAAATGTTCCATGAGCGCTTCACGGCATTCTTTGATTCCTCTCGGAATGATAGGAAGGTTTTCTCTTCTGCGCAAAATATCTTCGGCAATCCAGGGTTGTCCCATTGTTCCCCGTGAAACAAGGACCGCGTCACACCCTGTTTGGGCGAGCATTTGTTCCGCAGCTTCGGCGCTGAAAAGATCGCCGTTTCCGATCACTTTGATAGTGTCGGCAGCTTCTACACACCGGGTAATGTAATCCCAGTTTGCAGGTCCCTGATACGCCTGTTTACGGGTCCTTGCATGGACAGCGATCGCTGCAGCTCCCGCCTGTTCCGCTATTTTTGTGATCTCATGTGCATTGATGCTCTCTTCATCCCAACCCGCACGTACTTTTACCGTCACCGGAATGTCGACAGCGGCTACCATATTGGCGATGATCTCGCCGATTTTCTCCGGATTTTTCATCATGCCCGATCCGCTTCCGTCTTTGGTGACTTTATCGACAGGGCATCCGCAGTTGAAATCGATCACATCGAATCCCATATCCCGGACCATGCGCGCGGCTTTGCCTGCTATTTCCGGTTTGCTGCCGACAAGTTGTGCTCCGATGGGATGCATAGAGGTGTGGAAATCCAGAATACGGAACGTGGAGGGATCGTTTCGGATCAGTGCATCCATTTTGACCATTTCGCAATAGATCAGTCCCGGTCCGTATTTTGCCGACATCATCCGAAAAGGATAGTCGGAGCATCCGGCCAGCGGGGAATAAAAAACATTGTTGGGAAGAATGGTATTTCCCAATTGAAACGATTTGTTATTTTTTTGTAAGTCCATAGATATAGTAAATCTTTTTTTATCTATTATATAGATTGAGGGAATAATTAACCGGTATTATTCACTACATCAAAAAAATAAAGACTATGATTCGTATCAAAATATATTTGATCAGCGAGAGACACAAAAAAGCGATAATGGGGCTGATGTCTATCATGCCAAGCGGCGGAATAAATTTTCTAAAAAAATTGAGATACGGATCTGTATAGAAAGAAATAAATTGAAGAATTCGAGAGTCCCGCAATTCGGGAATCCAGGAAGAGAGAATCCTCACAAAAAGCATGATCACAAAAACGGTATAAAGAAGCTCTACAAGTTGAACGAGAATAAGCATTGTGATTTTCCTGAATATTTTTTTTGAGTATACTCCGGTTTACGTTTTTTTGTCCCTGATTTTTTTTGTTGTGAACCGGAGGGAAAAACGCTAGTATGAGAGTTCAGTCTTTTCGCATTTTATCGGGATTTTTATGAATGAACACAAAGAAATAAAAGTACGCATTGCCCCCAATTCTAAAGAATCGGAGATGATGGTATTGGGTTGCATGCTCACGAGCATCAATGCACTCAATCTTTCCTCCGATTCTCTTGATGACACCGATTTTTATTTCACCGAACACAAAGTAATTTTTCAGGTCCTCAAAACCGCTTACAAACAAGACAGGCCTGCCGATGTGCATCTGGTATGTGAAGAGCTGAAAAGAATCGAAAAATTGGATACGGTCGGCGGCCCGGCCTACATCACCACCCTCGCACAATACGCGGGAACTTCCGCACATGTCGAAGAATACTGCCGCCTCATTCGCGATAAATCCGTCCTGAGAAGCATGATCAACGCCGCGCAATCGGTCGAAAAAACTGCCCTTGAAGAACCTCGCGATGTATATGAAAGTCTCGATGAAGCGCAACAGCTGTTTTTTAAAATCAGCCAAAATGCCAATAGGGAATCGGGTAAACTGGTAAGGGAAATTTTAACGGGTGTCAAATCGGAATCCCAAAAATCTTACCTGAAAGAACTTCAGGAACGCCAGGAAGAATACCTCCTTAAAGGCCCTGAAGATGCGGGCATTACAGGGATTCAGACTCATTATACCGATCTGGATAAAATGCTGAACGGAATGAATAAATCCAACCTGATGATCCTCGCTGCACGCCCTGCCATGGGTAAAACCGCTTTGGCCCTCAATATTGCGCAAAATATCTGTTTTAAAAGTTCCGTCCCCGTCGGCGTTTTCTCTCTGGAAATGAGCGCCGAACAGCTTGTTCACCGGATTATCTGCTCCGAATCGGAAGTGGAGTCGGAAAAAATTAAAACAGGGGCAATCAACGGTCTTGAGTATCAACGTGTTGTGGCAGCTGTCAACGGCATGCAAAATCATACGATGATCATAGATGATCAGCCCGGATTAAAAATTACCGATTTACGGGCGAGAGCAAGAAGGATGAAAGAGAGTCAGGGAATAGGATTTTTAGTCATCGATTACCTCCAACTGATTACCGGATCCGGTGCGGGTCGCTCTTCTGAAAGTCGACAAGTGGAAATTTCAGAGATTTCCCGTATGTTAAAAAATTTGGCGAGAGAACTGGATATCCCTATTCTTTGTCTGTCACAGCTTTCACGTAAGGTAGAGGAGCGGCAGGGACATAGGCCTATGATGAGCGACCTTCGGGAAAGCGGTAGCATCGAGCAGGATTCCGATATCGTGATGTTCCTTTTGCGTCGTGAGTATTACGATCCGCTTGATAAACCGGGAATGGCAGAGCTGATCATAGGAAAAAATAGGCACGGTCCTGTCGGAAGTGTCAATTTTGCCTACAGAAAAGAATTTGCCCTCTTTCAGAATTTTACCCCTCTTCGTTATGACAATCAGGAAAGTGCATATGCTCCGAATAATGAAGCGGCTTTCAGCTCTTTTACTCCGTCCTGATTTTTTAGAGTTGTAAAAAAATTGTGTAAAATCCTGAGCCTTATCATGCTTAAACGTCGGATTCCGAGTGATTTTCATTCGGGGGGACTTTTTTCTTTACTTCTTAACGCGAATTGTCTAACATGGCTGATTATCATAGAGATAGTTAACAATTTTGGAGATCGAACATGTCTTCCGTAAAAAAGAAACGCAGATTTAAGATTGCGAAGCACAAGCGCAAAAAACGCAGTCGAAGAGACAGACACAAAACAAAATAAAAATTAGCAGCTATTATCCCTTACTAATAATAATTTAAAAAAAATATGTGGAAATACCCTGTTATATTTGATGTCATCGTTATGGGAGCCGGTCATGCCGGTTGTGAGGCTGCTTTAGCCTCCTCCCGAATGGGAGCAAAAACGCTCTTAGCCACGATGAATCCGGATACCGTCGCCAAAATGAGCTGTAATCCGGCTATCGGCGGTATCGGCAAAGGCCATATGGTTATGGAAATCGATTCTCTCGGCGGAGAGATGGGAAAAGTAACCGAACGGTCAGCCATTCAGTCACGAATGCTTAACGGAGCACAGGGAGCCGCCGTGCGTGCTCCGCGTGCACAAACAGATAAAGTTGCCTATCAGTATGAAATGAAGGCTCGGATTGAAAAGTGTCCGAATCTGCATCTCAAACAAGGTACAATTGAAGACATTCATGTAGAAGACGGTCGCATCGTCGGCGTTTCTACAAAAGAGGGTGTCTTCTACGGATGCAAAGCCCTGATTTTATCCTCCGGAACATTCATGAGAGGACTTCTCCATATAGGAGAAAAGAATTATTCCGGCGGCCGGGCAGGAGATCAACCTGCTGTAGGGCTTTCGGCCTCTTTAGAAAAATTCGGATTGAAGTTGGGACGATTAAAAACCGGAACCCCTCCCCGTATCCACGCGCGTTCTATCGATTACAGCCTTTGTCAGGAACAACCGGGTGAAAAAAATATCCGATTCTCCTTCGACGAAGAACAATGTACTCCTCTGCCGCAAGTGTCCTGTCACATTACCTACACCACTTCCGAAACAAAAAGAATCATTCTCGAAAATCTCCATAGATCCGCTATGTATTCCGGCACAATCAAATGCGTCGGTCCTCGCTATTGCCCTTCTATCGAAGATAAAATGGTCCGTTTTGCCGATAAAGAACGCCATCAGATTTTTTTTAGAACCTGAAGGACTCAATACTTCGGAAGTATATGTGAACGGAGTCTCCTCTTCGTTGCCTTTAGATGTCCAGGAGGAATTTCTCCGGACGATTATAGGTTTGGAAAATGTGGAAATTTTACGTCCTGCCTACGCGATAGAGTATGATTATGTTCTGAGCGGACAAATTACACCGGCCCTCGAAACGAAATGTGTGGAAGGTCTTTTTCTTGCCGGACAAATCAACGGGACAACCGGATATGAAGAGGCTGCGGCACAAGGATTGATGGCAGGGATTAATGCCGTCAAAAAAATCCGTAGCGAAGAGCCTTTTATTTTAAAACGATCGGAATCCTACATAGGAGTGATGATCGACGATTTAGTGACCAAAGGATTGACTGAACCTTACCGGATGTTTACCTCTCGTGCAGAGCACAGACTTCTTCTTCGTCAGGACAATGCCGATTTACGTCTGACAGAATACGGCTATCAATTGGGATTGATCGATGAAAAGCGGTATCAACGTACAGTGTTCAAAAAAGAGGTAATTGCCCGCGAACTTTTGCGGCTGCCCAAAATTTTTAAACAAATAGACGGCAAAGGATATTCTCTGTCGCAACTTATTTCGCGTCCCGAAAATAACTACGAGGCTCTTGTCGCTCTCTATCCTGATGATCTACATGATTACGGACATGACATCAATTTTCAGATTGAATTTTCTATTAAATATGAAGGATATATCCGCCGGCAGGAAACGGAAAATATTCGACTTTCCTCTTCGGAAAATATCAAAATTCCTCCGCAATTTGACTTCAAATCGGTCACGGGTTTACGAACCGAGGCAAAAGAAAAATTGTCTCATCACAGTCCGGTGAATTTAGGTCAGGCTTCCCGCATTTCAGGTGTTTCCCCTGCCGACATTACGGTCCTGATGATCGCCCTTGCAAGACGCTCTTAATTCCGGTTAAAAAATCTTTTAGATAACTCAAAAGTCTCCTATAGTAAAATTAGCTAAATTTACAATACAAAAGAAAATCGGTGAGTCCGGAATTACATTTTTTAGATCTGGAAAATATCCCTATTTGGCGACAACTCCAAATTGAAGAGGCGCTCTTGCGCTCTGATAATCGCAATTGGTGCCTCATCAACAGAGGATCTCCTCCCGCTATTGTGATGGGAATTTCAGGAAAACCTGAGGAATTGCTGAATACATCCCTTATACAAAAATATCAAATTCCCGTATGGAAGCGTTTTAGCGGAGGCGGCACGGTCATTGTCGATCAAAATACTCTGTTTGTCACATTCATTTTTAATAGCGCAGAGGTGAATATTCCGGGTTTTCCGGAGATGATTCATTCGGGGATACAGATGTTCTACGGATCCCTCTTTTCTGATTGCAACGTTGTGTTGCGAGAGAATGATTATGTAATAGGCGACAGAAAATGTGGGGGTAATGCGCAGTATATCCGGAAGGATCGCTGGTTGCATCACACCTCTTTTTTGTGGAGTTATGAATCGAAGCTTATGGATTGTCTTCTTGTTCCTCCCAAAATGCCGGGATACAGAAATAAAAGGGGACATGAAGAATTTTTATGTACGTTGCACGAGCATTTTTCTGAAAAGGAATCTTTTTTTAAAAAAATATTTACAGAATTACAAAGCCGGTTTCATGTGCGAACGGCTCATCCTGATTTAGCCTATAGTGTAGAAAAAAGAGAGCATCGAAAAGCAACAGTTTGTTTAGTAACTAATAATCAGTCACTTACACTGCATCATGCAATATACCCGCCATCTTTCGGATAGATCTGCGCGCCGTCGCTCCGGCTTCCCGATCCTTAATATTGATCTTATCCGATGCGCGGTGTATCAAACCGGTCACTTTTTTTTCTTTTATCGGGCTATACCACTTAGCCGTTTTCGAGTTTAAGCTGCAATAATTTGCTTTTGCATGGCCGTCAATATCCGGAGAATATTTTCCTGTTACTAAATCCGTCACCACCATTTTTCGAGATCTTTTGAGGCTTGAATGTTCTTTTCTCGCCTTTCTATTAAAAAAATTCAATTTAATCAAAAAACTATTCCAACGTCTTTCCCAAGAATCATGCAATCCGCGTTTTAAAATGGCATCGTCAACAGGATTTATCCGCCTTCTTAAAATAAAATTCAGAAATCGTTTCCACTTAGTTCCGCGATTCACTTTCCTATACGCTTTTCTAGCCGCTTTGGAAGAAATCACAACGGAATAATCCCTTTTATTCCGAGGTAAATTGAAAAAGGAGGTTCCGGAATCCAAATTCCATTCCGATCCCCAAGTACCCAATTTAATAAACGGAAAACATAAAGTAGAAATAAGTCTTGAGAAAATATTGTCACCGAGTGCCCGATTGAAGAAATCACGACCGACTTGTGCCGTGGAGGCAAATGTTCGGGATACGTAAAGACCGCCCAAAGTTTGTTTTTTCGTCCGGTCTCCGGTCATTTTTTGCCTATGGAAATGCGCTGCCACATGACTTGCAATACTTCCCCCTAAAGAAACACCGTGTAATACGATTTTATGGTGAGGAACTCCTTTATCGAGTAGGGCTTGAACTTGCGCTATACCGGCATCAATCAAATCTTTGGCAATAATCACCTGTCCTTCACTATTTAAAACTCCGGGATAATTAAATTGAACGGCAGTAGCAGCCACTCCGTCCCGATCATAATGAATTAAATCTTCAGCAACTAATTTATAATCCTGTTGAAAGCAACCGCTATTGCCATTGAAATAAAGAATATGGAGATGATTCTTGCCCATTGGCTCAGCTGATTTATTGGAAGCTGTAATTGTTTCCAAAGTAATGGTCTTATTATGAAGCTCCATGGAAACCGGTGTGTTTTCAAAATGTATCGTTTCCTCTCCCGAAACGGCTGTATAATGAGGATTGTAATTTTTCAGCGACTTGTATTGTTTGTGTAAAACACTGTCGACAAGGATTAAACCTTTTTGTATCAATAAAGGGGTTTTGAATCCGGCGGGAAAAATCAGGGGACCGAGAGTTTTGGCTAAAATCTGCGAGGCAACGGTTTTGTAATGGGGATTTTCTTTATTGGCAACGGACGCGATGATTTTACCGATCGGGCCTCCCACTAATTTCGTATCTAAAAAGCAGAATCTCGTTAACCATTTAATTTTGTGTTTAGAAGCTTTGAAGTCTGCCCAATTTTTCAATTTTGAGGGAGGAGGATTATTCAGTACAGAAAATATGGTTAAAATATGGGCATGTGTTTTGATTAGAGTTTCTTCGGTGAGTTCTGTTTTTTCTGTCGTTACGATCGATGTTTCTTCCGTTTTATTGCGTTCACTTTCTGTCAGAAAAAATTGGTCTGCCACCCGACTTATTTCTATTTCTTTATGAATGAGCTGCTTATTTCTTTCTTTGGAGAAGCGAATTAAAACAGTATTATCTATCTGATTCTCTGTAAATATTGTTTTAAAGCTTTTATAATCAAAGTTCATTTTTTTGCCGCTTTTTTAATTTTTTCCTTATTATAAACATAAATTGTTTATCTTTTATTAATTTAATTATATTTTTATTATAAACATTTTTTTAAAAAGATGTATATGGTTACATTCAGTCAAAAGCCGGTGTTCATAAGATTCTTCACTTATCGATCCGGATTCTTCGGATAAATAAAAACTTGTTATGAACTACTATTTGCTTCATAATGAGTGAAAAATAAAAATAAAGATAAAATCGAGTAATTAAATATTAATATTTTTAATACTAACCGGAAGTCCGGATGACATTTAATATATTACGTAAATTCACCTCTTTTACCTACCTAAATGTAACCCAATTTTTAGGTGCGCTCAATGACAATATTTTTAAACTCCTTCTGGTCTATTATTTTATTCAGCAGGAAGGAATAGAGCACAGTCACCAAATTTTGGCTGCTGCCGGAGCCATTTTTGTCGCTCCTTTTCTCCTATTCTCCGCCTCCTCAGGAACCCTTGCCGATCGCTTTAGTAAGCGGAATGTGATTGTACTGACCAAAGTCATGGAACTTGTCATTATGACCCTCGGAGTCCTCGCTTTTTACTATGGCAGCAAAGCAGGCTCATTTTTTGTCCTTTTTCTATTGGCCACTCAAAGTGCTATTTTCGGACCTTCTAAATACGGAATTATCCCGGAAATTGTCGAAGAGAATAAAATATCGAAAGCCAACGGTATGATGACCTCTTTTACTTTTCTCGCCATCATTTTAGGAACGTTCCTCGCCTCTTTTATTCTCGATGTAACAGATAAAAATTTTATTTTAGCCGCCGCAATGTGCCTCTTTTTTTCCGTAATCGGACTCATCGCAAGCTTCTGTATTGAATATACACAACCGTCCGGATCCTCTAAAAAATTTACGATTTTCTTTTTTTACGAAATATATGAAACGTTGAAAGTGGCCAAAACCGAACCTTCCCTTCTGTTGGCCATGTTCGGATCCGCATTTTTTCTTTTTCTCGGAGCTTTTACCCAGCTCAATATCATCCCTTTTGCCGTCCAATCGCTTCATCTGACCGATATACAAGGGGGATACCTCTTTTTATTTATGGCGCTTGGGATCGGAGCCGGCTCTATCGCTTCAGGGAGGCTCTCCGGAAATAATGTCGAACTGGGACTTGTCCCCATCGCTACTATCGGCATCACAATTGCTCTCTATATGCTCGATTTCTTTTCCGATAACATCTATGTCATTCTTCCCGTTGTCGTTTCTCTCGGATTCTTAGGAGGAATTTATCAGGTACCTCTCGACTCTTATATCCAAGTGACAAGTCCCAATAAAAATAGAGGACAGGTGGTGGCCGCCGCGAATGTTTTGAGCTTTTTAGGTGTGCTTTTGGCCTCTTTTCTGGTGTTTATAATTTCAGAAGTGTTCGGATTACAGGCGGATAAAGGATTTACCATTGTCGGAACAATCACTTTATGCATCAGCGTACTGTTTATGTTTCAATTTTTTGATTATCTTACCCGTTATGTCTGCATGATTCTCTCTAAAATGCATTTTCGATTGAATATAGAAGGAAAAGAAAATATCCCTTCGAAAGCGACAATTTATGTATGCCGCCACAAAGATTGGAATGACACATTACTTATACTGGGATCTCAAAGTCGCCGGGTCCGATTTTTCATCGAGCGGGAACAGGTGCATCATAAATTTTTTATACGCCTATACAGAATGTTAAGGGTCAAAATGCTGCCCGTCATCGTTCCTTTAGAAAATAATGCCGGAAGTCTTGTAGAAATAAAAAGATCCATTCTAAAAGGGATTTCCGTCTGTATATTTGTGGAAAATGAAGACATTACTCAAGAAATTGCCAAGCTGGAAAAATCTTACTGTTTTTGCGAAATCCTTGAGGAAACCGGATCTAAAATAGTTCCTGTTACAATAATTAAAGGAATGAAAGACGGCAATTCCCGATTTTTTACCCGACTTATGAAAAAAATTCGAGTACCTGCCGTTATCCGTTTCGGCAATTAATCGGGTATTACTATAGGCAGACAGTCTTTTACCTTTCCCTGCATTCCCCCTTCTATATTCGCTACATCGGTAAATCCTTCTTTTTTTAAAATAGAGGCAGCTATTCCTGACCGATAACCGCTTCCGCATACAATAGCTATCCGGGTATCTTTTGCTATATTAATTTGTCCGGTTTTAAAAAGATTCAAGGGAATATGAATAGCCCCTGATATATGCCCCGAACGCCACTCCGTTTCGGTCCGGACGTCTATAATCAGCCGCTTCTCATTTTGTTTTTTCGCAAGAATTTCAGGTGTTACAATTTCAAGCCGGGATAAAGAAAGCTCTTCCTTTTCCCAAAGAGGAAGATCTTCTTCTAAAAATCCTAAGATGTCGATGTGAGCCTCGCGGAATGCATTCAGAATAAAGGAAATATTCTCTCCTTTTTCAAAAATAATCACACACGGACGGTCTCCCAAGAGCATACCTGCCCAATAAGAAATATTTTCCGAAAACGGAATATTCACTGAACCTGCAATATGAGAAAAGGAAAATTGTTCACATGATCGGGTATCTACAAACTCTGCCTGTCCTTTCTCTAAAAGCGTTTTACATTCAGATCCGGTAATAAAATTGAGGGTATTCATATAGGGTAACCTTTTTTATAGTGAAACTGCTTTTATTTTAGGGAATTCAGGCATTTTAAAAACCTGTTTTTGTATAGAATTTTCCTTGGATAGCCGGTATTCTCGTTTTCACAAACAAAACTTTGCGATCGTATGAAAATATTTTTTGAAAATTTGTTTATCTTCCTGTCTTCTTCCCTATTCCTCTTTGGATCTCTTTTCGGAATAGAATATAGCTGTCAAGAGAGAGAAGAGCGGCTTATGGACGATCTCATGATTACCGAATACTGGAATTGTAGGATATGCGAACGGTTCCCCATCTATTATAATCATCTTTTGCAGGGCGGATACATCAATATGCCCTCTGCACGTATGGGAAACGAAGGAGAACTCTCTCTCGGATATTCGTACGTTCCCCCTTATCATAACTGGAATGCCCGCGCTCAGGTTCTCGATCGTCTTGAACTGACTTTGAATTATCGGATTTTTAAAGGAGTGAAAGATCCGGTTTTATCCGAATTCGGATTCGGAGATTTCTCCGATAAAGGCGCCAACCTGAAATTTGCGATCCTTCGTCCCGAAGATTCCGATTATGAACTGCCCGGATTTGCTGTCGGATTGGATGATTTCCTCGGAACCCGTTCATTTAAATCGCGCTATATTGTGGCTACTCAGGTATTTCCCCGCTACAATTGTGAGCTTAGTTTGGGGTGGGGGGAATGGCGGATTCGCGGTATCTTCGGAGGGATTATTTGGGCTCCTTTTTGGAATCGGCCGAATTCATTTTTATCCGGATTGGCTTTCTCTGCAGAGTATGATGCGATTCCATATGAGAGTGAAAAAAGAGAGCCTCATCCCGGCGGAAGAGTAAAAAAATCACCGATCAATATAGGAATTAAATATGCACTCGGAAATGCAATAGAGCTCTCGGCTTCACGTATCAGGGGCACTGAGTATGCTTTTTCAGGATCTCTTGCCTATAATTTCGGAAGTTCTAAAGGATTTGTCTCAAAAACTTCGGATCCCCTCCCATATAGTTCTCCGGTAAACACGGAACCTCTCGGATATTTCCGCTCGGAAGAGGTTTTGGTTCAGGATTTGAATTTTGCTTTTATGGAGCAGGGATTGGAATTAATGGAAGTTTGGCTCGGATATGATAATGAAGGGGCAAAAACACTGTACATGAATGTGTATAATAAAATTTATCGATTCGAAAATAAGCTACGAGAGCGATTAGATCGATTATTGGCATATCTAATTCCTGCCGACATCAAAAAAGTGAATGTGATTATCATGTCGGAGGGTTTTCCCATTCAGCAATACAATTATTGTATGTATTTTGTGCGACGTTTAGGCGCAGGATGTATGGGAAGACATGAATTGGAAGTATTGACTCCGATTTCCGAAGTCAAAAAACCGGACCCATATCTTTATAGCCTACTTTTCAAGCAGGATTTCTATCGAATGTGTTTTGTCCTCTTCCCGGATTTCCGTTCCTATTTCGGGAGTGCAAAAGGAAAATTTAAATACACATTAGGCTTCAATACCGGAATTGACGGATATCTTCCTTACGAAATATTTTACTCTTTTCGAGCAGGTTATCTGGTATTGTCCGATATAGACGATGTGAATGCCGTGGATCGATTGAATCCGTCTCAAATCATCAATGTAAAAACCGATCTTCCTCTTTATTTAAAGCAGCGTGGATTAGTCTTTCCCGAATTTTATTTAAGAAAGATAAATAACTGGGGATCAGGAGTTTACACAAAGTTTGCAGTGGGTTATTTTGAGCAGTCTTACGGAGGCTGCGCATATGAATTTCTCTACTACCCGGTCTGCTCCCGCTGGGCTTTCGGTATCGAAGGGGCCGTTCTAAAAAAGAGGAATCATACAGGCTTCGGATTCACCGATAAAATCCGGAAATTTCATGGTTTTATTCCGACTTACAGAAAATTTTTGGGATCACAATATTTTGCAAACCTCTATTACGATTGTCGTGAAATCAATATGGAATTTCGGATCAAAGCAGGTCAATTTTTAGCCCGGGATTTAGGTGTCAGATACGAAATTTCTAAATATTTTGAAAGCGGAATGCGTCTGACAGGATGGTATACAATGACAAACGGACGTGATAAAATCAATAATGAAACCTATTATGATAAAGGATTCATGATTACATTGCCGTTGGATATTTTCTATACATGTAGCTCCAGAAGGCAATGGCGTTACGGAATGTCTGCATGGCTTCGTGATGTCGGATTCTATTCCACAACGGGCGGAGAGCTTTATTATCTGATCAATGATCAAAGACAACGATAGAAAAAGAGGTGTGGATATCGCGCAGCGTTTGGAGTGCGGTGACTTGTCACCGCTTTGCCCTCGCATCGACTTGTCGATGCGGTTTTAAAAACTTAGAGACTAATCTTTGAACAAATTTCTGAATATCTATAAACACAAAACATCGCTTAAAACGCCTCGACAAGTCGATGCGAGGGCAAAGCGGTGACAAGTCACCGCACTCCAAACGCTGCGCGTGTTAAATTCATCTATAGTCTTTGCAGTATCATGGGAGCGGCATATGTAAATATAAAATCGGCTCCCGCTCTTTTTATAGAAAGAAGACTCTCTTCAAATACCTTCTCGGCATCAATCCATCCTCTTTCAGCGGCAGCCATTACCATAGAATATTCTCCGCTTACATGATAGGCTCCTACAGGTATGTTTACAGACTGTTTTATAGAACAAAGAATATCCAAATATGGAAGGCCCGGTTTAACAAGAAGCATATCTGCCCCTTCTTTTTCGTCTAAAAGCGCTTCCCGCAATGCTTCGCGACGATTTGCAGGATTCATCTGATATGTTTTTTTATCCCCAAAGCGGGGAGCTGAATATAAAGCATCTCTAAAAGGTCCGTAGAACGCAGAAGCGTATTTTGCAGTATAAGCGCATATGCCTGTATTTACATATCCTGCACTATCCAATACCTCTCTTATATAAGCGACTCTCCCATCCATCATATCGCTCGGAGCCACTATATCCGCTCCTGATTGCGCTGCAAGAAGAGACATTTCGGCCAGTATATCGAGCGTTTCATCATTCATGATAGATCCGTGCTCATTAATGACTCCGTCATGACCGTGAGAGGTATACGGATCAAGAGCTATATCTGCCATGACACAAAGATCGGGAAGATATTCTTTAAGCTCCGCTATTGCGCACTGCAATAAATTATATTGCCTGATTGCTTCGCTGCCACGCGCATCTTTTTTTTCATCGGGAACAATTGTAAAAAGATCAATAGCGCGAATTCCTTTGTCATAGAGTTCTTTTACTTTTTTTAACAAAACATCGATTGAATATCGAAAAATTCCGGGCATAGAATCTATGGGAGAAATGATATTTATTCCTTCAACAACAAAAAAAGGAACTACAAAATCGGAGGGATGAAGACGGGTTTCCTGTACTAAACCACGTATGGATGGTGATATCCTGTTTCGTCTCGGTCTTGAAGGAATGTTTTTACTTTGTTTAAGAGATATCTCATCTAAAAGCATCGGATTACTCCTTATAAATGTCTGAATATTTTTTATGAAGATAGGATAGATAAGCCTCTTCCGAAAAGCTTTTCCCGGAATTTTTTTCCATGAGTTCGCGACCGGTATACTGCCTTCCGTACCGGTGAATTTTATCTTTCAACCATGTTTCGATAGAGCCAAAGTCTCCTTTTTCTACCAAGTTCTTCCAATCGGGAATATTTTTTTCAAAATTTTCAAAAAAATGTGAGGCATACATATTCCCGAGAGCATAGGTAGGGAAATATCCGAATCCTCCCATTGCCCAATGAATGTCCTGCAAGCAACCCTCTCTGTCTGTTTCGGGAGTAATTCCTAATAACTCTTTCATTCCGCTATTCCATCTCTCCGGCAAATCTTTTACCGAAAGAGATCCTTCAATCAACGCTACCTCCAATTCAAAACGGAGGATGATATGCAAAGTGTAAGTGACCTCATCGGCCTCTACTCTGATTAAAGAAGGGGTTACTTTATTGATGCCGCGATAAAATTGCTCTATAGAAATTCTTGAAAAATTTTCGGGATAATATGTTTGTAAATGAGGGAGATACCGGCTCCAAAAAGGCTTGGAAAGTCCTATTCTTGTCTCCCACCAGCGTGATTGCGATTCGTGCATTCCCAAAGAGACAGCCTCTCCCAACGGAGTGCCGAATTGTTCGGCAGGGAGTCCCATTTCATACAATCCGTGGCCGAATTCATGCAGTACTGCGAGAATATTGCTCATTACAAAATCGGGTTCAATACGAGTGGTGATTCGATTGTCATCGGGATGAAGGGTGCAGCTAAAAGGGTGTGTCGAGACATCTAACCGCCCGCGTCGCTCATCATATCCTAAATCCTTTAAAAGCATTCGTCCAAAGGCGAGCTGTTTTTCTTCGGAAAAATTGCCGGAGAGAAATTGATTATCGAGTTGTCTTTTTGAAGAAATTGTTTGTAGGAGTTGTATGATAGAATTTTTTAAAGGGCTAAAAAGTTTTGCGACCTCATTTTTTGTGATGTCCGGTTCATAAAGATTAAGAAGGGCATCATAAGGATGTTCTTTATAGCCTAAGAGATCCGCTTTTTTTTGTGACATGGCTATAATTTTTGCAAGATATGGGGCAAAAAGAGCGAAGTTATTATTTTTTCGGGCCTCTGCCCATACTTCCATTGCTTTTGTTGTGAGGACTGTAAAATCTTCCACAAATTTTCCCGGGAGAGCGATGTCTCTTAGATAGTCTCTGCGCCATAAACGCAAAGCGGCTTTTTCGGGAGCGGGCAAAGAGGTCGCTTTGAGTTCGCCGGTTTCGATATCAATCAAGGCAGAAAGGGCCTTTGAAAAAGCTTTTCCTGTCATTTGCTTATGGGTCATTCCCGCCAATAATTTTAGCTGTTCCCCTCTCATTTCTCCGCCGGCACTTGGCATATAGGTCTCTTTATCCCAATCGAGAAGCTCCGATATGCTCGTGAGGAGTGCGGCTTTTTTGGAGATCTTTTTTATTTTTTCGTAATCTTTTTTTTCGGAATGCATAGAAACCTCTTTGTTCGATTTTTGATATTACCGGGATTTATCTGATTTGATAAGAAATTTTATTCGAAAATCTCTAAAAAATTTGCGTTTCTTCCGACGTTAAAGGTAATATCGAAATTAAAAAGTTTTATCATGAAAATCAGTGTAACAATTCTCACAAAAAACAATGAAGGAATTCTGGCAAGAACTTTGGATTCTCTTGTCGATTTTGACGAAGTGTTGGTGTACGATACCGGATCATCCGACAGAACAGCTTCTATTGCCCGGCAATATAAAAATGTGACATTTAGAGAAGGACCTCTCATCGGTTTCGGTCCTACACATAATGTGGTGTCTTCCCTTGCGCGGAACGATTGGATTCTCTCTGTCGATAGTGACGAAGTGATGTCCGGAGGATTGCAAAAAGAAATTTTTGCATTGTCTCCGGAAGAAAATACCGTGTATTCTTGTCCGCGGCATAATTTTTATAACGGAAAATTCATCAAAGGATGCGGTTGGTATCCCGATCGACAATATAGGCTTTACAACAGAAAGCAAACTCGCTTTACCGATGCCTTGGTTCATGAACAGATCATCACGAAAAATATGTGCCGGGTATCACTTAAAAATCCTATTTTCCACTATTCCTATCGCTCTGTTTCTGATTTCCTCGAAAAAATGGAGAAGTACTCCTCTCTTTTTGCCGAACAATATGCCGGAAGAAAGAAATCCTCGCCGTGTAAAGCTGCTTTACACGGGATGTTTGCTTTTTTTAAAAGCTATATTTTGAAAAAAGGACTTTTTTTGGGATACGAAGGATTTTTAATCTCGGCCTACAACGGGCACACTGCTTTTTATAAATATATGAAATTATACGAGGCCAATACCAAAATTAAAGAATCGTGAAACGAAATCCGAGCCATCCGTTTTCTTTATCCTCTTCTATCAGATTCCAATTCAGGCCCCGGGTCAATTCGAGGTAAAAATCCCGCTGCTCTTCCAAAATTCCCGAGGTCAATATTTCGGATCCGGAAGCAAGCACATGCCGGATAGACTCCCAAGCAATCTGTTGTTCGGAGTAGATCATGTTCATCAGGACAAGATATTTTTTTTCTTTGTTCGGAGAAGGGAGTATTTCCGGAGTGCCGAATTCGGGCATGCAGGGAAATCGATTGTGAACAAGGTTTCCTTTTGCATGTTCGACCGCCTCCGGATCAATGTCGATGCCGATGACCGATTTGGCTCCGAGTGCCGCAGCGGCAAAAGAGAGGATGCCGCTTCCTGATCCGACATCTAACACATCTTTATTTTGGCAATGATTCCCCATCATCCGCGCTACAAGTTGTGTTGTAGGGTGAGAGAAGTCTCCGAATCCGGGACCTGCCTCAAGAAAAATAGCGGCGTCGCTATCGGGTTGACCATACTTGCATAAATCGAAGCGGACCAATCCGTTTTCATACCCTTCACATTGCTTCCACTGCGCTTCCCAATCGATACCGGAAAGACGGCGGATATTGGTGACAAAAGAAAATTTTTCCGAGAGAATTTCATTGGTAGTTCCTGTGTCGGCAATCGCGATTTCCAAAAAATTATTTTCCTCTTGAAAAACGGAAAAAAGGATCTCTTCTCCCCCCTCTGATAAAAGGAGACAGCCCTCTTCTTCGGAAATTCCGGATTCAATGGAGAGTAAAAGATAGTTCATATATTTCAACCTAAGTAAAGAGAAGAGTTTAAAGTAAAGAGTACTAAAAATCAAGTATTTAGCGTTTTTACTTCGGAGGCTCAGCTTGCCAAAAACTCTCTCTTCCTCTAAGTTGGAAATAACATCATTGCAATTGAGAGGCATTTTTCGTGCATATTAAAATTCAAAAAGGGCTGAATATTCCGATTTCCGGAAAACCCGAAGGGGAAATCAGAGAGCTTGCCGGCTCCGGTTCCGTGGTAAAACCTGCGGAAATTTCGTTGAATCTTTCCTCTTTCGATGATCTTCGTTTACGACTCTTAAAAAAAGTCGATGAACGGGTAAAAATCGGAGAGCCTCTTTGCGAGGATAAAGGATGTCCCGGAAGAATGTTCGTCTCTCCTGCTACAGGGTCGATTAAAGAGATCAGAAGAGGAGTCAAAAGACGCCTCATTGATATCGTTATACAACCCGATGCAAGCGAAGAAATTCCCGAATATCTTCCTGTGAATCCTGAGGGAGTCACGCGCCATGATTTGATCTCTCTTTTGCTAAATAGAGGACTGTTTACGACCATTCAACGTCGCCCTTTCTGTATACTGCCTGACCCCAAAATAGCTCCGCGATCGATTTTTGTGAAGGCTGTTGAATCCGCCCCTTTTACTCCCCCTGCCGAATTACAGGTAGAAGGGCTGGAAGCGGAATTTCAGGCAGGATTGACAGCCCTTTCAAAATTGACTGACGGTCCTGTACATCTTGTTTATCGAGTCGATTCGCCTTGCAAAGCATTTACAGAGGCTAAGCATGTGCAAAAACATACTGTGGAAGGTCCTCATCCGATCGGCACTCACTCGCTCCATATTCAACACATAGATCCCATTAAATCCTCGTCCGATGTCATTTGGACATTGAATGCTCACGATGTTGTGCGAATAGGATATATGCTGACAAAAGGAAAACCGTACCTTGAAAGGGTCATCGCGATCGCAGGTCCGGGGATCATCGAAGGAAAATCCGGATATTTCCGGGTTAGAGACGGATATCCCGTTGCCTCTTTAACAGCCGGAAGAGTCCCGAAAAGTTCTCAGCGCTATATTTCCGGTGATCCGCTTACCGGAAAGCAAATAGGCATAGACGGCTTTCTCGGGTATAACGATTATGTGTTTTCCGTAATCCCTGAAAATACCGAAAGAGAATTCCTTCATTTTTTTAGACCGGGATTCGACAAATACTCTTTTAGCAGAGCCTATATGTCAGGACACAGGAAAAATCCTGCCGACTACCCCTTCACGACGAATCAACACGGAGAGCACAGGGCTTTTATAGATGCTACTTTGTATGACAAGGTGATGCCCATGAATATTCCCGTCATGCACTTGGTGAAATCGGTATTGGCGGAAAATTTTGAATTGGCTGAAGAGCTGGGACTTTTAGAGGTAGCTCCTGAAGATTTCGCCCTCTCTACTTTTGTCTGCCCTTCGAAAATGGAAATGACCGAAATCATGAAACAGGGAATTCGCACTTATGCCGGAGAAATGCTCGGATAGCCTCAGTAAAAAAAAAATTCCTAATCTGGGTATCGGAGTGGGATTACGTCCTGTGCACTACCAAGAAATTTTTGCTACGGAACCTGCCGTCGATTGGTTTGAAATCATCAGCGAAAATTTTATGGTTGAAGGAGGGAAACCGCTCAAAAATTTGTATAAAATTTTGGAGCGCTATCCCGTCGTCCAGCACGGAGTGTCTCTCGCTATAGGAAGTCCCGATCCTCTCGATTTCGATTATCTTAAACGCCTTAAAGACCTTACAAAAATCACTAAAACTCCATGGATTTCCGATCACCTCTGTTGGGGACGTCTTCCCGGGGCGCATTATCATGATTTGCTGCCTCTTCCGTATACAAAAGAGGTGAAGAAGTATGTGATTGAACGGGCAAGAATAGTGCAGGACTATTTAGAAATCCCTTTTGCTTTGGAAAATCTCTCTTCATACGTTGGATTTACAGAAGATGAAATGACCGAATGGGAATTTTACGGATCCATAGTGGAAGAGGCGGGCATTTATATGATGCTCGATGTGAATAATATCTATGTCTCTTCGAGAAATCACGGATTTGATCCGATGGAATACCTGAATAATATTCCTATCGACAAAGTATTGCAGATACATCTTGCCGGTCATTCGGATTACGGACGATATATTTTAGATACTCACGATCATTATGTATGCGATGAGGTGTGGGCATTATATGCCAAAATTTATCCGCAAACAGGCGGCGTGTCCACTTTATTGGAGTGGGATGATCACTATATTTCTTTTGAAGATACGTATAAAGAAGCGTTAAAAGCTAAAGAATTTCAAAAAAATATTGTCGATTTTGCCGCTGTATCGCCTAAAACCGGGGCTGAGGTGTTGTCACCATGAGCGGATACGATGAAACAGTGCCGGTTTCCTTACAAAAAATGCAGCAATGGTTTTCTTCGATCATCATCAGGAGGGTCGATAGAGACAGCAAGATGAATCCTATTTCCCCTTCCGGAACTCCTCTCGATATAGAAGCGGCCCGTTATATCGTTCCGAGTCCGACGATGTCTCCCGCAGAACGTATCGAACTTTATAACTGCCAGTATTGGTGGAGAATTTTAAGCGTCCTTCAGGAAAATTTTCCTTTGCTCACCCGTTTGCTTGGATTTTTTGATTTCAACGAAAAAATCGCCGAACCGTACATAGAAAAATATCCTTCGCAACATTGGTCTTTAAATCGGCTGGGCGATCGTTTTCCGGGTTGGATTAAAGAGGAATATAAAGGGGCGGATGCCGATCTGTTATTTGAGGCGGCGCAGGTTGATCTTGCCTATAACCAAATTTTTTTTGAAGGCGAACTGCCTCTCCAAGAAATTCTTTCCGGAGCGGATGAAGAGATGATGAGTTCCCTCATCTTTTTTCTTCAGCCTCATCTGCGCCTTTTTATATTTGATCATGATATGTGCTCCTTGCGGGAACAACTCTTGGCAGAAAGTACTGAATATTGGGAAGAGCACGGAGTCCCGCTGCCCGAAAAAGAAAAGAAATATTTCTTTGTAATTTATCGTGATCGAAATTATAGTATACTCTCATCCGAGATCGATTATACCCGTTACACCATCCTTTCTTTTTTTGAAAGGGGGTGTTCTGTCGAGGGGATTTGCGAACTATTGGAAAATGCGGATGAAGAGATACAACAAAATGCGGCGGCAAATCTCCATATTTGGTTTCAGGAGTGGATTGCCCGCGGATGGCTCGGTGTAAAATAATTCAATCATGAAAAATACTACAGAACGAAACGTCTCTCCGAGAGAGGCGGCTTATCTTGCCTATCTTGCTGCAGAAAGAGGCGAATGTTTTATCGCGGAATTTTTGGAGACCCGGTACCACCGATTGATCCCTTTAAAAAAAGATTTTAAGCTGGCCATGGAGATCGCTTGCGGCACCTGCCGAATGGCCTCTTCTTTGGAAGAATATGCAAACCGGCTGGTCGGAGAAAAACTCACCCTCAAAAGGAAAGAAAAAACTCTTCTTTTTACCGCGCTCTATCAATATTATTTTCTGGAAAAAATTCCCCTCTATGCAATTGCCGATGAAAGTGTCAGAATAGCAAAAAAATATTGTCACTCCCGCTTTGTAAAATTCCTAAATGCCATCCTTAGAAAAATTCCGGAAACTCAGGTCTCCTTGCCGGAAGAAAAAACAAAAGAAGCTCTTGCTATACGCTATTCCTACCCGATTTTCTTTATAGAGCAACTGCTCGGCGAATACGGAATCGAAAAAACCGGCGAAATACTGAAAGCGGGAAATTCTTCGGGCCCCACCCTCGCCCGGATCAGGACAGATGAAAAAAATATACCGTATTCGCTGTTTCCCGATAAAAATATTTCTATGGCCATAATTCCCGGCGACGAAGTGGAACAGGTCGGAAACTCCCCGGATTATTATATCCAAAATATCACGCCTGCTTCTCTGATGAATTTTTTAGCCGAATCGAAAAAGACTCCGGAACGAATTTTAGATATGTGCTCCGCACCGGGAGGAAAACTGATCGCAGCTCACGATCTATATCCGAAAGCAAAACTCTATGCAAATGATGTTTCCGAAGAAAAAATCGGCCTTGTCAAAAACAATATCGATAAGTATGGAATAGAAGCGATCCTCTCTGTTGCAAAAGGGGAGGAGTTGCTATCGGATGAAAAATTTGATCTGATTATTTTAGATGTCCCATGCAGCAATACAGGGGTTTTGTACAAACGTCCGGAAGCGCGTTGGCGATTAAATGCGGAAAATATCCAAAATCTTAAAGAACTGCAGAAAAAAATTCTTGCTCATTCCGCAAATTTCCTTAAAGAAAACGGCGAAATTTGGTACATGACCTGCTCTGTGTTAAAAGAGGAAAATGAGGATCTTGTCGCCGAAATGGCAGGACAACTCGGTTTGTCCGTCGGACGATCTCTGAAAATTCTACCCGATGCCGAAGGGCGCGACGGTGGATATGCCTGCGCTCTTTATTTAAAATAAAAATCTTATCCTTTGCAGGCACTTTCCAAAAACATGGTCAATACTGCGGAATATATATTTTGTATTCCGTGTTGTATCCGTTTACAAAATAAAATAACGCGATAAGCAAGACCCCTCTTTTCTTCTGACGAATCCCGTAAAATTTCGATTAATTCTTCAGAAAGTAGATTTTTATAGGCGAGATCGCAAAGATCTCCCTCAAAATAAAAATTGCCGATCTGTTCTCGATAGTGAAGTCCGGGAAAAGTTTTTACACCCGATGCGGGAAAAGAACACGCAAGATTCACAGGAAACGGAGATCCGTATCGTTCCCGGCGATCAAAATTTCGACGACTAACCGGATCGTAAATCATTCCCTCTCCTTCGGAGTTAATATTCGTAAAATAATGGGGAAGGGTAAATAGAAAATGTTCCGCTTCGGTAAGGCGCTCTTTATTGTATCTGCTGTCATGAAGGATCCAGATGACTTTGTATCCGATTTTCCCGTAATCTCTGTTTCTCTCCGCAATCTCTTTGGCTGTAATGGGAGAGCACTGCACTTCAAAAATAATTTTTTTACTTTCCAGCACAACGTCGGCTATCCGATTGATTTCGGGAAATCTTTTTTCTAACGTAATGTCCCCGGGAGGAAAACCGGTCTCTATATTTAGCTGAGTTTGTATATGCAACAGTGTCTTCCCCGCCCGAGAGCATAGTCGATCGTGAGAAAGATGATAGTAATGTTTTCTCCTATGTCTTCCCCCTCGTATGCGAACAGGGCCGGTGCATTCGGGACAAAAATAACTGTGCTCTCTTTGGGCTTTAGAGGCGGGAATATCCGTCCCTTTTTCATCTTTTGCAAAAAGTTGCATCTCTCTTCCCGGTGTTTTTTTCGGCAGAGTGTAACATTTTTTTAATAAAGGGGTAAATTTTTTTTTATAACGGGAATATTGTTCTTGCCGAAAATCCGGTTCTCCTATAAAAAATAGACAGTTCGGTCACCGGGGATAATCCGTTCGCTATTACGTGTTAATTTTTTTTATCCATAATGTAAAAGGCATAAGGACAAAGGCTTGACAAAAACCCGTCTATTGGACAAACTTCTCCTACATAGCTCTTGTTTTATGCTTAAATATTGAAAGTCAGTAAACTACAGTTAATCAAATTCGCGATCGTAAATATCGTTTGAGTTCACAGAAGGTCGTAAACATTAAATGACGAAACAACAATTATCCGGCGGATTTTCCCCTCAGCATCAGCAAAAAGTCGATGAATTGATCTCCATCGCAAAAGATCAGGGATTCATCACCTACGAAGAGATCAACGATGTTCTCCCGATGTCATTTGACTCTGCCGAGCAAATAGACCAGATTCTTATTTTCCTGAGCGGAATGGATGTGCAGATCCTCAATCAATCGGAAGTGGATCGCCAAAAAGAGCGTAAAAAAGAGGCTAAAGAACTGGAAGGGGTTCCTAAACGCTCCGAAGGATCTCCCGATGATCCGGTGCGCATGTACCTCAAAGAAATGGGATCGGTTCCTCTCCTGACAAGGGAAGAAGAGGTCGAAATCTCCAAAAGAATTGAAAAAGCTCAGCATCAGATAGAACGCATCATCATGCGTTTCCGCTACTCCTCTTATGAATCCATTGCCATCTCTAACTATCTTATCCATGCCAAAGAGCGATTTGATAAATGCATTACCGAAAAAGAAGTACAAAATAAAACCGATTTTTTTAAAATGCTCCCGCGCCTTCGCGATCTTCTGAAAGAAGAAGACGTCGTATTAGCCAACCTTCTCTATCAACTTTACGACACCAGATTGAAAAAAACCGAACTGGTTAAGATTCAGGAAAATATCGAAAAATGCCGCATTCGTACTCAAGCCTACCTGCGACAGCTTCACCTCCGGTCCAATATCATCGAAGATTTCGGCGAAGTCATCATGAACTCTTACGGAAGATTTTTGGAACTGGAAAAAGATATCAACGACCTGAAACCTCGGGCGGAAAGAAATAAATTTGCCGCACAAAAACTTCACTCGGCAGAAAGAAAACTTCGCAAAAAAGAACTGGGCGCCGGAAGAACCATCGACGAGTTCAAAAAAGATGTGAGAATGCTTCAAAGATGGATGGATAAAAGCCAGGAAGCTAAACGGGAAATGGTAGAATCTAACCTCCGATTGGTCATCTCCATCGCAAAAAAATATACCAACAGAGGTCTCTCCTTTCTCGATCTGATCCAGGAAGGAAACATGGGGCTCATGAAGGCAGTCGAAAAATTTGAATACCGACGTGGATATAAATTCTCTACTTACGCCACCTGGTGGATTCGCCAAGCCGTGACAAGAGCTATTGCCGACCAGGCCCGTACCATCCGTATCCCTGTTCATATGATCGAAACAATCAACAGGGTCCTCAGAGGGGCTAAAAAACTGATGATGGAAACAGGTCGCGAACCTTCTCCCGAAGAACTTGCAAATGAATTGGGCATCACTCCGGAACGGGTCAGAGAAATTTATAAGATTGCACAGCATCCTATCTCCCTTCAGGCTGAAGTCGGAGACGGCGGAGAAAGTCAGTTCGGGGATTTCCTTGAAGATACCGGCGCAGAATCTCCTTCCGATGTGACGGGATATTCTATCTTAAGAGACAAAATGAGCGATGTTCTCGACACATTAACCGATCGCGAACGAAAAGTGCTGATTCAAAGATTCGGACTTCTTGACGGAAAACCGAAAACTTTGGAAGAGGTCGGAGCGGAATTTAAAGTGACTCGCGAAAGAATTCGTCAGATTGAAGCAAAGGCTTTACGCAAAATGCGTCATCCTACCCGAGCGAAACTTCTGCGTGCCTTCTTAGAAGAGCGGGAAGAAACTCCGATTATCGAAGGTGTCTCTTAATCTTTGAAAGGGACTTTTTATGTCGGATCTATCGAAAGAAAACGAGCCTCTTGATGCTACCCGGGTTCTTGCTCTTTTTCAAAATGAGGGTCGTATCGGATTGCATCTTTCCGATTTCGAATTTCGTTCTGAACAGCAGGAGATGGTCAAAAACATCGTTGAGGCCTATAACAATAATTCCGTCGCCTTAATTGAAGCGGGTACGGGAACAGGGAAAAGCATGGCTTATCTTGTTCCTGCTATACTGTGGGCTATACAAAGAAACGAAGCTACCCTGATCTCCACCAACACCATCAATCTGCAGGAACAGCTTCTTCATAAGGATATTCCTCTCCTTGCCAAAGCACTAAATATCCCCGTAAAAGCTGTTCTGGTCAAGGGAATGGGGAATTATGTGTGTCTGAGAAAAGTGCACGAAACTCAAATGGAAATGACTCTTTTTCCAAGTGAAGAGCAGGAACAATTACAGAAAATCGAGGCATGGGCTAACTCTACAAAAGACGGATCTAAATCCGATCTGCCTTTTATCCCCGACGGTGCTACCTGGGAAAAAGTTTCTGCAGAAAATGATCTGTGCAATCGGGAAAAATGTGAGTATTACAGCAAATGCCATTTTTTTAATGCGCGAAAAACGGCAAAAGATGCTCATATCATGATTTCAAATCATAGTTTGCTCTTCAGCGATTTAGCCTTCCGGTCTACTTCCGAAAGGGGAAGCGGCATTTTGCCGGATTATACAAAAGTCATTATTGACGAGGCACATAACATTGAGGATATTGCTACGGACCATTTTGCCTCTAAAGCTAACGGACTTTCCATTGCTCGAATTCTCTATCGTCTCCAAGCAGAAAAATTAGGAAAAGTTTTCGGCAAACTTCCGAATATTCATCGTCTTCTTGTTCGAGCCTACGGTCTTGAAGGATCTAAAGATGTAGAATCTATCTACACAAAATTAAATATGGAAATTCCGGGCCTTCGAAAAGAGCTCAACCGTATCACAGGAGATGTTTTTAGCGGATTTGCAGAATTTATTCATGTTATATTGCCGGGAGATGAAATTCCGGATCATGAGATTCCGGGGGTTAAAGAAAATAAGCTGAGAATACTTCCCAGACACTATTTGCATCCGAGTTGGCAAGATGAAATTGTCAATGAAACAAAAGAGCTTATCGAGTTAATTGAAAAATTCATCCAAACTCTTGCAGGACTTATCGGCGACATCAAAAATTTAAAAAATGAAAAGCTCTCAGAAGAGTGTGAACCGATTTTCGGTGAAATTACAGCTCTTTCTAATCGGTTATCAGGAATAGCCAATACTTTGCGTAATTTTATCAATCCGGAAATTCCGGGTGACAAAGTACGTTGGGTAGAAAAAACCACTTTTAGATCGCAGGAACATGTGGAATTAATCGATGCAAAATTAGATGTCTCAAAATTACTTGTAGACCATCTTTTTTGTAAATTTCCCACTACAGTTCTCTGCAGTGCCACTCTCACGACAAATAATCAATTTAATTTTATTAAAGACAGATTGGGATTGATCCCCTCACTGATGCAGGGAAAACCCGTTAAAGAAAATGTGTACAATTCCCCCTTCAACTATCCTAAGCAAGCTATTTTAATGATCCCTACAGATCTTCCGGATCCTTCTTCTCCCACATTTCTTCAGGAGGCGATAAAAACAATCTTTATTGCTATACAGGCCAGTCGGGGGAATGCTTTTGTTTTGTTTACCTCTTACTCCATGATGCGTAAATGTCGCGATCTGATGGAAAAAAGATTAGCAGATTTAAATTTTCCTCTTCTTATGCAAGGTCAAAGTACTCGTAAAGAACTTATCCACCGATTTATCCACACCGATCGCTCGGTTTTATTCGGAACGGATTCATTTTGGGAAGGGGTCGATGTAGCAGGAGAGGCTCTCAGATGTGTAATCATTGTAAAACTCCCTTTCCAAGTGCCTAAAGAGCCCATTATTCAAGCCAGAATGGAATCGGTTTTTGATAAGGGAGGGAATCCGTTTCTTGATTATTCAATCCCTAACGCTATTGTCAAGTTCAAACAGGGATTCGGCAGACTAATCAGAAAGAAAAATGATCGAGGTTGTATCATCTGTCTCGACTCACGCCTGATCAAAAAAAATTACGGTAAATTATTCTTAAACAGCTTGCCGAATTGCAGTAAATTTTTTACGGATAGCACAGAACTTTACAAAATAATGAACGACTTTTATCGAAAAACCTATTATCTTACCGGAAAATAACCCTTCGGAGATTTCATGAATCATGTCAACAAAACGGACTCCTGCGAATTATACTCCCGATATCGAACCGAAATCGAGGAGTTAATGAAAAATGAAATCCCTTTTTTTGGCGAAGATACTCCTGTCAGAAAGGCTTGTGAATATGCTCTTATTAACGGCGGTAAGCGTTTTCGCCCTCTGATTACTCTGCTTGTCGGTGAAGCGCTTAATCCGGAGGCAGATGTTTCTATTGCGGCTTTAGCTGTCGAATATTTTCACTCGGCTTCTCTTGTCGCAGATGATCTTCCCTGCATGGATGACGATGACATGCGCAGAAATAAACCTTCTGTTCATAAAACTTTCGGCGAGCCGATGGCTCTTCTTGTCACCTATGCTCTTATCGCAGAGGGATACGGCTGTCTTTGTAAAAATGCAGTCATCATTGAAAAAAGCAACTTGTCTTTTTCCTCAAGAAGCTCAGAGATCTGCACGGCTGCTCTGGAAAATTCCACCTTCAATACAGGTCTTCACGGTGCTACAGGGGGTCAATTTATGGATATAGCTCCCCCCGATCTTACCTTGGAAACTGTAAAGGAAATCATAAGAAAAAAAACAGGTTCTCTATTCGAAATCTCTTTTGTAATCGGATGGCTTTATGCAGGGGGAAATTTTGAAAAATTGTCTCTCGTAAAAAAAGCTGCCGGTCATTTCGGACTGGCTTTTCAAATCGCAGATGATATAGGAGACAGAGAACAGGATATCCTCAACGAAAGAAAGGTCAATGTAGCGAGTCTTTTCGGTCTCGAAAAAGCAGAAGAACTTTTAGAACAGGAATTGGCAGGCTATCTCTCTTCTTTAGAACTTCTCGGAATCAATACTCCGGCTCTTCAGAATCTTGCCCACCTTTTGAAAAGTGAAATGTGCCGATTACCGGGAATTTAAGCCGCGCAGCATTTGGAGTGCGGTGACTTGTCACCGCACTCCAAACGCTGTGCGCGCCTTAAATTCTTCTTGCGTAAGTACTCCGCGAAGCATTTTATCCAAATGCTTCGCGAATCGCAAGCTTATACGCCGGCAAAAGTTTCTTCGGAAACTAACGCGTCGTCGTCTTCTACTTCTTTTGCTTTTGAATTTCTTGCTAAAACAGCACCGGGCGCTTTCAGTTTTTCTTTGATGTTGTTTTCTATATCTTCTAAAAGCGGCAGATTCTTTTTCAACTCTTCACGAACAGCTTCGCGTCCTTGGCCTAAACGTGTCCCTTTATAGCTGAACCATGCCCCTTTTTTATCGATCACTTCAAGCTCTACACCTAAATCGATGGCTGATCCTGTACGGGAAATTCCTTCGCTGAATAAAATATCAAACTCGGCTGTTGCAAAAGGAGGCGCCATTTTATTTTTTGCGACCTTTACTTTTACCCTATTTCCTATATCTTTCGTGTCCACTTTAATAGCGCCGGTTCTGCGAATATCCAATCGAATAGAAGCATAAAATTTCAAAGCGCGACCCCCGGTCGTCGTTTCCGGATTGCCGAACATAACGCCGATTTTTTCCCGAATCTGGTTGATGAAAATTGCGCAGGTATTGCTTCGTGCAAGTGTCGCTACCAATTTTCTTAAAGCCTGTGACATCAGACGGGCATGAAGACCTACGTGGTGATCTCCGATCTCTCCTTTTAATTCCGCTTGAGGAACCAGAGCGGCAACGGAGTCGACAACGATGACGTCGATGGCATTGGAACGTGCCAATTCTTCCACTATGTTGAGCGCCTCTTCTCCGCAATCCGGTTGCGAAACAAGAAGGTTGTCTAAGTTTACACCGATCTTTTCGGCATATCCGGGATCGAGCGCATGCTCTACGTCGATGTAAGCAGCTATACCGCCGGCTTTCTGTGCACTTGCTACAATGTGCGTTGCGAGAGTAGTTTTTCCGGAGGATTCAGGTCCGTAGATTTCTACTATTCTTCCACGTGGAACACCGCCTATACCGAGAGCTAAATCAAGGGCAAGGGCTCCTGTAGAAATGACTTCGACTCCTCGAGCCGATTGTTTGTCGCCGAGAGACATAATGGCACAATCACCAAATTGTTTTTTGATGCTGCCGATTGCTACATCTAAAGCTTTTTTACGATCAAAATTTTGACTCATAAGAGAGGTTCTCCCACATTATTTTTTTATTTCGGGCCATACGGAACTTGTTAACCGGAACAAAAAGGGCAAAGTCCGCACATGATCAAGAGTACTCTATTCCGAAAAAAGATTCCGGAAAAAAAATCGGCAATATTTCAAGGCTTCAGATTATACAATTGTATATCTGTTTAATTTTATCCGGGTTATTTTAAATAAAATATTAGGAGAAAATATGAATTCGAGTCATTTTTTATACCGATATCAAAACCCGCAAATTTTTATAAATCGATCGAATGATACCGTTAAGATTCTTATAGAAAACGATTTTTTTGACGGAATTATAGAAGAAAATAATCGGCTTAAAATAATAACGAAGATTACCAAATATATTTGGTCAGTAAATATTATTTTCTTTATAGCCTCCGGCATAACCGAAAGAAATAATGGGTTAAGGATAGGAATTGGTATAGGAGTGATCAGTTCGATTGCAAATGTCTATTTCACATCCCGCCTTTTATACACACAACCTAAAGCTTGGAAAATTCGGAGACATTTTGAAAAATTAAATGCAAAACCTCGTGTGACAGAACTTCATGATCATGTAACAAATCTTTGCTCCAAAGGTATTGTCAAAAAATCTTTTCCCGATGAATCAAAACAGCTTCTGCAGGTATTATTTCAAGACAATATACAAGAATTTTCTATTGATCCTAAAAATAAAAATCAGATAACCGTAACTTTATATAGAGAAATAAAAAAACACACAACCTCTACACTCAATTGGAGCCCGGCCTACAAATTTCATTCTCTTAGTGACTATTGTGATTGCTATACTTTTTCTAAACCAAAAGAAAAACCCCGCGAAAATGTTGAATTATTGTTGCCGAAAAAAATAGTGATTCTTTTCCAAAATAATAAAATACTTTTTCCGGTTGAAAAGTTCGCCCCTTCTCAACAAGATATTCACACAAAGGATCGGTTCATTTGGAGTTGTTGCCAAACCGGAAACAATTCAACGTTGCAGATACATGTTACAGTAGGTGTTTGGTCGGCATTCGACACTTTTATGGATTATAAATATAAGCAATCATTTGAATTTAAAAAATTCATTGAATCTATCACATCGGACGAATAGACGATCTCACAAGGTTTTATATAAGTAAAAAAATTTAGGAATTCATTATGCAAGTATCTCAAACATTATTGGAATTATCGTATCCTATTACAGCTGAAGAGGTTAAAGAGACCTCTCAAGAACAAATCCTGATTGCCTTACGCAAGTCTTTTGAGGAGACGTCACAGATAAGTGATCGGATCGTCTTCAAAAAAAATATTATAAAATGTTTATTCGTAGGTACTTATTTCTTATTCTTTGTGACTCCTCTAAATAGCTGTGCAGCGGTTGGCATGCTGGCTGTTGAGGGGCCGGCAGCCTATTATTTTAATCAACAATTGAACCTGTGGGAGCCTACAAAACAAGATCTCTTGAAAAAGTTATCGGCTCATCTGATGAAAGATCTTCACACATATGTCGATACGAATATTGTGGTAAAAAATGTTTCCGATACATTTAAACACCTATTAAATCTTCTGTTAAAGGACAATATAAGAAATTTGGAGCACAATCCTTTTACCCCACATAAAATAACAATCACCCAATATAAAAAGAAAAGAAGAATAAACTTTAGTCAAGCCGGTTCTAAAGATCCGGATTTGAATTTGATCTTGTCCAAAAAAATTACACTTATATTTGAGAAATCGAATAAAATGTGTTTGTTTGTAAAAAATTTTTTTCCGGGCTCTTGGACAAAAGCGGAATTTTTTGTAACGGAGGCTGAGACTGTTATAATAGGTTTAAATTCAAAAGGCAGAGAAAGCATGGAATTTTATTTGAAGAAGATTATCTTTGACGATAGTGATGATCGAAACTTCTTTGAGATTAACCGACACGAACTTTTCAATCTGATTGAACCGGCATAAAAAAAGACATCGCCAAAAGGATAGATGCGGCGCACATCAACATGGTTTGTGCAAGTGGGTCCGCTCCCCCGAGGTCCGAATCAATCTCTTTACAAAGTTCGATTCTTTTGCCCGAGCGTTACGATCCCCTTAAAAATAATTTCGTTGATAAGCTTAAATCGCTTCTATTTGTCTAATGGCAATGCCCGAAAACTTTAGTATACCGGATAAAAAGGGAAAAATCAAGTGTGCATCAATTTGATTTAAAAGCGGTCAGTTTTGTCGGGGAGAGTTCCTTTGTAACCCGTCCCTTTAAAAAGTAAAGCCGCTTTACAGGTTTTTCCGTAGGCTTTGAAAAGGGGAAAGGATCCCATATATTCGACTTTGTCGAAATGCAGCGCTAATTTTCGGAGATAGGTCGGAATATTTTTTTTATGCTGCTGCAGATGAGGTTCATTTTCTGCCATGATGAAAATCCCGTTTTTTCTTTTGTCCTCTTTGTCCGGTCCGGGTTGCAGGGAGTAATGATTATTCCTCGTTCCGAAAAGATTGAAAAAATAGGCGGGAATCCGATCTTGTCCGTAGAAACTCATGATGGCCGTCATTTGATAGCTTCCTGTCAGAAGAAACTCCTCCTCCGGATTGTATTTTACAGAAGCCAGCGCCTCTTGTAAGCTTTCCCATCCTATGTTATGGCGAAAAGGATTGATTTTGTAGGGGATCGGAAATTTTGCCATCAGATTGCCGGATTGAATAGCGGGCAATGTATAGACAAAAAGGGAGAGAAGGGCTGCTGAAACACCTGAAAAAATATAGGCTGCTTTTTTGAAGGAAAAATTTTCTGCCGCGTAGCCTAACAGAACAAAAGCGGGAGGGTAAGCATAATCGGCCCAGTTGCCCTGCACCTTTTTAAAGAGAGAAAGGGCTATGGCAGGAAACAAAAGAATCAGGCAGGCTTCCGCGCAATATAGTACGGGAGAAGGCAGCTCTTTCCTTTTTTGAAATCCGGTCCAAAAAATCAGAATAAGCAAAAGAAAAAGTAGGGGAGAAAGGAGCGCTGCCTGGGCTCCGAGGAACGAAAAAAAATTGCCCTGAAAAAAAGTTTCTCCGCCTGAAGTTCCTCGAATAGAATCGAAAACATGGCGAAAAGTCATTCCGTCGTGCTGAAAATTCCATATGAGAGGGGGGATGAATCCTACAAGAGAAAGCACCGCACCTCCCGCCGCTTTTTTGCTGCGAAGGGAGGGAAAACGGGGCATGAGAAGGAATATCGGCAGCCAAAAGAGATAAGCCGACCATTTAAAGAAGGCGGACATTGCGATTGCCGAACCGATGAGAAGGTAGCGCGGAGATTTCTCTTGTCGGATAGAGTCTGCCGTTTCAATAAGGGAGAAAAGTCCGAAAAAAACCATTCCTACATCGGTAATGGCCAAAGAGGAGGCCATAAATCCAAGAGGAGAAAAAGCAAAAAGGATAGCTCCCCAAAAGGCCCCTTTTGTTCCGATTCCGGATTTTCTACATAAATAATAAATTTGCAAAGAAATTAAAGTGCCGAGCAGAAGGGAAAACGAGCGGACTCCCCAAACATTTTCGCCGAAAATTTTTGTGCCGAGTCCAATTTGCAGAGCAATTCCGGGAGGTTTGCTATAATATCCCCAGTCGGGTTGAAGACTCCAATCTCTGTATTGCGCTTCGTCCGGACCGAGGCCGATTCCTCCGTAAAGTTGCAGTAAAAAAATAAAAAGTGCCTTCAAAAGAAGAAGAAAAAAAAGGGGGCGTAACATATAAGCATCCGGAAGTTATGTATGGAAAAAAATAAATTACCTGATCCGAAAGCTCCCTGTAAAGAGCTATTTAATCCGCGCAGCGTTTGGAGTACAGTGAAGAGTAAGAAGAAATTGAGCGCGCGCAGCGTTTGGAGTGCGGTGACTTGTCACCGCTTTGCCCCCGCATCGACTTGTCGATGCGTTTTTAAAAACTTAGAGAACTAATCTTTGAACGAATTTCTGAATATCTATAAACACAAAATAACGCTTAAACCGCCTCGACAAGTCGAGTCGAGGGCAAAGCGGTGACGAGTCACCGCACTCCAAACGCTGCGCGAATTCAATTGCATATTATATAATAAACTAATTATTTATTATTCTCTGTCGGGAAGGCCGAATAAATTTCTCAATACGACATTATTGACATCTCTTGCTATACCCGCTATGGCATCGGTGAGAGGAAGCTTTTTAGGACATACTCTTACACAGTTTTGTGCATTTCCGCAATCGGCGATGCCTCCCTCTTCCATTAACGGGCGCAGACGTAAATCTCTCTGCATTTTTCCTGTGGGATGTGCATTGAACAGTCGGACCTGTGCCATGATTTGCGGACCGACAAATTTCGATTTATCATTTACTTGCGGACACGCTTCCGTGCAGCAGCCGCAGGTCATACAGGTCGAAAGAACGTACATGACCTGCTGCTTTTCCTGACTGATTTTCGGTCCGAATCCTTTGTCATACAAACCGTCTGTTTCTATCCAGGCATGTACTTTTTTTAAATTTTCAAACATGATCGACCGATCAACAATCAGATCGCGAACCAAAGGAAATTTTGTAAAAGGGGCCAGAGTAATAACGGAAGAATTCGTTTCTTTAATCAAAGGTTCTACAAGACAGGAGCAGGCCTGTCGGGGCTTTCCGTTGATCAGCATGGAGCAGGAGCCGCACACCTCTTCAAGGCATCCCTGTTCCCAAACGACCGGGGCTACTTTTTCCCCTTTGGCATTGATCGGATTGCGTTGAATCTCCATCAATCCGGAGATCACATTTTCATGCGGTTTCAAAGGGAGAAGAAATTCCTCCATATATTGATGTCCGGGCGATCCTCTTAAGATACGCAAAGTGTAGAATCGTCTTTCATCTTCCATAGAATATCCTTATAGAGGAAGCTGCCGTTCGAGATTAGCAGGTATATTTTTTAATTTAGGAATAATTTTTTTTGCAGTAGTATAATCCCTCTTTTCCCCTTGCGGATCAAGATGGCGCGTGTCCACTTTTTCGTAGGAGATTGAAGGATCGCCTGTTTTCGGATCGTAGACGGCAATCGTAGTTTTCAGCCAATTTTCATCGTCTCTTTTCGGAAATTCAGGTTTAAAATGGGCACCTCGGAATTCATTTCGTAACAAAGCACCTTTCGTAATGATTTTTGCCAAATCCAACATGTAGATAAATTGATTGGCAAAAGCGTACGTTTGATTGGCAAAACGGCTTTTATCGTCTAATGAAATATTTTTGAAGCGATCTTCTATTGTATGAATTTTTTCCATTGTCAGTTTTAAATCCGGATTATTTCTTTTGACCGTCACGTTTTTTACCAGTATATCGGACAGCTCGTCGTGAAGTTTGTGGACATTTTCCTTTCCGTTTCGAGCAAAGAGATCTTTTTTAATCTTCTCTTCGGCTTCGATAGCTTCGGCATACATAGAATCGTCCCGATTCTTTGCTTTTGTATCGGATCCTGCTATATAGCGGGGAATTTCCGTTCCGGTGACAAGTCCTGCAAAAATGCAGGCGAGAAGGGCATTGGCACCAAGTCTGTTTGCGCCGTGATATTGATATTCGCATTCTCCTGCAGCAAAACAGCCGGGAATATTTGTCATCTGACGAAACCGCTGCATTCTGTCTTCATCATCGGCAGCGGGCCAATCCACCCATGCTCCTCCCATGCTGTAATGTACAGCCGGGAAAATTTTCATCGGAATTTTAGTAGGATCATATCCGGTGAATTTCCTATAAATTTCTAAAACAGATTCTAATTTTTTGATGGTTTCTTCAGGCAAATGAGTGACATCGAGATATACTTGTGCCCCTCCGTCTGCTCCCAGACCTAATTCACAAACGCGAAGCACCTCTCTTGATCCGATATCGCGAGGAACAAGATTGCCGAATGCAGGATACATCTCTTCAAGAAAATACCAGGGCTCACCCGTAATGCCGCAAGGAATCAATTTTCCTGAAGGCGATTCGATATATTTAGATGAATCTCCGTATACCCAAATGCGTCCCCCTTCTCCCCTGACCGATTCGGAGATGAGCCGTAATTTATCCGATCCGGGAATAGCTGTGGGATGAATCTGAATGAATTCTCCGTTGGCATATTTCATTCCCTGTCGATATAATCTGCCGACAGCGGCTCCTGTACAAAAAGTGGAGTTTGTCGATTTTTTAAAAATCAATCCGGGTCCTCCGGTTGCAATGACAACTGCATCGGCTTCCAATACATCAAGTTTTAAATTAAAGAGATCCATATAGACAATGCCGCGGGCGATACCGTTTTCATCGAGGACGAGTCGCATGAATTCATGATTTTCATACTTGACCACTCTTCCTTTCGCCTCGAATCGTCTTACCTGCTCATCGAGAGAATAAAGGAGCTGCTGTCCGGTAGAGGCTCCGCAAAAAGCCGTTCTGTTATAGAGAGTCCCTCCGAACCTTCTAAAATCGAGAAACCCTTCGGGAGTTCTGTTGAAGGTACATCCGAATCGGTCCAGCATTTCTATAATTCTCGGTGCTGTATAACACATCTCCAGAATCGGCGGCTGATTGGCTAAAAAATCTCCTCCCTTAATAGTGTCATAGGCATGAATAATCGGGGAATCATTCTCTCCTTTTGAATTGATCGCAGCATTAATCCCACCTTGAGCACACACAGAATGAGATCTTTTTACTTTCGTCACACTCACAATCGAAACAAGGCACCCGGCATCGGCAAGTTTCATTGCTGCAGACAATCCTGCCAATCCGCCTCCGACCACAACCACTTTTTTATCAAACCCACGGTCAGTCATGGCACCCTTTAATTTTTAAGATTTATCAAGTATGTCCCCCAAACTGCACTCATACCGAGGAGTCCGATCAGGAGCATCAAAAAAACAGAAAAAATTCGCATATACATTTGAGAGCGTTTTGTGAGGGTTATTCCCCAAGTAATGGAAAAGGTCCATAATCCGTTGAAGGCATGAAATACGGCAACAGAGATAAAAAGGGTGTACAAAAAAATCATAAGGGGACTTTTAAACGTATCTCTTACCATCAAAAGTTCTGCGGTGCCGAATGAATTCGACACAGTCAAAACTTCCCCTTCTTTTGGTTTGACCGACTCCATCGTTTCCCTTAAATGTTTTTTCTCTTCGGCTCTTTGTATTTCTACCGGATTTTCTTCCGGAGAAATTTTCGGATTCGCAAAGGAATCGGCAATCTCATTTTCCGTGTACAAACGGACTCCCAATCTATCCGATAAAGTATACAATCCTTCGTCGGCACTGACGGGCACCATATAGTAGGTTTCGGCCCCGTCTTTTGCTTCTGTCGGATATTTTATAAATCTCATTTCGACAACATGGGCGATTATTCCGACAAGGAGAATCCACGAGGTAATTCTTTGCCATGTATAGGCGTGATTCCTCGGATATTCGGTCATTAGCGGTTTTGTCGGAGAAAATCCGTAACTGTTTTGTTTGCTCGTCCATAAATATACAATTCCCCAAATCCCGTGAATGACTAAAGGAAATCCGATTAAAAATATTTCCAATATTTCGAGATAGGGTAAATTATGAATGGCATTGACGGCATGAATAAATCCGTTTCCGTCAGATCCTACATAAAGTGCAGCCTGCGAATTGGTCAAAAGATGTTCGATAAGAAAAATGACGAGGAAAAGTCCCATCAAAGACTGCAATCGACGCCAAAAAAAAGCGGAGGGGACGGGAGGGGCTCTATAATATCGGTCCATTAGAACTCCGAATTGCTATAATAAAATTTTACCTTAACAAAGAAAGAGAAGTGCGGCAAGGGTTTCGAAAATTTTTATTTTCAAAAAAAAGCTGAAATGTAAATTTTACTTTTTTTAATTATCGGCAAATTTGCTATAATTACGGGTAAAGCTTTAATAATTATTATATTAGGTTGGCAAAATATGAATATGGAAAGGCCTAAAGCTCTTAACACCGTCGGGTTACAAAATGAAGGGACTCTCATCAAAGTCGCTTATTTGGACTATAAAAAAGGCAAAGTTGTTCTTCAGGATCTTTATTCCATTGAAGTTTCCGGTGATTCGAGCCCCGAAAATGTCAATCCTCTTCTTTTAACGGAACAGGGGAAAGCACTTCTTCGCAGACTGAAACAACATCTCTCTTTTACCGCTATCGGAAGTAATGAAACTCTTGTCCGCCCTCTGTTTGTACAGCTAAAAAAAGAAAAGGATATCGCATCGGTTATCGAATTTCAAACCGAACCTATTCTCCCCTTTCCTCAAGAAGAAGCTGTTGTGGAATGGCTGATGACAGAGAAACAGGAAGAGGGCACTTCTCTCCTCATTTTTGCAGTGAAAAAAGAACATATTCTTCGCCATCTTCGCGAATGGGGTATGTATGGAATCGATCCGGAATGTGTCTCTACCGTTTCGCTTGCGATTACTTCTTTCGGTCTCACATTTTTGCCGGAGGAAGAGTCTTTTTATATCGTGCATGTCGGAGTGAAACATACCACTTGCGTTCTCATCTACAAAAGAGCCCCTTTGGCAGCACAATTTACCGGTAAAGGATTCCAAGACTTACTCGAAGCTCTCAAAAAAGATATGAATTGCTCCGAAGCGGAAGCGAAAGAATCTCTTTCTCAACCGGGATTTGAATCCGGAAAATACCCTCTTTTTGAAGCGGCAAAAGAGGCTCTCTCTTTAGAGGTCATGAAAATATTCTTCGGTCTCGCAAAACAATTGCGCGGAGAAGAGGTTCATAAAGTTCTCATCACAGGTGAAGGCGGAGCCGTCGCCTCCGTTAGAGAAAGTCTTGCCCTAGAATTAAAAAAAGAATCGTTAGAAATTGAAATTCCACCGGAATTTCCCCGTCCGAAAGAAGTGCTTTTGCGCTACGATGTACCGATCGGACTTGCCCTTTCAGGCTTGCCTAAAGCTCCTTTTGAATTGGATCTCCGTAAAAAAGAACTGGCCTATCCGAATCCGTGGAAAAGACTGATAGGTCCGATGCTTACCTATTTCGGAGCCTGCTTATTTCTTACTTGGGGAGCATACATGGCTTCTAACGCCTTTATAGGCAGTAAAGAAGATGTTCTCAAAGAAAAATTCGGATCTCTTCTCGGAGTCATGAACAAGCCCTATAACTCTTTTGAAGCAACATATGAAGAAATTCCGGAGTCGGAAAAAAATCTTCCTCTCGAAGCTCTCACTCCGGAAGATCTGTCGGATCGTCTGAATTATTTAGATGCCGAATTAGAAAAGGCCCCGGAACCGATCGCCCTGATGCCCAATACACCTCGCGTATCCGATGTGCTGGCATGGCTCGCAAGCCATCCCAACGTCGTATGGGCCGGAGATGAAAATGAAGGGCGTAAATCTCTTGTCCAAATTCAACACTTCAATTACTCCATGATGAAACGGCCGGAAGAGAAAAAACGAGGCGGACGCTATGAAGTGAAAGTGGAGCTGGAATTTACCAGTCCGACGCCGAAATCTGCACGTGAATTTCACGATGCTTTAATTGAAGATACGACGTTTGTCGATACAAAAGGTGAGATAAAATGGAGCTCTAATCGGGGTCTCTATCGCACCTCTTTTTATTTAGTCGATAAAACTTTTTATCCCACCACAAAGAGCTAGGAGAGATTATGTTTCAAAATATTCCTAAATCCCGATTGCTTCTTTATATCATGGTTTTGGGGATCGTCCCTCTGTTCATCATATTCATAAATTTTTTAGGTCGATTAGAAACTCTCGATAAATTGGATCTACATATTGCTGAGGTTGAGAATAAAGCTCTCAACTATAAAAGACAGCAAGCAAACAATATGGCGGTCATCAGCCATTATCGAAATGCTGACCATTTTTATATTGATAAATATTTGGAAACGTTGAATTTCCTCGAGCCGGAAGTCGAGGCTTTGCAAAAAGTGATCACCCATAAAAATTTTGCAGGCGATGCCAATATCACACAGCGTCTCGACAAACTGGCCGGACAGGATAACAGCATGTCCTTCACCGAAGGTGTCGTGCTGTCCTATCCACTCTATCAGGAGACAACCGAATCCCTTACTCATCCGATAGAGGTCAATGTCGCAGACATAAAAAATATTCTTGCCCGTGTGGAAGGGGTGGAGATCGGTCCGTATAAACCGGGACCGAATATCCCTCAGCTTCTTGTGATTGAGTTTCGTCTTGATAAGAAAAAACAACCTACCGGCAATGAAATTTTTTTGTTGTACCTGAAACTTCTTAAAAGAGAATATTTATGATAAAAAGATGTAAACCTCTTCTCCTCACCTTTTCTGTGTCAGCTATGTTGGGTTTAGGCTCCTGCATGACCTATACGGAATTGATTTCGGATTCAAAACTTTCAGGCATCTACATCGTCGATCGGGATGGCTTATCGGAAACGATCACAAGTAAAGATCGTCTTTCCCGTTATGAAAAGGTAAATTTTTGTTCTCCTCAACCTTACAGAAAAGTGACCCGAATTTTTGGCCGAAACGAAACGGGAGATATCATCTCGGTCATCACAAGTTATTATCCTAACGGTCAATTAAAGCAGTATCTCGAAACGGTCAACAATCGTGCTTTCGGAGATTATTGCGAATGGTACGAGTCCGGATTGAAAAAAGTGGAGGCTACCATCATCGGCGGTTCGGGCGATTTAGGAGCGACTCACGAAAATACATGGCTGTTTGAAGGGGCCTGTCACGCTTGGGATGAAGACGGAAAACCGGAAGCGACGGTATTGTATGAAAAAGGGGCTCGGCAGGGATTTTCCGTCTATTATCATAAAAACGGAGCGATATGGAAAAAAATCCCGTTCGATAAAGATGTCACACACGGCACAGAAGAAACCTATTTAGAAAACGGACAGCTTTTGCAAACCTGTAATTATTGCCGAGGTGAAAAATCGGGTGAAGCATTGCGTCGATGGGATGAAAATCGAATTGCAGCCCGAGAGCTATTTGAAAAGGGAAAATTGCAGACAGGAACGTATTGCGATAAAGAAGGTAAAATTCTATCGCAAATTACAGAAGGCAACGGAAAAAGAGCTCTTTTCGGAAGAAATTCTTTAGCTGAATTACATGACTACCAAGACGGAATTCCTGAGGGCAATGTAGAACTTTTTACCGAAAAAGGGGAACTCTTCAATGTGTTCAAAATCAAAAACGGAATGAAACACGGAGAGGAGACGGAATATTATCCGGCTCAACAAAATCAAAAAACAGGATACCGAAAAATTTCTATCTCCTGGTTTGACGGGATGATTCAGGGTCTTGTAAAAACATGGTATCCCAACGGGAATCAGGAAAGTCAAAGAGAGATCAGTAAAAATGAAAAAAACGGTCTCTCTACAGCCTGGTATGAAGACGGGAATCTGATGATGATAGAGGAATACGAACTCGATAAATTAAAAAACGGGAAATATTTCAAACAAGGAAGCAAAATGCCTGTTTCCACAGTCAAAGACGGAAACGGCGTCGCCACCCTTTTTGACTCTCGAGGAAATTTCAAAGCCAAAGTGGAATATAGACTGGGTCTGCCGGAGGTCTTATAACGATGGAAAATAAACAGAAACTCCGCGCCCGCTATAGAAAAATCAGAAAAAATATTTCGGTAGGAAGAAAAATTCCGGCAGAAAATTCAGCTTTGGAATTTATTGATCAATTGATGGGGAAGAATGAAATAATCCTCTCATATGCTAATTTCGGCGATGAATTCAATACCGAGAACATCAACCGATTAATCGCTCTTAAAGGAAAGTTGGCTCTTCCGAAAATAACAGGCAATTCTCTCACAATCTATCTGGTAGACGATCCTCAACGTCAAACAGCAATACAGGAAAACGGTATGAGAGAGCCTATTCCGACTCTCTGTAAAGAAATTGATCCGGAAATGATCGGATCCGCCCTCATTCCGGCTATCGCTTTTGATAGAAACGGCCACAGAATAGGTTATGGAAAAGGATTTTATGATCGATTCCTCGCCGGAAAAAATATTTCTACCTATGGAATCGGTTTTAAAGAACAATTGACTGCCGAATGTATTCCGGTTACACCGGAAGATCTGTCGGTGAAAGCTTTAGCTCTTTTTTAATGTCTTCAAAAAGTCGAATTTTCTTATCTTGTATTTTTTTTGAAACACTATCTAAAGTCGTTTGATCGATAGCACCGGAAAAAGGTTTTTGCGATTGAAAGTCTGTTTCCTTTAAATAACTTAACTCGATGATTTCCCGAAGGAGAAGAACTTTAGTAGTGTTTTCATTCAGATTATTTATGTAAAGAAGTCTTGTGGAGCCGGATTTTCCGGTGAATGTCCGTACTGATGTATATGCCGGAGTGTCACTAAATAAATCGGTGTGCTCTACCGGAGTAATAGATAAGTGATCTGTAACTTCATTGAAAATTTTTTTAAAAATAGCTTGGCATTTTTCGTTCGTAAAAAAAACCTCTATTAATTTTAAGGTATACTCATCCGCTTCAATTTGATTTTCCCATGGATTCACATAAAGTAGCGACTGAATACTTTGCATTACAAAATTTATTGTAGTTTTAAGCATCGTCCTCTCGATATTTTAATTGTTTATTCCCAAGAAGCCCATAGATCTTCCCGTCTATTCAAAGAATCTTCGGATGAACTGAGGGAAGCAGGTGCGGGATTTTTGAGAATCTCAACCGGAGTTTCTAAACCAAGCGCTGTTTTGATTTCTTCGAAGACCCTCTTTTTTTCTACCTTGAGTGCATTTATGTTTAAAATATAAGCGGAATTATCAATCGTGTCTGAAGACTTTTGCTGTAAAAGTGAATCTTGTTCTTTAAGATGCTTTATTTGCATGATTGCCTCAAGAAGCGCTATTTTTGTAGCGCTCTCATTCCATGGATCTTTTTTGTAAAAAATAACGGAAGGGATTTTCGCCTCGTCTGTCGGATAGGAACCGGAATTCAACAGCCTACTATGACTTATACAATTTATTGTTAAATGATTTATATAATCACGGAAAATATTTTTTAAAAATTCATTGAATGCCGGGACAGCATAGAAATCGGGTAATATTTTTTTTGTATACTCATCGGCTGTTATTTTATCTTTCCAAAGATGAGCCCTCGTTGACAAAGTACTTGTAGCGGATAATGAATGCATTATGCTTGCTCCTCGGAATTATCCGGTTTATCATCATAACGAATATGCCTTTGAGGATAGGTGATCGTAATTCCGTTCTCTTTCAATGCTGTATGCAAATTCCATAAAAGTGTTGCCTGGACCACTCCTGTCGGCAACGCAATATCTAAATCCACCCACACAAAAAGCTCGAAATCCATTCCGAAGTCACTAAAACCCATCAGCCATAATTGCGGATTAGCATACCCGAATTCATCTTTTTTTACACTGGGTACTTTACCGGCAATCTCAAGGACAATTTTTTTGACTTTATCTTTATCCTCATCTATTCCCACATGAAAAGGAATTCTATATCTCCTACAGGAATCGTGCAAAGTCCAATTGTTCAACAACTGACTTGTCAGCTGAAAGTTAGGTACGATGAGATCCAGCCCCTCAAATGAATGTATATGGGTATTCTGAAGCGTGATTTCCTGTACTCTTCCGATCAGCTTATCACTCAACTCCACGACATCTCCCACTTTAATATTGCGCTGCAACAGAAGCAACAATCCGGAAAAAATATTGTTGACTAATGATTGCATCCCGAATCCGATCCCCACACCCAACGCCCCTGCAAAAATGAGAAAGTTGGTGAAATCCAATCCGATAAAAGACAACGCAACAAAAGTTCCGATGATCATAAAAATATAATGGAAACAGCGAACAATAATATATTGCGTCGAAGGACTTAATTTCTTTGCCATATATCGTTTGTCAAAAATAACTCTTTTGAACACTTTAGACAAAAAGAAAGAGGCGACGACAATCGCTGCGGCCTGTAAAATATCGAGGATTGTTACGGGTTTATTTTGTACTCGAAAAAGTGCGTAACCTGTTGCCGCAGTAAATGTTTCGTAAGCATTCTGCACATTTCTTTGCAGCAGAATCCACCAGGTTTCATGGATACTTTTGTCTTTAATCAAATACCATTCCATCTGCTTTACCAGCAGTTCGGCATTCTGAATTAAAAATTTGAGCTCCTGAATATAAAGAATGACCTGATCGATCTCTAAATGAATATTCATCAATAAAGAATTATCAACAGGCGCTTTTTTACTCTGCAGACTCAGCTCTACCTGTTTTCCTATCCTGGTCTGCTCATTTTGAAGAACCTGTTCCCATTGCCGAATGTTGTTTTTGCCTTCATTAATTTGCTCCTGAAACTCTGCGACTAAATTTCTTAAACGGGAAACCGGATAGTCTTTCGGATTGTTCACAAAAAAATAGAGTCTATACTTGATCTGCGCAATTAAATAGCGAATTTTAGCCGTTTGAGTAATCACGGATTGATTCAAAATTTTGTTGTCCCATAAGCAACAATTCAACTCATTGTCGTTTTTTGTTTCTTCATAAAAGGCTCTTTTTTGCAAAGTTTGCAGATTGCTTTGTTCTTCTTCAATTTTCTGCTCTTTTGCAGCCAATTCAGCATTCAGGTCCGTTTCCGATTCATCATTGAAATTCATGTGGAGCCGGGCAAAGGAAAGCTCCTGCTCTAATCTTTTCTTTTCGAGGTCAAATGCCTCAATTCTTTTTCCGGTGTTAGAAATTGTGGTCTCGGCTATAGCCTGTTCGGTTCTTGTTGAAATAATAGATAAACCGATATCCAATTTTTTAAATGAAGCATTGGACACTCCGGGATACTGCAAAAGGAAATCATCCAGCTTATTTTTTATCTTAGCTAAATTATTTTTCTCGGTTTCCAGTGATTCTTTTTCGTGAGCAAGCTTATTGATAGTATTTTGATAGCGCTTGTTTACTTTGAGCATCTGATCGATAGAATAACTTTTAAGAAATTGCAGCCCGGTACTTTGATCCTGAAAAGGGGTCTGCTTTTTTCGAATTAACATATCAAAATTAAAAAGAACGCGATCAATAGCCTGTATGATGGAAAGATGCTCATCCTCTTTCAGACTTTTTTTTAATATTTCTATTTTATTTTTGAATAAATCAACCCGTTCCGGCAATTTTTCGGGCGGTACATTGAAATAATTCCACCAATTATTCGAAAGATCCAAAGGATCAGGAGTCTCTTCATACTTTACGGTAGATCGGTTTTCAGCCGTATTGTTGTCAGATGCACATTCCAATTGTCCGATCGGTCCGTAAATCGATAAGAGACAGAGGGTCATAACTATTTTATATAAATATCGCAAAACATTCCCTCCACCGGATTCTTCTTTATAGTGTATAACAAACCGGAGAAAAAAATGAATAAACATTCCGATATAAAAATAAAAATTCCGGAATACA
>Ga0206889_1007_pt1 | contig 51323 bp, 42 predicted proteins | sample Alteio_BWOrgHeat_57_FD_153245 | JGI IMG/M metagenome (GOLD analysis project Ga0206889, IMG submission 153245) | Enriched cells from forest soil in Barre Woods Harvard Forest LTER site, Petersham, Massachusetts, United States - Alteio_BWOrgHeat_Nextera5 ... | reverse complement strand
TAAAAGAATCAAGAAGAATATTCACAACCGATTGGATAACAACGTTGTTTAATGCTTCTGACGGAAATGAGGAATTATCGAAATCAAATGCATTGTGGTCATCCCGTATTTGCCTGTTGTGAATGTCAAATTTTTCCGGTTCTTTGAATGTGGCGGGACATCGGGATGCATAGTAGGTAAAGCATCCTAATTTTTCTTCTTTTTTTATCGGGTGAGGATAATAATAGGCTGTTTCTTTATTCCGGATGATCATGACAGAATCTTGTTGTAATGATCGCCAAAAGATAAATCTCACATTGAGTAATCGTATACTTTCCTCGCTGACTTTTTTAGTGAGATAAAATTGTTTTACCACACAGGCTTCTTCGCGAATTTGTTGTTGCAGATTCGGATTCAGGGCTAAATGCATGAGAGTAAAGGTAAGTTGTTCCGCAAGATAATCAGAAGCGGTAAATAGAATCCGAGTGACACTCAATAGAATTTGTGCATCCGTAAAACCCTTGACTTTCATTTGTCCGATAACTGATGTCTCGTCTTGGAGATACTTCTCGGTTAGAGAGGAGATGATTCTTGCCTGACTTTGATATTCTTCAATTATTTTATCCCGGAATTTTTCGGATTTTTTTTCGGATAAAAATTCTTTTATTTCACGAGTAGCTTTACTTAATTTGATCAGGTTCTCTTTATCTAAATTGTGTCCGAAGATGCAACGGCCGATAACGCCTATTGTAAGAGCGTTACAAAGTTCATGAATATTGCTCAGATGTCCTTCAAAATTTTCTTCCGAAAAATCAACTATATTTTGCACTATAAAAAATACGGAAAAATATAGGGACGGAAAGTCTATGATAGAGAGACTTTCTCTATATTCTTTATTTTTGTCTATAGAAGCAACGACACTTAGTTCTTCCTCGGAAATATTTATTTCCGGATATAGTTCTTTTATCGCTTCCGGACATGTCGCCTTCTCGAAATTTGTATAGCAACCCGTTTCATCATCCTGCTCTGAAACTTTCAGAATTTTCCGGATGCATGCAGGATCTGTAACAATATGTAGAGGGAGTTTACCGGGAAATTTCAATTTAAGAGGAATTACGGTCGGTTTTCCTCCTGTTTTTTCTAATAAGAGTCGTCGTAAATCGTGATCCTGCGAAAATTCCTGCGTTTCTTTAACGGTAGTAAAAGCAGATGTAGAAGCATCTGAAAAACTTGCCGCTGCGTATGCTTTAACAAGTGAAGACAGATCATTTCCATATATTTCTTTAAATTTCGATAAAGGAATGATTTTGGTATCGATCTCACTTACAGGCCATTTTTTAGCGATCTCTTCCGATACAGGTGTCCCTACACCTCCGGATCCGAAAATTGCAGACATGAAAGTACCTTTTGTTTAGTTACATAGCTTTAGAAAGTTGAAGAATTTCCAATATTTCCGTCTGTTTCATTTTTTCTTTTAACTTTTCTTCGGCAAAACGTAGATTGTTGTTGTTTAGATTCCTGATGTCTTCAGGCAGATTGTTAATTGTTTGTATTTGTTGGCACAGTTCTTTTGCTTCTTCGTATTTTTCGGTCCAGTAGGCGGATACGGTACGTTCAACTATGAGTCCGTAGTCGCTGATCCATTTTTCCACAAACAGGATGTCGTTGGAGGGGGACATATCGGCAGCAAGCCTTCCGACACGATAAGCCGCTTCAAAGTTTGCTTTTGTCCGGTAATAGCGGGCCAGTCTGTAAAGAGGTTCCCATCTGGTCGGTCTGAAGCTATACGCTTTCAGGTAGGCAGCCGCCACTTCGTTAACGGGGTACTCTAAATGTTCTTTTAGGGAGGCTATTTGATAGAGAGCATAAAAAACCTCCTGATCCCATCCTCCCATTTCCACTCTTTTTTCGTAGTATTCTAAAGCCTTCTCGGATTCACCCGCATCTCTATAACTTTGTGCCAGGTAGAAAGTATAGCGTGTATTGGTCGGATCTTCCTGTAAAGCTGTGTAAATCATTTGAGCATCTTTGTGGTACTTTTCAGGATCCTGTGATCGGGCACCGTCGCGAGTACAAAAATTGACTACATTGCTGAGGTGTGAAGAGAAGATCGCTGTCGGCGATGTGAGGTATTCGTGAACGACTCCTTCCCATTTCCATTTATGTTTCATATCGAGAAGTCTTGTAGCCGCATATTCTGTGCCGCCGAGGGAGCTCATGATTGTATAAGAATCCATTTTCCAATCCGGCAATTGAAACTCCGGTTGGTAGATCAAATAATCATCGGCATCGAGGATCAGAACATAATCAGCAGTATTTTCAGCAAAAACGAGAGCTTCATTACGGTTATGAGCAAAATTTTTCCATGGTTTTTCGTAGAGAGTTCCGGGGATATTTTTTTCTTTCATATAGTTTATAATCACTTGCTGAGTACCGTCTGTCGATCCGGTATCTACGATTACCCAATAATCGATAAGGGGGAGGGCTGATTCCAAACATCTACAGATTACTTTACTTTCATTTTTGACAATCATGTTCAAGCAAACAGTCGGTTTCTTTTTTTCTTCAGAAGAAAAGGCTGAAGATAGCTGTATCAATAAAAAAGCGCTTAACAATAATTTCCGTAGCATTTTATTTCCTCAAATTTCCGTGTAGTGAAAGTATATTTTAATTTTCACAACTTATTTTGCAATCCAAAAAAAGTTTTTCATGCATTTTTCTGAGACTTTTTACATGTTCTTCCAAAAATTCTACAGCCTGAACAGATCTTTCAATACGTTCTCCGATTGGCTTTCTTTTTCTTACCATGAGAGCTCGGGACAGTAAAAATATTTCGAAAATCTTTCGGAAATATTTGTTAGAATCTAAGTCATTTACAATTCCGAGGTGAGCCCAGAGACGCGCGATAGAGTCGGCAGCCCGATCGATAGCATCTTTACAGCTGATATTGAATGAATCCGGTTTAAGAACGAAAAGAATATATAACGTAAAGAAATCCTGAAACAGGTCATTGAAGATAATTCTTTCTTTTTGAGAGAGGTTCGGTTTATTAAAAAAGAGGTAACGATGGATTACTTCGATAATATTGCGAACATCTTGAGAGAGTTTTTCCCGTCCGATTTTCTCCATAAGAGGAGCTGAGATATAATTTCCGGAAACGGATTTATCAACCGTAAAAAATTCATTGTATAGTTCTTTTTTGTATTGAGTTACTTCCGATTGAAATTCATATATTCCTTGCTGGAAATAAAATATAGAATTTTTAGAGACGACCAAAATATACAAAGTATTTTTAAATTCTTTACTTTCCCCTGTTGCGACAATGGCATTGATTCGACCGGTTTCGCCCAAAATATACTTCGGCCGCATATCCTGAAGGACTATAGACAGATGACTTTTAGATTTTTTTTTATAACTTCTCATCCATCCGATAAATTCCGGCGAGATCGCATCTCCTGTTGTAGGGCTACCGAATGTCACCAATTTAATCCGAGTTACCTGATCCTTTTCTCTTATTTCGATGGTTTTAAGGTATTGAGGTAAATTTCCGTTAAGGACCGGATCCAATAAAACGTTGGAGACACCTTTGAAGCTATTGGCTAATTGGCTTAAAATCGGAGCTTTTGCACTCCAGGGAGCAGCATATAAATGTTGACTGAGATCCTCGATACCTGAAATCGATGAGTTGCTTTTTCCGGTACCCCGAGAGATAAATTCCGATGCATCCCGGCTCATGGCCCCGATGATATTAAATTTTTTTACTAACTGCAGACTTTCGTTTTCAAGTCGAACGCCGGTAAAAAAAAATTCGGAGAGTGTATAAAATAAATCTCGGTACAATTCACAAAAACCCGGATAAATTCCGAAATTTTCTATATTGGAATTTTCCGATTTCTTTGCAAGATCTCTTAAAAATTGAATAAAGTGCGTGGTATAAGTCGTGCGAAGTTCTGCCAAATATTCCTGTGTAAATTTATTGATTTCTTTGATATCTAAATCTACTTTAAAAAAAAGATGTATTATGAATTCTTCCACTTCGGATTTTTCAATTTCGTCTTTGGTATTCTCGATTTCCCGAAAAACTTTTTCTGTTTTTTCCGAACCCCATTGATCAATAAAAAATTGTTTGGTCACTGTTCTTAATTGCGTTAAAAAGCTTTGGTATCTATATACTTTCCAGTCGAATTCTCTCGGATCCGTCGATTCCACAAGACCGCTTGTAAACCATTCTATTAAAGTTCTTTGCCTTTCCAGATCACATTTAATAGAATCCGGAATTTTTTTAAGTCCCTCCATAGTTTTTTCAATCAATTCAAAAGAATTCGTTAAAAGAGTTTCTGTGGTCGTTTTCGAACAAGGAGAACTTATCGTCGTTTGAAATTTTTTGAGACCTTCGAGGGATTTTTGTAGGTAGGCTCTTAATTGCATAGAAAGGAAAGATATTTTTTTGCTTTCCGGTTCCAAAAATTTTATTCTTGTTTCATACTCTTTATGTGCCCGAGCTCCCATTTGCAGAAAGAGGAGCAAAGTTTGCAGAGTCTCATTAATGACCTCTTCTTTCGGTATTTCGGTAGAGTAGCTAAACCAATTAAGCCATGAAGAACCGGATTGTTTTGTGATGACTCCTGAAGAGTCTATTTGGAAAAGTTCATTATTTTCTAATGAGGAAAGCATTTTCAGTCCCGAGATAAATAAAAATAATTTGGATTCCGATGAAGTAGCAAATAAATCGGTAAAAGCCGGCGGTACATTCCAATTCAGAAGATATTGATGAGTTGCTTTTATGCCGGCAGGATAAAATATTTTTTTTGTATTTCCGTTCAATTCTGTACTTTGTGTGATTTGAGCCGGGCGAAATCCTGCTTCATAAGAATATTTCTCTTGGTTATCATTTTTTACCGGGACAATGTCATATGTTACGAAAATGTGAGTACAACCCATATTTTCATCAAAAGTATATTCACGGTATGTTTCAAGAAGATCTCCTTCTTTCAATCTTTTCTTTTTTGTGTGGATACCGAATCCGTCGTGATTGAGCAGTAAGAAAACCAGTTCTAAAAATTTCAATTTCAGATAATTTTCAGCCTCTTCTTTATGTACTGCCGACCGGAGAAAAATTCGGTTGAAGAGACAAATTTGCATTTCCTGAGGAATGGCCGAAAAAATGGTTGTAATCAAATCTGTATTTTTTGCTTCCGGTTTTTTTCTGTCGAAGATGCGATAAAATTCGCTAATGAAAGAAGAGTTTTCCATTTCTAAATCTTTCATATCTTTCATTAAAAATGAGGGTGGGTAAGCATCGACAAAATCCTTTACAAACATATCGAACGATCGGATTTCGCCGGAAGGAAATACAATTTTCCCTGTATTGAATCGTAAATCTGTTGTTTTTTTCTCTATTACATTTTCATGAAAAAGTGTAAAAAGTTTTTGTACAAAAATTTCAGGAAGCATTTCGTCGGACACGTCAAAAAAAGAGACTAAATTTTGGAGAATATCGTTGATATACCAATCCTGTTCTTCCGGTTTATTGATTCCGAAACGGTAAGACTCTTCAGGAAACAGGTCGGATTCTTTGTAAGCTCCCGTGATAATGATGTATCCCAGGTGAGATATGAGCCGATATTGTTCTTCATCATGAGTAAAAAGAAAAAGTTCCCTAAATTTTTTCTTCAACAGGCAATGTAAAAACGAATATTGGTCACAGGTCAGGGGGATTATTTTTTGATCTGCAGAACATTTTCCTTTCGGAAAAAATTGGGTACACTCTTTATGTAGCCGGTGAGCAAGAGCGATCGATGCTTTGTATGTTTCCCGGAAATCCAGATTGAATTTTTGTTTATTTCGAAGACAAGGGTCTGATAAACGATGAAGTACTTTAGGAAGATCCTGTTCTTTAAGAGATTTCCCGACTATTTCCTTTATTTTTTTATTTTGTTCCGTACATTCTTCCTTTATATTTAGACCGGAATTTAACGGGTGTGTGTGAGTATTTAGTGAACATGGATCCATGATAAAGCCTTTCAATTAAATAAAGATGAATTTTCGGTTAGAAGTTATCCGACACAATTTTTTCTTTTAAACCAAGGATAATTTTTAACGCAAAACTTTTACTTTTGTCAAGATAGATTTTTTTATAGAGAGATAAAAATAAATCGTTTAGGCTGATTCAAAAAATGAAGGAGACATTCCGATGAATACCCGTTCGCACTTGTCAGAGCTACAAAAAGTTTTCAAAGAAAAAGAACATATTTTTTTAGAAGAATATTTCACCTTTTTACGCTTCAAAAGTATCAGTGCCGATCCTCTGTTTCGCAATGAACTCCTTCAGTGTGCCTCGTGGTTAAAAGAAAAAATTTCGTCCATAGGTTTTACTGTAGATATGTGGGAAACGGAAGGAAATCCTATTCTTTACGCAGAATATTCCAAAGCAGGTCCGGATAAACCCACCATCCTTTTTTATAATCACTATGATGTACAACCTGTTGATCCGATAGATTTATGGGATACCCCCCCTTTTGAACCTACTCTCAAAAATAACCAAATTTTTGCCAGGGGCGCTCAAGATAACAAAGGTCAATGCATGTATGTGTATCAGGCTTTTAAAACATTGTTGGAATTGACCGGAGAGCTTCCCGTCAACATCAAGTGGATCATTGAAGGAGAAGAAGAGGTCGGCTCTAAAAATATTGCAGCCATATTGGATTCCAAAAAAAAATTCCTTCAAGTCGATTATTTGGTCATTGCCGACATGGGAATTCCTGCAAAAGATACTCCGGCAGTTACTTTGGGAGTGCGCGGATTAGTCACTATGGATGTAGAGGCTACAGGATCGTTGACCGACCTTCATTCAGGAACACATGGAGGAAGAGCTTTTAATCCTATCCATGCTTTGACGGAAATTTTGAGTAAACTGCGCGATTCAGAGGGAAGAATTACTGTTCCCGGTTTTTATGACAAAGTAAGGGAGTTATCTGCAAAAGACAGAGAAGAAATTTCTTTTTATTTCGATGCCGACTTCTATAAAGAGACGTTTGGACTAATTGCATCGGGCGGAGAAAAATCGTATACGCCTCTTGAAAGATCGACGATACGTCCTACTTTGGAAATTAACGGAATTTCCGGCGGATATTCCGGCGTCGGATTTAAAACCGTAATTCCTGCAAAAGCCCATGCAAAAATTTCTTGTCGATTAGTTCCTGATCAGGATCCGGATGAAATTGCAAAAGCCGTATCGCATTATATTACCTCTTTGGCTCCTGAAGGAATAAAGATTGCCGTGAATGTCCATTCCGGAAAAGGCAAAGCTGTGCGAGCCGATTCCGATTCCGCTATTGTAAAAGCCTTCTTTCAGGCATATACTGATGTTTTCGGAAAGAAGTGCCTCTATAGTTTTGAGGGGGGATCCATCCCCGTAGCATCCGCATTAAAAAATGCCTGTAATGCTGAGATTATTCTTGTCGGGCTTGGATTAGACAGCGATAACATCCATGCTCCCAACGAACATTTCGGTTGGGATCGTTTTGAACAGGGATTTCGATTAATTATTGAAATGCTTCTCAATTTCAGAGAGAAGCTCATCCGTTAATTCATCACTTAGATATGGATGCAGAATTTTTTCATAAGTTATGTTCACAATCCTATGGACAGATACAATTTTGCCGTTATTTTTATAGATGCACATACTAATAGGTTTTATCGAAATTCTTCCTTCTATATTCACAGTGCAAACACCACGCTTTATACTAAACCATATTTTTTTAATATCGATATCCCGGTTATTAAAAAACCGGTTCATGATATTTATTGTAGTGTATAGATCATGACGCATGTCGCTGATTGTATATATTTTTTTTTCTATGATCATCTTTTTTCCTTTTTTTGAAAGTTTGTGTATTTTTTACCGACGTGTTTACAGACGATAAATTTAAAATTTTATTATACACAATACCTAAAAAAATATCCGGATACTTGCGATTTTTTTCTCTTAAGAATAAAATTTTTTCATTACACTCAACCCGGGAGAAACCGACATGTCAAGAACACTAAAAATATATTCGATTTTTTTGCTCATATTTTCTTCACATTCTTATATACATTCTGTTGATAACATAGGAATGATACAAGGTGATGCCGTTTCGGATTTCGGATTTGAGGTGGAAAATATCACTCCGGAAATGGCTCAAAATTTAGATATCATGAATAATAAAGGGGTTGTGATAAGCAACGTTCGCCGGGGAAGTCCTGCAGCAGAGGCAGGAATGAAAAAAGGGGCTTTGGTTGTCGAAGCGAATCAGCAAAAAATTATGACGACTGAAGAGTTTTATCATATTTTGAATGTTTCGGAAGAGGGAAGACCGGTATTGTTGCTGATTAAGCAGGACGGCCAACTAAAATTTCTTTCGATGAGAGTGCACTGATTTTTTTGGGTTGATATCTAATAAAAGCATCTATATAATAAATACCAAACTAAATCGAAACATTTTTATAAGGAGATAATTATGACCTCTAATACTATAATACAAACCGGCATACCTGTACACAATTTGTTTATCGGGAAAATTACAGATCTCGGATATGACCCGAACACCAAAGCTACGGAAGGTGTATGGCTTTGCAGAGACTGTGAAAAAAAAACAGATGGTACACCAACACCTAATTGGAATTATCCGGATACCCATCCAATAACGGAAGAAAAAACAAGTCGTTGCTTTCATAAAAATGTAATTTTTGTAATAGGACCTAATCTGATTCTCCAAGGAAGAAGATTTTCGAATGACAACGTAACTTATATAGATATCTTAAGCACATTTCCATTTGAAAATTTTCCGCTTTATGACGTTAAAGAAGATTTAAAAAAACTAATCAATAATAATGAAATAGTAGAGAAGATAATTTCTACTCACACCAAGAAGTATGTCTTTTTTGAAGGGGAGTGGTGTAAGGCTTAAATGCAAAATAAGTAAATCAAAGGTGCGAAGCACCTATACATAAAAGCCCGAGGTTGAGTGAAGAAAATTTCAGTTACTTAATGCTTCCGTTTTTTTAAATGAAGGATCGGAGCGAATAGCGTCGAATTCTTTTTGTTTTAAGAGAGCCCGGAAATCGGGACATCCTTCATGATATGCAGCCAGAAGCCAACCCGAAGCGGGTTCGGCTTCTCTTTTGTATGCATGACTTAATGCATTTATGACAGCGATTTCATAATCGGGAATTTCACGAAAAGCCGTTTTTCCCCACTCGATAGCCACATCAAATTGTTTGGCTTCATACGCTATTCTTTGTGCTGATTTAAGGAATTCCGGCGTCATCTTATTTTTGATGGAATACACAAGATCGTAGGCTTCACTGTATCGCCTTTCCCGAAAAAAAATAAGGGAAAGCATTTGTGTAGCCAGTGTATTTGTTATTCCCGGTCCTGATTCATTGCGAACTTTTTCTAAAATTCCGGAAGCTTCGTTGAAATTCCCCGATTTCATGGCTGTGTCAGCCGCTTTCATTTGCGCTGTAATATTTTCATTTCGATCATTTTGCGTCATGGATTTCATAGAAGAGTAGTATTGATAATTTTCAAACATCAGAAAGAAAAACAGAGAGCCTATAAAAAAAAAGCCATACGCAAAGGATAATAATCCCAAGATAAAGCTAAGGAAAAGACTTGCTATGACAGCAAATTTTATTCCGGGGACACCGAACATTGCCTCGAGAACTATTTGTACCAGTTTTCCTCCGTCGAGCGGATGAACCGGAAGTAGGTTGAATATCGTCCAGAAAAAATTGATGTACACAGCGATGGAAAGAGTGTAAAAAATCATGGGGCTCAAACTTTCCGCAAATATCTTTTGTAATGAAAAAGCCAAAGCACAGAGGAGGAATCCGAAAATCGGACCGTTTAAGACAACCAGAAATTCCTGCCAAAGCTTGATTTTCGCCCCTTCTCTTTGCGTTGCGCCGCCCAGTGCGACAAGATTGATGGTTGCTTTTTGTCCGAAAAACAAAGCGGCCGAAGCGTGTCCGTATTCATGAACGAGGACGGATATAAATATCACAGCCATCCAGACAACAGTGAGGAGGAGATTAGAGGTGGATAGCCAGCCGATAAGAGCGGCAAGGACCCAAAAAAAAGGATGTATACGTATAGGTATTGACATAGACGAGTTTTTCTTTATAGTGTTAGCGATTTTTCTACTGCTGCACCCATTTCGGCAGGACTTTCTGCAACGGTTACCCCGGCTTTACGCAGAGCCTCTATTTTACCGGAAGCGGTGCCTTTTCCGCCGGAGATTATTGCTCCTGCGTGACCCATTCGCCTTCCTGCAGGGGCGGTTCTTCCTGCAATAAACGCTGCAACAGGTTTTTTGCAATGTTTTGCGATCCATTCCGCCGCTCTTTCTTCGGCATCGCCGCCGATTTCTCCGATCATGAGTATCGCTTCTGTTTGGGGATCTTTTTCAAATGCCTCGAGAACATCAATGAAATCGGTGCCGTTTAGAGGATCGCCTCCTATGCCTACGCAGGTGGATTGACCCAGTCCGTTTTGTGTTGTTTGCCAGACAGCTTCGTAGGTGAGGGTTCCGGATCGAGAGACTATTCCGATTTTCCCCGGTTTGTGGATATATCCCGGCATGATTCCTATTTTGCATTTGCCGGGAGTGATGACACCCGGACAGTTGGGACCTATGAGTCTGCTTGTTTTGCTGTTCTTCATTATTTTGCTGACTTCCAACATATCTCGGATGGGAATGCCTTCGGTAATACATATGATGAGAGGGATGCCGGCTTCTTCCGCTTCGAGAATAGAGTCTGCTGCGTATGCGGGAGGGACAAAAATCATGGTAGCATCGCAATTCGTTTCTTTTTTTGCTTCTGCGACTGTATCAAAAACGGGAAGTCCGAAAATCTTTTCTCCTCCTTTTCCCGGAGTGACCCCTCCGACCATTTTCGTGCCGTAAGCCAGACATTGTTCTGTATGGAATTGCCCTGCTTTTCCGGTAATTCCCTGAGTGATTACCCGGGTTTTTTCATTTAGCGGTATAAACATAATTCCCCTACCTATTTTTTTTTCCGGCTGCAACGACCATTTGAGCAGCGTCCGATAATCCTTTTGCTACACTGATGTCCAATTTAGAATCGGCCAAAATTTTTCTTCCCGCTTCGACATTCGTCCCTTCCATGCGTACGACGAGAGGGACTTTTAGTCCGAGTTCTTTGACAGCTTTTACGACAGCCTCTCCGATAGTGGCGCAGTTCATGATTCCGCCGAATATATTGACTAGGATTGCCTTGACATTATGGTCCGATAAAATAATTTTAAATCCCTCGATGACTTTTTGTACATCGGCACTTCCTCCTACATCGAGAAAATTTGCCGGTTTGCCGCCAAAATGTTGGATGATATCCATGGTAGCCATGGCCAGACCGGCTCCGTTGACCATACAGCCGATATCGCCGTCGAGAGCTACGTAAGCCAGTTCATGTTCATTTGCTTCCGCTTCGTTGGAGGGTATTTGTGTTTTGTCGTAGAATTCTGCAAATTCCGGGTGGCGAAAGAGGGCGTTGTTATCGATGCTGAGTTTAGCATCTAAGGCCAGAATTTCTCCGGATGGAGTTTCTACGAGAGGATTTATTTCCAAAAGAGAGGCGTCTGTTTCTATAAATGCTTTTGCCAGGGCTGCCAGAACCTTCATTCCCTCTTTAGCCGTTTTTCCTGTCCATCCCATAAATTTTGCCATTTGAATCAGCTGATAACCTCGAAGTTTTCCGTTTTCGGGGATGGGAACGGTTTTAATTTTTTCCGGAGTGTGTTCGGCAATTTCTTCGATATCCATCCCCCCTTCCGGTGAGATGATGAGAGAAGCCGTACCGTTTTTTCTGTCGATGACTGCACCGGCGTAATATTCTTTTTTAATTTCCGTAAGATCGGTGATCATCACTTTGTGCGCTATGACACCTTCCGGTCCGGTTTGGTTGTTGATGATTTTCATTCCCAGCAGATTTTTTACATGAGAATGAATCTCTTCGACGGTTTTTGCTAATTTGACCCCTCCGGCTTTGCCCCTTCCTCCGGCGTGGATTTGTACTTTTACAGCAGCTTTTGTGATGCCCAGATCTTTGACGGCCTTTTCGACCTGATTTATATTTTCTACGACTCTGAAAGGAGGGATGGGGATTCCGAATTTCTGCAATACATGTTTTGCCTGATATTCATGTGTATTCATGGACCTTCTCCGATGCTCATTTATCTTTTGCTATAAGCAAAGTGGTGCTAACATTTACACTTACACCGGAAAGTATCCGGTCAAATTAACCATAAACCAACGAGTGAATCCATGGTACTGAAATTTTTCAAGACGGGCTACCTTGCTGTAAAAAATGCTTTTTCAAAAACAGGTTCTCTTCTCGGCAATAAACTACGCAATTTATTTCACAATCCGATTGATGAAGAGACTTTGGAGCATTTGGAGGAAATTCTTTATGAGGCCGATTTAGGTGTAAAGACCGCGATGGAGCTGACCGAAAAAATCAAGGGGTATCACAAGGAGAATTCCGCCTTAAAACCGAATGAGTATATTGACAAGCTGAAGGAAGAGGTGATTGGATTTTTGGGTACGGGCATTCATGAATTAGCAGAAGCCCCTAAGGATAAAGGACCTACGGTTATTTTATTTATCGGTGTCAACGGAGCCGGAAAAACAGGGTCCGTAGCAAAAATTTCGCACCTACTGGTGAAAGAAGGCAAAAAAGTATTGGTTGCCGCAGCGGATACTTTTCGTGCCGGAGCTATTGATCAGTTAGAGGTTTGGGCCGGTCGTTTAGGACTAGATATTGTAAGAGGGAAGCCCGGAAGCGATCCGTCCGCTGTGGCTTTTGATGCGATTACAGCGGGAAAAGCGCGCGGTTGCGACTATATCCTTATTGATACAGCGGGAAGACTGCAGAATAAAACTCATCTGATGCAGGAATTGGAAAAGATTAAACGGACCTGTAATAAAGTCATTCCTGAGGCTCCGCATGAAATATTGCTTATTTTGGATGCCAATACCGGTCAAAACGGATTGGACCAGGCCCTTATTTTCAGGCAGTACACTCCGATAACCGGACTGGTTGTCACAAAATTGGACGGAACAGCTAAGGGGGGAATAGTGATAGGGGCGCAGCGCGAGTTGGGTATTCCGATTAAATTTATTTCGTTTGGTGAGGGGGAAGAAGATATAAAGCCGTTTGAGACGCGTGAATTTGTGGATGCTCTCTTTGATTAGGACTTGTTCAAATAGAATTTACTATAAGGACAGGTTAATAATTAATAATATCTTAATTATTGAAGATTAAAAATTAATTTATATGAATTAATTTGACATTTGAAATAAAAATTCGTACAATGAGGATATAAAGAGAGTTCTTACCACTTGGATGGGGAGCATATAAAACCCGGGTGTTATACATCCCACCGGGATGATCCAAAAGAAAATGGATTAAAACACCAACTCTAACTAGTAGGTTGATCTCGGGCTGCGTTTTGTGTAGATCATGAGCATCTACACAAAATGCAGTCCGAAATCCAAAACTAAGTCCTTTAGGACTGTAGAGTAAAAGGTTTATTGCCCCCATCTTTTTTTTCCCCTAAAACCAAACACGGAGGCCTATATGCATCTACTAAACAGTAGCCTCTTGACTTTAACTTTTCTCATTACGGCGACTTGCAGCAATGCCTTTTCACAAGAAATAGGCAAAACGGCAGCGTCTTCACAAATACTTGCACATCATGAAGGCGGCGGCGGTGGCGGCGGTCACAGCGGTGGCGGCGGTCATTGGAACGGCGGCGGCGGTGGTCATCATGGCGGTGACTGGAACGGCGGCGGCGGCCATCATGGCGGCGATTGGAATCACGACGGTCATCATCATGGTGATTGGAACGGCGGCTATTACGGCAGCGGATTTTATGGCGGTTATGGATACGCCCGTCCCTATTATGGTTATTACGGAAACGACGGTTACTATCCGTATAACGGCGGCAGTAATAATTACTATTATTACGACACTGATAGTGATGAAGATCAGGATGTATACTACGCGCCTGACAACGGTGGCGGAGTTTCGTTCGGTATCGGATACTAGGGAGTTTCTATAATTCCCGATAAAGAGACAAGATCGATAGAAGGATAACTTCTATCGATCTTTTTTTATTTTCAAATCCAATACAATCTTTGCCCTCACATCGACAAGTCGCATACGCGTTAAGCTAATCTGAATTAAGTAACTGATAATTAGTTAGTTATACAATATGTAATTGAATTCGCGCAGCGTTTGGAGCGCGGTGACTCGTCACCGCTTTGCCCTCGACTCGACTTGTAGAGGCGGTTTAAGCGCTATTTTGTGTTTATAGATATTAAGAAATTCATTCGAAGATTAGTTCTCTAAGTTTTAAAAATGCATCGACAAGTCGATGTGAAAGCAAATCGGTGACGAGTCACCGCACTCCAAACGCTGCGCGCGCTCAATTTCTTATTACTTAAGTCGATAATTTGACTGACGAGGCTGAGGATATTAAAATAAAATTTCTCTTAAAAAAAAATCTACACATTAACTACACTTACATTTTTTAACAAAAAGGTGTTACTCATGCCTTACACTTCATCTGACAGTCTTTATCCTTCCAAGTTTTTTCTTTCCGACACTCCCGGCTGTATCATGATGCATGATTCTAAGGGTAAATTACAGGGCTATATGACAGAAATTTCTCCGAACTCGAACCATACACTTATAACAGCGATAAAACTGTTCCCGCAAAAAGACAAAATAGACTTTTACACTGCTCTGCAAACAAATTCATGGAATCCTTCACCGGAAAATATCCCTTATTTTTTGAAAATTTGCACCAATTTATTTCTCAACATGCAAGTTGAACATGAGAAAGGGAATTTTTTTCGCGGCATCAGGCCCGAAACCTGTTACTTTAACTTTAAAAATAAGTGTACATATGAAATTCAAATACCTTTTCTTGAATCGGAAACTCCCGGATTTTATACCCAAAATGACTTGCATGAAATGAATCAAAATTCGGACTTTCAAAATTCCGAACTATGGTTAAAGATTCGTCAAAAAAAAGATATTTTTGCCATTGCCACTACAATATGGTACATGATTTCTTCTTCATTACCCTTTCCTATCAAGCATGATTATCCCGATATGGAATATATCTACGGATCAGATAACATTACAAGCCGAGCAGGGTCCAAAATAAAAGAAATCCTGATGCAAGCGTTTAATAAAAATCCGCTCTATAGGCCGAATTTTCGTGAATTAGCCCGGATTTTTCACAATGAATGTTAATGAGAATTTGAAGCGGCAATTCCTCTCTTATTCCTGCAAAGAGGACTGCTCTCTTCCCACTATTTCTTTTTATTAAAAAAAGAATATTAACACAAAAACACTTTATTTTAATAATAATTAAATGTATAATAGTAATTAAACTATTAACTTTTTTTTATTACAAAGGCATTAATCATGGATCCTTTTCAATTACCTAATTCTTCTTTTAGTTGTCGTCCTTTTACACCCGTAGGAAATAAAAGAACTAAACGTAATGTTACAGAACCTTCAGAACTTTCTGCTAAAAGGACACCTCTTAGCGCGTATACCGGAAAATTTACAACAAACAGCGAAGGTCAAATCATGTTTCCTAATTTTATTGCCACCCCTATAACACCAACGAAAGCATTATCGCTGCCTCCATCTATGCCGGAACAACCGAATACTTCGTTTCCTCCCATACAATTCATTCAACAACAAATCTTTCGATCTCCGTCAAAACCTAAACAACCGAAACAACCGGAAATTCCGAACACTAATAGTTTTATGCTTCAAAAACAAATGACTTCCCACCCGGGATTCCCTAAACAGACAGTTATTACACCCAACAACCCACTTATACAACAACCGAATACTCCTATACAACCTATAGAATCCCTGCAAAAAAAAAGACATTTCAAAGCCGGATTTGTGCCGCCCGCACCACCGAAGATTCCGAATACTGACCATTTTAAGCTTAAAAAACAGACGACTTCCGACCCGGGATTCCCTAAACAAAAAGTGATCAAGACTCCTACCCCCCTTATAGAATCCATGCAACAAACATATTTCTTACCTAGCTCCAAACCGCCAAAATCGAAGATTTCGAACATTTACCGCTTTGAAGTTAATAAAGACAAGACAAACCGTATAATAAGGTTTGATGAGGCTATCCGGACAAATTCATGGATTCCTACTCCCGAAAATATACCTTCTTTTTTGAAGGCATGTAGCGATTTATTTCTTATAATGAAAACTGCACACGATCTAGGGACTGTTTTCCGAGATATCAAACCTGAAAATTGTTATATTAACTTGAAAAATAAAAGCGTAAATGAAATTAATATCCCTGTTTTTGAGAATGATACACCCGGATTTTATACTGAAAGTGACTCTAAGAAATTCGAGAGCCTTAAAAATTTTGACGAAAAACAAAAGAACCTTGAAAAAAGAGATATTTTTGCCATTGCTACTACAATATGGTATATGATTTCTTTGTCTTTACCTTATCCTATAGAGAGTCTTGAATATCCCGATACAACATTTATTCATGAAGCTGAAGAGGTTGAAAGACTTACAGGGTATAATATAACAAATATTCTGATACAAGCACTGAGTGAACATCCGAACGAGAGACCTGATCTTCTTGAATTAGCTCGGATTTTTTCAAATCGGCCAAATATCGGTTATTAACGAAAGGAAATGATTCCGCTCATAAATACAATTTGAAGGGCCACTTCAAAAAGAATAAATGCAGCGAGAACTATCAGGAGAGGCTTTCCGCCTCTCAGGCTATATTCGGATTTTAGTCCCATTTTGTATCTTCCTGACCAAACCATTAATATCGGCAACAATCCTAACAACAATGCGCAGCCGAATCCGCCTGCGTATTCTAAAGCCACCAAAAATATTTTCGGATTTAACGTTGAAAAAATAAGGGGTGGTACAAAGACGAGGAGAGCTAAAAAGATATTTCCTTTTCCTGTTTTTCTTATCCCTAATCCGTCTGCTAAAAAATCTTTGAGCCCTATTGTAACTCCGAAAAAAGAGGTCACCATGGCAAAAAAAGCAAAAAATCGGCCGATATTATACATCCGAAAATTCCCTGTATATAGCCTGAGAGGGTATACGGCATTGTCTCCGTTTTCGAGAGCTTCGGCCAATCCGCCGGGTCCGTGAGTCGGAATGATGCCTAAGATCAAAGCCTGCCAAATGATGTAAGCAAAAAAGGGAAGAGAGCTTCCGATGATGATTGCCTTACGAGCTCTGTCGGGATTGTGATGAAGGTAGGTAATGAGAGTGGGGACAGTGCCCTGATAAGCAAAGGCAGTAAAGGCTACGGGGAGGCCAATGAGAGAAAGCTTCCAATCCGCTTCAAGCAGCATTTGTCCGTTGACGTAAGGCAAACCGTAATACACAAATAAAAAATAACAAATTCCCAGTCCCAGCATAAACAGGACATTAATTTTCCCTACTGTTTTTGCTCCGGCATATACAAAAGGGGCAAATAAAAGGGTAAAGAGTAGAGGACCTTGGCTTTCGGTAAGAAATCCGGGTGCAAATTGAGTCATAAGGCTGCCGCATCCTGCAATATAGGCAACTGTAAGGAGATAAAACTGAAAAAGATATAGAATCCATGCGGCAATTTTTCCGTATTTTCCCAATGTCATATTGGCCATTGAAATGATGTTGGACTCCCCTTTTATCCAGAGGGAAATTTCCAAAAACAGCAGTCCGGTACAGGCCATGAGGGCCCAGCAGAAGAGATAAATAAAAATCGAAGGGATGAATCCTCCCAAGCTCAATTCGACAGGCAAAGCCAGCATTCCTCCGCCTATGGAGGTTCCGGCGATTAGTAAAGCCCCTTTTACGGTTCGATTTTCATCGTTCATTATTTTATTTCTCAGTAGAATATTTTTTAAATATTATTTATTTCGGATTCATAATTACAAAATAGTATTGATTAAGATGCCAAAAAACCTTCATAAATGCAAGCGTATAAACCGGATTGTGTAAATATTTTTTTATTTTATGTTCCCAAAAAATATTTATTATAAATTAACAATTATTTAATAATTTGAAAAGATTTACACTGTTTAATTAATTACAAATTAACAAACAAAAGATAATATCATGACATATTTTACAAATGATAGAGTTAGTTATCATAATAATTTTTTTTATTACACTCCCATTCATTGTCCGGTTGAAAACTTAGGCCATGAATTGTTGGTGGGCCCTGAAATAATAAGCGAACAAATAAAGCAGAATACACTTCACGGGTATGTAGAAAAAAGAAGAAACAAATACGGCCCGATTCTTAATCGTTCAAAAGCCGATTATACTTGCATTCGAAGTTCGTATATCGGATTGAGCAATCTGATCTCGGCAGAAAATCCGCATGAGAAACCTTCACTCCCCTTAACGGAAAATTTTTTAAAAAAAATAGTGACAAAAGCGAATCATGCTCTTCGTTTTGCCGGAAAAAATTGGGTAAAGCAATTTTCATTAAAAGAAATGCCTGTCAATATCTATTTCATATGTATGCGACACAACAATCAGTTATTCATTTTTGAGTCCGCTTTATCTTACTCTTCTACAAAAAAATCGCATTTGAAAAACCCGCACATTGCTATACAAAAAACTTATTGTTTGTCCCGAGGATGTTTTGCAGAGGTGACCGTTGCCTTGACTGAGACAGGAAATAAAATGATTCAAAATCATGTAAACCTCTTAAAGCATATTCAACGTGTATCACCTTATATAAAGCTACAATCCGTTCCCATGATCGCAGCAGAGTGCGGGGATTATAATTTAACCGTTACCGAATTATATAACGGAGGCAATTTATTGGATTTTATGAACAACGACCTTTTGAATTTGTATAGAGAAAATACAACTCTGCTTTTAGAAACGATACTCGAATTATTGCAAACATTACGTGTATTGCATGATGAGTGCAAGATTATACACGGGGACATTCATCCGAAGAATTATCGTATACAAATAAATGAAAATTTGAAGACTTTTCAACTTTTTTTAGGAAATTTCGCGGGTTCTAAATATGTAGGTGAAGAACCGGCCATAGGACTCGACCATCATTTTGATACAGCGCATACTCCGGGCTATTACACAGAAACAGATAGGACATCAGCAATAGAGCTTTTCACCTTAAATATCCGGCATATATGGGTATTGAGCGGTGAAAAAAGGGATATTTTTGCGTTAGCTTCCTGTATATGGCAATTGCTTTATGGCGTTGAACCTTATGCGCTTGCAAACGGCTATCCTGACACCCGAGCAATCAATGAGCCATCTGTTCCCAATCCTCCGGATCCGGAAATAAAAGAGATTTTGATGAGAGCGCTCAGCGAAAATCCGATAAAGAGACCGGCGATTTCTGAAATAGAGCATGTCATTTCTACGGTGCTACGAAATAAATTAGGATCGGTTTAATGGATTATAGTGTAAGTAACTGACTATAAATGATTTATGAAATTTAAAACTTTACAAAATCCGGTAAAAAAAACAATAAAACCTTAATATATTTCGTATATAATTATATACTATAACATTTAAATTAAGGAAAAACATGACTAATCCTTCAGGAAATTTTCTTTCCGGTTCTATTTATAACAATTATAGTAATATCCCTTCTGCTCGAAATACCGCTGCGACAATATCTTCTCAGGCCAACTTTCTTCTCATTGCACCTCAAAAATTAATACAAAAATACAATGAGAGTCCCGCTGCATTTAATCAATATGTGGTGAATAAAGCCGATAAATACAGAGATATTCTTCCTCAAATCCGCTCCGATTATCATAAAATCCGATCTTTATATCATGAAGTTCAGGGAATATTGGTCTCCCGACAAAATCCCTATGACCGGCCTGCCTATCCTTTAACCGATAATCTTTTAAGAAAACTCATCAGAAAAGTAAATATTCTTTTAACTAAGGCTCATCAACAAAAGTTTACAGGCGCTCCCCTATTTACTTTAAAAAAGTTCCCGACGGCGAGTTTTGGTTGCCTCCGTAACGATTCCGGTTTAGAAATTTTTGATTTAACAAAGCTAAAAGTTTCTTCTGAAGACAGGAATTTTTTAGGGGCGGGCTGTCATGTTACAATACAAAAAACTTATTACATTTCTCAAGGGTGCTTAGCGGCATTAAAAATCAGTTATTCTGATTATGGAAATCTCGATATTCGATGCACGGTTAAGAGATTGGGGCAAATTCATTCGGAAAATTTAGGGGATTCAGCAATCGAATCATTACCGTTACTTCATACAATGGCCTATGAATCGGTGGCGGGAAGATTATGTGAAAGAGACATGCTCATCACTAAATTGCAAAACGGCGGCGATTTGTTTACAGCTATCGAATCCGGAAATTTCAATCCCTTAAACATGAAAAAATCAGAGCTTCTCTCGCATGGCATCCGGTTATTGGAAGCAGTAGAAACATTGCATAGTTTAGACATTATTCATGGAGATATTAAACCTGAGAATCTTTTATTGGCTTTCTTGTCGGTCAACGGAGAAAAGGTCCTTGAGAAAGTTATTTTAACAGACTTCGGAGGGACAAAAAAAATATCTGAAGATATGATAATGAATCATAATAGATTATTTTGCCCTGCATATTCAAAGGGATTTTTCACAAAGTTTGATCGCGATGAGGAACAGGCGCTTGTTTCCGCATATCCGGAAGTCCCTCAAGTGAATAAAAACGAGATCTTCCAAAATTGGATATCTTTAAATTTCCGGCGGGATGTTTTTGCGACAGTTACAACCCTGTGGTTTTTATTTTATGCTGAAAGTTATCCGTTTGATATCAATAAAGATGAAGGGTATGCCGAGCCGGATACAATTTATACTACTCCTGTCACCAATCATATGGGACCTAAGATAAGAGATATTTTAATAGCCGGAATGCGTGAAAATTCTTGGCATCGCCCCATGATTCGAGATATTCTTGTCGTTTTTTATAACAGATTAAGTTATTTAAGATCCATAAATCAATAGTTTAATGTTTTCATAAAAACAGTAAGATTATATAATTAATAAAAAATTTTAAAAAGTTATTTAAAAAGAAATGCGATGACTCACTTTACAGCAGCCGGATCTTCCTATGACAACCTTCTTTATCCGGCCAATATCATGCAAACTGCTTCCGAGCACCTTGTTTGTCCTGACAAATTGAAGCAAAAATACTCTAAAAGTCCTAATAAATATTTCCGTTATTTATCCGAAAAAAAACAAAAATACGCAAAAATTTTTGCTCAGGCACGTGTAGATTATGCTAATATTTTGCATTTCTATACCATAAACAATGCCGGCTTGCTTATCTCTAAAGAAAATCCGACTCATCAGCCCTCTTATCCTCTGACCCCTTTCCTTTTAATGAAAGTAATCAGAAAAGCCAATCTTCTCCTGCTTAACGCCGGGTATGCCCAAACATTTTTATTAAAAAATATCTCGGAAGACAGAATTCTGTGTTGTATACGTAATCACAATATTTTATCCGTTTTTGATTTACAGAAAAGCAAACTTCCCGATGAAAAAAATCCTAATTTTTTAGGAGCTAGCCTGTATTGTAATGTACAAAAAACCTATATTCTTTCAATGGCCGTTTTTGCTGCATTGAAAATCAGTTTGAATCTCATAGGAAAACGGGACATGATAGATGCGTCTATAAAATTACTCGACATTCATTCCCCATTCTATGTAGCCGGAATACAACCTGTTCCTTTGCTTACCGGTAACTTTGTAGGCGGAACAGGGTTTTCTATAGACAAATTATATACCGGTGGCAGCTTAGCTCATGCTCTTAATAGCGGATTACTGAATCCTTTTGAGATCAATCCTGTAGTACTTTTACGAAGCGCTTATATTTTATTCTATGCTTTATACACCATACATTCCCGCGGCAAGATACACGGAGATATAAACAATGATAATTTATTGGTTGAATTTGATAAGATAAATGATTACAAGGTTTTAGATATTGCGTTCTCTGATTTCGGCGGCACAATACTGAATAGCGAAAGTATCAATATCACTCCGAATCGTGAAAATTATTTTAGAACAGCGTATTCTCAAGGCGGTTATACAAAAACAGACCTGTTATATGCACAAAATCATTCTGACATAGCAGATGAATTTCTTTTTGAGTCATGGATGTTTTTTAGCCAAAAAAGAGATGTTTTTGCATTAGCAATCTGTATGTGGAACCTCTTTTACGGTGCTTCTCCTTATCTATTGCATCCTCAAGGATATGCCGATACAGATGTATTGATCGGATATCAACAGGACCGTATGGGCGAACCTGTAAAACAGATTCTGATGCAAGCTCTTCATGAGAATCCTGTGGCTAGGCCTGAGATTGAAAAAATTATCAGCGTTATAACAGAGGAGATTAACTTTTTGAACAGATCCGATTTCCTCCGGAATTTAGCCGGACGATTGCTTGTTTCTCCCGAACAATTAAGGGAAAAACATTGTGAGGGCGAAGATTCCTTTAAAGATTACATAAAGGATAAAATATTAAAATATGGGCTTATCCTATCTCAGGCCAAAGATGATTATGCAGAAATCTGCCGTTTATTCTACGTATCCAAGACCGGAACTCTCATTTCTACACAATATCCCGGCCATCGGCCTGATTATCCTATTACCCCTTTACTGTTGATGAAGGCTGTTAGAAAAGCAAATATGAAGCTTCGTAAAATATCGACTTCTCATTCGCGTACTTTTAAATTAAAAAAAGTATTACCTTTAGGTGAAATCCTTTGCAAACGTAAAGACGACATTTTATCTCTTTGTATTTTTGAAAAATTCTATCCATATCCGTATAGTCCGAATTTTTTAGCTGAGGATGGTCATACTGTTACGCAAAAAGCTTTTTTTCTTTCTCAGGCTCGGTTTGCTACATTAAAAATCGGCAAAACTGAAGCAGCATTGCAAATTATTTTTCAGGAACATCAAGAGTTAACCGCAAGTTCATTCCCGAAACCGGTGGGGGGCCTTATATATAATAAAAAACTTGGATTTTTGATCCTATAAAATATTTATTCTGTTTTTACAAAAAAATTATATTTTATACTTAATAAACATTACTTATGTTAATGTATTATATTACATATAACTAATATTAAGGAAAAATATGGCTAACCCTGCTACCGGAGCATCCGGATTTTCTACCGGAGTTTTCATTACCGATATAGAGGCATTCGGGCACCGGCTGTTAATTTGTCCGAATAAACTAACAACAAAAATTTTTCAAAATACAGCGGATGCTTATTTAGAATCCCAAAGAAATAAATATGGATCCATTATAGAGCAGGCGCGATCCGATTATAATAAAATCCGATCTTTATATAAAAAATGTAATTCCACTTTACTCATTTCCTTAAAAGAATCGAATGAATGCCCGGAATATCATTTAACGGAACATCTTCTCCAAAAAATTATCAAAAAAGCTAATGTGGTTCTTTCCCGATCTTACCATCCTTCGGGCGCGGAAATCTTTATATTAAAAGATATGCCCTCTATTTTTTTTGGGTGTATGCGTAAAAAAAACACCCTCTTCATTTTTACTTTCACAAAATTAGCGGTTTCTCAGGAGGATCCTAATTTTTTGGGGAGGGGCAATTATATTACGGTACAAAAAACTTATTGCATATCTTCGGCAGCTTTAGCCGCATTAAAAATCAGCATTTGCCCCGAAGGAAACATTATGATCCAAAAGGACATAAAAATACTTAAACATATTTATTCGAATAGAGAATTTCGTAATATTCTTTCCCTGAAAGAATCCGGAATCCAAGAGTTTCCCCTACTTAAAACAACTATAACGGTGAAAAATTTAAATAATAATAATTTTTTGACTATAGATTTGATCATAACAAAATACTGCAACGGAGGCAATTTAATTACCGCTCTCAAAACATGGTTCAAGCCGGATCAGGTGAATAAATTACAGCTTTTGTATAGTGCAATCCGCTTAATAAAGGCTGTGAAGGTTTTACATGATTCAGGAATTATTCATGGGGATATTAAACCCGACAATCTTTTATTGATATATCGATTAATAAACGGAGAAAAGGTTTTTAAAAGCATTAAACTAAGCGATTTTGGAGGATCGAAAAATTTATCCGAAGAGCCGCTTATAGATCCTCAGAATTGTTTTAGCACCCTTTGTTCAGTAGGTTATTTTACGAAATTTGATCATGAGACAGCCCTTATATTTGCATCCGATTACATAAATTGTACAACTTCTTATAAAAAAGAAGAACTTCGGCAACGTTGGATAGATCTTAATAAAAAAAGAGATCTCTTTGGACTTGCAACATCTCTTTGGGTCTTATTCTATAATCAAATGCCTTGCGATATCGGAGAAAAGTATGCAAATCCGGAGATAATTTATAAACCTCTGAAAGATATTATGGGTGAGGAGATAAAGTATATTTTAGTTGATGCTCTTTCTGAAAATTCTTTGGAAAGACCCTCACCGGAAAGAATGCTCCAAGTTTTTGAAAGAGAAGTTGAGACTTTAAAAAATCTATGTGAGTAGATTTTCATACAACAATATTGTTTATAAATATCCAAACATGAAAAATCATTACACAATAATATTAAAGTAGAGAAAAAATGCCCATTCAACCTCCTTCCCTTCGTCATTCCCGGACACTTCCTCCGGTTGTTTCAATAAGATATAGCAATTTTCATCACACACTGTTAGATACTTATATACGTACGGTAGCCGACAATTTAATGGTTTATCCCGATCAAGTAAGGGAAAAGGTTTATGCAGGCCCGTATGCAGAATTTACTTTTATAAGAAAGCAGCAAGATAAATATGGATCTATTATTGATCAGGCAAAATTTGATTATGAGACCATTCGTTCTTTATATAAGAATGTTTCCGGATTATTGATCTCCAAAAAAAATCCAAACGACCCGCCCGCCTATGATTTGTCAAAATATTTACTTATGAAAATCATCAAAAAAGCCAATGTAACTCTTGTTCAATCTAATGTCCTTACCTGTGTTTCAATATTTAACATAAAAAAAATTCCCTCCGTTACATTTGGTTGTTTGCGTAAAGATACCGGTTTAATTATTTTTGATTTATTCAATCTGAAATCCTCTTCCGGTGATATAAATTTTCTGGGATCAGGAACATCTACTACAGTCCAAAAAATTTATATTTTTTCACTCGCCCGTTTTGCTGCCTTAAAAATCAGTTTGTCAAATCCCGGAAATGAGGATATTTTCCGGACAGATAAAAGATTGCAACAAATTCATTTGGGGAATTCGAAGAATATATGTATTGAATCACGACCGTTACTGAAAATAAAATTTTCAATAAATGATATGATTAAAGGTTTGGTCTACAGAGATGCTCTGATTACTGAATTGTGCGCCGGGGGAGATTTGTGTACAGCTATCGAAAATTGGTTGATTCCGTTAAATGTGAATCCGGCTTTACTTATCCGGTTAGGAATTGAATTAATCAAAGCGGTAGCTTTTTTGCACGGACTATGGATTATTCATGGGGATATTAAACCGGGCAATTGTTTGTTGACGTTCCGTTTACAGGGGGGGGAAAAGGTTCCTGAAAAAATTTTACTTTCGGATTTAGGTGGTTCGAAAAGAGCCGGTGAAGATATGATGATGAATTCCGATATGCCTTTTTGTACTACATTTACTTATCTTTACTTCACAAAATTTGATTGGGAACAGGCACAAGCCCTTATTGTGGCCTATCTGACTGAAAAAGACGCCGAATTGAAAGAGAAGTTATCCGAATCTTGGATCTTGATAAATGTAAAGAGAGATATTTTTGCCCTTGCCGCAACCCTTTGGGTGTTATTCTATGGAGTGGAACCGTTTAAGTTGGGTTCCGCATACTATCCTGAGACCGACTACCTTCATTTGCCGACAAACGATCATATGGGTAATGAAATACGAGATATTTTGATTGCAGCTCTGGATGAGAATTCGTGGCAACGCCCCTCTCTTTTCGAAATCTTGGCAGTTTTTGAAGAACAGCAGGTAGTTTTACAAAAACAAAAAAAATTTTTTAACCTAAACCGTTCTATCTAATAATAAAGGCGACACAATTCCCGAGTTTTTTATTCCACAGTCACTGATTTCGCCAAATTTTTCGGTTGGTCAATTTCCGCTCCCAATTCGTGAGCAATAAAATAAGCTAACAGTTGTGTGACTATTGTCGTCAATATGGGCGCGAGAGAGTCTATTGTTTGCGGGATTCGGATGACATCATCGACGATTGCGCTTACTTTTTCCTGTGATTCATCTATGATCGCGAGGATGGGCCCTTTTCTTGCTTTGACCTCCATGAGATTGCTGACTATTTTATCAAACGTTTTATGGTTGGTGCATAGAGCTACTGTCGGGCATTCCTCGTTGATCAGGGCGATAGGACCGTGCTTCATTTCTCCGGCCGGGTAACCTACAGCATTTATGTAGGAGATCTCTTTTAGTTTCAGAGCCCCCTCCAGGCATGTCGGATACATGTATTGCCTTCCTAAGAAGAAAAAATTGTTGTATTGCGCATATTTTTTTGCGATTTGTGCGATGGAGTCGGCTTGTTTCAGGATGGAGCTTACCTGATCCGGAATCTTTTTTAGAGCCTCTAAAAATTGACGTCCCTCCTCTATATTCATGTGCCTCATACGGGCTAGTTGGAGGGCAAAAAGTGATAGAATGACCAGCTGACTTGTAAATGCTTTTGTAGAGCATACCCCTATTTCCGGTCCGGCATGTAAAAAGATCGTGAAATCCGATTCCCTTGCTAATGTCGATCCTTGGACGTTAGAAATGCTTAAAATTTTTGCCGCTTTTGCACGCTTCAGCTCTCTTACAGCTGCGATGGTGTCTGCTGTTTCGCCGGATTGACTTATCGCAATCACCAGAGTGTTTTGTGCTACGATTGCATTTTTATAGCGAAATTCCGAGGAAATTTCTACCTGAACCGGAATTCTTGCATATTCTTCAATCAGATAAGACGCAACAAATCCGGCGTGCCAGGAGGTCCCGCAAGCCAGGATGAGGATTCTTTCGACTGTATGTAGATCCGCAAGATGTTCTGCAAGACCTTCAAAAAATGAGGTACCGTACTCCTCCATGAGACGTGAAGAGCAGGCATTTCGAATTGTTTGCGGTTGTTCGAAAATTTCTTTGAGGGTGAAGTGTTCGTAATCCCCTTTAGAGACCTCTTCACCTGAATATTTCAGAGTTTCCGTTTGCTTTTCTATTTGTTCGTTATGGCAGTTAAAAATTTCTATTTTGTCTGTACTAATGACTCCGATTTCGTTATCGGAGAGGAAAATGACATCGCGCGTTCCGGAAGCCAGGGCATGAGTATCGGAGGAGATAAACACTTCACCCTGACTGACTCCGATTACGATAGGCGATTGGTTGGCTACTGCAATAATTTTCCCGGGGTGATCTTTATGAACAAGAGCGATGGCATAGGCCCCTTTGAGGAGAGGAAGAGCCGCATTGACCGCTTCGGGGAGGTTGCCGCGATAATATTTTGCGATCACATTTGCGATGACTTCCGTATCTGTATCGGATTGGAATACTACCCCTTCGGCTGACAGTTGTGCTTTCAGTTCTGCATAATTTTCTATGATCCCGTTGTGTACAAGTGCGAGAGACCTGTTCATATCAAAATGAGGATGCGCATTATTTTCGGAGGGAATGCCGTGAGTGGCCCAGCGTGTATGAGCGATGGCAAGATCGAGTACCGTTTTCTTTTCTAAAAGGACCTTTTCTAATACAGAAATTTTTCCTACTTCTTTACAGAAAACAATTTCTCCGTCTTTCAGACCTGCAATTCCCGCTGAATCGTATCCTCTGTATTCCAGTTTTTTAAGACCTTCGATGACAATGGCAACAGCATTATTTTTACCGACGTATCCGAATATTCCGCACATATTGTATTCCTTATTCTATGATCCGATTTCATTTTTTATAGAGCCGGCTATCGATTGCGCAATCCGATCTATTTCCTCTTTTTCAGGTCCTTCTACCATAACACGGCAAATATTTTCAGTTCCGGAATATCGTACAAGGATACGTCCGTTTTCTGACAATATTTTATTTCCCTGAGAAATATCTTTTTTTACCTGTTCTAAATTTTCAAGGGGCGGTTTTGAAGATACCGGAATATTTAAACAAACCTGAGGATATTTTTTAAAAGAGGCTGTCAGTTGGCTCAGGGACATATTTTTTTCCAGCATAAATTTCAGTATTTGCAGAGCCGTAACCAATCCGTCTCCCGTTGTATTGAAATCAGAGAAAATCACATGTCCGCTTTGCTCGCCGCCCAGATTACAATCCGCCTCCAGCATCTCTCTAAAAACATGTCTGTCCCCCACTTGTGTGGTGATGACCTCTACTCCGATCTCTTTCATAGCCCGGAAGAATCCGAGATTGCTCATGACGGTCGTCACGACCTTATTGTTTTTCAACTCCCCTTTTTCCCGGAGATATTTTGCGCTGATAGCAAGGATGGCATCGCCGTCCAGGATATTTCCTTTTTCATCTACCATGATGACTCTATCGGCATCCCCGTCGAGGGCGATTCCTACGTGGGCCTTGTGTTCCCGGACAAGCTCCCGGACTTTTTCCGGATGCAATGAACCACACATGTCGTTGATATTCAGTCCGTTAGGTCTATCTCCTATCGCAATTACCTCTGCACCCAATTCTCTGAAAATCATAGGGGCAACACGATAACCGGCGCCGTTGGCACAGTCGAGGGCAATTTTCATACCCGATAGAGAGAGATGTCGTGGGAATGTATTTTTTGCAAATTCGATATACCTGCCGTTTGCATCGTCAATTTTCGTATTTTTGCCGATATCGGAGGCTTCGGGAAGGCAATCATCAAAATCATTCAGACTCACCAGTTTTTCGATTTCCGCTTCCCATTCGGGAGAAAATTTAAATCCTTCGGCTGAAAAGAATTTTATTCCGTTATCCCGGAAAGGGTTGTGTGAAGCCGAAATGACAATTCCGGCATCGGCTCTGTAGGCACGGGTAATAAAGGCTACACCGGGAGTGGGGAGGGGTCCGACCATGAGGGTGTCTATTCCCATGGAACACAAGCCGGCAATGAGGGCATTTTCAAACATATAACAAGAGAGTCGGGTATCTTTTCCGATGACGACTCTGTGTTTTCCCGAGTGGGTTCTAAATAATTTTCCGGCGGCACGTCCGAGTGCCATGGCAATTTCTACAGTCATCGGATTGTGATTTGCTTTTCCTCTGACACCGTCTGTTCCGAATATTTTTATTGTACGTTCTGTCATCACACACTTTAATTTTGAATGTTTTATAGAAAGAAATGAGGTTAATCCATAAAGAAAGACTTAGCAAGTAAAACTCTTCATTTCGGACCGGAAATATTATTTGAATAAAAAATTTAAGTGAGAAAGAGTATGCTTGACTATATAGTGACCCATAATTTATGATGATATTTTATAAAAGACTTATACTTAGTAACCCCAAATACCTCATCGCTAGTGCAAAGAAAAGACTATACAACAACAGAACATGATTTTAACCATAATCTCATCGATAAAGACGCTCTTGAAGTCATTGCGCGTCTTAAACGTGCGGGATATGAGGCGTATCTGGTAGGCGGCGGCGTTAGAGATCTTCTTACCAATCACAAACCCAAAGATTTTGACATTTCCACCTCGGCGAAACCCGAAGAAATCAAACATGTTTTTAACAGACAGTGTATTTTGATCGGAAAGCGATTTCGATTGGCACACATACGATTCGGCCATAAAGTTTTGGAAGTGGCCACTTTTCGTTCAGGTGAAAATACCGATACCTTAATTACCAGAGACAATACTTGGGGATCTCCTGAAGAAGATGCGTTGCGACGCGATTTCACTATCAACGGACTGTTTTACGATCCGACCGGAAACAGTATTATCGATTACGTAGGCGGCTGGGAAGACATTCATCAAAGAGTTCTCAAAAGTATCGGTGATCCGGTGATTCGTTTCAAACAGGATCCCGTAAGGATGATCCGGCTTTTGAAATTTACAGCCCGATTTGATTTTACCATCTCTCCCGAATGTCGAAAGGCGCTGGAAATTTGTAAAGAAGAGATCGTCAAAAGCTCTCCGGCCCGTATTTTAGAAGAGATTCTGAGAATGCTTGAGTCCGGATCCTCTTCAAAATTTTTCCGTCTTATGGCGGAGTCCTCTTTATTAGAGCTTCTGTTTCCCTGTCTTACCCATTTTATCCAAGGGAAACACGGAGAAGAAATTTACTCCTATCTTGACCAAGCCGATCGGGTCAATAAAGAGCGGTATGACAAAGCTTTAGATCGCAATGTTTTGGCTTGCTGTCTTTTATTTCCTATTCTTGAGCACGAATTAAAATTACAATTTACCGATAAAGGGATTGCCCCTCATATCGGCGAGATTATGATGGTGTCTGCAGGGATCATCAAAGCGTTTGTCACCTCTTCTTTTTCTCATTTTCCGAAAAAAATGAGTACCACTATCGGATACATCCTGACGACACAATTTCGTTTTACCCCTTTTTCGGGAAAGACTCACCATAAACCGAAATTATACCACCATAAAGAATTTTCGCTAGCTCTTCAATTTTTGAAACTGAGAACTTTGATCAATCCGGATCTTGCAGAAGAGTATGAAACCTGGAAAAAACTGTTCAAACAGAATATTCGCCCTGATAAACCGCCGCATCACTCGGATTCACCCGTAAAAAAGCGCAGAAGATATTATGGAAAATCCCCGCGGAGTTGAAAAAATACCGGCTCCTTTTCCTTTAGAAATCTATCATTCAGGTCCTGATTTACAGGAAGGTCCCCTTCCGGCTTTTTTTTATTTTGCTTTATCAGGTGAAGAAAGTTTGGCTCTTGATCCTTTTAACCGCCCTGTCATTTTTCTAAAAAATCGCCGGATCAGAACCTTTTCTTTCACCCTTCCTTTTCACGGACACGGCCGATCTCCCGCTGAGGCGATGGAATTATGGACGAGGGAGTTTGATCGCGGAAGTGATTTTTTTATAGAATTTTTAGATCATGCCGGAAAAAACATCGATTTTTTACTTGAGCAAGGCTATATCGATCCCGATCGAATAAGCATAGGCGGCTTATCCAGAGGCGCTTATATAGCGACACATATTGCAGCTCGGAATCCGCTCATTCAATCGCTTGTCGGATTCGCTCCCCTCACCAAATTCGGCTTTCTGAGAAAAAGTGAAAAAGATCCGGAGAAGGCTATCGGAGAGACTTTTGACTTAGTACATCTTGCAGAAAAATTGGTCGGCAAAAACATCCGTTTTTATATAGGGAATCGGGATGTTCTGACGGGAACGGAAGAGTGTTTTGCATTCATACAAAAGGTGGCGGAAGTTTCCTATCAAAAAGGGGTACGCACTCCTCAAACGGAGTTGATCATTTCCCCCTCTATAGGCCATAAGGGACACGGCACTTCCCCTGAAATTTTTGACAGCGGTGCTAAGTGGATACTTGACCGTCTCGAACAAAATTCTTCCTCAGAAGCAACTTAAGTAAAACAGGCAGATGATCCGAAGCCTCTTCGGCTCCCGGAGGGGCAGTTTCATGAGTGATTTGTGTGACTAATTCTCTCTGACGAAGATATTTCAGATAAATATGATCTATTTTTGTTTTTGTGGAGGGTTCTGAAGGATCTTTATTTCCGTCATAAATATACCCGTTTCTTTCTAATAATTTCAAACGTGAATAATCTTCTTTTTCCGCTTCAAATCCTTCATTGAAATCTCCGGTAATCATGATACAGTCAATTTCGTCACTATCCTTTTCTATATATTCAATAATTTCAGTTAATTGATTATATCCTGTCAGAGCTGCTTCCTTTTTTTTCTGTTCCGAACCCGGATCTTGATCAAAACGAGAGTATCCGATTAAATGTGTAGTGGCAACCCGAATACATGTATTATCTCCGACATTAAAATCGACAAACAACTCACCTCTACCCGTTATATAAAGTTTTTGGGGAAATATTAATTTTTTTTCTAATGTCCGATAAGTTTTAAGTTTGAATGCAGTCAGAGCCTCTTCTCTTGGTTTATAGAAAATAAGATTACCATAAGGATTTTTATGATCTAAGGTCGAATGTATTACACAACCTGCGATTATATAATGAATTTTTCTTAACTCTGCTTCAAAAAAAGCTCTTGCCTCGAGAGATACTTCTTGTAGGCAAATGATATCGCATTTGGACTTCTCCAAAACATTCAGGATAAGAATTTTTCGGGTTTTCCAGTTTCCTGTAATTTTCTTTTCACCGTTTACTGTTGTTGTAATTATTCCCGGGGCAGTTTCATACTTTATAGCAAAAAATTCGTGTAAAATATTCCACGTTAAAACTCTGAAATATCCCATGATATCTCCGGGGTAAAAAGATTGAAGCATTTATATCATGAATAGAGGAAAACAAGCAACATTGCGATAAAAAACGTTTCGATGTTCAATATTTTTTAAACTCTTATAACAAGAAAATTTTATAAGTAATTAATAGTTAATTGTTTATGTAAATAGGAATGTAAGACGCGCAGCGTTTGGAGTGCGGTGACTCGTCACCGCTTTGCCCTCGCATCGACTTGTCGATGCGGTTTTAAAAACTTAGAGACTAATCTTTGAACGAATTTCTGAATATCTATAAACACAAAATATCGCTTAAAACGCCTCGACAAGTCGAGTCGAGGGCAAAGCGGTGACGAGTCACCGCACTCCAAACGCTGCGCGAATGATAATTTTCTTAACTCGATTGCGCTTAATTTAGAGGATTTTTACAGGGGTGAAATTAAGGTAGTCGGCAGCGGTTATGAGATACTCAATCCCGTTAACCGAACCGAAAAAAGGCGTTTCGCCGGCTCTGATATTTCTGATGTTATGGATATGTCCGAATACACACGTATCTATCTTGTATTTCTCCAAAAGAGCGGATGCGCGCGAAGGCTCTAACCGGGGACCCACCGGCGGATAATGGGTCATGACAATTTTCTTATGTGCTTTCGGATTCAACTGCCGTAGGCTACTTTCAAGACGCTGCAGTTCGCGTAGATAAATTTTTTCTGCCTGCTCTATATCTAAGTCATTCTCTGTCAGTTGTTTAACGCAATCTGTCTTGACGAAGTCTATGATCCCGTCAAAATGTAAATCGCGATCATCCCAAAGTCTTGCCCCCCCTATGGCAATGTCGTTCCAATAATACGAGTCATTCTGAATGACATGAAGCGAAGGGGGCAAAATATTTCGCACTTTATTGATAGATGTCCACCAATAATCATGATTCCCCCTAAGAAGCACTTTGGTCCCCGGAAGCGCTTGAATCCATTCCAGATCGGGAATGGCCTCTTCTAAATGTTTGCCCCAAGAAATATCTCCCGCAATGAGGACCAGGTCATCCGGAGATACTCGTGATTCCCATGCCGTTTTAATTTTTTCGGGATGGTCCCTCCATTTTTCACCGAATACATCCATTTGTTTATCGGGAACACCAAACGAAAGATGTAAATCAGCCAAAGCCCAAACGTGCATATTCATCACCTGTTAAATTTCATTGAATGAAGGAGTAAACTTCCGTTTATCATCCTTCATACACCGGTTTTTCGCAAGAAATTCGGGCAAAGTTCTTAAAAATGCGTTTTTTCTCTCATCAAAAATTTGGTTATCGTCTCATATCCTAATTTTGCATTGGGATACGGAGGCGCCTTTTTGGGATCCTGCTCTGCTTCGACCACAATCCATCCGTTATAATGATGTTCCAGCAGGATATCGCATATTGCTTCAAAATCGATAGGGGGAGATTCCGATTCTTTTACGTCTCCCGGAACGGTAAAGACTCCGGACAGGATAGCAGAAAAAAAAGAAGCGTCTTCCGACAGCCGGTTTTCCAATACCGAAGGACGTATATTTTTTGCATGTACATGCCGGACTCTATGAATATATTTTTTTAATAAAGGGATCGGATCGACACCTGTAAAACGTAAATGGCCTGAATCAAAGAGCAATCCGAGTCGGGATGTATTGTCCATGAGCTTTTCAATTTCATCACTGTTTTGGATGACCGTTCCTACATGGTAATGATAGGCACTTGTGAATTCCTGCGTTTGGAGGAAAAAAGCGAGTTCATCGAGAGATTCGCATAAATATTTCCATTCCTCTTCATCCATGACCGGTTTTTGGGAGAGGCCTATTTCATTGCGATGAATTGCTCTGCTACATTCCGCCATATTGACAATTCGAGCTCCGAGAGAATCGAGAAGGTCCATATGTCGTTTTAGATTTTCTTTTTCTTTTGTAATGGAATTTTCAAGTAAAAAGGTCGAATGCCACCCTCCGATAAGAGAGAGTCCGTATTTTTTGAGGAGTGAGGGAAGTGTGTCGATGATCTTTCGAAAAGGATCTTCCAATTCAATTCCTTCATATCCGATAGAAGCCGCATCGATAAGACATTGCTCCGGAGCAATATGTCGACCAAGTTTCGGAATATCACTGTTCATCCAGGAAAGAGGACTCACCCCAATTTTAATTTTTTGATCCATTCGATGTCCTTTTGTTCAGGAAATTTCATTTAATTTTTTCTCATAGAGAAATCGTTTATTTTGTACTTCTTTACAGGGAGATCCTTCTGCAATAGCCACATCCCACCAGGCACTTCCCGGTGAAGCTTTGTCCGGATCCGTTTCAATGACAATCACACAACTTTCGGTACGATTTTTATTTTCATGAATTTGCTTTTCCAATTCATTACAATCGCGGACTTTCACTGCATAACATCCGTATGAAGAGGCGTTTGCGACAAAATCTACCGATTTGCATTCTTTAAATAAATTTCCGTAGGGAGAAATCCCGGATGAAGTCTGGAGCCGATGAATACATCCGAATCCTTTATTGTCTAAAAGTATGACATTAATTTTATACCCAAGCTGTAAAGAGGTGAGTAGTTCGGTATGCATCATCAGATAGCTTCCGTCTCCCGTCATGATGTATACTTCCCTATCAGGTCGGGCAATTTTGACTCCTAAACCGCCGGCAATTTCATATCCCATACAAGAGTAGCCATATTCACAATGATAGCCGATTCGATCACGGACCTTCCAAAATTTATTTAATTCTCCCGGAATTCCCCCTGCTGCAGCCACGACAATATCTTTCGGATCTATAGTACGATTCACCGTTGCGACAACTTGTGCATCGCTTGTAGAAGTTCCGGGAATTTGCACTGTGAATAGATTATACGTGTTTTCCCAACCGATTTTCAGATCATTTATTTCCTTACGATATTGTTGGGTGGTAGAATAATTGAGTCCGGAAGAAATCTCTTCAAGAGCTTCCAAAGCATCCGATACGCAGGAAACGCCTCTGCATTTTATGCTGTCAAATGAGTTGATGTTGATCCCTAAAATTTTTTTATCGGGAAAAAGACTTTTCGATGCCGTAATAAAATCGTTGAGACGTGTCCCTATAGCAATGATCAGGTCTGCAGTTTCAGCTGCTCTGTTTGCAGATTTCGTGCCTGTCACTCCGATACCACTTAAATTCAGAGGATGATCGCCTAAAAGAGATCCTTTTCCCGCTTGTGTTTCACAAACAGGAATTCCATGATTTTCTGCAAATTTTTGTAAAACTTCTTCCGCTAAGCTATAATGTACTCCCCCTCCTGCAATGATCAGAGGTCTTTTTGAAGAGGATATGAGCTCTATCGCCTTTTGAATTTGTCTTCTATCCGCTCTTTGTCTTGGAACCGTATGAATTATTTCTTCAAAAAGAGAGGAAAAAAAATATCCTGTTTGTGACTGTACATCCTGCGGCAGACAGATGGTAACCGGACCTCGCGTCAGCGGATTCAATAACATTTCCGGTATTTTAGGAAGTAGATCTGAAAGTTGTTCAGGACAAACTATTCTATCCCATAATACACTGACAGGTTTAAAACAATCGTTGACCGATTCTCCGGGAAATGTCGTATTTTCACTTTGCTGCAATACAGGATCGGGTCTGCGGGAAACATAGATGTCTCCCGGCAAAAAAAGAACGGGAAGCCTGTTTACATAGGCAAGTGCTGCTGCAGTCAAAAGATTTGTTGCTCCCGGACCTATAGAGGTAGTAACCGCCATCATTCTTCTGCATCGATTTATTTTGGCAAATGCAATGGCAGCGTGCGCCATTCCCTGTTCATTTTGTCCGCGAAAAAAAGGAAGTTCTTTTTTATAGCGGCAGATAGCTTCTCCTATGCCCGCTACATTGCCGTGTCCGAATATGCTCCAAATGCCTCCGAAGAGCGGAACAATGCCCTCTTCGGTTTCAATTTTCTGATTACTAAGAAAACGGATAAGGGCTTCCGATGCAGTAAGAGCAATTTTTTTTGGCTTAATTGAAGAGAGAATTTCTTTTGCAATTGTGGTTGTCATAGATTACTCGGCGAAATTTCTGTTAAAGAGAGAAATTCTTTTTGAATCATCGCCATCGCTTCCCGGTCATCTATATGTTTAGCAAACCATTTTATTGCCGCCTCACCCCAAACGGTTCTTCCGATTGCCGATCCTTTGATGAACGGATATTTTTCTGACAGAGTCCGGAGGTTTTTTTTCAGTTCTTTCGGAGATTGGTTCCCTCCCAACAGCAACACTCCTTTAGGGGGTATTTTTGCTGTATCGATAAGTCGGGCAATGCGCTTCCACGAATCCTCGTCATGAATAGGTTGCAGCTTCCACCAATCGGGAAAAATTTCTTTTTGCAAACACATATCAATCACAGCCACAACACGTTGTAATCCGAAGATGACGTCTCTGTCAATCAGTTCGATCAATAAGGATCGACCCGATTCTTGTGTAGCGCAATAGAGCTCTTTCAGTTTTTCCACGGATTGCATATCTTCATCAATATAACACAATACTTTTACATTTTGCTCTTTCGGTCGATCATTCAAAATTTCCTTTGCATTCCGCTCTCCAATAAATTCCAGAGGGCTCGATTCCGGCTTTTCAATGCATCGAAAAGAGAGAAACTCTTTATCGATAGGATATTCTTCATCGGCAATAATACCGTAAGTTATGCCGTCGATTTGCGGGATTTTTTGGAATGATTCAAAGATCAGTTTTTTAAATTCAGAGATGGTATGTTCATCTTCATTGTGATGCAAAGCAAGCTCTTTAAAATATGTCCGGTGGTCAAAAGCCAACAAACTGATTATTTTTAGATCTCTTGAATTTTCTATAGTTATATGCAGCTCATTGACTTTATCTAAATTTCCCGGATTTTCTATAAAAAGTTGCAGTTCCTCTTTAAAAGGCATAGCAGGAGAACATCCGTGCCGGGTAACGACCAAAGCTCCGTTAGCATTTCCAAGCTTTGCACACATTTCCAAAGGAAGATTTTTAAGGAATCCGGAGAGAAATCCACTCAGAAAGGCATCGCCTGCACCAAGTACATTCAATACTGTAATAGGAAAGGGGGTAGATTGTAATGAATCAAAATTCCCCGGATAATATACTTCACATCCTTTCTCTCCTTTTTTTAAAACTAAAATAGCGGAGGTTTTTTTTCTTATTGCAATAACTGCATCGGCAACATTTCGTACATTTCCGGCAGCAATAAATTCTTCTTCCGTACCGACTATCAAATTGCATTCCGGAATTATTTCGCCGATTCTTTTTGAAAAATTCGGATTTTCTACATATCGATTTTCCCCTTCCCCATGCCCAGAAACTTTCCATAAAACCGGTCTGTAATCGATATCCAAAATAATTTTAAGTCCTAATTTTTTCCCTTGATCGATTGCATATTTTACAACGGAAAAACTTTCTTCTTGGGAGCATTGCGTCCCTGAAATAAGCAATGAATGAGATTGAGAAAGAAATTCTCCGGTGATATCTTCTCTACAAATAGCCATATCGGCACAATTTTCTCTGTAAAAAATCAATGGAAATTTATCGGGAGGATCAATTCCTAAAATAACTAATCCTGTAAGCCTTTTAGAATCGGTTTTGACAAAAGAAACATCCACTCCCTCTTTCAAAAGAGCTTTGCGAACAAATCGTCCCATGGCTTCATCGCCGACCCGAGTGATCATCGCAGTCCGCAATCCAAGCCTCGCACAACCTACAGCTATATTAGCGGGACATCCGCCTAAATATTTTGAAAATCGAGAAACATCTTCCAATGCAACACCGATATCGTCGGAATACAAATCTACGGCAGCACGGCCCATGCAAATAATATCAAATTTTTTATTCACCGAGCAACCTCATTAAGAGCTTTCGGCAACCAATACTTTGCCTCTTTATCCATCACCCAGCTATGTTCCGGAGTGAATTCGGGGACTATATACCGGGATTGTTCTGTGTGAGCAATCACCCAAAGATAGTACATTCCGTATCCGGGAGCGGAACATTGTGCATGATCATGTTCATCCATAATTTTTAATGTATCGTAGTTGCGCACTTTATATACGGTTTCACCCGATTCTGCATGACCGTATCCTTCCGGACGGGTAAATCGATAATGATAAAGCTCGGGCTGCAGATGATGATGCGGAGGATAACTGGACCATCTTCCCGGAAAATTGATGACTTCGCCCAAAACAAGTTTTGTATCGGGATGGCTATTGGAATTGTCAAAAATTGTTCTGACGCATCTCAAAGCCATATCTCCTACCCAGCCGTTTCCGCGGAGTTCATCGGAAGTTTGCTCGGGCAAATAGACAACCGGAGGAAATTTTTTTTTATTAGGTGTCTCAAAAATACAATATTCACACTCTGTAAAAGCGGTGACCTGAAGGGATATCTCACAGGATAGGTGAACGGCAAACGGACTGTCTTCAAAAAAATTCTCTCTTCTGTTTCTATATCGATTGCCTTCAAAAGTTACTTCTAAATCCCCTGAAAGCTGTAGTAAAGATAGCTCTCCCTTCGGAACAAATGTATGCGTTTGCCCTTTTGCCATCCGAACAACGGAAAAGGCAATTCCTGTCCTGTCATCAGGTTTCGTTATCTCCGAAATCCCCAAGGGAAATCCGTTGCGATAATGTGTATCTAAATTGCTCATGACCATCCTACAGTATCTTTCAACCGGAATAATTTTCCTACGCTAACAAAAATAAAGTATACATGCAATTGAAAATTATAATTTGACATTTTTATAAGAAATATCTATCTCTTATCCGATATGGATACCGACTTACACAAAAATTCCGGAGCTTTATTTTTTCTGTCCGCCGCATTTTTTCTTTGCGGACTGATCACCGTTTTTAACGGCATTTTACTCTCTTATCTTAAACCGATTTTACAGGTAGGCAACACTCTCTTAAGCCTTATTCCGATCGCTTTTTATACGGCTTATCTTTTGTGTTCGCCGGTCGTCGGTACTCTTTTTAAAGGGAAAAATATTTTGAAAGGACTCCGTGCAGGGCTTTTCATCGGATTTCTCGCCTTTCCTATTGTTCTCCTATCAGAAGAAATTCCTAATTTTTTTACAGTCGTCAGCATGATATTTATTCTGGGCATAGGAATAGCGACAATTCAGGTGTGCGGCAATCCTTATGTGATGCAACTAAGGTCCGATCCTGCAAAAAATATGATTTTAGTTCATGCCGCAACAGCTTTGGGAATGATTGTCTCCCCTTATCTCGGTTCTTTTATTCTTTTTGAAGGCTCTTTTCGATTGAGCTATTCTCTCATCGGACTCATATCGGGACTATTGCTGCTCATCAGCTACATCCTTATTTTGCCGGAACCGTCTCCCGCAAATTCAAACCGGAAAGAAAAAGGAGAGAATTCCTATTTCCCGGCGTTAAAAGAAAGGGTAGTTCTTTGGGGAATGGCAGGTATCGCAGCTGCAGTCGGCGTCGAGGTGTCTTGTGCCTATTCTCTTTTACCTTATCTTTCTTCCGGCGAAATTTTACACACAGATCCCGCAACGGCAGGGAGAATTTCCTGTTTGTTTTGGATCCTGTTTACCGGAGGAAGAATCCTTGGCCCCGGATTTTTGAAAAAATTCGGAGAAGAAAAATCTCTGTTTCTCTTTTCAGCATCGGGAATGGTCTTATGCACCTCTCTGTTTTTTTCTTCGGGATATTTAGGGGCTTTTGCCGTTCTTTCTTTAGGATTCAGCTGCTCGATTCTTTTTCCGGTAATCTTCGGAATGACACTGGAAAAATGCAAAGCGGATAAAACGAAAGTTTCGGGTCTCCTCTGTATGGCAAATATCGGAGGGGCTTTTTTCCCTCTCATACAAAGTCTTTTGGTCGATCATTTTACCCTGATCTTTTCTATGATTGTCCCCTTTTCCGCCTTTGCAGTGATTGCCCTCTATTCCATAAAAATAACAAAAAGATTTGAAGTTACTGTTAGTTAGTGATCATTTTTTATGCCGACCCTTCGGGCCTCCCTTTCCTTACTAACCTAACCCGGGCCTCCGCTTTCGCTGCGACCCGGGCTGTAACATGACGACCCTTCGGGCCTTAGAAATTAAACATGCGGAAAACTAAAACTAAGGCCCGAAGGGCCGGCATGTTACAGCCCGGGTCGTAGCGGAGCGGAGGCCCGGGTAGTATATAAAAAAAATATAGAGGTCTGAAGGACCGGCATAAAAAACTTTATAATCACTGCTGATACATATGCATAAACACATATTTGTTTTTTGCTAATCCATATGCGAGAAGTCGGGCCGAAAAAAAAGCGACGACAATGTCGCCGCCTTTAACTCAATATCGGTAGAGAATTATCTGCCGATAAGAAGGAATATTCCTGATAAAAGTGCCAATACACCTAAAACAATCGCAGGGATGACAAACGCTGGGGCTATGATCATAATTCCTGTGAGGATCAAATAGATCGCCAAAAGAAGAATGCCTATGTTTCCGGGAAATCTCATAATAGTTCCTTATGGTTAAAATTTATTGAATAACGTAACTTTTATTTTCATCTCATCATTCAATTTATTCGTCAATAAATTAATTTAATCCGATCGATTCGCAGGATAAATTCCTCTATTGATCTATTCCTCTCAAATCTTTATACTATTCGTATGGAAAAGAACGACTATACCTTAATTGATAGCGGAAAAGGAAACAAGCTCGAAAAATTCGGCCCTTTTCTTATTCGTAGACCGGCCGCTCAGGCTTTGTGGATCCCTACTCTATCCGAAAAAGAATGGGACAAAGCGCAAGCTGTTTTCACCAGAGAGGAAGACAAAAAATGGTCTCAACTCAGAACTCTTCCGCCTAAATGGCACATCAATGTTGCCGGAATTACCTTCAAAATTGAACCGACCGATTTCGGACATCTGGGAATTTTCCCGGAACAAAAGCCGCAATGGGAATGGATCACCCGGACAATTTTGCATCATCATAAAAAGACCTCTTCAAAAATGAAAGTGTTGAATCTTTTTGCCTATTCCGGCGGATCCACTATGGCTGCCGGAAAAGCCGGAGCTGAAGTGGTCCATTTAGATGCCTCTAAAGGGATGATCACTTGGGCGCGTGAAAATGCGGCCCTTAACGGATTGACCGATGCGCCTATTCGCTGGATCATTGACGATGTAAAAAAATTCTTGAAAAAAGAGCTGAGACGGGGCAGTAAATACGACGCTATTATTTTGGATCCCCCCTCTTTCGGAAGAGGATCAAAAGGGGAGATTTTTAAAATTGAGGAAGACATTCTTTCTCTGTTGGACATGTGTAGACAGCTGTTATCAGACCGTCCTGTCTTTGTTCTCTTCTCCTGTCACTCTCCCGGATTTACCGAAATCGCCATGAAAAATCTGATGGGACAAATGATGAAAGGGGTAGACGGAGTAATCGAATCGGGAGAAATGTGCCTTTTCGGTGAAAAGAATGTTTTGCCTTTGCCGAGCGGAACCTTCGCGAGGTGGTATTGTGGAGACTGAATACCCTTTTATCAATTCTCTGCAAAATCCAAAGATAAAACTTGTAGTCAAATTGAGAGACCGGCGCGATAGAGATTCATTGGGATTATTCCCCATCGAAGGATACAGAGAACTTTTACGTGCCTGTGACGGAATGAGAGAAATGGAGACCCTTTTTATTTGTCCCGAATTATTTTTGGGATCGAACGAACCGGCGCTCATTCAACGAATTGCCGAAAAGGGTGTTCCGGTATTGCGTTGTTCCGAACCGGTATTTCGCAAGATGTCCTATCGTGACAGACCGGACGGTCTCATTGCGATTGCTCCTCATTACTCCTCTTCATTGCAAGATCTGGAAAAAATTTTGGCAGAAAAGCCCATCCCTTTTTTGGTTGTGGCAGAGGCGATTGAAAAACCGGGAAATCTGGGAACAATTTTACGCTCATCCGATGCTGTCGCTTTAGATGCTCTCATTGTGTGCGATCGCTGCACCGATATCCATAATCCGAATGTTGTCCGGGCAAGTGTCGGCACTCTTTTTACCGTTCCGGTTATCGAAGCGGAGAGTAAAGAAACCATCGCCTTTCTAAAAAAGAAGGGGATAAAAATTTTGGCGGCTACTCCTCATGCCGAAGCGGAATACACCGATATCGACATGACTCTACCTTTGGCTATCGCCGTCGGAACGGAGCAGCTGGGTCTCTCCCGATTGTGGATGGACGAAGCCGATATATGCGTGCGCATTCCGATGTGCGGAACAGCTGACTCTCTAAATGTTGCCATGGCGACAACTCTTCTGATGTATGAAGCTCTTCGTCAACGGGGCAAAAAAAGATGATCGAATCGATCATCTATGAAGACAATCATCTGTTAGTCATAGAAAAATCATCGGGACTCCTCACACAACCGGACGGATCCGATTCGGATAGCTTGGAAGATCTCTGTAAACAATACATCAAAGAAAAAAAACAAAAAGAGGGAAACGTTTTTTTACACGCCGTTCACCGGCTCGATAAACCGGTTTCGGGCATCGTCCTTTTTGCCAAAACCGATAAAGCTCTCTCCCGATTAAATGAATCCATAAGAAATAAAGACTGCAAAAAAATCTACCGGGCATTATTAGAAAATTCTCCTCCGGAAAAAGAGGGGACTTTAGAACATTTCCTCATCCATGATCGATTTAAAGCACAAATATGCTCGGAACATGCTGAAGGGGCAAAAAAATGTATTCTTCATTATAAAGTTTTGGAGTCGGAAAAAGGCCGGACTCTTGTGGAAATCGATCTGATCACAGGAAGATATCACCAAATCAGGGCGCAATTTTCTGCATCGGGTTGTCCTGTAGCGGGAGATCTCAAATACGGAGCAAAACATTCGCTGCCTGCCGGTGAAATCGCATTGAAACACACAGCCTTAACAATCCGTCATCCTGTTTCTCGGGAATTCATGACTTTTCGGTCTCCTTTTGCGCATCATCTTTATCCTTCTTTATAGCTACCGGCGGAATCGTCCGCATCACAATCTCCAATTGCTCAAATTGATCGATAATCCTCCCTATCTCAGCAAGTAAAGGTCCTTTATCCTTATGTTCTGCAAGCTTCGGACTTTCTACCAAAGCTTTTAACTCACGGAAAGGCTGATTTAAAAGCGAAATATTTTGTGATTTATCTTCACGAAATGATGATTGTGCAATTTTTTCCAAGATGCTGAGCATACAAAAAAACGGATCTTTCAGATTCACATAGTGAATATCATGTTGTTCCAACATAATTTTTGCTGTTTCTAACAGAGTACAGGTGCCTTTCTCACGCACAATTCCCATTCCCGATTGTCCGGCTTCAAACGAGAATTTTTCTATTTCCCGTAAAGGGAATCCGGTGAAAGCAGAATCATATTTATTGCACTCCAATGCAATTTTTCCGAGTGTGGTGATGAGCTTACTGCAAATAGGTTCTATCCCTTCTCCGAGTGCTTTTTTATTGATGAGTTCCATCCGTTCAAAAAGATAAAATAAAAAATAACCAACTCCTTCTTTATCCGGAGAATTTTTTTCCGACGATTTCTTTATTTTTTCTAAATAACTCTGACAGGTGGTATAAAAAGAATCTATCGCCGCGATACCGACGCCAAGGCTCATTCGATCGGTTGCCTTATACGCAATTTCAGAAAAATTTTCTATCCGATTAAAAAAATCCGCTTCTCCTGTAAAATTTCGACTCTGCTCATTCATCATTCCGATGACGGCAACGGGATCTGAATAACGTGCCGTTTTAGAGAAGCAATAGCGCAAAGCATCGAGAGCAATTCCGGAATAAATGATCCATATCGCTATATAATATACGGGATGTAAAAAATCAGAGCGATAGAACAAGACTAATAAAAAAAGAGTTACAGGAAAAAAAAGGGTAAGAAGCATTTTCCCTATGCGTATACGCGGATCGTGTAAATACAGGTCAATCACTCCGGGAGTAATTTTTTGCTCGGATTTTTGTAACGATGATCCGAATAACGACAGGCCGATGATTCCGAAAAGAGAAAAAATTGATGAAATACTAACCGCCGTTATGATAAAAAATATGGCACTCGGATGACCCCAAAGATTTTCTCCCGGGGCGAAGAAAAGAAGTGCCGCTATAACAAGGGTAATTACTGTCGAAATCATACGGGAACTCTCCGAATAAAAAAATAGGTGGTTTAGAATCAGTATTATATTAATTCCTATTTTGTTTCAATGGTCATAAAGAAAGGAGCTCTCATGAAAGATTCAATCACTGTTTTTAGCACGGTAAAACTTCCGGTATTGAGAAAATTTCTTTTGTTGGGGACTTTATCGGCAGGCACAGGAGTGATTATCCTCACTTTAGCAGGCATGTATATCCCCCCCGATTATATGGTCTATTGGGGCACACCCATCCTTCTTGTGGCAGGAACTTTAATCGCTAAAGGGCTGATTCCCTACAGAAAATTATCCCGAATGGAAACAAAACCGGATGAACTTCTTCTGGTTCAGGATGAATATATACAATATATGCAAAACGGCAATCAGATTTATACGATTCCTTTAAAGATGATAGAAAAATTAGACTACATAGAAAAAGGGGATAATTACGGGATCGGAGTATACCTTAAAAAAGCCGGTGACGAAAAAATCATCGTTCACGACAGAAAGTTTCCCATGGAACAATACCAAAATCAATCGAGAACAAAATATGGATGTGATCTTTTTATTCCTTATTTTAGCCGCCGTGCTTTTATGAAAATTTCCTTTTAAACCTCTAAGAAATGCCCGATTGAATAATATCGTGCAGCTTAATCAGACCTAATACCTGCTTGTCTTCATTCAACACAGGGAGAACGGAAATCTCATTTTTATGCGTGTACTCCATCATTTTTATGGCATCGACTGCAAATAATTCAGGCGTTGCAGTCCGGGGACGCAAACTCATCACCTCTTTCATTTTTTTATTCAAAGCTTCCGACCCGAAATTTTGCAATGCTCTGCGAAGGTCGCCGTCAGTAAAAATACCGGCTAAAGTTCGATCCGGATTGATAATAAGGATACAACCGCATCGCTTATTCGATAACTCAACCAGCTTTTCATACAAAGTATCGTCCGGTTTACACTGAGGAAGATTTTCTCCGACAATCATCAGATCACGAACTTTCAGTGTGATTTTTTTCCCTATACTTCCTGCAGGATGATTCAACGCATAGTCATCTAAAGATAGTTTATTCTGTTCCATAAGGGCAATCGACAGGATGTCGCCGAATATCATTTGGATCGTTGTCGATGTCGTAGGAACCATATTATAAGGACACAACTCTCTTTGCAGAGGTAAATGGAATACAAGATCACAAACCTTCGCAAGCCTGCTCGTAGGGGCAGATACTACCGCAACCAGCGTGACTCCTTTATTGCGAAGAGAGGGTATGATAGTGAATAACTCTTCACTTTCTCCGCTTTTACTCAAAAAAATAAAAATATCATCTTTCCTTACAATTCCAAGATCACCGTGCAAAGCATTGATAGGAGAGATATAAATAGCCCCTGTATTGGTAGAGGTCATCGTAGCCGCAATTTTTTTTGCCACTAACCCGCTTTTACCGATGCCTGTCAGAATAATGACTCCCTTCCGGTTTTTCAAAACAGTAAAAAGCATTTCAAAGGCATCAAGATCAATGTGCTTAAAAAAGTAGTTCAAATGCTTATGCTCGCGATCCAGCAATTCTTTCAGCAAGTGTGTTTGCCCGTGATCCAACAATTCTTTTAGCATTTTTTTCTTCCGGTTCGAGCTTTCATGATATGTGGATTTTAAATTACCGGTATATTACCCTCAAGCTTTTAAAGGAAAATTATTATATAAGGATCGGTCATGACAAAAAAAATTCCTATCACCGTAGCGGAAGGGGACGGAATCGGCCCTGAAATTATGGCAGCAACGTTACGTATTTTAGAGGCGGGAGGAGCTAATCTTGAAATTCATAAAGTGGAAATCGGAGAAAAAGTCTATCTAAGCGGAGAAAATGCAGGAATTCAACCGAAAACATGGGACACCATCAGAAACACAAAGGCCTTTCTCAAAGCTCCCATCACAACTCCTCAAGGCGGCGGATTTAAAAGCCTGAATGTCACCGTGCGAACTTCCCTCGGTCTCTACGCAAATGTGCGTCCCTGTGTGGCTTACGCCCCTTTTATCGGTACAAAGCACCCCGGTATGGATGTTGTCATCGTCCGGGAAAATGAAGAAGATCTCTACACAGGTATAGAATATCGCCAAAGCGAAGATACTGTTCACGCTCTTAAAATCATCAGCAGACCGGGCTGCGAAAAAATTATCCGCTACGCCTTTGAATACGCTAAAGCAAACAAACGAAAAAAAGTCACGTGCTTCACAAAAGACAATATCTTAAAACTCTCCGACGGGCAATTTCATAAAATCTTTGAGGAAATCGCTCACGAATATCCGACTATCGAAAATGAACATTGGATTGTCGATATCGGCGCAGCAAAATTGGCCGATACCCCCGAAATGTTTGATGTAGTCGTCATGCCGAATCTATACGGAGATATTTTATCCGATGTGGCTGCGCAAATTGCAGGCTCTGTAGGACTTGCAGGCTCCGCAAATATCGGGGAACACGGCGCCATGTTCGAGGCTATTCACGGATCCGCCCCAAGACGTGCCGGACAAAATGTAGCCAATCCTTCCGGATTAATCCTCGCAAGCGTCCTCATGCTTGTTCACTTAGGAGAAAATACTGCAGCGGAAAATATCCACAACGCATGGCTCAAAACAATAGAAGACGGAGTCCACACTTACGATATTTTTAAAGACGGCATCAGCAAAAAATTGGTGGGCACAAAAGAATTCGGCCAAGCAGTTATCGATCGTTTGGGAAAAAAACCGGAACGTCTGAAATCTGTCAAATATGACGCTTCCCCCGAAAAAATGAAACTGTACACAGCAAAAGCAACCGGAAAAAAATCGGATAAAAAAACTGTCGGAGTAGATGTCTTTATCGACGCCAATGAATCGGTCGAATCCATGCAAAAAAAATTATCCTCTCTATCTCAAGAACTTATCCTCACGGAAATAGGAAACAGAGGGGTAAGAGTCTGGCCCGAAACAATGCAGGAAACTTTTTGTATCGATCAATGGCGCTGTCGCTATATGTCGAAAGAAAAAGGGGGAGCTGTCAGCCATAAACAAATTGCCGGACTGCTGGGTAAAATGGTAGAAGCGGGCATCGATTTTATCCATACGGAAAATCTATGCATTTTTGACGGTGTCCCCGGATTCAGCACCCCGCAAGGAAAATAAGGTAAGAGGAATGTAATTCGCGCAGCGTTTGGAGTGCGGTGACTTGTCACCGCTTTGCCCTCGCATCGACTTGTCGATGCGTTTTTAAAAACTTAGAGAACTAATCTTTGAACAAATTTCTGAATATCTATAAACACAAAATAACGCTTAAACCGCCTCGACAAGTCGAGTCGAGGGCAAAGCGGTGACGAGTCACCGCACTCCAAACGCTGCGCGAATTCAATGACCTCTTATACTTTGTTATAACTCAGGTTCCGGATTTTCCATCTCTACAAGATCCTCATGATAGTACTGCTGCTCATTCAGCTCGCCTTCCTGCTTAGCTACATACACCGCACAAACAGCATCTCCCAATACATTCAAAATCGTAGAGACCATCTCGCGAATCCTGTCAATACCGGCCAGAATGGCAAGGCCTTCAATAGGAAGTCCGACTGACCTAAAAACTACGGAAAGCATGATAAATCCGCTTCCGGGAATTCCCGCCGCACCTATCGCCGATAATGTAGCGGTAATCACAATCGTAAGGATCTGTTGCCATCCCAAATCAATTCCATAAGCATTCGCAATAAAAATAACGGCCATACCTTGGAATAAAGCAGCTCCGTTCATATTCACTGTCGATCCCAACGGCAAAATAAATCGGGTGATATTTTTGCTTACTCCTAAATTTTCCTGCACACAATGCATCGATACAGGCAATGTGGCCGAACTGCTGCTCGTAGAAAATGCCAGCATAATGGCATCTCCCATGCCGCGAAAGAACGGAAGGGGATTTAACTTGGCTAAAAAATACAAAATACCGCAAACACCTATAATGAGATGAATAATACAGGCAAAATAAAATACACCAAGAAAATATCCTAATTCATAGAGCGTTTCTAATCCGTATGTACCGGTCACCCAGGTCATGATGGCAAATACTCCGATAGGAGAAAATTCCATGATGATCGATGTCATGCGATACATGACGTCTGCCAGAGACTCCAAAAATTCAAGCAAAGGTTTGCCGCGTGCCCCCGCAAAATTGATGGAAATTCCTAAAAATAATGCGAATACAATAATTTGAAGGACATTTCCTTCTGCAAGGGAGGCAATGGGATTATACGGAATAATTTGCAGTATAATTTCTCCCATAGCGGGAGTTTCTCTTAAAATGACTTCAGTTGTAGACTTGAGCCCCATTCCGTTTCCGATACGAAAAATTGTCGCAACGGAGATTCCGATGACAATCGCGAGTGCTGTCGTACAAAGGAAAATAAAAAGTGTTTTTAATCCGACCCTACCCAATTTTTGCGGATCGTGAATACTGGTGATCCCGATGGTCATTGATGATAAAACAAGAAGAACGATGATCATATTGATCAGGCGTAAAAAAAGATCGCCGATAGGCTTGAATATTGCTGTATCATATCCCCCCGCAGTCATCAGGACTCCGGTGATCACTCCAAGGACCATGGCAATAAGAATTTTAATCCATAATTTCATTTATATCTCCGTAAGTGTTCTCTACTCGTCTCTTCCGGTAATCCGTGGAGGTGTGTATGAGAGTATCCGGTCATTTATTTCTGTTTACTAATGTTATTGTTTTTTTTATAAATTCATTCCAATGAATAGCACCTTCTTTAATTTCCAGTCGGATTTTTATCCAAGCTAAAGGAATGGCCGATTGCAAAGGAACGGATAATTTAACTTTATCTTTTTCGGTACATACAATATATTCCGCGCCCAGACTTTTACATTTTTCGGCAAATAGTTTAAGAGAGTGTTCGTCAATATGTCCGTGATCTTTTAAATAAATTTCGGCGACGATTTCGACTCCGTGTAAACGTAAGGTCTGTTCAAAATTTTTCGGATTGGCAATTCCGCAAAAAATACCGACTTTTTTATTTTTGATGTCGATCGGCAGATTGTCTTCTCCGAGAACGGTAGTGATATTGGCTTGTGTCCCTACTACCGGAGCATTTGTGTATTTCGCAATAAATTTTGAGGCCGAAGCATAGTGTTCCGGCGAGGTCAGATGATTCAAAATAATTAAATCCGCACGTTTTAAAGAGGAGAGCCCTTCTCTAAAAAATCCCAAAGGGAGAAGTTTGCTTTTTTCAGGGGAATCATTGGCATCCATCACGACGATTTCTAAATCACGAGCAAGCTGTCTGTGTTGCATGCCGTCATCTAATAAAATAACTTGGGCACCTTTTTCCATGGCTACTTTCACGGCGCGTCTTCGATTCTTCCCGACAATCACAAAGGCTGTCGGAAAATTTTCTGCAAGGAGAAAAGGTTCATCTCCGGCAAGATTAGGAGGATATTGAGGTCCTTTTCCGTCAGACAGAACTAAAGGGGTATTGAGGTCCTCGGCATGAGATCTATATCCTCGCGAAAGGATGGCCAAAGGAAATCGGGTGATGAGCTCGGAGGTCAGCATCATGGTGACAGGAGTTTTTCCTGCTCCTCCTATGACAAGATTGCCTATACTAATGACAGTATGGCCGGGTGTAGGACGGGATTGCAAAAGTCCTAAATCATAGGCGCTATTCCGCAATGCGACATATATTCCGTAAATCCAAGAGAGGGGAGTCAACGCAAAGATAAGAAAATAACTACGTATATTTTCTCTCTCCCTTCTGACAAATTGTAAAAAAAAATTTTCTGCTCTCTCTAGCATTTGCTTGATCAATCCTTTTTTGAATTATTCCTTCAAAACGGGAAGTATTTCAGGTTTCCGGTAAGGATAACACAAAAGGAGGATTTAATGCTAATAAGCTGCCGGTCAGTCATTTCGCCAAAGCCAAGGTCTCCCCGATTTTTTCGTGAGATTTACCGGTGTTGAAAAGAATGTATTCTACCATTTCAATAATGATATGGATAGCAGCCATATGGGCTTCCTGAATCCTATCTGAAGTGGAAAAGCCTTGAATATGCAATTCTAAATCGGCAAAGCCAAGTAATTTCCCCCCGTCTTTTCCGAGAAAAGCGATTGTTTTGAGTCCGTTGTTCTTTGCTGTTTCCATTGCGTTGATAATATTTTCAGAATTGCCGCTGGTTGTCAGACCTATAAAAATATCGCCGGGCTTTCCGTATGCTTCTACACCTCTGGAAAAAATATGGGCAAATCCAAGATCATTTCCTACGCAAGTGATGTGTCCGGGTTCTGATAATGCAATTGCAGGTAATGCTTTACGAGACTTTCGGAAGAATCCTGTCAACTCTTCGGCAAAATGCTGTGCGTCACAAAGGCTTCCTCCGTTACCTGCAATAATGATTTTATTTCCGTTAGTAAATGTTTCTGCAATAAGATTAGAAGTTTCTTCTATGAATTCAACGGAAGAAGCACTTTTAAGGGTAGTTGTAGCGTGAATACTGTCTTCGATTGCGGAAATAATTTGTGATTGCATAGTCGGTATATCCTATTGAAGAGGCGTTTTCTGCAACTCTACAAAAAAAAGGTTTATTTGACAAATTGAAAATTATAAACTTAAGTTATAAGAAATTGAACACAGAGTTTGTC
>Ga0206889_1006_pt1 | contig 51645 bp, 52 predicted proteins | sample Alteio_BWOrgHeat_57_FD_153245 | JGI IMG/M metagenome (GOLD analysis project Ga0206889, IMG submission 153245) | Enriched cells from forest soil in Barre Woods Harvard Forest LTER site, Petersham, Massachusetts, United States - Alteio_BWOrgHeat_Nextera5 ... | reverse complement strand
GATAAGATTAACATTTTGTTAGGTAGCATTATTATCTTTGTTCCGTCTTAAGAAAGATACCTTTGTATGGTACGAGCCAGATTGCAATCATCTTGTTTAAAGTCAAATAAAAATACATGCTTAATATTTTCCTGCAGGTAGATACCACTGCAACAACCGCTGCCGGCGGAACTCAGGTAGAATCATTCTGGGGATTGCTCGCAAAGGGTGGTCCGATCATGATTCCTTTGTTCCTCTTATTTGCATTAGCTATTTTCTTTTTTATTGAACGTTTGATCGCCATTCGCAAAGCGAGTAAGATAGAAGATAATTTCATGAGCATCATTCGTGATAATGTCGTTAACGGAAATGTGACTGCCGCCAGAAGTTTGGCAAAGAATACCGATAGTCCGGTTGCCCGCATGATCGATAAAGGTCTGCAACGCATTGGAAAACCCATTGATGCTATTGAGAAAAGTATGGACAATGTGGGCAAGCTTGAAATGTACACGATGGAAAGAAATCTATCTATTCTTTCAGTGATATCACGTATCGCACCGCTGGTTGGTTTTGTAGGAACTATTGTGGGATTGGTATTGTTGTTGAAAGAATTTGCAACGATCGGTAATCCATCAGTTAGCCAGATCGCAGATGCGATGTATGTAAAGCTGATCACTTCCGCTACCGGTATCATCATTGGTATCTTATCCTATTTGGGGTATAGTTATTTAGATACACAGATCAACCGTACTGCTAATAAGATGGAAGCAGCGAGTTCTGAATTCATTGATATTTTACAGGAACCAACGAAGTAGTCTTCCATTATGAACCTTAGAAAAAATCCATTAAGAGAATCGCATTCTGAAGTAGACGCCGGTCCGCTGAATGATATCTTATTCATATTATTGATGTTCTTTCTGATGATCTCTACATTGGCCAATCCTAATGTGATAAAGATGAGTGTACCAAGGGCAAAGAGTGATACCAAGACCAAACAAAGTGTGGTAGTTAGCCTGGATAAAAATAAAAATGTTTACGTCGGTACTAAGATGATCGCCATGGATTCACTTGAATCCGCGTTGAGTAAATACATCAATCAGGGAGATAGTATCAAACCTGCGGTAGTGATCAATGCCGATTCATCTACGCAATGGGGTGAAGTAGTACAGGTAATGAAAGTAGCCAGGAAGTTGGGTGCTACTACATCTGCAACGGTGAGTGGCAGTGATAAATAGTTAAGAAACGATCAACATCCTGTCCTTCCCAAAAATATCTTTCTTAATTTCTACCCGCTGATAATGTTTTTTGAATAGAGCAGCTGTTTCTTTGCCGAAGTCTTCATGCATCTCCACCAATATTTTCCCATTCTCATTTAAATGCGTTTTTCCAAAACGTGCGATCTTATCATAGAATAATAATGGTGATTCATCGGGAACAAACAAAGCGGAGCCGGGTTCGTATTCGGTTACATTCTTATCCAATTTTATTTTTTCTGCAATTGGGATATAAGGCGGGTTGCTGGCAATAATATCAAATGCTGGCAGCTTTTTCCATTTCGTTTCATCTAAAAAATCCAACCTGATAAAATTAATGTCGGCATTGTAAGTGGTGGCATTTTTTTTAGCAATGTTTAATGCCGCTGTGCTTATTTCGATAGCTGTAACATCTGCTGAAGAAATGTTTTTTTTCAATGAAATGGCGATACATCCGCTACCCGTTCCAATATCTAGAATGCTAACACCTGTCAACGGACAACTGTCAACAGTCAACTTTACTAGTTCTTCCGTCTCCGGCCTTGGTATCAATACGTGTTTATTTACCTTGAACTGCATTTTGTAGAACCATGCTTCGCCTAAAACATATTGAATGGGTTTATGCTGCAACAACTGTGCAAGCGCCTTGTCAATTTTTTGCTGTGATAATTTATTAACCTTTCGATCCGGATCCTTTACTACATCCGCCTTTTTGAGTTGTAACAGGTACTCAAATACCCAATCGGTTACCATTGCGGCCTCAATCGGACCATAGATGGGTTGCAATCGTGACAAGTAGTTTCTGTACGCCTCTTTCAGGTTCATATAACAAACTTAGTGTTTTTTACTATTGTGTGGTGAACGGTCAGTTGTGAATGGTGAATAGTATATTTGTTATCACAATTGACCACGCACGAAATATACATGCATCGTTGCCTTGAGCTGGCAAAACTCGGAGCCGGCCATGTTGCGCCTAATCCAATGGTAGGAGCCGTGTTGGTATATAAAAATCGCATCATTGGCGAAGGCTACCATCAGCAATACGGACAAGCACATGCTGAAGTTAACTGTATCGATAGCGTTAAAGATGAAGATAGAACGCTGATAGCTGAAAGTATATTGTATGTATCGTTAGAACCTTGTGCGCATCATGGCAAAACACCACCTTGCGCCGATTTGATCATTGCCAATAAAATTCCCGATGTGATTGTTGCCTGCAGAGATACTTATGTAGAAGTAGATGGAAAAGGAATTGAAAAGTTAAAAGCTGCCGGTGTAAATGTGATTGTTGGCGTATTAGAAAAAGAGGCACTGGAACTAAATAAACGTTTTTTTACTTTTCATGAAAAGCATCGCCCTTATATTATTTTAAAATGGGCGCAAAGCAAGGAAGGCAATATCGCCAATGCCGATCGTTCAAGGGCTTTGATCAGTAATGAACAAACCAATATGCTTGTTCATAAATGGAGAAGCGAAGAAGCTTCTATTTTGGTTGGCACTAATACTGCTTTATACGATGATCCGTCATTGACGACTCGTTTATGGACCGGTAGTAATCCTGTTCGCATGGTGATCGATAGTGAACTGAAATTACCTGCATCACTGCATTTGTTTGACAATACGGTGCCGACCATTGTTTTTAATAAACGTAAAAATGAAGTTGATGGGTTGATCACTTATTATAAGTTGAGAACGGATAAAAATATTAATCTGCAAATTTTGAATGCCTTGTATGAACTTAAATTGCAGAGTGTGATCGTGGAAGGCGGAACAAGATTATTACAATCGTTTATTGACAATGATTATTGGGACGAAGCGAGAATCATTACGAATACTACATTATCAATTCCGGATGGTTTAAGTGCACCACTATTTGAAAGCGATCAATTGGTAAAAGAAGAAATGATATTGAACGACCGTATCAGTTACTATAAAGAAAACGAAGGAAATGACTGATCCCGATTTTTATTATACCATTGAGAAACCCTGTGTTGCTGAGTTTAAAGATCGCGGTAGTAAATTTATCGCCTATACATTTCCAATAGCAACGGCCGATGATTTTAAAAAACATTTACAGCAATTAAAGAAAGAACATCCAAAAGCCGCGCATCTTTGTTTCGCGTATCGCATAGGAACAGATGGGAATAATTTTCGCTCTACGGATGCCGGTGAACCTTCCGGAACCGCGGGTAAACCCATACTCGGACAAATAGATAGCAAACAACTCACCAATACATTGGTAGTGGTGGTTCGTTATTTTGGCGGAACTTTATTGGGTGTTCCCGGTTTGATAAATGCATATAAAACCGCTGCAGCATTGGCTTTGCAATTGGCACCGATCGTACAGAAACAAGTCGAGATCGAACATACGCTTCAATTTGATTACACACAAATGAATGAAGTGATGAGTGTATTAAAACAATATCAATGCACGGTGATCAACCAGGAGATGCAATTGTTCTGCATCATTAAAGCAGGCATTCCTAAAAGAAGTTTACAGGATGTATTGTATCATTTAAAAGAACTACAAAATATCGCTGTGGCATGAATGTAGAAGAATTAAGAGAATATGTGTTGCAAAAACCATTGGTGACAGAAGGTTTTCCTTTTGGCGATAATGTGATCGTCTTTAAGATCAACAATAAGATATTTTTATTATTGCCATTGGATACTGATCAATTGCAGTTCAATGTTAAGTGTGATCCCGATCGTGCAATTGAATTAAGAGAAGCATATCCCGAATCTGTCTTGCCCGGTTATCACATGAATAAAAAACACTGGAACACCGTTATTGCAGATGGACGATTATCTAAAAAGCAATTATTGCAAATGGTAGATGATTCTTATAGTTTAGTGAAAGGCAAGAAATAAAATCTATGGATAAAGAGGATGTTATCATCAAATTCAAGATTTTTAATAAACCCGCCATTATAATAAAGCGGGACGGAATTATTATGGGCAAGATCTTTGTTAACTGGGATGAGATAAGCGATTACAGTGTGGTGAAAACAAGAAACAAAGAGTTCGTCCTGCTTTTTGTGGATGAGCCACAACGTTTGATTGATGAAGCGAATGGCTTTGCAAAATGGCGAATGAAATTCAATATGCAGATATACAAAACACCGATCCGTATCTCAATTATTTATTTGCAAGCTAGTTTGAATGAGTTGAAAGAAGCAATATTGGAAGGGATGAAGAATCATGCTTTATCAAAGAGAGATAAATAAATTTCGTGTATTATCATTTCTTCTCATACTTCCAGTTCCTGCCCTTGCCTTCAGCGATCCATCCTACCGCTGTTGCTAATCTTTTGGCACGTGTTTCTTCAGTCTTGGCTTCTATCAACCAGGTTATATAATCCTCCTTTTTTGATGGGGAGAATGCTTCAAAAAACTGCAAAGCTTTTTTGTTTTTTGCCAATGCTTTTTTAAAATAATCAGGCGTTGGTAGTTCTTTTGTTTTTACCGGTTTTGCTTTGGTAATTTTTATTCCTTTTTCATTTAATAACATTGCTTCTTTGATATAGCCAATTAGTTTTTTATCGGAGGGCATATCTTTCAAACTTGTAATGCGTCCGAAAGTACTCATCCCTTCAGCATCCATTTCTTTTAAATCTTTTATTAGTGAGGTCTTCCAAAAGCGAATGGCGCAATGTTCTTTAAACGCGGCACTCATACATAACGGATTGTTTTTATAATCGTAAAAAGGCATACTCCATTTGATGGCTTCTTCCACATCGGGGCAAGTCTTATGTATCAATTCGCGAAAATGAATAAGAATAGGTTTTGCAAAGGCTGGAGATTTCGCAATATATGCGTCGATCAATTTGCTTTTCTTTCCCATACAATTTTATTTAAAGCGGTTACTTACAATTAATTCTTTACTGCCGGCAGTATACAAATAAAATCCTTCGCCGGTTTTTATTCCCAGTTTTCCTTTTCCGACCATATCTGTCAAAAGCGGACAGGGTGTGTATTTGGCGGTTCCGAATCCTTCGTATAGTACATTAATAATATTCAGACAAACATCTAACCCAATAAGATCAGCTAATTGCAACGGTCCCATCGGATGCGCCATTCCCAGTTTCATGATCGTATCAATTTCTTCTACACCCGCGACACCTTCTTCTAAACTATAAATGGCTTCGTTGATCATTGGCATTAAAATTCGGTTGGCAATAAAACCGGGTCTATCATTTACCACGCAGGGAACTTTATCTAATTGTTTACTTAACGCAACGATCGTATTGGTCACTTCTTTTTTGGTAGCAGTACTTTGAATGATCTCTACCAGTTTCATCACCGGAACAGGATTCATAAAATGCATGCCAATCACCGATCCTGGTCTTTTGGTGACGGCAGCAATGGTTGCAATGGAGATTGAAGAAGTGTTGGTTGCCAAAATACAACCGGCCGGGGCTGCTTTATCTATCTCTTTAAATATCTTTAATTTAAGTTGAGTATTTTCTGTGGCAGCTTCCACTACCAGGTCAGCATTCTCTACACCAATTGCAATATCAGAGGAGATACTGATATTTTTTAATGTTGCTTTTTTTTGGTCTTCAGTTATAATGCCTTTTGTTATTTGCCGGTCGAGATTCTTTGTAATGATGTCAATTGCCTTCTCCAATTGGGCAGCATTCACATCGATCAAAATAACGGTAAAATGATATTGAGCAAATACATGGGCAATACCATTGCCCATAGTGCCGGCGCCGATGACTGAAACATTTTTGATCATAACCCAAGATAACACATCAAAATAAAAGTAAAAAGGACTTTATATAACTTTACACTTATGAATATTTCTAACCGCCAGCTTTTTTTGGATCATGTAGGCCAAACATCCCAGGCGCCGTTGTGCCTTGAAATTGTAAAAGCGGAGGGTTGCAAATTATTCGGGGCTGAGGGAAAAGAGTACATTGATCTGATAGCAGGTATCAGTGTTTGTAATATTGGCCATCGCCATCCAAAAGTAGTGGAAGCCATCAAACAACAATTAGATGCATACATGCATATTATGGTATATGGTGAGTTAGTGGAAACGCCACAGGTTGCTTATGCTAAAAAATTGACGGACCATCTGCCTAAAATATTGAACTCCGTTTTTTATACTGCTTCCGGAAGTGAAGCAACAGAAGGCGCGATGAAACTGGCAAAGCGATATACCGGCCGCACTGAAATAATCTCCTTTAAAAATAGTTATCATGGAAGCACGCAAGGTGCATTAAGTATCATGGGGGATGAATATTGGCGTAATGCGTTTCGTCCTTTATTACCGGATGTACGCCAACTGAATTATAACTCATTCGATGATCTTCATTCAATAACTGAAAGAACGGCTTGTGTTGTTGCAGAAACGATCCAGGCAGAAGCGGGTGTTATTGCCCCCGAAAAGAAATGGCTAACGGCATTGCGTAAACGCTGCTCGGAAGTCGGTGCATTATTGGTGCTGGATGAGATACAATGCGGTTTTGGCCGGAATGGAACGCTTTGGGCTTTTGAACAATTTGACATTGTTCCGGATATTTTATTACTAGGCAAAGCATTGGGCGGAGGTATGCCGCTAGGTGCTTTTATCGCCGATAAAAAGATAATGGATTCGTTAACGCATGATCCTGTACTCGGACATATCAATACTTTTGGTGGTCATCCTGTTTGTTGCGCTGCAGGCCTGGCAGCATTCAATGTATTGCAGGAAGAGAAATTAATAAATGGGATCAAAGAGAAAGAACAACTCTTTATAAAATTATTGCAGCATAAAAAGATCAGGGCTGTTCGAAGTCGCGGCTTAATGATCGCCGTTGAATTGGAAAGTTTTGAGTTCAATAAAAAAATAATTGATGCGCTTATTGAGAATGGCGTATTTACCGATTGGTTCCTTTTTGCGGCAAATTGTTTGCGTATCGCGCCGCCACTGACGATCAGCGAAGAAGAAATAGAAATTGCCTGTAAAAAATTATTGGATATTTTAAATAAGGCTTAAAAATCCAATCCCATGCTAAAGTACCACATTGGTTTTCCTTTAAAGAATCCAACCATTGGCCATCCGGCATCTACTTTAAGATAATAACCGAGTAAAGTGGTTCTTGCGCCAAAACCATAGCCGCCTGCAAAAGGGCCGATACCGCCGGCTTTTATCGTCACATCAACATTATTCTGATTGGAATAAGTGGTAACCGGCCGCTGAAAAGAATTGTAGTTTCCGTTCCATGCATTGCCGAGATCAATAAATTGTATCAATTGAAAATTGCGCAGAAATGTTTTGGTGATCGGCTTATCAATAAAAGTGGTAAACAACGGCAGCCTGAATTCACTGTTCAATACCAATGCATTGTTTCCGTTGGCAACGTTTTGTTCAAATCCTCTCAGGTTCACTGCCAGTCCCTGGAAGGCATAGGTTTGATCCTGCGCTGGCAGATTGTTAGAGTTGAACGTTGGGTTTAACCATCCATCTTCTCCACCCAGATAATAAATTGTTTTTTGGCTACCCCAACTGAAATTTCCTGCAGCGCGACCGGCCCAAATAAAGTTCCTGTAAATAGGATGATAGAATCTTGCATCGAAGCCCCAATTGAAATTGGATTTTCCCGCATTGTTTTTTTCTCTGCTTATGTCAGAGTTCCAATCAATAAAAAATTTATAGCGGATCCCGTCCCATATATTTAACGCCGGATTCAATGTATTATCATAAACATATTCGAGATGGGTAGTTGAAAAGGTTTGAACAATATCGTCGGCCAAAAGTGTGATCGGGAAATTATAATCTGTAGTAAAAATTTGCCTGTCTTTACGTATGCCAAACTGAAGGCCTATCCTTCTTGCATTGTCAAAAGGATAGGCAACATTGGCCAATGCAATATTGGTGATCGTTTTAATTTCTGTAGTGCCCACGGGTATTCCATTGACCGAAAAATCTTCCGGTTCGGTTGCGGAAGCTCTGTAATAAGTAAGTCCCCAATCCCATCTTCTTTTATAATTCTGGTAATTTACCAGCCATTGAGTATTTTGCAGATCAGTAGAAAAACCACCCGATATTTTCTGATCTTCCATCAATTCTGTTGTTCCCATTTTTATAAGTCCGTCAAGCGGAGAGCCCGCATTCAAAATAATCGGACCTGCACCTCCCTGGTATTTTTGCAGAGTGTTGAACAATACACTTGTGTTCAATCCCAGATCCGAATACTCTGTATAAAATTTAGGAGGAGAATAAGTATAGAGTTTAGCAGATTGTAAAGTGGTTTCTTTTGCAACATCATCCGTGCTGAATACTTTACCGATCAGGTCGGTACTATCATCTATCGGTGCAGAAAGTTGGCTGGCTATTTTATCTGCCATCACCACCCGTTTCATATAAGCAGTAGGACGTGCCGTAACATTACGCTGGCGCAATGCATTTTCATCGATCTTTAATTTAAATACCGTTTTTTCATCTTCATCGCGGACCACTTCACTTACCTGGTTATTATCGCCGGCTATTCTTGTTTCAACAATGCTGTTGGCATAGTTGGTGATAGGGAAGCTGTATGCCGAATCTTCGGAAACAGCGATCACTGCAACAGAATCAACTTTTTGTTTTTTATGATTTAATAAAGAACTGTCAATATCTTTCTGACTTGGGTTGCGTAAAATATCATCACCGATCAACACCAATGTATCCAGTCCTGCACTTTTTGTAGTAAAGAAACCTGCATAACGGTTGCCGATACCACTTTCATCACTCACAAAAGTAAAATGATTGTTATTGTACTGTGTTGGATAGCGGGCGTTTCCGTATTTGAGATTGGTTAATTGAGTGATCTGATTTAATTCGGGCTTACCGCCAAAATTGGTGATGAGAAAAATATTATAGCGGTTCTTGCTTGGCAATGTAGTATCGGTGCCTTTTGTAGTTGCATCCGGACGATTGCTGGCAAAGAGTATCCCTGTTTTATTAGGGAACGATACAAACGACGCGTCTAAATCATCATACACATCGTCGGTGATCTGTACGATCTTTGTTGTTATCAGGTCAAGTGTAAAAATATCAGTATGTCCGTTCTTGACTGCACTCAATAGAACGCTTCTGCTATCGGGCATATATTTTATATCCTGCACCTGTCCGAAGTTGTCGGTAAGATCGAGCTCAACTGTTTTTATTCTGTTGATGATATCGTACACAAATAATTTTAATCTTCCTTCATCTTCATAAACAACGGTAAGTCTTGTTCCCTTAGGATCCCAGGTTAACAAAGGATAATCAGGATTGGTCTCATTCATCGCGCTGCGGATACCGTATTTTAATAAGGTAGTGTAATCATCATCCTGGTTGATCTTTAATGAAACGATGCCTTTTCTGTATTCTACAAAAGCGTAGGAATTATTCTTTTTGTTGGGATTTACATTGATGCGGTAATAATCCAGTTTCTTATTCACGTCAAAACTTTCGATCGCTGTTCCTTTCGGGGCAGGCTTTCTCTTTTCGTCATCGGCTTCATACTTTTCAGCTTCATAAGCCATCAGATCGTTCAGCAGGGCGTTAAATTTTTTCTTACAGATCGTTTGTGATGCTTTGTTCAGGCTCTTGGATATTCTTGTGAGGTATAAAAAATAAGTAACGTTCTCTTTCTTATATTTTTCTTCGATATAATACCAAAAAGCATGTCCCGCTAATAAAGGCTCGTCAAAAGAAAAAGCATAAAAATTCTTGTATTTATTATTGACGATGATATTTTTTAAACGATCATCCAGTTCAGGATTCCAATTCTCGCCGGTAAAAGCAATATAACCATCGGTGAACCAGGAAGGAAGGTCTAACAGGTTTTGATTACTGGTGTTCTCACCAATATCTCCGCCATAAAAAAGATTACTCATCAACACTTTGGTAATGCCTTCTCTTATTTGCCGTCGCAGTGCCTGGTGATCGCCATTAAAGTACACAACCAGTTTATTGTTTACCAGTTTTGCCAAACCTCCGGTGCTTTGCCAATCTGTTTGCATCCCGATATTCGATTGCTGAAACTCGTTGTAGTTATTGTAAACAATAATATTGGTTCGTTGGGTGATGCTGTATTCGGTACTCTTTTCAATATCCGGCAATTCTTCTTCGGCAACCTGCGCGGTAAATTTTGCCAGCTCCAAACCATCCTGGTTAAAATAGGTGTTGAAATTTTTGGTGCGGTAATATTGCCATTTGAATTTTTTGTATTGAATACGGTTCCTTCCAAACTGAACCGCATTTACCTGGCCTTGTGTTATAGTGGCGGAGAAAAAAAAGATCGATAATAGTATAAAAAATATTCTGCTCATCTTTGCCATGCGGAAGCTGGTGTTAGAAGCTAAAATTACTTTATTCAGTCCAATCAGTAAAATATCGTTCATCGCGTAAATTTGCTCCATGTTGCAGGTAAAACATTTTGAATTTAGTCCGATTCAGGAAAATACCTATGTGGTATATAATGAAGAGAATGAGTGTATTATCATTGATCCGGGTTGTTATTTTGATGAAGAAAAGGAGGCGTTGAAACAGTTCATTCTTGATAAAAAACTAAAACCGGTTCTTTTGTTGAATACGCATTGCCATTTGGATCATGTGTTTGGGAACAAATGGGTAGCCGAAACTTACGGACTTACATTACATCTGCATCCTAAAGAAGAACGTGTATTGATAAATGCACCTACACGAGGATTGATGTACAATTTGCCTTTTGATAATTATACGGGTAAACTGATCTTTTTAAAAGAACCCGATCAATTCAATTTTGGAAAATACACATTCATTGTATTAGATACTCCGGGCCATTCGCCGGGAAGTATTTGTTTCTATTGTGCCGGGCAAGGATTTATTATAAGCGGCGATGTGCTATTCCAGGGCGGTATAGGCCGGTCGGACCTTCCCGGTGGTGATCACAAAACATTGATCAATAATATCAAAACTAAATTATTGGTTTTGCCGGATGATACAAAAGTGTATAGCGGACATGGACCTATGACGACTATTGGGGAAGAGAAGAAGCATAATCCTTTTTTATCGTGAGAGGTGAGAAGTGAAACGTCAAAGGGAAGATCATTTCACGTCTCACGCTTTCTTTCCATACAAAGTTCAATCAAAACCCCATTGGTTTCTTTTGGATGTAAAAAGCACACCATTTTATTATCGGCGCCCGGTAATGGTTTGTCGTTTAAAAGAGTAAACCCTTCTTCTTTCAGGCGCTTCATTTCGGCTTCAATATCGGCTACTTCAAAAGCGATATGATGCAGTCCCTCTCCTTTTTTTTCAATGAATTTTGCGATAACACCCTGAGGATCGGCGCTTTCTAAAAGTTCTATTTTGGTATCACCGGATTGGAAGAAAGCGGTGTTGACTTTTTCTCTTTCTACCAGCTCTGTCTTGTAATGGGGGCTGTTGAGTAGTTTTTCAAATAGTGGGATAGAAGCCGCCATATCTTTCACCGCAATCCCGATATGTTCTATTTTAAGCATGGTTTTTCATTAAAAAAAGGCTTACGAAATCAGTAAAAATGCGATTATCACACATATTTCGTGCTAAGTTAGAACCATTTGCAGTAAATTTGTGTTATTAGACTAAACGACTGAAAACAGAATTTTGTATGTTGAAATTACCGATTTACTTAGATAATAATGCTACTACGCCGATGGATCCCCGGGTGTTGGAAGCGATGACCCCTTATTTCCTGAATCATTTTGGGAATGCGGCCAGTCGTAACCACTCATTTGGTTGGGAAGCAGAAGAAGCAGTGGATTATGGCCGTGAGCAGATAGCTAAACTGATTGGCGCAGATTCAAAAGAGATCATTTTTACTTCAGGTGCAACAGAAGCAGATAACCTTGCGATCAAAGGTGTTTATGAAATGTATGCCAGCAAAGGAAATCATATCATCACTGCAACGACCGAACATAAAGCAGTATTGGATACCTGCAAGCATATTGAAAAAATCGGTGGTGAAGTAACTTACCTGGAAGTAAATGCAGACGGATTAATAGACCTGAAAGAATTAGAAGCGGCTATCAAACCCAATACCATCCTGATCGCTATCATGTATGCAAATAACGAAACAGGTACGATACAACCCGTAAAAGAAATAAGTGCATTGGCACGTAAACATGGTGTGTTATTCTTTACAGATGGCACACAAGCTGTTGGTAAAGTACCGGTTGATGTAAATAAAGATGGTATCGATATCATGGCTTTCAGTGCACATAAAATGTACGGTCCGAAAGGTATCGGTGCTTTATATGTTCGCCGTAAAAATCCTCGTGTAAAAGTTACTGCTCAAATGGACGGTGGCGGACACGAAAGAGGTATGCGCAGCGGTACATTAAATGTTCCCGGCATTGTAGGTTTTGGTAAGGCTTGTGAATTATGCAGATTGGAAATGGATGAAGAAGCAAAACGTCTTAGCAAACTAAGAGATAAGCTGGAAACAGAACTATTGAAACTGGAAGAAGCATATGTAAATGGCAGCAAAGAGCACCGTTTACCACATGTTGCCAATATATCTTTTAAATATGTAGAGGGAGAAGGATTGATGATGGGCTTTAATAAAAATATCGCCTTAAGTTCAGGCTCAGCTTGTACTTCCGCTTCCCTGGAGCCAAGTTATGTTTTAAAAGCATTGGGCCTGGGAGATGATCTGGCACACTCTTCGCTACGTTTTGGATTAGGAAGGTTCACTACGGAAGAACAGATCGATTACACGGTGAAAGCGGTAAGTGAAACCGTATTGAAATTGAGATCAATGAGCCCTTTATGGGAAATGTATAAAGAAGGAATTGATCTGAACAGCATTGAATGGGCAGCTCATTAATTGAAAACTAATAATAGAAAATCTTAAAATAAAGACCATGGCATACTCAGAGAAAGTTATAGACCACTACCAAAATCCAAAGAATGTTGGCACGTTGGATAAAGGCAAGAAGAATGTAGGTACAGGCCTCGTTGGAGCACCTGAGTGTGGTGACGTTATGCGCCTGCAGATCGAAGTGGATGATGCCGGTTTGATCACAGACGCTAAATTCAAAACATTCGGTTGCGGTTCTGCGATCGCTTCTTCTTCACTAGCTACAGAATGGCTAAAAGGAAAGAGCGTTGACGAAGCGCTTAAAATAGACAATATGGATATCGTGGAAGAGTTAAGTCTCCCCCCGGTTAAGATCCATTGTTCTGTTTTAGCAGAAGACGCGATCAAAGCAGCGATCAACGATTACCGCGTTAAGAACGGTATGGAAGCGCTGAAATTTAACGAGAGTGTAGTACACTAATTATTAAGGTAAAATGGTAGCGACCGATAACGCAATATTTGTAAGTGATAAGGCAAAGACTAAAGTGTTAGCCTTAATGCAGGATGCTGGTCTATCCAACGATCCGTCTTATTTCCTACGCGTAAGTGTAGTGGGTGGTGGTTGCAGCGGACTGAGCTATAAAATGGACTTTGATAATGAAGTAAAACCAATGGACCAGGTGTTTGAAGATAAAGGAGTGAAAGTAGTAACGGATCTTAAAAGCTTTTTATACCTCGTTAATACTGAACTGGAATTCAGCGACGGATTGAATGGAAAAGGTTTCTATTTCGATAATCCAAATGCCAGCAGAAGCTGCGGTTGTGGGGAAAGTTTTGCAGTATAATTCACTTTAAAATATTTATGGAGGCCCGTTTCGAAAGAAGCGGGTTTTTACATTAAAAAAAGCTCACCGGTAAGGATGAGCTCATAGCAGTTGGTTTTGGGTAAATACTTTGTAAATCAAACAGTAAACTCAAACCTAAAAATGGACAAGCGATCGCTAAATGGCACTCCCTTAAATTTCGGGTGATATATTGACAATATCTTTTATCAGTATGCTGCGTGTAGCTAAAGATTTATTGCCTTTTTTACCTAAAAACCAAGTATTGGCCTTGATGAATATCAATAACGCGACAGAAGACTGTATTTTTATCCTGAAAAAGGCAGTTTTTATTCTTTTCAGCAAAAGTTCAATAGCATGATGCTATGCAGTAAATTGCATCAATTTTATATACATGTTCAGTATTTGTAAAAAAGAGCTTCACCAGTTTTTCAGTAACCTTACGGGCTATATAGCCATTATCCTGTTCCTGCTGGTAAATGGTCTCTTCTTATTTGTTCTAAAAGAAAGCAATATCTTCGATTTCGGATATGCTACGCTGGATAAATTCTTTGATCTTGCTCCCTGGATACTCCTCTTTTTAGTGCCTGCTATCACCATGCGTACCCTGGCAGAAGAATTTAAGACCGGCACATTTGAGATACTGCAAACAAAACCATTGACCCGCTGGCAGATCGTAGCCGGTAAATATCTTTCTGTTTTGATAGTGTTGCTCTTTGTTATCATTCCAACTTTTATTTATATAATAACTATCAAACAACTTGGTACCGAAAGTGGTATAGACAGCGGCGCGATCACCGGTAGTTATATTGGATTATTCTTATTGGCAATGGTATTTGCAGCGATCGGTATTTGTTGCAGCAGTTTTACCAATAATGCCGTGGTTTCTTTTTTATTAAGTGCATTTACCTGTCTTATTTTATATTTTGGTTTCAGCGCTATAAGCAAGCTCCCTGTCTTCCAGGGCAATGCGGATTATTATATTGAGATGCTGGGTATCGATTTTCATTATCGTAGTGTTAGTCGTGGTGTGTTGGATAGCCGCGATGTGATCTATTCTTTCAGCATGATCTTGTTATTCTTATTCATCACCGTAAAAAATCTGCATAAGCGTTAATGAGATCCATCTTTCATAAAATAACTACGGGAAAATTCGGGATACCCGTATTGATCATTGTGCTGGCGGGCATTAACTGGCTCGCATCTTTATATCATACAAGGGTTGATTTTACCAATGAGAAAAGATTCACCTTATCACAACCCACTAAAAAATTATTAAAGCAGTTAGATAAAGACATTGAAGTAGATATTTTTCTGAAAGGAGAATTTCCAAGCGCGTTTAAACAGTTGGCGAATTCTGCAGATGAAACATTACAGGAATTTACCGAGATAGCAGGCAGCCGCTTAAGATATAAATTTATCGCACCTGATGAACAGGTAGATGATGGTTCTCCCGAAACATATGCGGATACATTAGCGGCGTTGGGATTGAATGCGATTAATTTAAAAAGCCAGTTAAAAGAAGGGGAACAACAGCAACTGGTATATCCGGCAGCGATCGTTCGTTGTGATGATAAAATGATACCGGTAGATCTTTATTCCGGAGACAAAACGGTTATCAGTCCTGCAGAACTAAACAGTGCAGAGGCGTTGATGGAATATAAATTTGCGGATGCCATTGAAAAATCGGTCGTTACTACAAGGCCGATGGTTGGCTATTCTATCGGCAATGGGGAACCAATGGGTGCAAATGTGGAAGACCTGGCGCAGAATGTATTGTTGAAGAATTATGATCTGCAAACCATTAAGATCAATGAGCAACCTTTTATTCCGGATACGTTCAAATTATTGATCGTAGTAAAACCTACTATACCATTTACTGATGAAGAGACACAGAAGATCGATCAATATGTAATGCGCGGCGGAAAAGTATTATGGTTTATTGATGCGTTGAACGCGGAAGTGGATAGTCTTCAGATAAAAAATGAAGTGATCGCTTATGATCGTGGGTTGGGATTGAATGACCTGTTCTTCAAATACGGCGTGCGTATCAATCCAAGTTTGATAATGGATCTGCAATGCGATTTTTTACCAATGGTAGTAAATGGAAACAATCAAATGGATTATCTCCATTGGAATTATTTCCCGCTGTTTGAAAGTAAATCGGATAACCTGATCGATAAAAATATTGGTCTCGTTGCCGGACAATTCGTTAACTCCATTGATACGGTAGAAGCAGATGGAATTAAAAAGACGGTGCTATTAAGTTCATCCGATAACAGCCGTGTGATCGCAACACCTGCATTGATAAGCGGGCGTGAGAACAGCGTTGCTCCTGAAGATGATAAATTCAAACAATCGGGGATACCCGCAGCGGTATTGCTGGAAGGGAAGTTTGAATCGATGTATAAATACCGTGCCTCGCAGGCAATGAAAGATTCATTGGCAAAATATGGAGAGCCGTTATTGGATCAATGTGCGGAAGATAATAAAATGATCATTGTAGCGGATGGAGACATACCGTTGAATTCAATGTCTACCGATAAGCAATTGTTACCCATGGGGATGAACCGGTACACGTATGGCACACAGTACCAGTATCAGTTTGCCAATAAAGAATTTGTTCAAAACTGTTTGGACTATTTGATCAACCCATATGGTTTAACTGAAGCAAAGGGAAAAGATTATGTACTTCGGCTGCTTGATCCTAAAAAAGTTGATGATCAAAGACTGCTTTGGCAGGTGACCGACATTGCAGGTCCGATATTCCTCGTCCTTTTATTTGCCTTTATTTATCAATGGTGGAGAAAGAAAAAATATGTTGCTTAACTTGTAAGCATAAGCGTCCACTAAATGTCTGATACACCATTCACATATCTTGTTTTTGCAGTAGTTGTTTTGCTGGCTCTCATATTTGATATGGGACTGTTAAGCAAGAAGAATACTGTGGTTAGTGCCAAGACTGCTTTATTACAAACCATCTTTTGGGTATTGCTGGCCTTTGCTTTTGGTGCTTTCATCTGGTTTGAAAAAGGAAGCGGCGATGCGGCATCTTATGTTTCTGCGTATTTATTGGAGTGGTCACTTTCTACCGATAATATTTTTGTATTCATCATCATCTTTTCTTTTTTTAAGATAAAAGAGAATAATTATTCAAGGGTATTGCTATTGGGGATTTTAATGGCGATCGCATTCAGGATATTATTCATTGCATTGGGTAGTGAATTGGTCGCGAGGTTTGATTGGATCATGTATATATTTGGTGGTTTCCTCGTAGTTACCGGATTTAAAATGTTCAGCAGTAATAAAGAATTCAATCCCGAGGAAAATTGGGCGTTTAAATTCATACAAAAATTTACCCGCACCACTAATGAAGAACCGAATGGGAAGTTTGTCATTGTTAAACATGGGAAAGCATTTCTTACCAGATTAGCAATTGTAGTGGTAATGCTTGGGTTGATCGATATTGTATTTGCATTGGATTCTATCCCTGCTGTTTTTTCTATCATACCGGATACCAGTAAAAAACTGCTGATCTATTCATCCAACATCTTTGCGGTATTGGGATTGAGGAGTTTGTTCTTTTTGTTACAGGGAGCCGCGGATAAATTTAAATTCTTACAACAAGGTATCGCCGTAGTGCTTTTATTTATAGGATTGAAGATGCTGGTAGCAAAATGGGTATACCTGCCGATATGGGTTTCTTTATTGGCAATTGTACTTTGTATCGGCATTTCTATTATTTATTCTATCTGCCATAAACAAAAAGCGGCATAATAATTATTTGTAAATTACTGCTCGTTAAAATAGCTGATGTACAATATCTCTCAAATAGCGCTTATTGTTAAAGGAAAATGGTTGCAACAAAAGGAAGATGCAGCAATAGAGCATATCCTGCTGGATAGCCGTAAGTTGTTATTCCCAGACACATCGTTGTTCTTTGCATTGAACGGACCTAGAAGAACAGGCGCCGGTTTTATAAAAGAATTATATGAAAGAGGGGTACGGAGTTTTATAGTGGAAGAGGATTTTGCTAAAGAAGATATTGATCAATACCCGGCTGCAACTATTTTATTAGTTAAAGATGTATTGGAAGCATTACAGCTTTTGGCAATTTATCATCGCGGACAATTTGCTGTTCCTGTTATTGGTATAACAGGAAGTAATGGTAAAACGATCGTAAAAGAATGGTTGTACCAGTTGCTGGAGGAGGAGAATGATATTGTACGCAGTCCTAAAAGTTACAACTCTCAAATAGGTGTTCCGTTAAGTGTATGGCAGATGAATGCATCCAATACATTAGGTGTTTTTGAAGCAGGAATCTCAGAGCCCGGCGAAATGGAGAAGTTGGAAAAGATCATTCAACCTACGATCGGGGTATTCACCAATATCGGCGAAGCACATAGCGAAGGGTTTAAAAATATACAGCAAAAAGTAGATGAAAAATTAAAGCTGTTCATCAATAGCAAACTACTTGTTTATTGTGCCGATTATCCCGAACTGAATAAAGGAGTAAAAAACTTAGGAAAGAAAATAGAACTGTTTTCATGGAGTAGAAATGATGCGGCAACCCTGCAGATCATTTCGGTTGAAAGATCGGGTGCACCTACTTTAATAAAGGCCATTTATCAACAAACTCCTATACAATTCACCATTCCTTTTACGGACGAAGCTTCTATTGAAAATGCCATCACTTGCTGGTGTGTACTATTGTACCTGGGCATTGATCATAAGATCATCGAACAACGGATGATGAAACTCCGTGCCGTGGAAATGCGCATGGAATTAAAGCAAGGGATCAATAATTGTTCGGTTATCAATGATAGTTATAGTGCAGATATTAATTCGTTAACGATCGCGCTGGATTTTTTGCAACAACAGCAACAACATCCAAAACGCACGCTTGTATTGAGTGATATCCTTCAATCAGGAAAGAATACCGCTGCTTTATACAAAGAAATAGCATCCATCTTGCTGCAAAAAAGGATCGATCGTTTTATCGGGATCGGTCCGGAGATATTATTACATCGTGAGTTGTTTGAAAGTATTGGCGAGACTAACTTCTTTTCTTCCACGGATGCGTTTCGCCAGGCTTTTCCCGGACTTCATTTTTACAATGAAACGATCTTATTAAAAGGCGCGCGGGTTTTTGAATTTGAGCAGATCAGTCATTTATTGGAGCAACAGATCCATCAAACAGTTTTAGAAATTAATTTAGACGCCGTTTCCCATAATTTAAAACAATACCAGCAATTGCTGAACCCCGGCATTAAAGTAATGGCCATGGTAAAAGCATTCAGTTATGGCAGTGGAAGTTTTGAGATCGCTAATTTATTGCAGTTCCATAAAGTAGATTATTTGGCGGTGGCTTATGCTGATGAAGGAGTGGAGTTACGCAAATCGGGAATTAGTTTACCAATAATGGTGATGAATGCGGAAGAAGCAACTTTTGATGTATTGCTTCAATACAATCTGGAACCGGAACTTTATTCCTTCAGTATATTAAAAGCATTCAGGGAATATTTAAAAAGATCTGCAATTACCAATTACCCGGTACATCTTAAACTGGATACGGGCATGCATCGGCTTGGTTTTGTACAAAATGATATTGCTGCATTATGTAAAGAGTTAAAAGCAGATACCACTTTCAAGATACAATCGGTCTTCTCTCATTTGGCAGCAAGTGATTCAGCGGAGCATGATGCTTTTACGCAACAACAGGCCGCTTCTTTTGTAAAAAGTTGTGCATCATTGCAAAAAGAAATTCCTTATCCGTTCATCCGGCATATTGCCAATACTTCGGCTATTCATCGCCATAAAAATCTGCAATTCGATATGGTGCGCTTAGGTATTGGTTTATATGGAGTGGATGGTGATGCTCATATGCAGCAGCAGTTAAAGAATGTTACTACATTAAAGACTACCATCTCACAAATAAAAAAAGTAAAGGCCGGCGAAAGTATTGGTTATAGCCGTAAAGGAACATTGGATCATGATGCGTTAATTGCCACTGTAAGAATTGGTTATGCGGATGGCTATCCAAGATTATTGAGTAATGCCGCGGGTAAAATGTTGGTGAATGGTGAACTGGCGTCGGTCATTGGAAATGTATGTATGGATATGACCATGCTGGACGTAACGGATGCGGGGGCAAAAGAAGGAGATGAAGTGATCGTATTTGGAGAGGATTTGCCGGTAAGCCTTTTGTCCAAATGGGCACAGACCATCCCTTATGAGATACTGACCGGTATATCCCAACGTGTAAAAAGAGTTTATTTCGATTTTTGATTTAACTATTCATTTATTTTGAACGCTTATCTTTGCGCCCTATGAAAGGAAGAATTGTTGCACTTATTATCATACTCATTGTAGTAGCGGATCAGGCATTGAAGTTTTTTATCAAAACACATTACCTGATTGGAGGATCTCATGAAGTGTTGGGAAGTTTCTTTAAACTACTCTTTGTAGAAAATGAAGGCATGGCTTATGGTTGGAAATTTGGCGGCGATATTGGAAAGCTTTTACTCACGCTGTTTCGTTTAGGCGCAGTGATCTTTGGGGTCTTCTATCTGCGCATCATTATCAAAAAGAAATATCATCCGGGTTTTATTGTTTGTGCCGCATTGATATTTGCCGGCGCATTGGGCAATCTTATTGACAGTATGTTCTACGGAATGATCTTCAACGATTCGGGTTATATAGATTCAGGTTATACGACTGTTGCCAGTTTTTTGCCAAAGGGTGGTGGGTATGGTACCTTTTTACACGGCAAAGTGGTAGATATGTTCAGCTTTAGTATTTTTCCTCCGATATTTAATTTGGCAGATGCCTCTATCTCAACGGGTGTAATTGCTATCCTCGTTTTTCAAAGAAAATTCTTTAAGAAAGAAGACCCACATCAGGCAGGATCTGAATTGCATGCCGATTCCGGGGTAAGGGATAACATGAATGTGGGGTAAAATATACACCCTGATTACATAAGTGGCTGAGCAATAGTAGGGCGGTTTTTGGCACTATTTTTCGTTTATACCATATATAAAAAATATAAAATGAAAACGAATATCGCAGCCGTTGTAAGAATTAATATCAATGCACCCATTGCTAAAGTTTGGGAAGCTTTGACCCAACCGGAGATCATCAAAGAATACTTTTTTGGAACCAATACAAAAACAGATTGGAAACCGGGCAACCCGATCATTTTTGAAGGTGAATGGCAGGGTAAAAAATACCAGGATAAAGGAACTATATTGGAGGTAGAAGAAAATAAACTGATCCAATATAATTACTGGAGCTCGATGTCGGGTATTGAAGATAAGCCGGAGAATTATGTAACCATTACTTATAGCCTTTCAGGATCGGATAATAATGTAACACTCTCTATCAAGCAGGAAAATATTCCTGATGAAAAGATGAAAGCACATTCAGAAGAGAATTGGAAAAAAGTGCTGGAAGGATTAAAGCAAGTGGTGGAAGGAAAAGAAGTACACGCTTAATTATTTTACCATGTGCTGCAGGTAATCAAGAAATATATTTTCTTCCCAATCACCATTATATTTTTCTCCATTGATAAAAAAGGAAGGAGTGCCATTAACGCCGCTCCGTACACCGCTTTCGAAGTCGGACTCTACTTTTTGTATCAAAGCCTCGCTTCTGCGATCAATATTGAATTGTTCAATATCAAGGTCGAGTTGTCCGGCATATTTGATGAGCGATAAGTCATTGAGTTTGTTCTGGTGCTCAAAAATATGATCGTGCATTTCCCAAAATTTATTTTGTAAACCGGCCGCTTCGGCTGCCAGCGCTGCATTTACAGCATCGGGATGGATCTCTGCCAACGGAAAATTGCGGTAAACAAATTTCAATTTGCTACCCATCTTTTCCTGGATGTTCTTTATAATAGGATAAGCATGCCCGCAATGCGGACATTGATAATCGCCGTATTCCACTAATTCAATGGGCGCGGTTGGATTTCCCTGTATATGATCATCACTGCCGGTGGCTTTTCTTAATCTGGACATAGTGTTATTTTTTATTCATTTCATCCAATGCATCTAAAATTCCGTCTGCACCGGGGTTAATGCCAACAGGAGATAAATAATTCCAACGGATAATTCCTTCTTCATCGATGACGTATAAAGCCCTTTTTGATTCGCCTTCTATTTCATCATATACATCGTACAATTTTGCGACAGCGCCTTTCGGTTCAAAATCTGCGAGTAAAGGGAAATGTAATTTTCTATCCTGGCAAAAAGCAAAATGACTCCACTTGCTATCTACCGAAATACCTATCACTTCTGCATTTTGTTTATGGAAAATATTCAGCATTTCGTTGTATAAAGCCATTTGGTCGCTGCATACAGGACTCCAATCTGCCGGGTAAAAAGCAAGGATCACTTTCTTGCCTTTTAACTGGCTCAGTTGAACTTTTTGATCGGGAGTTGCGGATAGTGAAAAATCCGGAGCTTTTGTTCCTGGTGCTAACATGTGTTTACCATTTAACGTGTCTATTTCAAATATACGTTATCCACTTTAATTGTAATATGCTTACGAATTATTTACCAGCGGCGATACTTTCTTACCGATCAGTTCAATAGACTGCATCAATGTTTCGTGGGATAGTGCCGCGGTATCCATTTGAAAAGTAAATCTTTCTATTCCTCCCAATGCTTCGGAATGATGTAATATTTTTTCGGCGACTTCTTCTGCACTACCTACAACTAACGCGCCATCTTCACCAACTTGCGCTTCAAAACGTTCTCTTGTCATCGGCGCCCAGCCACGTTCTTTGCCGATCTTCGTCATGCCCTCTGCATAGCCGGGATAAAACGCATCCTTTGCTTCCTGCGTGGTATTTGCTACATATCCTAATGAGTGCAATCCCACTTTTAATTTTTCAGGAGCATGTCCTGCTTGTTGTCCTGCTCTACGATACAGATCAACCAATGGGCGAAAACGATATGTTTCACCGCCGATCACCGCAACCATTAATGGTAAGCCCAACATGCCGGCACGAATAAAAGATTCTGGTGTGCCACCAACTCCTAACCAAATAGGGAATGGATCTTGTAATGGTCTTGGATAAACAGGCAGGTCTTTCATTGCCGGGCGAAATTTACCAGACCAGGTCACCAATTCATTATCGCGGATCTTTAATAAGAGTTCTAATTTTTCTGTGAAGAGTGCATCATAATCTTTAAGGTCCAACCCAAATAAAGGAAATGCATCAATGAAAGAACCACGACCAACTACCATTTCGGCGCGGCCTTTAGAGATCAGATCCAGCGTGGCATATTCTTCAAATATTCTAACGGGATCTGCGGCGCTAAGTACAGTAACGGCACTGGTTAGACGAATTTTCTTTGTACGTGCAGCAGCGGCAGCCAGGATTATTGCCGGTGCGGAATCTAAAAATCCTTTGCGGTGGTGTTCGCCGATGCCGAATATATCCAGACCGACTTTATCAGCCAGTTCAATTCTTTCCAATAATTGAGCGAGTGTATCTACATCACTAATTTTTGGACCACTTTCTTCTGCGAACATTGCCGCGAAACTGTCTATGCCTATTTCCATGATTCTATAATTTAGAAATCCCTGATGATACGTTCTATCTCTTTTAATTCGTCTGCGGCTTCTGCTTTTACCTTGTCAAATTCTGCCACATAAGTTTTATACATCTCGGGGTTGGCGTTTTTAATCGTTCTTTCCAAAGAGATGATCTTCATCTCCAGCATTTTTAAAACCCGTAAAGATTTTACCGCGATCGTTTGAACATTTGACATGATAGTGATTTAAGTTTATGTTGACCGAATATACAAAATTTGTCTTAGGCGCAGGAGGCTACTGTTCTATCAAATTACCCGATGCATGAGTAATAAAACTTGTGCCATTGTATCCGCTCATTGTGAGATCACAAAACCTTACCTGCAATTTTGAACCTATATGACTTATGTAAACAGTTTGATTAGGGTAACATGACCAGTAAATACTATTGGTAGTGGTGGTAATAAAAACTTCGTTGTAATTATAGTCTGTTTGATCAAAGAGTGGAATATTGACCGTATTGTAAATTCCATCTGAGGGTTCCAGAGTGTTCCAATACGGATGAAAATAGACAGCAAGGTCAGAAAATGATGACGATGAACCTTCCAATGCTTTTTCTCCGTAAGTAGGGTCTATTTCTTTTGTGAGCGAGCTATAAACATCAGTACCCATATTATCGTAGGTCATATTATCTGCGGCGATGCTGCAGGATGGAGTACCCTGCTGTAGCAGTACTTGAATATATACGCTATCAAATTTTTGGCAACTGCCATCATCGGAGGAAAGATTAAGGTAATACCATCCTTCATTTGCCGGTTCGGCATAATAAATGGTATTGGTAGGGGATTCACCGCTATAATTATCAGGTCCCGTCCAATTGTAAATGCGATTACCGCCAACTTCCTGTGTTCTAAAATTTATCGTTTGGCCAATGGTTACGGGGCTGTTGGATGTGACAGTGATATGCCTGTAATTATAACAAGGATCTCCGTTCGACATTGTTAGTTTGTTGCAGCTGATTAGGCAGATAAGCGGCATAACAATGAAAAGCAGGTTCGTTTTCAGTTTCATAGCGTATTTGGTAAGTGATTAAACTTAAAGCTAGTTAAAAATCAACTCAGTTTCCCCACCATATTCTCAGGTATTACCCATGCATCAAATTCTTCCGGCGTTACATAACCTAATTTCACCGCCATTTCTTTTAAGGTAGTATGTTCTTTATGTGCTTTTTGTGCGATCTCAGCGGCTTTGTAATAACCAATCTTGGTATTGAGCGCTGTAACCAGCATCAATGAATTGTCAACATGCTTTTTGATATTTGCTTCGATCGGTTCTATACCGATCGCGCATTTATCATTGAAAGAAACACAACCATCACCGATCAAACGCGCACTATGTAAAAAATTATAGATCATCACCGGTTTAAAAACATTCAATTCAAAATGCCCCATACTGCCACCGATACCGATGGTAACATCATTGCCCATTACCTGTGCAGCGATCATTGTTAATGCTTCACATTGCGTAGGATTTACTTTTCCCGGCATGATAGAAGAACCCGGTTCGTTATCCGGAATAAATAATTCACCGATACCACTACGTGGGCCGCTACTTAACATGCGGATATCATTCGCGATCTTCATCAAACTAACCGCAACGGTTTTTAATGCGCCATGTGCTTCAACAATAGCATCGTGTGCAGCCAATGCTTCAAATTTATTTTCTGCAGTGATAAAAGGCAGGCCGGTTAAAGTGGCAATATGTTTCGCAACATTTTCTGAATAGTTTGGAGGAGTATTAATTCCGGTACCAACTGCTGTTCCACCCAATGCCAACTCACTTAAATGCGGTAATGTATTTTTAATTGCTTTTAATCCGTGATTCAGTTGAGAAACATATCCGCTGAATTCTTGGCCTACCGTTAGCGGTGTTGCATCCATAAAATGCGTACGGCCGATCTTCACCACTTTCATGAATTGTTTGCTCTTTGCCTGCAACGTATCTCTCAGTTTTTCAATTCCCGGTATTGTTGTTTCAAGCAATATTTTATATGCGGCAATATGCATTGCCGTTGGAAACGTATCGTTGCTGGATTGTGATTTATTTACATCATCATTCGGATGAATGAATTTTTCTTTGTCTTCTAATTTGCCGCCGTTCATTACATGCGCGCGGTATGCCACTACTTCATTCACGTTCATATTGCTTTGTGTGCCGCTACCTGTTTGCCAAACTACCAACGGAAAATAATCATCCAATTTGCCAGCTAATATTTCATCACACGCTTTACCGATCAGATCCGTTTTTTCTTTTGGTAAAACACCTGCATCAAAGTTTGTCAAAGCCGCCGCTTTTTTTAAATAAGCAAAAGCTTTAATGATCTCTTTCGGCATTTTATTAATGTCCTGGGCGATCTTAAAATTGTCGATACTGCGTTGTGTTTGTGCACCGTAATAAGCATTGGCGGGAACTTTTACTTCGCCCATGGTGTCTTTCTCTATTCTGTATTCCATAATACTGGTATAGTTTGTGTTATAGATGTTAAGGGTGCAAATTTACTTCAAAAGCTTTGCAATCTCTAAAATATGCGTTTTAGTATTAGTCTCTTATCAGTGCTCTTTTTTGCCGCTTGTCATAGCCCGGATACAGGCGTTCAGACGAGTATGGCGGATAGTGTAATACAGGCAGATACGATAAAGGCGGCTACAAATGCCGTTTACACCAGTAATATTGAGCATATTATACCCCAACCTGTCTCCAACAGCGAGCGTTGCGACCTGGTAGATTTCGCCCAAACATTTTTGGGAACGCCTTATAAATATGGAAGTACTGACCCTACTGTTGGGTTTGATTGCTCTGGTTTTATTTATTATGTATTCAATCATTTTAATATTACCGTACCAAGATCATCGGTGGAATATACCAACCTTGGTAAAGAAGTAAGTATTGAGGCTGCAAGGCCGGGTGATCTTATTTTATTTACAGGAACGGACAGCACGATCCGTGTGGTGGGTCATATGGGAATTATAACAGAGAATATTGATACGCTAAGATTTATACATTCCAGTTCGGGGAAGGTTTATTCAGTAACAATAAATCCCTTAGGTAAATATTATCTATCAAGATTTATAAAGATCATTGATATATTACCGGATGATGCTTCATCAGTTGCGGTGGATAAAACAACTGTTGTAGATAAACTGGCAACTGTTTCAAATGAAACGGTCATTAGCAAGACAAGAATACATAAACATCATCTTCATGTACGTTCTTCGTATAAACATACTTCTTTAAAGATGCATCATTCTTCAAAGGCTCACCATCTATCCAAAAAGAGTTTGTCCAAAAAGAAAAATGTGGCTAAGTCGAAACATTCGGAAATAAAACATTCTCACAAGCATCAGAGTACACTAAAGTAAAAGGTGTATACAGTCCACCTAGGATAGGATGCTTCATAAAATGTCTATCATTTACCTCAAGCCGGCAGGCTTCGCTACTGCACCGCTGCTGCTTTTGCTTCTTTGAAAAAATATGCTGCGCATTTTTTCAATCTCGGCTAAGCCGAGACCGAACCAAAAGAGGCAGCTTATGCAGCAGCTGGTGGTAACTCGGAGAAATGCTTGTAAATGCATTCTTGCTTCAAAATATTCTACCGATTCAAGTGTATTTTCGGCGGCCTCAGAAAAATAGCGTTAAGAAATTTATGGAATGAAGCGTAACGGCGAAATTGATGATAATAGCTATAATGAAGATATCACCATTGGTTCATTAATAGATGAAGATGATGCTTAGCTATTTCGGCGTAGCGGAATGCAGTAAATTTTAGCGTATTTTTCTGCAGCCTTGATTTTTTTGTTACTTTTTTTATCAAGAAAAAAAGTAAACAGAGATTAGCTAAGTGTTGGGATCGCTAGTATTCATTAATTATCTTCCTTTGAAATTTGCTTTTCGTTTTTCCAGGAATGCAGCCGTCCCTTCTTTCATATCTTCAGATGCAAAGCAATCGCCAAAAGATTCTATTTCTTTATCGTAACCGCTTTTGCCATTAGTGAAAGCGCTGTCGCATATTACGGCAACATTGATACAATCAATTATTTTACCAATGGCAACAGGAGCTTTGCTTTGTATCTTACTAAGAAGTTCTCTTGTTTTATTTAGTAATTCTTCGGGAGTTGTTACATAATTCACTAATCCAAATTGTAAAGCTTCACTTGCGCTGATCATTTCCCCGGTCATCATCATTTCCATGGCTTTGCCTTTACCCACCAAATGTGTTAATCGTTGTGTACCGCCATAACCGGGTATTAATCCAAGATTTATTTCCGGCTGACCAAATTTGGCATTATCGCTGCACAATCTAAAATGACAAGCCATTGCCAATTCACATCCACCACCTAATGCAAACCCATTTACAGCAGCGACGATTGGTTTATGACAATTTTCTATCCGTAAAAAAATATCTTGTCCTTTTTTAGCGATGGCCATACCTTGTTCCTTATCCAATCCTAAAAATTCTGTGATGTCGGCGCCGGCCACAAAAGCTTTGGCGCCTGCTCCTGTAATGATCACCGATCTTATTTCTTCTTTTGTGTAGATATCATGGATAAGTTCATCCAGTTCATCCATAACCTGTTTATTAAGGGCATTTAATTTATCGGGGCGATTGATGGTGATGGTCAGGATACCGGCATTCAATTCGTTCAAAATGGTAGCATTCATTTCTTAATGTTTTAATAAAGAGGCTAACAAATGTAGGGGCTATTTCGTTTTAAGCTTACATTTAGACAGTTAAAATTTTCGTTTTATGAAGGTTATGTTTAGAATGATCCTGTTATTGCTGTTGGCGGGAAAAATATCGCTTGCGCAAACCAATCAATATCAGTGGAAAACAATTAGTAAGGGAGGATATACTTATAAAACTGTTGCGGGTGATCCCATGAAAGCAAGGTTTTATACATTGCGTAATGGTCTTACTGTAATATTGAGTGTTAATAAAAGAGAGCCTAAGATACAATGCCAGGTTGCGGTGCGGTCGGGTAGTAATAATGATCCGCATGATCATACCGGTTTGGCGCATTATCTCGAACATTTGATGTTCAAAGGGACCGATCAATTTGGAACATTGGATTGGTCGAAAGAAAAGCCATTTCTTGATCAGATCGATTCTTTATACGAAAAATACAATCATACAACCGATACCGCATTACGTGCTGCTATTTACCGGGATATTGATAAAACAAGCGGAGAGGCTGCTAAATATGCCATCGCGAATGAATATGATAAGATGCTATCCGGCATGGGTGCCGAAGGGACCAATGCGATGACCTTTATGGAATACACCGGTTACACGGATATGATACCGTCCAATGCAGTTGATAAATACCTGGCTGTTCAGGCAGAACGTTTTCGCGCTCCTGTTTTTCGTTTGTTTCATACAGAGTTGGAAGCTGTGTACGAAGAAAAAAACACAACGCTTGATTCTGACCCCGATAAAGTATTTCAAAGTTTATATGCTTCTTTATTTCCTACCAGTAATTATGGTCAGCAAACAACGATCGGAACTATTGAACATTTAAAAAATCCATCGCAGGAAGCCATCCGTAAATTTTATAATGAGCATTATGTTCCCAATAACATGGCGATCATAATGGCAGGAGATATGGATCCGGATAGTGTAATTAAAAAGATCGATCATTATTTTAGTTACATGAAACCTAAGGCAGTGGATGTTTATACATCTCCTGTTGAATTGCCCATTACAACATCGGTGTATAAAGAAGTATTAGGGCCTGATGCAGAGAACACCACGATTGGCTACCGGCTTCCGGGCGCAACAGATATGCACTCGTATGCATTGATGACCACATTGAGTGCGCTGCTTTATAATGGCAAAGCAGGGTTGATCGATATCAACCTTAATAAAGGACAGGCCGTACTAAGCGCCCAGGCAGAGGCAGATCCTTATCGTGATTATTCTGTTTTTACATTAACGGGTAAACCAAAAACGGGACAATCTTTAGAAGATGTAAGAGATCTTTTATTGGCACAAATAGAAAAGATAAAGCACGGAGATTTTGATGAAGGTCTGATCAAAGCAACGGTGGCGAATTATAAGCTAGGTCGGATCGAAGAGTTAGAGAATAACCGGAACCGTGCAGATGCTTTGTTTGATGGTTTTATTTTAGATAAAGGAGTATCCTGGAATTTACGCGCGGCATTATTGGATTCTATCTCGGTACTCACAAAACAACAATTGGTTGATTTTGCAAATGAATATTTTAATGATAATTATGTATGCGTTTATAAGCGTGTTGGTGAAAATAAAGATGTGATAAAAGTGACGAAACCACCCATTACTCCTGTGTTTGTTAACCATGACGCGCAATCTGATTTTTTAAAGAAGATAAGCGCTATGCCTGTCAGTCCTATAAAACCACAATGGATCGATCTTAATAAAGATCTCACGAAAACCAAACTCGGCAATGCCATATTCCTGTATGCCAAAAATAAAGAGAATGATCTTTTTGAATTGAATTATCGCTTCCCGATGGGATCGTATAATGATCGGTTATTGGCCATTGCAGTACAATACCTGCAGTACCTGGGCACCAATAAAATGAGCCCGGAAAATATCAGCAGGCAATTTTATAACCTTGCGTGTAGCTATTCTATCAATGTAGGGGGAGAATTTACTACTATCAACATTTCGGGCCTGCAGGAAAATATGATGAAAGCTGCATCCCTGCTGGAAGATATTTTAAGGCATTGCCAGGCAGATGATACAGCATGGAATACATTGAAAGATCGAATGTTGAAAGTAAGAGCGGATAACAAACTGAATCAACATAGCATTTTCTCTGCACTCCGTAATTATGCTACATACGGATCCAAAAATCCTTTTAATAATCAATTCACGAATGAAGAACTGACCGCATTAAAACCGGATAGTATAGTTGGTCTTTTACATGACCTGCTAAAATATAAGCATATCATCACTTATTACGGGCCGTTGCCGTTGCCGCAAGCAATTGCAGCGATCGATAAAGTACATCAACTCCCGGTTGTTTTTAAAAAACATACTAGCGGAAACGACTATGTTAAAGTAAAGCAGGATACCAGCACGATCCTTTTTGTGGATTATGATATCGTGCAGGCCAACGTAGAATGGATAAGAGATACGCGGGATTTTAACCCATTATACGAACCTACGGTAGAGGTGTTCAATGAATATTACAATGGAGATATGAGTTCTGTTGTTTTTCAAACATTACGCGAATCGAAGGCATTGGCATATAGTGTGTTTGCTAATTATTATACGCCAATGAAGAAAAAGGATAAGTACACAATGCTCGGTTACGTCGGCTGCCAGGCGGATAAATTAAACGATGCGATTGCGGGTATGAATGAGTTACTGGATAGTGTTCCGGTATCTGAAGAAGGATTAAAGCAGGCAAAGGAAAGCCTTAAGAAAACTTACCAAACGGTGCGGTTTACTGGACAGGATATCATTGATGAATACCTTGCTGATGAACGATTGGGTTTAACAAGAGATATACGTAAAGATGTTTACGATAATATCGATAAAATAGGGTTTTCGGAATTGCAACAATTTGATACAGACAATATCGCCCATAAACCTTTTACGTATTGCTTGCTGGCTTCGTCGGGTAAAATAAATTTAAAAGAACTGGAGAAATACGGAGAAATTAAAAAACTTTCGCTGGAAGAATTGTTTGGGTATTGAGTCAGAATGCACGGTGTTCATTTACCCATTCTTTTATATAATCAACGATCGAAGATGTGCTGCTTCCGGGGTGAAATAATTTGCCTATACCCAATGCACTCAATTTTTTTTCATCTTCATCCGGAATGGTGCCGCCACCGGTAAGTAATACATCATCCATTCCTTTTGCTTTCATTAGTTGAATGATCTTTGGAAATACTGTATTGTGCGCACCACTTAAAATGCTTATCCCGATGGCATCCACGTCTTCCTGCAATGCAGCATTGACCACCATTTCGGGGGTTTGACGAAGACCTGTATAGATCACTTCCATTCCCGCATCGCGGAGTGCAGTAGCGATTATTTTAGCGCCGCGATCGTGGCCATCCAATCCAACTTTGGCAACTAATACTCTGATGGGTCTTTTCATTAATTTACAATTAAAACTAGAACGCTTGTTTCATTCTTGAAATTGTTTCTCCCTTACCTATAAAATCTGCCAATGCGAATATAGAAGGTCCGGATTCTTTACCTGTTAATAACAGGCGTATGTATTTAAAAAGATCTTTCAGTTTAAGATTCTTTTCAACCGCTAGTTTTTTAAACTCGCTTTCTATATTGACTGTTTGCCATAACTCAAGCTGCTGATATCTTTCAAGTAAGTCAGAGTAGAAAGCTTTTTGTTCTTCATTCCAATCCAATACAACCGGTTGCGGAGCTTCGAAATAAACGATCCCTTGTTCGTAAAAATCGGTCAATAAAGGACAACGGTCTTTTATCAGGCCTATTACCTTTTTTAGCTGATCATCATTTTTAATAGCAAGTCCTTTTGACTGAAAGAGCTCTTTTACCGTTTGTAAATAAATTGTTTCATCTTTCTTTATCCATTCATGGTTGAACCATTTGGCTTTTTCAAAATCGAATTTAGCGCCTGCTTTGTGTACACGTTCGATAGAAAACTTCTCTATCAATTCTTCTTTAGAAAAAATTTCCTGTTCCGTTCCATCATTCCATCCCAATACGGCTAATAGGTTGATGAATGCTTCGGGTAAAAAACCAAGTTCTTTAAATCCTTTGGTTATTTCATTGTTGATAGGATCTTTCCAATCCATCGCGTACACCGGGAATCCTAAACGGTCGCCATCGCGCTTACTTAATTTTCCATGACCATCCGGTTTTAATATCAAGGGGAGATGTGCCCATTGTGGCATCTTATCTAATCCAAATAAATATTTCCATAAAAGGATATGTACCGGCGCGCTTGGCAACCATTCTTCACCACGAAACGCATGGGTGATCTTCATTAGATGATCATCTACCACCACCGCTAAATGGTAAGTGGGCATGCCATCTGCTTTCAATAATACTTTATCATCCACATTATTGGTATCAATTTGTATGTCACCACGTATCATATCTGCAAAAGAAAAAACTTCGTCGGGATCTATTTTAATACGGATAACATAAGGAGTATTGTCATTTAATAATTGTTGCGTATCCTCCGGACTAAGGCTTAAAGAGTTCTTCATTTTCATACGAACATGATGATCGTACTGAAGACTGCCACTTCCTGACGCTTTTAATTTCTCACGCATTGTTTCTATTTCTTCCGGTGTATCAAAAGCGTAATAGGCATGCCCCTCCTTTAATAATTGTTCAGCATATTGGCGATAGGTAGCTTTTCGTTCGCTTTGGCGATAGGGTCCATAAGGGCCGCCTTTTTGAACACTTTCATCCGGTTCCAATCCACACCATTTCAAACATTCAAATATGTATTCTTCCGCACCCGGCACAAAACGGGTTTGGTCGGTATCTTCAATACGAACGATAAAATCACCTCCGTGTTTTTTTGCAAATAAATAATTGAACAATACGGTGCGTACACCACCTAAATGTAAACCTCCGGTAGGACTGGGGGCAAAGCGAACTCTTACTTTACTCATAGGTCACAAAGATAAGCTTAGAGGCAAACTGATAAATAAAAAAACCGTCCCGGTTTAGCCGGGACGGTTGATATATAAATCAGGATAGACTAAAAATAAGGAGCAAAATAAGTATAGGTCAGTGAATTATGAACATACTGTATTTCATAATAATATATCAGTGGACAACTACCCGCAGCCTGCCCCGTAGCATTTAAACCATAAGTAACTGTAATTGTTCCAATAGGTGCTGTATATACAAGAGCGCCTGAAGTAACCCTGAATCCATAACCACAACCATTCTCAATTGTTATAGGAGTTGTTATAACTGTACTAAATTGATTTCCAAATCTATTGGTTCCTGTCACTGATCCGGTAGTTGTGATTGCTAAGCTACTTCCGCTCCATGTAAATACTCTGTGTTTGTGAATATTCCATGTAGCTGTTGAGCCATTATTAAATGTAAGGTGGAGTGTTCCATCGATATTGTGTACAATAGAATCACCAACGGCAGAAGGGATATTTCTTAAAAGATCACCGGTTACATTAGTAATTGTTTCACTTCCGTTAATAGTAAGCGATTTATGATCGCTGGTACGTACTACAGTAAAATTTTCATAAGTAACAGTCACAACAGCATTGGGGGTTCTCCAACGGAGACCATGCGCAAAAGATATAACGATTTCTCCTGAACGAGTACGTGTTCCACTGCAATTGCTGCCGCTATAAGTAACAAATATAGAGTCCTGACCTCCGCTTGTGGTGTCAGCTGTTATAATTCCACCGTCACATGGCAAAGGAAGAGTATCGTTTACAGGACCGGTTTCAGGTCTTGCGGCAAAGCTGCCACCTTTACTTTCAAATGTAGCTGTACCGTCACTAGAGGCATTATCTGTTTCATTGCTGACCATTACCTCATCATCCGTTTGAGCCTGGGTTGAATCAGCTGTAGTTTCAGACGTGATGGCATTTTTCTTACAGGACGTTAAGGTGCTTAGTCCTATTGTGATCATTGCTATTAAAGCGATCAATGTGATTTTTTGAAGTTTCATACAGAAGGTTTTATTGATGTTTTTGTTTTATTTTTTACCAAATTAGGACTATATACTTTAACAAAGGTTTAATTTGTGATATGTTTTATTTCGTGAAAACGCCATGGCTACTCAAAAAATTGTACAAAGATTGTGCCTGGGAGATGCCTGTTACAAAGGAGGGCCTGCTTTACCTCAGTTTTGATGATGGTCCTCACCCTGAGATCACCCATTTTGTATTGGATGAATTAAAAAAATACAACGCAAAAGCTACCTTTTTTTGTATCGGAAAAAATGTAACAGAACATCCGGAAACATATAAAAGGATCATTGAGGAGGGGCATCGTGTTGGCAACCATACTAATAATCACCTGAATGGATGGAAGACAGATGACGGGATATATATGAATAATATAAAAGAAGCGGCAAAATACATCGATTCTGATCTGTTTCGCCCACCGTACGGCCGAATAACAAAGTTCCAACTTCAATTATTAAAAGGACCAGGCTGGGACTTTAAAACGATCATGTGGAGCATCCTGAGTGGTGATTTTGATAAAAAATGTTCACCGGAGCAATGCCTCAAAAATGTTATTTCGAATGCTAAAAATGGAAGCATTATTGTTTTTCATGATAGTGAAAAAGCGTTTACCCGTTTGCGTTATGCTCTGCCGGAAACGCTCAGAATCCTCTCTGGCAAAGGGTTTCGGTTTGAAAAAATAATGTGCTGATATGGATTGGGCAAAAAGGGGAGAAAAGCTTCCTGTAAAAAAATTGGGCCGGGGTAGAAACCCTGGCCCGTTTTTAATCCGTACCCTATGAAAACTGACGTAAAATTACGTTCTTGAAGCTAAAAAAGCAATAATTTTTTAACATCGCGATGCGTATAAATAAATTCTTTAATGTTAAAACAGCGAATTGAAAATATCTTTGTGTTCAACAGCTAATAGATTTACGCAAGAATTGTTGGTGTAGATTTCAGGGACTTCAAAATAGATAAAAATGTTAATTGATACGCATTGTCATCTGTATCTGGATGATTTTAAAGAGGATATATCGGCATTATTGGAACGGGCACAAAAAGAAGGTGTTCAACGATTCTACTTACCGGCGATAAGCAGCAACGAGACGAATGCTTTATTGCAATTGGAAGAAGATTATCCCGGGAAATGCATCGCTATGATGGGGCTTCACCCTTGTTATGTAAAGGAAGATCATCAGCAGCAACTGCAACACGTTGAGCAATGGCTGCAAAAAAGGAAATTTGCAGCGATAGGGGAGATCGGGCTTGATTTTTATTGGGATAAAACATTTATTCCTCAACAATATGAGGCATTTCAAACCCAGATCAACTGGGCTTTGAAATATCAGCTTCCTGTGGTCATCCATACAAGGAATGCCATGCCCGAAACAATTGATGTTCTAACAACGAATAAGGGGAAGGGGTTAAAAGGGATATTACATTGCTTTAGCGGGTCATATAAGGATGCCAGGGCTATTATTGACCTTGGCCTATACCTTGGCATAGGTGGTGTAATAACTTACAAAAATGCCGGCTTAGCGGAAACGATCCGGGATATTCCATTAGAACACCTTGTACTGGAGACAGATGCCCCTTATTTAAGCCCTGTTCCTTTCAGGGGTAAAAGAAATGAAAGCAGTTATCTTAAATATATCGTAGCCAAACTTGCTGAAATAAAGAATGTTACGATTGAAGAAATAGCTGATATCACCACTAAGAATGCTGAAAAAATATTCGGTGGCTAAGCTTGCTTAAAGTACTTTTGCAGTCCTTTAAAAACATCGATGAACGGAGAGTTGTCCGAGTGGTTGAAGGAGCACGCCTGGAAAGTGTGTATACGGGAAACTGTATCAAGGGTTCGAATCCCTTATTCTCCGCAATAAAAAAAGTCCTTCACTAAGTGAGGGACTTTTTATTGTAATGATGTGATGATTGATTAATAATCTCTTCCACCGCCGCCGCCGTAACCGCCGCTGCTTCTGCCACCGCCGTAACCGCCGGAACTTCTTCCGCCGCCACCGCCGTAACCACCGCCGCCTGATTTCTTGTAGCCGCCACCGCCGCCACCAGAACCAAAACTGCGTTTTTTGAATCCACCATCAGAAGAACCGCCTTCACGTGGTTGAGATTCATTTACGATCAATTTACGACCCATAACTTCACTTTCGTTTAGTTGAGAGATAGCAGTTTTAGCTGCTTCGTCATCTTCCATTTCAACGAAACCAAAGCCTTTACTGCGGCCGTTCATTTTGTCCTTAAGGATCTTAGCACTTCCAACAGTACCGAACTGAGTAAACAGATTCTTTAAATCATCATCAGTCATTGTCCAACTGAGATTTCCAACATAGATGTTCATTGTAAAACGTTTTAAATTAAAAAAAAGCATAATGACTTAGTGCATCATCAATGAACTGAAAAGGACTTAAAGAAAAAGCTTTTATCAGAACCAAATCGAAAAACTAAAACCATTAAAGTGACCTAAAGATAGGGTTTTATATGAAAAAGTGAACTTTTTGTGAAAAAAAATCAAGCGGGGCCTAGGATACAACAAAAAACCGTCCCGGTTTAGCCGGGACGGTATAAATTATATTCTGATCAGTAAAAGCAGGGATTATTCTGCAACTACTTCAAAATCAACGTTGGTTTCGATGCCGTTAGAGAAATCAACTTTAGCTTTGAAAGAGCCTAATTCCTTCACATCGTCGAGGATAGTGATACGGCGGCGGTCAATTTCATAACCTTTCTGATCTTTAATAGCGCGGGCTATTTGAACAGATGTCACACTACCGAAAATCTTACCGCTGGTACCTGTTTTAGCACCAACTTTTAAAGGACCTTCCTGTAGTTTAGCAATTACGCTATTGATCTCAGCTAATAATTTAGCTTCTTTCTTTTGTAGTTGTTTTACCTTTTCTTCTAATTGTTTTAAAGTAGAAGGGTTTGCTTCGATCGCAAACTTTTGCGGGATCAAATAGTTACGACCATAACCATTCTTAACTGTTACCAGTTCATTTGCACCGCCAAGGTTATTTACATCTTGTATTAATATTACTTGCATGGCTTACCTCCTTATTTTAATAGATCCGTTACATAAGGCAATATCGCCATCTGACGAGCTTTCTTTACTGCATCGCTCACTTTACGTTGGTACTTCAAAGAGTTACCGGTAATGCGGCGAGGCAATAATTTACCTTGCTCGTTCAGGAATTTTTTCAAAAAGTCTGCATCTTTATAGTCAATATAACGGATGCCCATCTTTTTAAAGCGACAATATTTCTTTGGACGCTTTTCCTGCTTGATCGCAGTCAGATATTTAATCTCATTCTTTGCCATAATTATGCTTCTGCTTTTTGAGTTCCTGAATGTACACCACTTCTCTTTTTAACATTGTACTCGACGGCGTATTTATCGAGTGCAGTGAACATGTGACGGAGTACTGACTCGTCACGTAAAAGTTGAATTTTCAACTTTTCATTGAAGCTGGATGGCGCTGAATATTCCATTACCCAATAAAGACCGGTGGTCTTTTTGGCAATAGGATACGCCAGTGATTTTAGTCCCCAGGGATTAAGGTGCGTAACAGTACCGCCATTCTCTTTTACAAGAGCAGCGAACTTTTTCTGAGCGGCTTTATAGTCCTCATCAGAAAGCACAGGGGTAAAAATCACCATCAATTCGTAATTGTTCATTTCCCTGATTTAGGTTTATTAATAAAAATTGTTAATCCGTTTAAGTTTAAAACGGGCGGCGAAGATAGCGCTTTTATTGAATATTTCAGACTGAATATTCAAGATTTATAGGATTTACGGGCCTTTGAGGCTTTAAGGCATAAAAAAGCCCCACTTTTTAAGGTAGGGCACTATTATTTTAAGGAGAATTACTTCTTTTTAAGGGCTTCTGCCATTGTCTTGCCAATATCAGCGGGGCTCGCCACTACATGGATACCACATTCAGCCATGATCTTCATTTTAGCTGCGGCAGTATCATCCGCACCGCCAACGATTGCGCCGGCATGTCCCATTCTACGGCCCGGAGGAGCAGTTTGTCCGGCGATGAAACCTACCACCGGTTTTTTATTGCCGGTTGATTTAATATAATATGCGGCTTCAGCTTCCATACCACCACCAATTTCACCGATCATTACGATAGCATCTGTTTCAGGATCGTTCATTAATAATTCTACCGCATCTTTTGTTGGAGTACCGATGATCGGATCGCCACCAATACCAATAGCTGTTGAAATACCTAAACCTGCTTTTGCCACCTGGTCAGCCGCTTCGTATGTTAATGTTCCTGATTTGGAAACAATTCCTATTCTTCCTTTTTTAAAGATAAAGCCCGGCATGATACCCACTTTACATTCATCGGCTGTAATAACACCCGGACAGTTTGGTCCGATCAACCTTGTTTTTGTTCCTAGTAAATAATTTTTCACTTTCACCATATCCTGTACCGGTATGCCTTCAGTGATACAAACTACCAATGCAATACCTGCATCAGCGGCTTCCATAATTGCATCTGCTGCAAAAGCAGGAGGTACAAATATGATACTCACATTAGCGCCAGTTGTTTTTACCGCATCTGCTACCGTATTGAAAACAGGTTTATCCAAATGCTTGCTGCCACCTTTACCCGGCGTAACACCACCAACGAGGTTGGTTCCGTATTCTATCATTTGAGTTGCGTGGAAAGTGCCTTCTGTACCGGTGAAACCCTGTACAATGATCTTGGAGCTTTTATTAACGAGAACTGACATTGGTTATAATTAGGAATTAAAAATTGGGAATGAATAATTTTGGTGCAGCAAAATTAAGGGAAAAGCGATGTATTTGCACATTGGGATCATCTCTTGAATTTACCTTGTGCTTCCAACATGCGCATTTGTTTGGCATCTTGCAGGAACTCAGAAGCAAAGATGAAGTTATTAAGTCGTTCATTTGTAGAGAAGATGATCTCTTCATTATTACCACTCCATTCTTTTTTACCCTCGTACATATAAAGAATATTTTCGCCGATCTCCATTACGCTATTCATATCATGTGTATTGATCACCGTTGTCATGTTAAATTCTTTGGTGATCGCATGGATCAGTTTATCAATTACCATGGATGTTTGCGGATCAAGCCCGGAGTTAGGTTCATCGCAGAATAGATATTTTGGATTCAATACAATAGCACGTGCAATGCCTACTCTTTTCTTCATGCCACCACTTATTTCGGCAGGATATTTTTTGTTAGCGTCCTTCAAATTCACTCTGTCCAATACTTCATTCACTCTTTTTATTTTTTCAGAATGATTGAGTTTAGAGAACATATCCAACGGAAACATCACATTTTGCTCTACCGTCATGCTGTCAAATAATGCAGATCCCTGGAACAACATTCCAATTTGCTGACGCAGTTCTTTACGTTGTTCTTCTTCCATCGTTGTAAAGCTGGTGCCATCGTAAATGATCTCGCCACTATCCGGTTCAAATAAACCAACCAGGCACTTTTGCAATACTGTTTTACCACTTCCGCTGGTACCGATAATGAGGTTGCATTTGCCTGTCTCCATAGCATGGCTCACATTATCGAGCACTATCTTCTCGCCAAAACTTTTCTTTATGTTCTTGAATTCGATCATGATAATTAACCTAAGAATAATGCTGCCAATAAATAATCTGCGAATAATATCATCACACAACTTACTACTACGCTTTTAGTACTGCTTCTGCCGATCTCCAATGCGCCTCCGGTTACGTAGTATCCAAAATATGCAGGAATGGAACTGATGATAAACGCGAACGTATATGCTTTGATCATGGCGAACCATACATTGTAAGGCACAAAATTTTGCAATAAGCCTTTATCAAATACTGCCGTTGGTAAGATGTTTGTTGCAGCACCGGCAAAGCGGCCTCCTAACATTCCCAATACCATAGAGATTACTACCAATAACGGAATCGTTAATAATGCGGCAGCTATCTTCGGTAATATTAAATAAGCTTTGGTATTGATGCCCATTATTTCCAATGCATCGATCTGTTCACTCACGCGCATATTTCCTAATTCACCGGCGATCTTACTTCCGACCACGCCGGCCAATACGATACAAACCAATGTGGGAGAGAACTCCAATATAACAGTGTCTCTTACGATCTGTGCAATTGTTGAAAGCGGAATGATCGGACTTACCAACTGGTAAGAAGTTTGTAAAGTACTTACTGCACCCATGAAAACAGAGATCAAGGATACGATACCCAATGATCCGATACCAATCTCCACACATTGATGCATGAATTCTTTCCAATACATTTTAAAGTTCTCCGGTTTGGAGAACATTCCTTTGATCATTAAAATATAACGCCCGAAATGTGTGAAAAAATTCATCCGTAATAAATGTGTTGGCTAAATTAAGTAAACTTATGACTTCTTTGTTTTTTTATCGTCAACCGGTGTAGCACATTTTGTTTGTGCATCCACCACTGCTATCAACACCATGTTAAAGATAGAACGGATAGAACTGCCCAATTGCAATACGTGCACGGGTTTCTTTAATCCTAACAGGACCGGACCGATCGCATCTGCACCACCAACCTCCTGTAATAAATTATAGGCAATATTGCCTGCGGCAAGATTTGGGAAGATCAATGTATTTACATCTCCATCCAATAACTCAGTAAAAGGATAGTTTTCTTTTAAGATGTCTTTATTAAAAGCAAGTATACCCTGTATCTCACCATCACAGATCAATGTCGGATCTTTTTCTTTTACGATCGTTCTTGCTTTTCTTACCAAATTCGCTTCCGGAGAATCGCTGCTTCCGAAATTTGAATAAGATAACATCGCTATTCTCGGCACGATATTAAATTGTTTTACTTCTTTGGCAACCAACAAAGTGATCTCGGCTAATTCTTCAGAAGTCGGATTGAAATTGATCGTTGTATCTGCAATGAATAGTGGTCCGCGTTTGGTCAACATGATATACATACCCGCGATTTTTTTCACGCCTTCCTCAGTGCCGATCACCTGCATTGCCGGGCGAATGGTATCCGGGTAATTTCTTGTCAATCCGCTGATCATACAATCTGCATCTCCATTTTCAACCATCATACAGCCATAATAATTACGGTCTTTCACCAATTTGCCCGCATCGTGTTTATTAATGCCTTTGCGTTGTCTTTTGGCAAACAGTATCTCACTGTATGCTTTTCTTTTCTCCTCATGTATATCATCTTTTGGATTGATGATAGGAATGCCTTCCAGGTCAATGCTGTTTTCCAATGCGAGTTTGCGGATATTTAATTCATTTCCTAACAGGATCGGAAATCCAACACCTTCTTCCAATACCAATTGGGCTACTTTTAATACTTTGATATTCTCTGCATCAGCGAATACCACACGTTTTGGTTCTCTTCTTGCTTTATTGCCGATCAAACGGCTTAAAGAATTATCCAAACCAAGACGTTTATTTAATTCCACCACGTAGCCATCCCAATCAGTAATAGCATGTTTGGCAACGCCACTATCCATCGCCGCCTTTGCAACAGCAGGAGCAACGGCTGCCAGTAAACGTGGATCCAATGGTTTAGGAATAATATAAGTTGGACCAAAAGCAATGTTCTTTTCATTGTACGCCATGTTCACAATATCCGGAACAGGTGTTTTGGCAAGTTCTGCCAAAGCCTTTACAGCAGCCATTTTCATGGCTTCATTAATAGTGGTGGCTCTAACGTCTAAGGCCCCACGAAAAATATAAGGGAAGCCCAGTACATTATTCACCTGGTTAGGGAAATCGCTTCTGCCGGTTGCCATGATAACATCCTGTCTTGCTGCAACAGCTGCATCGTACGTGATCTCCGGATCAGGATTGGCCATTGCAAATACGATCGGGTTCTTTGCCATCTTCTTCAGCATATCGCCCGTTAAAATATTTCCCACGCTTAAACCGATGAATACATCCGCATCTTTTAATGCAGCCGTAAGATTCAGGTCTTTATACTTTGCATCAACAGAATATTTCTTTTTTGATTCATCTACTTCAGGTCGTCCGTCATACACAATTCCTTTTCTGTCAAATACCATAAAGTTCTTTACGCTGGCACCCAATGATACATACAAATTCATACAAGCCATGGCGGCTGCACCGGCGCCATTCACCACAAAGCGTGCCTTATCTATCTTTTTATGTTGAAGCTCCAAGGCATTCAATAATGCAGCAGCGGAGATGATCGCGGTTCCATGTTGATCATCATGCATCACCGGGATCTTCAATTGTTCTTTTAATTTTTGCTCGATGTAAAAACATTCCGGCGCTTTGATATCTTCTAAATTGATACCGCCAAAAGTTGGTTCTAATGCTTTAACGATCGCGACAAATTTTTCCGGATCGGTTTCGTTTATTTCGATATCAAATACATCGATGTCTGCAAATATTTTAAAGAGTACACCCTTTCCTTCCATTACCGGTTTGCCGGCTTCTGGTCCGATATTTCCCAAACCTAAAACAGCGGTACCATTGCTGATAACACCAACCAGGTTTCCTTTTGCGGTGTACTTATATACATCTTCCGGATTTTCTTTGATAGCCAAACATGGAACTGCAACACCCGGTGAATAGGCCAATGAAAGATCACGTTGTGTTTTTGTTTCTTTCGTTGGAACTACTTCTATTTTCCCCGGCCTGCCTTTAGCGTGGTATTCCAGCGCCTGTTGCTCTCTGAGTTCTTTTGCCATACTTATTTTATGTGAAATATGATGAATTAGATAGTGATATCCGCACCGAGAAAAGCCATCATGCCCATCCCGATCTCGATCGCGTTCTCGTCAATATTAAATGTAGGAGTATGTACACCACTGGTGATCCCTTTTGCTTTGTTACCAGCACCTAAACGAAAAAAGCAGCCCGGTATTTTGTGGGTGTAATAAGCAAAATCTTCTGCGCCCATTCTTAACTCTGTTTCTTCAACATGGGTTAGTCCCATATAATCCTGCGCTTTTTTTCTTGCGGCATCGGTAAGGGGTTTATCATTCAAGACGAACGGATATCCCACATCAATTTTAATATCTATCTCACCACCCATACTATGCACTACATCCTTCGCTATGGTGGTGATGAGCTCATGCGCTTTAAAACGCCACTCTTCGTTCATTGCCCTGAAAGTACCCATCAGCTTAACTTCCGAAGGAATAACATTAGTGGTATATCCGCCCTGAACGGAAGTGATTGATAGTACAGATGGATTAAAAGGATTATTATTTCTACTTACGATCTGTTGCAAACTCACAATTAAATTAGCGGCTATTAATATGGTATCAGCAGTTGCCTGCGGAGCAGCTGCATGTCCGCCTTTTCCTTTGATCGTAAAATATAATTCATCCGCGCTGGCCATTACCATACCACTTCTGAAACTTAATTTACCTACTTCCAATGTTGGATGTACATGCAATGCAAAGATTGCCTGCGGTGCCGGGTTTTCAAGCACACCTTCTTTTATTAAGATGCTTGCACCACCGGGATTTTTTTCTTCACCGGGTTGAAAAATTAATTTCACAGTGCCTTCCCATTCATCTTTTAATTCGTTCAAAATTTTTGCTGCACCTAATAAGCAGGAACTGTGTACATCATGTCCGCATGCATGCATGATGCCGTTGTTGGTTGACTTGTAATCAACATTGTTTTCTTCTGTTATCGGCAATGCATCCATATCTGCGCGCAATGCAATTACACGTTTAGTTGGGTTCTTTCCTTTGATCAATCCAATCACACCGGTAGTCGCTTTTATTTCAAAAGGGATACCGAACTCTTTTAATTTTTGTTGTATGAAAGCAGATGTTTCAAATTCTTTGTAACTCAGTTCAGGATGGGCGTGCAGGTGATGGCGCACAGCAATAAATTCTGCAGAATATTTTTTTGCCAGGTCTTTAATGTGCTGTACTAATGCTTCGCTCACAAGTTTGTTTTAGTAATTAATTATCCGATTGTGCCGGGGTAGTTGTCTTGTCAGGTTCTACTTCTATTGTCTCGGGAACGATATAAATATTGCCTGTTACTATTTTGGCGTTCGTTATTTTACTTTTATAATCATCCGCATCATCCTTATCCATAAAATCTCCGAATTTTAATTTGATATACGGTGATTGATAGATCATGTATACTTTTTGATCGGGATAATGTTGTAATAGCTGCGCTCTTGTTTTAAGAGCAAGTGCGCGGTTATTGGTATTCAATACCATCAAACGATATCCTTTTACAGATTTAGTACTGGTAGCTGCAACCTGGTTGAACACTAATTCTTTTTTCGCCAATGTGTACAAACGGGGATCTTTATGTATCGTTACATAGGTAGTGCTGTTGGAAGAATCGGTTGGTGTATCATCCTGGGCAAATGCTTTGGAACCTCCTATTATTAAAACCAGTAAGAAAACTAAATATTTCATGACAATTCATTAATACAATGATCAATTGACCTGCATTGCTTCTTTTACGAGTTGAATGCTGCTGCTACAACCCAAACGGGTAGCGCCCGCATCGATCAATTCCTTTGCAAAAGTATATGTTTTTATGCCGCCGCTGGCCTTGATCTGTATATTGTCGGGTAAATGGGTTCTCATGATGCTTACGGCTTCTACGGTAGCGCCTTTTTCGGCATAGCCGGTAGAGGTTTTCATGAAGTCTACTCCCGCGGCGCCATAAATATCACAGCATTTGATGATCTCGTCTTTTGTAAGTATGCCACTCTCTATAATTATCTTAACTATTTTCTGCTTACTTTTTATAATAGGCATCAAGGCATTGATCTCATTGGCGAGGAATTGCCAGTCGTTGTTTTTTACGGCAGAGATATTGATCACCACATCCAGTTCATCTACTCCATCAATTATTGCCAATACTGTTTCTGCGGCCTTGGCTTCAATGGCAGAATAGCCAAATGGAAAACCTATAACGGTAGCCACTTTTACATTGGAGCCGGATACCAGCTCTTTTGCTTTTTTCGTGAACAATGGAGGTATGCAAACGGCGGCAAATGCATATTCTTTTGCTTCTGCGCAGACGCGTTCAACATCTGCAACTATTGTAGTTGGTTTTAAAACGGTGTGATCTATATAGGCGGCAATTTGCATACATAAAAGTAGTATAAAAGGGGGGAAGAGTCAAAAGTCAAGAGTCAAGTGTGAAGAGCCGTGGGCAGCTCTTATTCACCCTTGACTCTTCACACGTCACTAAGACAGACTATCCAATCTTTCCTGTACATAATTCCAGTTAAGTACGTTCCAGAAATTATCAATGTATTCAGGACGGCGGTTACGGTATTTCAAATAATAAGAATGTTCCCAAACATCTAATGCAAATAATGGAAAGCCTTTTACATCGGCAATATCCATTAAAGGATTATCCTGGTTAGGGCTTGATGTGACAATTAATTTTTGATCGCTGGTTATGATCAGCCATGCCCATCCGCTGCCAAAGCGGGTTTTGGCTGCTTCGGTGAATTTGGCTTTTAAATTATCCAGCGAACCGAAATTGGTTGTAATCAGATCCAGCAGTTTAGCCGATGGTTGTGTAGCGGTAGGGGTTAACAACTTCCAGAACAATTCATGATTATAATGTCCGCCTCCATTGTTCCGCATCTTTACAGAGTATGTTGAGATCTTCGCCAATATATCTTCCAGGAAAGCATTGGGATCAACATTCTCGGCTTTTACAGCTTCTTTTAAATTTTTACTGTAAGCTGCGGCATGCTTATTATAATGAAGATCCATTGTCTCCGCATCGATGTAAGGCTCCAGTGCATTGTTCGCAAATGCAAGCGGCGTTTGATCAAATCCCGTTTTTATTGGAGAAGGGAATGTTTCAGCTGTTGGCTGATTGCGAAAAGAAAATAAGGAACCAAGAACAGGAAGCGCCATGGCAGTGCCGATCCCGGCCTTTGCTGCATTGCCGATAAAATTTCTTCTGGATGATGATTGTTGCATAAAAAGGAGTTTATATTTTTTGTTTAGTGGGTGGTTATAAAATAACCTGACAAAAGGTATATGGCTTTTTTGTTAAGTGTTATTATTTTTTGATAGTTTAACTTTTCTTTTGATGATTTTCCGCTTCTCGAATTGACCTTTCAATCGTTATCTTTGCTTTGCACAAAAACCAAACTATGAGGCCATTACAAATGGTGGATACCAAAACCCAGTATCAGAAGATAAAAAAACAAGTAGATGCGGCAGTGATCGGAGTATTGGAAAGCTCTCAGTTCATAGGCGGAAAAACAGTAAATGATTTTGCTACTAACCTGGCAGTTTATAACGAGGTGAAGCATGTGATTCCCTGTGCGAATGGTACCGATGCCTTACAGATCGCAATGATGGCTCTTGGTTTACAACCGGGAGATGAAGTGATCACTCCTTCTTTTACCTATATCGCGACGATGGAAGCGGCAGCGATCTTAAAATTGAAACCTGTATTTGCGGAAGTAGATAAACAAACTTTTTGTATTGATCCGGCATCGATAGAAAAAGCCATCACACCTAAAACAAAAGCGATTATACCCGTTCATTTATATGGGCATGCTGCTGATATGGAAACAATCATGGAGATCGCAAAAAAGCATAACCTCTATGTAATTGAAGACAATGCACAGGCGATTGGTTCGGTGTATACTTTTAAAGACGGAACTAAAAAGAAGACAGGAAGTATTGGCCATATTGGATGTACTTCTTTCTATCCTTCTAAAAACCTGGGGGCTTATGGAGATGGTGGTGCGATGTTTACAAACGATCCTGAGTTAGCTAACAAATTAACAATGATCGCTGCACACGGACAATCGAAAAGGTATTACCATGATGTGGTGGGTTGCAATTCAAGACTGGACGCTATCCAGGCCGCGATATTGGATATTAAATTAAAACACCTGGATGAGTATATTGATGCACGACAAAAGGCCGCTGCTTTTTATAATAATGCATTTGCCGGTAATTCGCACATGACAATACCTTATATTGCATCTTATAGCAAACACGTGTTTCATCAATACACATTGCTTTTGGAAGATGTAAAAAGCAGGGATGGGTTGTATGAATATTTACAGGCCCAACATATTCCCTGCATGATCTATTACCCGGTTCCTTGCCATAAACAAAAAATGTTTGAAGCCTTTGGTGGCGACAAAACGAATTTGCCTGTCACAGATTGGTTAACAGAAAGAGTCCTTTCTCTTCCTATTCATACCGAGCTGGATGAAGAACAACAAGGTTTTATTGCATCAAAATTATTAGCATTTTTTAAATAAACCGTTATGAAGATAGCCGTTATTGGAACCGGATACGTTGGATTAGTGACCGGTACTTGTTTTGCAGAAACAGGTAATGAAGTGATATGCGTGGATATTGACAAAGCGAAGGTGGATAAATTATCTTCCGGTCAGATCACGATCTACGAACCCGGATTGGAAAAACTATTCTTACGAAATCAACGTGAGGGAAGATTGAATTTTGTTACTTCTTTAGAAGAAGGGATAAAAGATGCAAAGATCATTTTCCTGGCATTGCCAACACCGCCCGGTGAAGATGGCAGCGCTGATCTGAAATATATTTTGGGAGTAGCAAACGACCTGGGAAAATTATTGACCGATTACAAGATCATCATAGATAAAAGCACAGTGCCGGTTGGTACTTCGGATAAAGTGCATGCAGCCATCGCTAAAAATGCAAAGGTAGAATTCGATGTAGTGAGTAATCCCGAATTCTTACGGGAAGGTGTGGCCGTAGATGATTTTATGAAGCCCGATAGAGTGGTGATCGGAACGACTTCCGAGAGAGCAAAGAAAGTATTGAATGAATTATACGCGCCATTTGTTCGCCAGGGAAATCCTATTCTTTTCATGGATGAGCGTTCTGCAGAACTTACCAAGTATGCAGCCAATGCTTTCCTGGCTACTAAGATCACCTTCATGAATGAGATCGCTCAATTGTGTGAACGATTAGGAGCAGATGTTGATATGGTACGTAAAGGTATCGGTAGCGATGAACGTATCGGTAAACGGTTTTTATTTTCGGGTATAGGTTATGGCGGAAGTTGTTTTCCAAAAGATGTAAGGGCGTTGGTTCATTCATCACAGGAAGTAAATTATCCGTTTAAAGTATTAGAAGCGGTAATGGAAGTGAACGAAACACAAAAAATGCACCTGATACCCAAGATTGAAAAATATTTTAAAGGTGATCTGAAAGGTAAAAAAATAGCGCTTTGGGGATTGGCATTTAAACCTAATACAGATGATATTCGTGAAGCGCCCGCATTATACATGATCGACGCATTGTTGGCTGCCGGCGCATCCATAGCGGCTTTTGACCCTGAGGCAATGCCTAATGTAAAACAAATAGTAGGAGAGAAGATCGTTTACTGTGAAAGCAGGTACGAAGCGTTGAAAGGTGCAGATGCATTGGTGATCGCTACTGAGTGGAGTGAATTTAGAACACCGGATTTTGATAAGATCATTTCGTTGCTGAAAAATAAAGTAATTTTCGACGGAAGGAATTTGTTTGATCTGCAACAAATGGAACAATTGGGTTTTCATTACGAAAGCATAGGAAGAAGAGTTATTCAATAAATATTCATACGAGTGGAAAAGAAAAGAGTTTTAATTACAGGAGCAGCCGGATTTCTGGGATCGCATTTATGCGACCGCCTCATTAAAGAAGGATATCATGTTATCGGCATGGATAACCTGATCACCGGTGATATGAAAAACATCGAACACCTTTTTAAATTACCTGATTTCGAATTTCATCATCACGACGTATCAAAATTCATTCATGTATCAGGTGAGCTCGATTATATTTTACATTTTGCCTCTCCCGCCAGTCCGATCGACTATTTAAAAATACCTATTCAAACATTAAAAGTTGGTTCATTAGGAACACATAATTGTTTGGGTTTGGCACTGGCTAAAAAAGCAAGGATATTAGTTGCAAGTACAAGTGAAGTGTATGGTGATCCATTGGTACATCCGCAAAATGAAGAATACTGGGGTAATGTAAATCCAATTGGTCCGCGTGGTGTGTATGATGAAGCAAAACGTTTCCAGGAAGCCATTACCATGGCCTATCATACTTTTCACGGGGTAGAAACAAGGATCGTACGCATCTTTAATACGTATGGTCCAAGAATGCGATTGAACGATGGAAGAGCACTTCCTGCATTTATCGGACAAGCATTGCGCGGCGAGGACATTACAGTATTTGGTGATGGCAGCCAGACAAGAAGTTTTTGTTATGTAGCGGACCTGGTTGATGGGATATACAGATTGTTATTGAGTGATTACGAAAAACCCGTGAACATCGGTAACCCTGATGAGATATCATTGAAGGATTTCGCAGAAGAGATCATACAATTAACGGGTACCAAACAAAAGATCGTTTACAAACCATTGCCGGCTGATGATCCAAAACAACGCCAACCGGATATCACCAAGGCAAAAGAAATATTAGGCTGGAAACCTACTGTTAACAGGGCTGAAGGATTGAAGATCACCTACGACTATTTTAAAACATTGCCACCCGAAGAGTTATATAAATTACCGAAAGAGTTTACAAGCACTAAATAATCTTAATAATTGATGTATCAGGATCTCTTAGATAAGAAGAAAAAAATAGCCCTTATTGGTTTAGGTTATGTTGGTTTGCCTATTGCATTGGAGTTTGCAAAAAAACTAAGTGTTATCGGTTTTGATATTAACGCGGAGCGCGTGGCAATGATGCAAAAAGGGATCGATCCCAGCCAGGAATTGGAAAAAGAAGCTTTTGAAAATTGTGATATCGAATTTACCAGCGACCTGGAAGTATTGAAGCAGGCGTCTTTTTATATAGTTGCCGTGCCAACACCGGTAGACCGGCACAATGTTCCTGATCTTATTCCTGTAAAAAGAGCGAGTGAAACGATTGGCAAGGTAATTAAGAAGGGAGATTATGTAGTATTTGAAAGCACCGTCTATCCCGGTTGTACCGAAGAGGATTGTTTACCGATCATTGAAAAATTATCAGGTATAAAAAATATAACCGATTTTAAATTGGGCTATTCTCCTGAAAGAATTAATCCGGGAGATAAAGAACATACACTTGCTAAAATAATTAAAGTAGTGAGTGGTTGCGATGCCGAATCCCTGGATACGATCGCTAAAGTATATGAGTTGGTCGTTACCGCAGGTGTACACAAAGCATCTTCAATAAAAGTTGCAGAAGCGGCAAAGATCATCGAGAATACACAGCGCGATCTCAATATTGCATTGATGAATGAGTTGTCCATCATCTTTGATAAAATGAATATCAATACATACGAAGTATTGGCAGCTGCAGGAACAAAATGGAACTTCTTAAAATTTTATCCGGGCCTCGTTGGCGGGCATTGCATTGGCGTTGATCCGTATTATCTTACTTATAAATCAGAACAACTGGGTTATAATAGCCAGGTGATCTTAGCGGGCCGTTCAATTAATGATGGCATGGCAGGATATGTTGCGAAAAAAATATTACAGCATGTTATTAAAACAGGCGGAAATATAAAAGAAGCGAAAGTGCTGGTGATGGGTGCTACGTTTAAAGAGAATGTGAGCGATATCAGGAACTCCAAAGTAGCAGACGTAGTGAATGAGTTAAAATCTTTTTCATTGAATGTGGATGTCGTTGACCCGCATGCCTGTACCGATGAAATGCAGCATGAATACGGTTTTGGACTGGTTGCTGATATTGGTAAAGAGTACGCGGCAGTGATCGTAACGGTTCCACACAATGACTATAAACAACTGAACGATGCTTACTTTGCAGGCATTACAAAAAAAGATGCGCTCATCGCTGATCTTAAAGGTATCTACAGGGGCAAAATAACAAGCAGGGATTATTGGAGTCTCTAATTAAATAAATGGATCAATTATTTCATACAAAAGATTTAAGTAAATCATCTTTCCTGGTAACAGGCGGTGCCGGTTTTATTGGTGGGCATATTGCAGAATACTTATTGAAGAACGGTGCTCAAAAAGTACGGGTACTAGACAATATGGTGAATGGTTTTAAAAAGAATCTGGATATTCTCCGTCAATACGATGCGTTTGAATTCATAGAAGGAGACATAAGAAATCTGGATATTTGTCAGCAGGCATGCAAAGGGATAAATTATGTAAGTCACCAGGCGGCATTGGGTTCTGTTCCGCGTTCTATCAAAGAACCGTATTATACGAATGATGTAAATGTGGGTGGTTTTGTGAATGTGATAAAAGCAGCGGTTGATAATGAGGTAAAACAGTTTGTATATGCTTCTTCTTCCTCTGTGTATGGCGATGAACCAACATTGCCGAAAATAGAAAGCCGTGTTGGTAATTGTTTATCACCATATGCAGTGAGTAAAAAAACAAATGAATTATATGCGGCTGTTTTTGCCGATGTATATGGTTTGAAATTAATGGGATTCAGGTATTTTAATATTTTCGGTTCACGCCAGGATCCTGACGGACCTTATGCCGCGGTCATTCCTTTATTCGTAAAAGGCATCCTTCAACGTACGCCTGTTTATATCAACGGGGATGGTGAAC
>Ga0206889_1005_pt1 | contig 54097 bp, 50 predicted proteins | sample Alteio_BWOrgHeat_57_FD_153245 | JGI IMG/M metagenome (GOLD analysis project Ga0206889, IMG submission 153245) | Enriched cells from forest soil in Barre Woods Harvard Forest LTER site, Petersham, Massachusetts, United States - Alteio_BWOrgHeat_Nextera5 ... | reverse complement strand
AGGCGCCGCTTTACATTATGTTTGCCTGCAGGAAAAAATTCCTTTTATTCAACTCAGAAGTATCAGCAACGAAGTGGGCGAAAGAGATAAATCAAAATGGAAAATAAAAGATGCCATCAACCATTTAAATGCAAATTTGTTAGCAATGGTTGAACATTCTATTTCATCAAACAATTATTGATCTTGGAACCAACAAAATTCACCTTAGGCTTTTCTCCCTGCCCGAACGATACTTTCATCTTTGATGCGCTCGTAAATAACAAGATCGACACAGAAGGACTTTCCTTTGATGTAGTACTGGAAGATGTTCAAACCCTTAACCAGTGGGCAATACAAGGCAAATTGGATATCACAAAGCTTAGCTATGGCGTACTTCCATTGGCGTTAGATAATTATACCGTGTTGAATAGTGGATTTTATGGCAGGTAAGTTTACAACCGCTGAAGGTCTTACGATGGAGATATGGAAACAGCTTCAGCCGGTCTTGCAAAATGAAGGGGTAGCACTACATGCTATCAGATTATATGAAACACCGAGGATTTATGTAGAATATTTCGGGTAACCCTAACTGTTATACACATGGCATATAAAAAATCAGAAGAGTATGATGAGAAAGTAACATCAGGACTCATGAAAAATTACAAAGAAAGCATTGCCTTATTAGGTGAAGATGCCGGTCGCGAAGGATTATTGAAAACCCCGGAGCGTATGGCCAAAGCCATGCAATTCCTTACGCAGGGGTATCAAATGGATGCCAAAGCGATCCTGAATTCTGCCAAATTCACCGAAGATGTAAAGGATATGATAGTGGTGAAGGATATTGAATTATACAGTATGTGCGAGCATCATATGTTGCCGTTTTTTGGCAAAGCACATATTGCGTATATCCCTAACGGTTATATTACGGGGTTGAGTAAGATAGCGCGGGTGGTAGATATTTATAGTCGCCGTTTACAGGTCCAGGAACGTTTGACACATGAAATATTGACCTGCATTAAAGAGGCATTAAATCCTGTAGGTGTTGCGGTGGTGATTGAAGCGTCTCACCTGTGTATGATGATGCGCGGTGTTCAAAAACAAAATTCTGTTACAACCACTTCAGCATTTGACGGGGAGTTTATGAAAATTGCAACGCGCAGTGAATTCCTTCAATTGATCAATTCTAATTTGCATTAAAATCAACTATAATATCATTCAGATGAATCCCTCTTTTATGAGGGATTTTTTGTTTTCTTTGCAACACTAAAATGAAAAACAGATGAAACATGCATATGTATTTCCGGGTCAGGGTTCACAGTTCTCCGGAATGGGAAAAAGTCTTTATGAATCTAACGCGTTGGCAAAAGAATTATTTGAACGGGCAAATGACATCCTCGGATTCCGGATATCGGATATCATGTTTACGGGCAGCGACGAAGATCTAAGACAAACCAATGTAACGCAACCTGCGGTATTCCTGCATTCTGTGATAGCGTATAAAACATTATCTGATCCTCAACCGGATATGGTAGCGGGTCATTCACTGGGAGAATTTTCTGCCTTAGTAGCCAACAATACATTGAGTTTTGAAGATGCATTAAAGCTGGTAGCTATACGTGCAAAGGCGATGCAAAAAGCCTGCGAGCAAAACCCATCAACGATGGCTGCGATATTGGCATTGGATGATGTGAAAGTAGAAGAGATCTGTGCTGCGGTACAAGCCGAAACAGGCGAGGTGGTCGTTCCGGCGAATTATAATTGCCCTGGTCAATTAGTAATAAGCGGTTCTATAAAAGGAATTGAGATCGCTTGTGAAAGGATGAAAGCTGCAGGCGCTAAAAGAGCGCTGGTATTGCCTGTCGGCGGAGCATTCCATTCGCCTTTAATGCTGCCGGCAAAGGAAGAGTTGGCTGCTGCCATTGAGGCAGCGATATTTGGTATTCCATCCTGTCCGGTATATCAAAACGTAGTGGCAAAGGCCGTTACAGAACCCGCCGAGATCAGGAAGAATCTGATAGAGCAATTAACCGGTGCGGTAAGATGGACCCAGATTGTGCAGGCGATCGTTGCAGACGGTGCGATTAGTTTTACGGAAGTCGGTCCTGGTAAGGTTTTGCAGGGGTTGGTGCTTAAGATAAATAAAGACATGAAAGTAGATGGGGTTGCCGGGTAAAATTGACATAGGTCAACCGTATTTTGGCCCTGTTTTGAGAGGATAAAAGCCTAAAGAATATGATGGATAATCGCAAAACATATAGTAATTTAGCGTGGATTTACCAGTATTTAGCCACAGAAAACAAGACAATGATGATAAAGCGTCAAACCAAGTTTGTAATTTTTACAGGAATGTTGATCGTATTACTAAATATGCTTCCTTCTGTATCTAAGGCCCAGGTTCCGGGCGATCCTTTAGGAGATGTAGATGCGCCTATTGATGGCGGGGTAAGTTTATTGGTAGTTGCCGGAATAGGGTACGGGATAAAAAAGCATAAGGATAGTCGGAAACACAAAAGCATCGGCATTAACAATAATGCGTCTGACATATTGCAATAATAGTTACGCCTTCCTTTTATTATAGGTTTTAGTCTTGTGTTTTATCTCCGGATACTGAATAGAGTAGAGGAGTTTTGCTTTTGTAATCGGCATTTTGAATATGTTATCAAAAATACAGAATCATGAGGCTATATGGCCAGCGCTCTTCACTACGTTATATGAAAATAATTACTTTTAAAAGTTTTCTGTTTGCTTCAGTAGTTTGTTTGTTTTTTTCCGCATGCACAGCCACAAGGAATTCGTATTATTTTAAAGAGTTAAAAAAAGATACTTCCATTGCAGTCTTTGTAGATTCGAATATGAATATAAAGATCTGTCGCAATGATGTTATATCCATATTGATATCCAGTTTAGATAAGTCAGAAGACTTATTATTTAACACACAGGCATATATCGGAGGTGTAAACGGGGGCTCTGTTTCAAGCGCTTCTGCATACCAGGTGGATGATAGTGGTAATATCCGTATACATAAATTGGGCATGATGCACGTAGAAGGGATGACACTAAAGGAGCTTAAACAAACAGTAGAGAAGGACCTGCAGCCTTTTCTGCTTGATCCGATCGCAACAGTCACTTTTTCTAATCATAAGATCACTTTGTTAGGGCAAATTGGAAAACCACAGGTATTGTCATTGACGGCGGAACACTTGTCTATCATTGACGCATTCGTATTATGTGGGGATGTAACCTCGAATGCAGATATGAAGAATATATTGATCATACGCGAAAAGGACAACGTCAAACAGTTTAAGCATGTCAATTTGGAGAATCCTTCCTTTATTGATTCATCCTGGTATTATCTTCAGGCAAATGATATCGTGTACGTAACGCCTGATTTTAAAAAGTTAAGGCAGGAAGAATATAGATCTGATATTCAGCAAAACTTAGGGCTATTCGCTACTGTTTTGAGCCTTACCCTTTTTATAATCGACAGAATTCATTAATTAAATAAGGTATGCTACCTTAAGTATGATGGACGATCAAAAATATTTTAAAGAGAAAGCGGAAGTCAATGTGTTTGTACAACTGCTGCAAAAATACTTGCCCTTCTGGCCATTATTTGCAATAACCATACCCATTGCATTAAGTATTTCCTATTTATCCTTTCGCTCGCAGGTGCCAATGTTTTCCGTTGGCGCAAAGGCTTTATTAAGAGATCCCAATAAGGGCCAGGGCGATTCGAAAGTATTGGAAGCTTTAAACATTACTTCCGATCGAAAGGTGATGGACAATGAACTGATGGTATTACGCTCTTCGAGTCTGGTACAGCAGGTGGTAAGAGACCTAGATCTGTATGCATCTGTGTACAATGAAGGTAAAGTACGTGAAGAACAATTGTACGGTTCCAATTCTCCGCTTTGGTTTCATGCATTGGATAAGGATCAAACAAGTGCGTCCGGTAAATATTACTTCACCGTTGATTGGGACAAACAACGTGTTTTTATTGATAACAAATGGGTGGCTTTCGATTCAACCGTTTTTTTAGGCAACACGTTTTATCAAATGATAGCCAACCGGTTTTATAATACACATGTGGAAGGGAAGAATTATTACGTGGTATTCAATTCTGTTCAATCTGCTGCAGACAATATAGTAGGGGCATTGCAAGCGAGTTCGGTTTCTACCATTTCATCCGTAATTGACATTACGATGCGAACCCCGGATCCGCAGGAAGGAGAAGATATCCTATCCAAGTTATTGGAAGACTATAATAAAAATTCCATTGAAGATAAAAACCAAACCTCTGCTAAAACACTTGCGTTTATTGCAGACAGGTTAAAGATCATAGATAATCAATTAGATAGTGTTGAAGGAAACGTTCAGGCATACAAAGCGCAGAATGGTATTTATGATATGTCTACCCAGGCCCAGGAGTATGCAAGTAATGTAAAAGAGCTTAATCAAAAGATAAGCGATATTGATATTCAGTCCATCATGTTGGATGAGGTCAGAAATTATATTCTGAGCAAAGGTAAAAAACCCGGAACGGTCCCTTCTTTATTAATGATCAACGATCCAACATTATCGGGATTGCTGTCTCAGTTGTACTCAAGTGAATTCGATTTAGAAAAGATAAAAACCTTCTCCGGTACTCAAAGTGATGCTGTATTACTTGCGGAAGATAAAATAAACAGGCTTAAAGCAGATATACTCGAGAATATATCCAATATTAAAAGCAGCCTTCAGACTGTGCGAAGCAATGTGGCAAGTCAGATCAGTATAAATGACGAACTACTGAAGGACGTGCCTCAGAAAGAAAAAAGATTGTTGGATATCAGCCGCGAAGCAGATATCAAAAACAATATCTATTCTTTTTTGCTTCAGAAACGGGAAGAGACTGCAATCGCATCCGCTTCTACCATTGCCGATCTGCAGATCATCGAAGCGCCCAGCTTTTATGGTTCTGTCGGACCGGAAGCAAAGAGTTATTACGAGGTTGGTTTGATGGTGGGTATTTTAGCCGCTGTATTTCTGGTGCTGATGAAAGAACAGTTCAAAGACAAGATATTGTTCAGAGATGATTTTGAAAATAAAACGAAAGTGCCACTGATAGGAGAGATCGCGCAGGGAGATATCAAAAAACCGATCGTAATAGGAGATGGAAAGAGAAGCGTAGTGGCAGAACAGTTTCGTGCAATAAGAACGAACCTTGGTTTTATGGGTTTAAATGAAACCAAGAACACTTTATTGGTTACTTCCAGTATCTCCGGAGAAGGAAAAAGTTTTATTGCACTTAATCTTGCAATAAGTTTTACGTTAGTGGGTAAGAGGGTGGCCTTGATGGAAATGGATCTTCGCAAACCGAAGTTGAGTAGACTTCTAGGCATTGACAGGGGAACAGGGATATCGAACCACCTTGTAGGTAAGGCAACGCTGAATGATATTATAAAAGAAACATCGGTTAAGAATTTGTTCATTGTCCCGGCCGGAGCGATCCCTCCCAATCCAACGGAGTTGATAACGAGACCCGAATTCAAACTCATGATGGATCAATTGAAAAAGGATTTTGATTATGTTATCATCGATACTGCACCGGTAGCCCCTGTTACAGATGCCCAGCTACTCAATCATTATGCAGATGTTACCGTTTTTGTTATCAGGCACGATCATACACCCAAAGTGTTCATTCGTATGGTGAATGAATTGAGTGAGACCAAGAAGTTTAATAATATGTGTCTTGTGTTCAATGGATTGAAACGCAGGGGTATATCTTTTGGAGGTACCGCCGGCTATGGGTATGGCTACGGTTATGGCTACGGGTATGGCTATGGTTATGGGTACACAATCGATGAGAAGCAAACGCTAAAGGGCAGGATGCTGAAGCTGATAGATAAAATAAAAAAACGATTCCGTAGATAACGGGCAGATATGTTTTTAACTAACAGCATAAAAATAACTTCAGTCATAAAATAATTGTGACTGAGGAATAGCGAAGCTATATTTCAATCTCAACAGAGGATGCTCAACAATGACAATTTTAATTGGTTCGCAGTTTATACAAGGCCCAGATGGGAGAAAAAAGTTGCGCAATTGTTGGATGAGAAAGGGATTGAAAATTATTGTCCCCTTAATAAGGTAACCAAACAATGGAGTGATCGCAGGAAAGTAATTTTAGAGCCCGTGTTTAAATCCTATGTTTTTGTACGCGTTTCGGAAGATAAAAAATGGGATATTAAAAAAGTAAACGGCGTGTTGAATTTTGTTTACTGGTTGGGCAGGCCTGCATCTATCCCGGAAAAAGATATCGATACCATCCGGAAATTTTTGAATGAATTTTCGGGCGTACAGGTTGAACAACAGGAAGATATTTCGGTTAATGCAAAGGTGAGGATCAAGCAAGGTCTCCTGATGAATTATCACGGTATATTATTGGAAGTTTCCGGTAATAAGGCAAGAGTAAGAATTGATAGTATGGGCATTCAATTGAGTGCTCAGTTTGATAAGAAGAACCTGGAGGCGTTGCCTTCTTTTTCACAGGAATAACATCGTTTATAATCTTTAGGTAATAATATGTTGGAAATGAATTTTACGGATAAAATATATGTAGCAGGACATAGAGGATTGGTAGGAAGTGCGATCGTAAGGTGCCTGCAAAAAAAAGGATACACGAATATCCTTACGAGAACTTCTTTGGAACTGGATCTTAGAGATCAGCAGGCAGTTCGCTCGTTTTTTGAAACAGAACGTCCTCAATACGTTTTTCTGGCAGCAGCAAGAGTGGGCGGCATTTGGGCGAACAATGAATTCCCTGCTGATTTTATATACGACAATCTTTCTATACAGAATAATGTTATTCATGAAAGTCATCGTAACGGAGTAACAAAATTGTTGTTTTTGGGAAGTAGTTGCATCTATCCCAAAAATGCACCGCAACCGATGCGGGAAGAATATCTGTTGACAGGTATTCTTGAAATCACCAATGAAGCTTACGCGATCGCAAAAATTGCGGGAATAAAAATGTGCGGGTTTTATCATCAACAATATGGCAGCAGGTTTATCAGTGCAATGCCCACCAATCTATATGGTCCCGGTGATAATTATGATCTGCAACAATCGCATGTATTGCCTGCATTGTTACGAAAGTTTCATGAAGCCAAATTAAACGGCGTGGAAAAAGTAACCGTATGGGGAACGGGTACTCCCCGCAGAGAGTTTTTACATGCGGATGAACTTGCAGAAGCATGTTATTTTTTGATGGAACAATATGAAAAACCGGAAATGATCAATATAGGCGTTGGTACGGATAATACGATCGCTGAACTTGCATTGATGATCAAGAAAATAACGGGATATACCGGGGAGCTTGTTTTTGATAGCAGCAAACCTGATGGTACACCACGTAAGTTATTAAATGTCGATAAGATAAATGCATTGGGTTGGCATTCTTCATTGGGCCTGGAAGAAGGCATTCTTAAAACGTATAAAGACTTTGTTGAAAAGTATCAATATTATGCCCATAAAAAACATGAGCCGGCTTCTTAAACTTAAAGCTGTTATGGGGATTAACGCAAAAATGATCTGTGTCTAAAAAAACGCTCTTTCTCACTTTCAGGATATTCTCGGCAATGGGCGGTATTGAAAGGGTTTGCAGGATCTTTGGCAAATCTCTTTATGAAATGCAGGATCACAAGGAAGCGAATGTCTCGATCTATTCAATGTATGATACGGCGGATCAGATAGATGAACGCTATTTCCCTTCCTCCATTTTCAAAGCGTTTGGTGTTGGTCGAAACCGTTTCGTTATGGAAAGCATACGAAAGGGAATTAAAAGCGACATTGTTATCATTAGTCATATTAATTTATTACCTGTTGCTTTTGCTATTAAACTATGTTCGCCTAAAACAAAGTTGGTACTGGTGGCCCACGGCATTGAAGTATGGAAGAGGTTTAATTTTATAAAAAGAATAATGCTGGGTCGCTTTGATGTGATATTGCCCGTGAGTCGTTTCACCGGTAATAAATTAGCCAGGTTAAACGGGCTTCCCGAAAAGAGATTTACCGTATTAAATAATTGCCTGGATCCGTTTTTGCTTCCTGCTGTACATGGCCCGAAAGATGACGTGCTGATGAAAAGATACGGGTTTAAAGAGGAAGATATTGTATTGATGACGATCACCCGTTTATCTTCAAAAGAGAAATACAAAAATTGCGATAAAGTATTAGAAACAATGCAGCGGCTTTCGGTAGAATGCCCTCAGCTTAAATATCTCTTGGTAGGAGCATATGACATTGAAGAAAAAATAAGGATCGAAAAAATTAGCAGTGAGATGGGCCTGGGAGGTTCGGTTGTTATCACAGGATTTATTCCTGATGTCGAATTCCCGCTTCATTATAATATTGCTGATATATTTATCATGCTAAGCGAGCGGGAAGGTTTTGGAATTGTTTTTATTGAAGCAATGTATTATGGCAAACCGGTCATCGGGGCAGATAATGGGGGGATCGCAGACGCACTTGCCAACGGTAAATTAGGGATATTGGCAAATCCTCTTGATGCAAGAGAAGTTGCCCGTGCCATTAAAGCGATCGTTTCTGACAAGGCAAAATATACTCCCGATCGCACAACCGTATCAGAACTGTTCGGATATGAAACATATAACAATAAACTAGAGCGTATCATCGCAGCATTATAAATTGAGCATCAACCACACTGCTTTTGTACTTATTGGCGCCGGTCGTATTGCTGGTCGACATGCAAAATATATTAGCAGTCAGGGGAAATTGTTGGCCGTTTGTGATATTGTGGAAGCAAAGGCAAAAGAATTGGCGGTCCAATATGATGTACCTTACTATACGGATCATTTAAAAATGTTGAATGAGATAAAAGCGGCAGATGTGGTATCGGTTTGCACTCCTAACGGGTTGCATGCTGCACATAGTATAGATGCTTTGCAACATGGATTTCATGTGTTGTGTGAAAAACCAATGGCCATTAATAGCGGGGACTGCAGGAAAATGATCCATGCGGCGACGCAAAATAATAAGCAATTGTTCATTGTAAAACAGAATCGTTTTAATCCGCCTGTAGCGGCGCTGAAAAAAGTATTAGAAGAAGAGCGGCTTGGAAAAATATACAGTATCCAGTTGTCTTGTTTCTGGAATCGTGATAAAGCTTATTATGAAAATTCATGGAAAGGTACAAAGCGTTTAGACGGAGGTACCTTGTACACGCAGTTCAGTCATTTCATTGATCTGTTATACTGGATGTTCGGGGATGTTAAAAAGATCAATGCGATCTTAAAGAACAGTGCGCACCAGGAAATTATTGAATTTGAAGATAGCGGGGTAATAGCATTGGAATTTGAAAATGGCATCATAGGAACGATCAACTATACGGTGAATGCCTATAAAAAAAATATGGAAGGATCGCTCACCGTTTTTGGCGAAAAAGGTACAGTGAAAATCGGGGGGCAATACCTTAATGAATTAGTGTACCAGGAAATACAGGGTTATGTTATTGCCGGGCTGCCTGTTGGTAACCCGCCGAATGATTATGGAGCATATGAAGGATCAATGTCAAATCACGGAGAGGTCTATGCGCATTTGATCAAGGCACTCGGGGATACCGGTAATATTCCAACCAATAGTTTTGAAGGATTAAAGACAGTAGAGATCATTGAGAAAATATATCAATCTGCAATTATAAATTAATTATGCCAACACCTAATCTCAAGTATGCTTCAATAAGAGATGTTACCTGTGGCAGCAACGTTACTATTGTTGAACCTGCTAACGTATATGAATGTACGATCGGCGACAATAGTTTTATAGGTCCGTTTACAGAGGTACAGAAGGGCGTGGTGATCGGCACTGATTGTAAGATCCAATCACATTCTTTTATTTGTGAAGGAGTAACCATTGGCAACAATTCTTTTATCGGGCATGGTGTAATGTTCATCAATGATACATTTGCCGACGGTAAGCCGGCAGCAGGGGATAAGCGCAAATGGCGCAGTACTATTATCGGTAATAATGTATGTATCGGTTCCAATGCAACGATATTGCCTGTTACTATCTGTGATAACGTGGTGATTGGTGCGGGAGCGACCGTTACTAAAGATATATTAGAGGCAGGTGTTTATATCGGGAATCCTGCCGTTTTATCTAAGCTTTTATAGAAATTTCATGAGTATGCATATACAAAATAATGAAGAAGATTGGGATCTTACCCTTAAGGCCGATACTGATTTATTCAATTTCAATTTAAAAGATCTTTGGCGATATCGGGATCTGATGTGGCTGTTTGTAAAAAGAGATTTCGTAGCCCAGTACAAACAAACAATATTGGGGCCATTGTGGCATTTTATTCAGCCTGTTCTTACTACAATAATGTTTTTATTGGTATTTGGACATATTGCCAATATACCTACCGATACCATAAAGCCCATATTGTTCTACATGTCTGGAATTACGATCTGGAATTATTTTTCCGGTTGTGTTACCAATACATCCAATACATTTGTTGCAAATTCAGGCATTTTTGGCAAAGTTTATTTTCCCAGGTTAATCCTGCCATTGTCAGTTGTTATTTCAAATATGGTTCGGTTTGCCATACAGTTTCTTATGCTGCTTGTATTTATGCTATGGTATAATTTTAAAGGGTATCCTATTTGCCTATCCTGGCACTGGTTAATAATCCCCGTATTATTATGTATCATGGCGGGAGTTGGCCTTGGGTTGGGGATTATTATTTCTTCATTCACTACTAAGTATCGTGATTTTACGGTACTTGTTGGTTTTGCAATGCAATTGGCAATGTATGCTACACCTATAGCCTATCCGTTATCCTTTTTGAAAAACAGAAAATACACATGGATCATTAATATAAATCCTGTTACTTCTATTGTAGAATGGTTCCGTTATGCGCTTTTTGGTAAAGGTAGCCATAGTATAATGGCTCTGGGATATGCGGTGTGTTTTATGGTGGTGAGTTTATTTATTGGTATATTGATTTTTAACAAAGTGGAAAAAACCTTCATGGATACGGTGTAAAGGAATCTACAACATTCAGAACTACTTCTTTTAATATTCTATCTTTGTTACTTGTCGGTTCTGTTAATAAGAAAAACAATTATTACACTATAAAATTTGACAAATGAATTCTGGAGTTGCAGATGATCTATATTACGAAAAGGATTATTTAGCGAGGGATTGGACAAATTATTTATGGTTGGTTAGTCAGGCGAAAAGTCTATCAACACAAGGAAAGGTTGTTGATCTTGGTTGTGGTTTAGGTTTTTTAGTGGAAGCGTTTAATAATTCCGGGTATGAATGTATAGGAGTCGAAGGTTCAGAGGCTGGTGTTAGAATTGCCAAATCAAGAAATAAGGACTTGAATATAATACATCAGATGCTGAGCGAGAGACTTCCATTTCAGGATAACTCAGTACAAATCGTTATTCTTTACCAGGTCATTGAGCATCTTGAATCAGCGGTTCAAAAAAAATGTATCTCAGAAGCTTATCGAATTCTTAATAAAGGAGGGGTTATAATTATACATGCTCCTTCTAAATACAACATTAAAGAATGGAACGACGATCCGACACACATTAACCTGCTTTCGCTTTCTGAACTTTCTGTATTATTAAAATCCAGTGGATTCCATTCTTTTATTGAATTGAATTCAGCCCTTCTATATATATTAGGAGAGGGAAGAATAGCCAAAAAAATAATTAATAAGATATATAGGGTCTTTAAACCCCAATGGCTACTCGCTAATTCCAGTTTAGCGGCGTATAAATAATTATTATTTATCTGGCATAGAAACAGTCAACTTATTTCAGTATGAATACAGTTATCAAGGTGGAGAATTTATCTAAGCAATACAGGCTTGGCCAGATAGGTACAGGAACCATCGCTCATGATATTAACCGTTGGTGGCATAAGCTAAAAGGTGATCAAGATCCTTATTTAAAAATTGGAGAAACAAATGATCGCACTCAAAAAGGAAGTAGTGAATATATATGGGCATTAAAAGATATTAATTTTGAAGTGAAACAGGGTGACGTAGTAGGGATCATTGGACGTAATGGGGCTGGTAAATCTACCTTACTTAAAATACTTTCGAGAACTACTGCCCCCACAACGGGAAGTGTAAAAATAAAAGGACGAATAGCAAGCTTGTTGGAAGTAGGTACAGGTTTTCACCCTGAATTGAGCGGACGAGATAATATATTTTTAAATGGGTGTATCCTTGGAATGAGCCGGAAGGAAATAAAAAGCAAATTTGATGAAATTGTTGATTTTGCAGGAGTAGAACGTTATATCGATACCCCGGTAAAAAGATATAGTAGCGGCATGTATGTAAGATTGGCATTTGCCGTAGCTGCTCACCTGGACCCAGAGATACTTATTGTTGATGAAGTATTGGCAGTAGGAGATGCTGAATTTCAGAAGAAATGTTTAGGAAAAATGAAAGACGTAAGCGTAAATGATGGGAGAACCGTTTTATTTGTCAGTCATAATATGTCTGCTATCCGGAATCTTTGCAACGAAGTGGTATTAATGAATATGGGCATGGTGGATAGTGTGGGTTTGACAGAAGATATTATTAATGGCTACTTTAAAAAGAATATCATTGATCTTGTATTAAAGGACAGAACAGACAGGATAGGTAACGGGTTGATAAAATTCACCAATATTGTTTTTCTGAACCATCAGAATATACCAGTTGAAAATTTTTTCACGGGCGATTTTTTGAAATTGGAAATATATTATCAAACTAACGGTGACCTCGACATATCGGATATAATTACTTCGGTTACTTTTCAGGATGATTACCAAAAACCGGTAATGAGTTTTGTTTCTGATGAAATGGTAGTGGAAAGAAAAATGCACAGCGAAAATAAAATTACATTAGAGATTGATTCATTGCCTTTAAGAGGTGGAACCTATTCTATTCGATTGTTTTCTTCTTATAAAACGACTGCCTTTAGCGATTTTTGTGATGTTATTGAAGATGCAACTTCAATTAACATCATATCTTCTGATTTTTGGGGGGCGGGTAGAAATATAAGGAACGAGCTTTCTGCTGTTACACCGGCAAGGTATATATATTGTTGATCATGAATCCAATCATTCCTTTCAATATCCCCTATGTTTCAGGAACCGAAGCAATTCGAATGAATGAAGTATTTGCGGATGCTAAGTTTTGCGGAGACGGGAAGTTTAGCAAATTATGCAATGAGATCATAATCACTCAAACCAAAACCCGCAAAGCATTATTCGTAACCTCTTGTACACATGCGCTGGAGATGACTGCGATTTTGTGTCAGCTATCTCCCGGAGATGAAGTTATCATGCCTTCTTTTACTTTTGTTTCCACTGCCAACGCTTTTGTTTTGCGTGGGGCACAAATAAAGTTTGTAGATGTCAGGCCCGACACCATGAATATTGATGAACGCCTTATAGAAAATGCTATAACAAAAAAAACAAAGGCGATCGTTGTGGTTCATTATGGCGGTGTTTCCTGCGAGATGGATACGATCATGGCGATCGCAAAAAAACACCAATTATTTGTAATAGAAGATGCCGCCCAATGCATGCATACTTTTTATAAGAATAAACATTTAGGTACGATTGGCGAATTTGGAACATTGAGCTTTCACGATACAAAAAATATTCATTGTGGTGAAGGAGGTGCTTTATTGATCAATGATGAGAAATTTGTGGAGCGGGCCGAAATAATCCGTGAGAAGGGAACAGACCGGTCTAAATACATTGCCGGCCTGGTTGATAAATACAGCTGGGTGGATGTGGGGTCCAGTTATTCCGCAAGTGAATTATCTGCCGCATTCTTATCAGAACAATTGATAAATGTTGAAGCCGTTACTAACAAAAGAATAGCGTTATGGGATCATTATTTAACGCTACTGGCTCCGCTGGAAAAAGCAGGTAAAATTCAACTCCCTTTTATTCCGGATGGATGTAAGCATAACGGACATTTGTTTTTTATTAAATGTGCCGACATTGAGGAGAGAACCAGCTTAATGGCCTCTTTGAGAAAAAAGAGCATAGTCACAAGTTTTCATTATATTCCCCTGCATAGTTCTAAAGCAGGCACTCAATTTGGTGAGTTTGTCGGCAATGATCAATATACCACGATTGAAAGTAGCCGATTGCTGAGATTGCCCATGTATTATTCATTGAAGAAAGAGGAAGTAGAGCAGGTTTGTGAATCAATAAGCTCATTTTATAATTAATGTATCTTGAATTTTAGAAGAAGCGCCGGTCAGCGTAAGAAAATTTTTAAGGATTTTTCTCTGGCAATTGAAGATGCCCGCAATGAAGTGGATGAACCGATAATCATTTTAGGAGGGATCAATAAATAAGATGGTTGTATTTCATTTTATGGATTCTTACCTGGAGTTGACAGAAACCTTCATGTATAATTACATACTCATTTGTTCCCGAAAAATGGAACGGGTGTTTATAATAACCTACTGGACCCAGCATACAGAACAGTTCCCACTACCGGCAAATGTTGAATTTATTCTTCTTCCTGCAAAGCCGAAGGGCCGAAAAACGCTAAGTGGTATGTATGCGCATCTCTACGCTAAGTTTACAGGTTGCCCGTTAGAATACGTGCCGTTACGTAAAAAATTAATAAAATATAAACGCGGTCTCGTCCATTGTCATTTTGGTAACCGGGGAATTGAGTTCATGAAGATACTGGAGGTGATGCGAATGAATAAAAAATTTGTCGTATCATTTTACGGGTATGATATAGGTTACCTGGTTCACAATGAACCCGGATATGTTGAACAGTTACAGAAGTTATGGGAAACTTGTTCAGGAGTTTTTGCTGAAGGTCCCTTTATGTTGGGCAGGCTGGAAGCTTTAGGTTTGCCGGCGAAGAAGAGTTATTTAAATCCGATTTTAATTGATACAGGATTGTATCCAGAAAAATCCCTGCAATCAGTTGAGAGGTCGAACAAAACTTTAAATTGTCTGATTGTCGGACGTTTCGTCGAAAAAAAAGGAATTCATATTTCGCTTCAGGCTTTCGGAGAGTTGAAGAAACAGGGGTATACTAATTTTTATATTACCCTCGTAGGGGATGGTCCGATGAAAGAGAATTATCTTAATATTATTACGGCATATGAGTTAAGTGACCAAGTGGATTTTAAGGGAATGCTCTCTCATGAAAAATGCAAGGAGCTTTTATTTGACCATGATGTCTTATTGCACCCTTCGCTTGAATCGGCCGCAAAGGATTCTGAAGGCGGTGCACCAACAATTATAATTGAAGCCCAATGTATAGGAACAATGGTTATTGCTTCCTTTCATGCGGATATTCCTTTTGTAATGGGATATCACGATTTGCTCTGCAAAGAAAATGATGAAGAAGATCTGATAAGGGTGATCCGGAAGTATATTGATATGCCGGTTGATCAAAGAAATAGTTTGATCGCACAGGGTAGAACTATAGTAAAAAAACAACACACCCTCGATACCGGCAAATACATTGAAAATTTGCAAACGGTGTTAGCGAAGAACTAACAATGAGGTCATTTGCATAATATCCTGGAACCTGATGAACGCCTTTAATAATTTGGATAACAATAACGGAGATAAAAACGAACAATTTCTTACCCCTGTTTTGTTTTTAATATTTAACAGGCTTGAAACAACACAGGAGGTCTTTGCCCGGATAAAACGTATTAAACCCGCTCAATTATTCATCGCCGCTGATGGTCCAAGAGTTAATAAAGAAGGAGAAAAAGATAAATGTGAGGAAGTAAGACAATGGGTATTGGCCCAAATAGACTGGAATTGCGAAGTGAAAACTTTATTCAGAAATACCAATCTTGGATGCGGGTTGGCGATCAGCCAGGCAATTACCTGGTTCTTTGAAAATGTAGAAGAAGGCATCATTTTGGAAGATGATTGTTTGCCGGATATAAGTTTTTTTCAATTTTGTGCAGAACTATTGGAAAGGTACCGTACAGATAAAAAGATAATGTCTGTTTCGGGTTCTTATCTTTTAAAAAAATCATTGCATCTTAAAGAGCAATCTTATTTTTTCGGACATGGAAGCATCTGGGGATGGGCAACGTGGAAGAGGGCCTGGGATCTGTATGATATAAGAATGACCGGTTGGGAACAACCATCCGTACAGCGGCAGGTAAAGAAAGCATTGAAAACAAAAGGTTTGTACCGTTATTATTATCCCATGTTTGAATCTGTTTATAAAGGAACACTTGATGCCTGGGGGGTTCAATGGTTTTACAGCATCCTGATGAACCATGGATTAGGCATTCAGCCGGTGGTGAACCTTGTCGCTAATATCGGGTTTGGCAGCGAGGGTACAAATACTATTGAGGAGGATCATGCATTCGCCAATGCTTCTTTACATTCTATAGCATTTCCTTTACGTCATCCTGTCCGTCGTACTGTAAATATTGAATACCTGAGGCAACTGTCAAACGTTATATATCCACAAAAGAAAACGGGTATCAGAACTTTATTTGAAAAGATCTTTTCTTTAATACAAAAGTCATAATATCAAAAAGCTACGGTCATATATATCAAAATTTTTTCTTAATCTTATTTCGATTGATCATATTGTTGATGCGATCGATAAAAGGTCTATAAAAGATTGTATGACCCGGGTTACGATGAAGCAAGAGGCTGCTTTTTATAAAGAAGCTTCGGTAAATAACATCGGGAACAGGATGGATAAAATAATTATAGGGAAAGGAACTCATATTCGCGGTGAATTAACGATATATCCTTACGGCGATGGCATTGAAATAGGTAATAATTGTTATATCGGGAAGGGTTCTGTTATAAGAGCTGCGGATAAAGTTTATATCGGCAATAATGTTTTAATAGCACACAATGTTACTATTATTGATACAGACAGTCATGAATTGGATCACCGGGAACGGGCAATCTCTTATCAAAAAATAATAACGACAGGCCATCCATCCAATAAAGGCAACGTGCAAACATCCCCGGTCATTATTAATGATTTTGCGTGGATCAGTTTTAATGTGGCAATTTTGAAAGGCGTTACCGTCGGCGAAGGAGCCATAATAGCTGCCGGAAGTGTTGTCACAAAAGACGTACCCCCTTATACAATGGTCGGTGGAAATCCTGCAAAGGAGATAAAAATGTTAATCCAATGAGATCGCTAAAAATCTTTTCTTTCTTCAGAAAGAAAACAACGGGTACTGATATTTTAAATTCGCCTTCACGGATATATCTTTCTTCGGAGTATAGCTCTGTTGCGCCTTCAACGTTTATATTGCCCGGTACCATTGTGCGATTTGAGGATAAGCGACCTCGGGTATATTTATCAATCGGGGAAAGGGGGATCATAAGAGCTAATTTTATTTTTGAATCTTCGGATGCTGCAATTCGGATCGGCGATAATGTTCAAATTGGTCACGCCGATATTATTTGCAGAACTTCTATTGTCATTGAGAATGATGTAACGATGGCCTGGGGCATTACAATATATGATCATGATTCGCATAGCATACATTGGCAACACAGAAAAAATGATAATACAACAGGTTATAATGATCATGTAAATAATCAGGGGAAAGGATTGGTTAATAAAGATTGGAGTAATGTATTATCAGCACCTATACATATTTCTTCAAAAGTATGGATAGGTTTTAATGTGATCATATTAAAAGGCGTAACTATTGGCGAAGGCGCTGTTATTGCCGCAGGCAGTGTGGTAACCAAAGATGTTCCCGCATGGGCCGTCGTAGCAGGAAATCCTGCGATCGTAGTGAAACAATTAAATGCGGGTGAATGATCGTTTATTCTAAATGGGTCATAACCCTGTATATTATTTCGGCCGGGGTATCAAAATATACAAATGGCTAAGCGAAGGAGTATAGCATTGACCTATACTTATAATGATGATTGGATCGGGGGAACCTACTACATTCAAAACCTGATCGCATGTTTGAGTTATGTAGAAGACAGACGTAAGCCTGCCCTTGTAATAGTCACCGAGGATAATAAATACTTTGAAGAGTTAAAAAAAATCACCTCCTATCCTTATTTATATAAATGGAGTAAGGTAAAACGGATGAATTTATTTTTTAGACTTATCAATAAGGCGGGAAGGAGCTTGATAGGGAAAAATATTTTCAATACGGTAAATGATGAGAGTGAAATAGACATACTATTCCCATCGGTGAACCCACACCTGCCCCAGGTAAAAAAAATTCTATATTGGATACCTGATTTCCAGGAACATCACCTGCCGGATCTTTTTTCTAAAGAAGAGATAGAACAGCGTAAGATATATCAGCAACTGGTACTTGAACAGGGAAAGTTCATTGTTTTTAGCAGCCGACCTGTACAAAAAGATTTTAACGAGATATATCCTTCCAATAAACTGAAACAGTTCATACTACCCTTTGCGGTTATACACCCAAAATTAGAAGATGAATCGCCGGTGGTGAACAAGTATCAATTGCCCGAAAAGTATTTCATTTGCTGCAATCAGTTCTGGCGGCATAAAGATCATGCAACTGTTTTAAAAGCTGTTTCTCAATTAATAAAAACAGGAAAGAGCGTATTCGTGGTGTTCACAGGGAAAGAGTATGATTACAGAAGCCCGGATTATTTTAATGAATTAAGAAGGTTGGTAGATTTGCTGGGCGTACAGGATTCTGTAAAATTTACGGGGTTCATTCCCAGGAATGAGCAGTTGATACTCATGAAAAAAGCACAGGCAGTTCTTCAACCTTCCCTATTCGAAGGATGGAGCACCGTTGTTGAAGATGCAAAAGCATTGAATATAGAGATCATTGCATCCGGACTGGAAGTGCATAAAGAACAATTGAAGACCTATAAAAACTGCAAAATGTTTCCGGCCGGCGATGTGGATCAGCTGGTAAATTGTATGTTAGATACAATGTTGAACGGGGATAATACTCCTAAACCTGCGTATAGCTATCTTCAGGAAGTAAGAATATTCGGTACTACTTTTATAGATATAGTCGATAGTATCTGTCAATAAGTGTTATTGAGTAAGAAAGTATTTTGTAAACATTCAATAAAAGAAAAGCACAATAAATTACCTTGTCAAATGTGCATACTGAAGACTTATCTGTATTTTATAGCTTCAGATTCCAGAATAGATTCTTCGTATGCTTAAGTGCAGCGCATGATGGGTATGTTAACAAACAATATATCAAAAATTGTTCTTAAAAGAACATTGCCCCGTAATTTAAATGACCAGGATACTGCACTTTTTCAAAAAGAAACCTTTTATGAATCCCGTCAATCCTTTATTGACAAACGATTTTTTGTTTTTTTTAATTTCAATTCTTTTACTGCTTTTAACCGGCATTCTTTTTTTAAGAAAAACAATCTTAAAACAAATAATGTGCCATTCAAAACACTTGGGTTTCACCGGGTACGGCTTTGTTTTGACGAATATCTTTTTTTAGACAACTGGAGTTTAAATTATTTCCATTGGTTTACTGATGTTATTCCCAAAATATTATATGCCATCAAAAAGAGATCAACGGTCAGGATTTTAATGCCGGGTTGGTTATACAATAGAGATTATGTATATCAATCATTATCGTTAATTGACGGGGTTGTTGTAGAAGTGTTTTCTAAAACAGCGTTGATCATTAATGCCAAAATTGTTAACCGGGGATATACATCAGGAAATTATGATGAAGGATTAATTCAGCAGGAACGGGGTGTTTTTTTTAAAATGAATGCAATAAAAAATGAAGTTCCCTGCAAAAGGATATTTGTGTTTAGGTCGGTAGAAGCCAAAAGAGGGATATTGAATTTTGAGGAATTGGCACCTGTTTTAAAGAAATATGCAATCACAATTATTGATTTTTCCAATTATTCATGGATAGAGCAATACTCATTGGCGGTTAATGCAGATATCTTAATAGGTGTTCACGGGGCAGGGCTAACAAATATGCTTTTTATGAAAGAGAATAGCAACATTTTAGAATTGAGGCGAAAAGACGACGATCACAATAATTGTTATTTTAGTCTCGCTGCAGCGTGTAAGCATAAATATTGGTATCAATTATGTGATGTGGACGACCCTTCAATCGAAACACAACAGAATAGTTTTTACGTGGACGTTGATGTTTTTGAGAATAACATCGCTCAGATACTTTCAACTGTATAGATTTTATATGAAATCGTTCCTAAGTAAGTTTCACCGAAATCATCCCGGCAGATTTCTATGGTATAAATTATTTTCTCCAAAACTAAAGCTGTCTAAGATCGATATTGCGCCCTGTTATTTCTTCTTTAAACAAACCTTCCCTTTCTTAGAATACAAAACAACACTTTTTGAAACACCTATAAATGAAAGCTTTAACGGAGTGGCCGGCTCCGGAGAACTGGAATATATTATCCGATATAACAAAGGGGTTTTGATCGAGCCGGCATATGGCTTTGCACTGGATGATAAAGGAGCTATTATAATAAGATCTTTACCGTATGGAGAAGTTTCCTTAAATCTTCTCCCACATTATATCTATTATAAGAAAAAAAAGATCAGGCACCTGAAACGGGCTGTATCTATTCATTATAATTGGTTTAATTACTGGCATTTTTACAACGACACGATAGGGCAGCTGTATTTGCTGGAGAAAGAAAATTTCGACAAATCAATTCCAATAATAATTCCTGAAAAAGCTCTGCAACTGGAATATGTCAGTTTTTTTTTAGGAACGGAGTATGCGAAAAAATGGAATTGGGTGTTTCAGCGGGAAGATGAATTCATAAAGGTAGAGGAAGTGTTTTTTTGTAAAACTACACCTAATATAGCGCCTCAATTTATTTTTGCCCGTGAAATATTTCAGCAAAAACTGAGTTTTAACACGCATGCTGCGAGAAAAATATTTTTAAAAAGGGATCCGTCCCGCGGGAGATTCATCTCCAATTTTAGTTCGATCGAACCTGTTCTGGAAAAATACGGGATCGAAATTGTTGATGCGGAAAACCTAAGCATGGAAGACCAGATCATTCTCTTTTCAGAAGCAGCCCTGATCATTGGACCACATGGCGCCGGACTTACCAATATGTTATACCGGTCTTCCACCAAATGCTCGATCATTGAAATTTTCCCGGAGGGATTCATACCTGTCCATTATTATTGGCTGGCGAAAGAATTGAATTTTGATTATACCGCGTTTCTGGGAAGCAAATTGGTCAATGGCGGATTTGAAATAGAGATAAATAAGCTGATCAGTTCACTGGAAAATACATTGGCGGGCGAATGATACTATTAACCGAACGTGTTAGCCAATCTTACAATAAACCGGTAAATTATCGGGAAGAAGACGCTTTCTTGTTTAAAGATGAAGCAGAAAGAGTATTGCCCCAATCTGGTCTTCTTGTTTTCAAAAATATAGGTGTCAATGAGAACGGGGAACTGATAAGATGGTTTTATTTCCTGGATCATAATTTAACGGAATCCACCAAACATAAGGCCCACACCCGTACGGGTATCAGAAGATTCTTAAACGGAGTCAAAAATTATAAGTACTCCGGGAAAAAAGCGAACTATGTCTTGTTGATAGACAGCTGGTCGGGAAATTATTTCCATTTCATCTTTGATGTATTACCTAAATTGTTTTTTAGCGAACAGCATATCCGCAATCTTGTTATTGTTTTGCCTGATTATTTCCCTCCTTCATACATTGAGTTCCTTAAACAACTCGGATTTGATCGTTTTCATTTTATAAAGCATAATGAGATCTTATTTATTGATAAAGTATTTGTACCGGATTTAATATTCAATCCTTCGGGGGTCTTTGCAAATGCTACTATTTTGTCCTTTAGACAATGGCTGTTGTCAAAAGTGAAAATAAACGGAGGGCTACCTTCTTTTGATAAGATCTTTATATCGAGAAAAAATGCTCAATCGAGGCGAATTGTAAATGAGGCGGAGATTATTGATCTGATGAGATCGTTCGGGTACCATATCTGTTATACCGAGGATCTTTCGGTTGTTGAACAGGTGTCCTTATTCGCTCATGCCCGCTTTCTGATTTCTATCCATGGTGCCGGACTGACCAATATGTTGTTTATGCCGTTAAATTCTACTGTAGTAGAATTTCGCCTCCGGGTAGAGGATCCCAATAATACCTATTTCAGATTAGCATCTGTTTTAAACCATAAATACTATTATGTGAATGGCGAAGGCGAAAAGCCTGATTTTCAATTTACGGATCTTATTATTGATAAAGAGAACGTAAGAAAAATCCTTGAGGAAATATCCCATGAATGAGAGCTGTATTTCAATTGTTGTTCCAAGTTATAATCAAGGTCGTTATATTGAACAAACTATCTTATCTGTAATAAACCAGGGATATGCGAATTATGAACTTATAATAATTGATGGTGGCAGCACCGATAATACAATAGAAGTAATAAAAAAATACGAAAGCAATATTACCTATTGGGTAAGCGAAAAAGATAATGGTCAGGCCGATGCGATCAACAAGGGACTTGCAATAGCAACGGGTACTGTTTTCAATTGGATCAACAGCGATGACTATTTGGCTCCCGGAGCTTTAATAACGGTGGGTGATTATTTTGCCAATAATCCTGATAAAAATGTTTTATGTGGTCTTACCAGGTGCTTTTTTGATGAAAATAATAAGACGAGCCACATTTACCGGATGGGAATAAAAAAAACGGCTACCGATACTATTTTAAATGTAGAGATGAACCAGCCGGGTACATTCTATCGAATGGATGTTATAAAAACCCTGGGCGGTGTTAATGCTTCTCTTAGATATGTTTTTGATAATGAACTTTGGTTTAGGTTTTTGGGAAAGTATGGATTTTCTACGATCGGGATCACAGAAAAATTATTAGCAGAGTTCCGGATGCATAAAGATTCTAAAACTGTTTTTGAAGGCTATGAAAAGTTTAATAAGGAATCGAAAGAGATATTTCTCTTCCTGGCAAAAAAACTGGATTTTGATAAAGACCTGATCGGGTTTATGGAAAAAGAAGTTTCACAACCAGTATATAAATCTGCGGGTTGGGATGCTCCTTTTATCAATGGGTCTGAAATAGAACGATATTTTGCTGCTCAATATATGCTCACATTGATGCAGCAGGGTAATTACCGTGAAGCAAGGTTAGGGTGGAAGTTCAGATTTAAACAATCCTTTCCGGCGGTGAACCGGATGTTGGTGTCTAATTTTGTAAAACTATTTTTATTGCCCGGCTATTTCAAAAAATGAACGATGTCACTTGTTAAGATAGAATGTTCAATGAGAAAAGGCGCCAATATTTTCTTTCGTTTGCAAACGAAATGGAAGCAATTATGGAAAAGCCCTGTGACCGATGCGAAGAATACTCCCATTATAATCAACAATTTTAACCGGCTGGAATATTTACAGCAATTGATCTGCTGGCTGGAAGATGCGGGATATAAGAATATCTATATCATTGATAATAATTCTACTTACCCTCCCTTGCTGGAATATTATAAACAATTATCTTATACTGTATTCAGACTTGATCAGAACAAAGGGCAATTTGCTTTATGGGAAACGATCCTTTTTAGCAGGTTCTCCAATGATTATTATGTATATACCGATCCGGATATACTCCCTGCACAAAATTGTCCTGCTGATGTGTTATCCTATTTCAAAGCATTGCTACAAGAGTATCCTTTGTACAAAAAAGCAGGGTTTGGATTAAAAATTGATGATCTGCCGGAGCATTATGATTTAAAAGAAAAAGTGATTGAATGGGAGCAGGCTTTTTGGAAAACCGCGCTTACCGATAATGTGTACGATGCATTAATAGATACCACATTTGCACTTTACAGGCCGGGTGCAAAAGGAGGTGCAGACGGACCTGCGATCAGAACTGCCGGAAAATATATTGCCCGTCATTTGCCCTGGTACGAGGATTCGATGAATCTTTCAGAGGAGACTCAATACTATTTAAATTCTGCAACGGCAGCCAGTTCCTGGTATGCAATTTTAAAAGAAGAAAGTAAAAGTTAGGATAATAATGATGTTATCTTAGCTATGAAGTTTAATTTATTTCGGGATCAAATTCAAAGAATAATACATGAAAGAGTTCATTAAACGCTGCTTAAGTAAGGTTGGATATAGGTTTGTGAAGACAGATTTCTATAAAAACCTGATAAACATTAATAATGTACTGGAGCTTGATTTCCATTTGGTGTTAAAAAGAGTGATCGATAAAGATCAACAGATATGTAGTTTTGATATAGGCGCGAATATTGGGCAGACAGCAAAAAAAATACAAAATTATTTCCCCAATGCTGTTATATACTGTTTTGAACCTGTTAAAGATACTTACAACCAATTGGTTGAAAACCTCACCGGCTATTCCAATATAAGTACATATAATGTGGCAATGGGGGCCCATCTCGGAGAAATTGAAATATTTCACCGGGAAAATTCGGAATGGAACTCACTTGTAGGGCGTTTAAATGAAGATGCCCAAAAAACAGGGGCTAGTTCTGAAATTATTAAAGTTGATACGGTAGACAACTTTGTTAAAAAAGAAGGAATAACAAGAATTGATATTTTAAAATCAGATACTGAAGGGTTCGAAATTGAAGTATTAAGGGGGGCAAAAAGCAGCCTGCAAAGCCAGCTGATCAAAACATTGTACATCGAGGTGGGATTTAGTAAACAAGATCTTCATCATAACTATTTTGTAGAGGTAGTTCAGGAATTAGAACAATACGGATATAGTTTTTCAGGATTATTTGAGAAGTGGTACGATCCCAATTTAAAGATATATTATGCCAATGCGTTGTTTACCGGCAACGGGATTGTTGACGGCAAATTAATATAGCAGATGAATATTTTAACAATAGTAGTTACTTATAATGGAGAGCAATGGATAGATAAATGCTTTGCTTCATTGATCAATAGTGCTATCCCCACCAGGATATTAGCTATTGACAATGCGTCATCCGATACTACTGTTTCATCAATCAAAGAAAGATTTCCGCAGGTGCAGGTGATTGAAACAGGATCCAATCTTGGTTTTGGAAAAGCTAATAATATCGGATTAAAGATCGCGGTAGAAGAAAATGCTGATTATGTTTTTCTGTTGAATCAGGATGCATGGATAGAAAGCGATGCGATACAAAAACTGGTAGCGGTGGCTGAAAAAAATAAGGACTATGGTATCATCAGCCCCTTTCATATGTTGCCGGAGAATGAAAAAATTGAATGGTATTTTTCTACTTATATCGCACCGGAAAAATGCCCTGATCTGTATTCAGATATTTACGTTGGAAAAAGAAAAGAGTTATATGAGCTTCCGTTTGTAAATGCCGCCGCGTGGCTTATATCAAAAGAATGCCTGCAAAGAGTGGGAGGGTTTGATCCGATATTTCCACACTATGGAGAGGATGTGGATTATTGTAACAGGGTTTTAAAAAAGGAGTTATTGATTGGTGTTTCTCCGCATGCTGTTATTTATCATGATATTACGTATAGAAGTTGGGAAGAGATCAAATTTAGTTTTACAAACCAACTTATTTTCTCCATTGGAGAGTTGAAGAACATGCGGCATTCGTTCAAGTTTTGCATTGTTAATTATTGCAAAAACCGAAAGGAACGAATAACTTACCTGTTGATCTTTGGGAAATGGAGTGAAATGATCTTTATGTTGAAAGTATTTGTTGTGTCATTAAAGTATTTGCCCAAAATTTATTCTTCCCGAAAAATTGCCCGTAAAAAATTAGCCTACATAGATTAGAAAGATAAAAAGATGTCGTTTGCCGGTAAAATCATATTACGCTTTTTAAGAACATTCCCTCACGTAAGAAATCTGGAGAAAAGAGTGGACTATTTTGAAAAGTCCTGCGTATTCCCGGTAGGGCATTATTATAGTCCTATTGTTAACCTCGAAGATTTTCGTTCGCAACAACTTTTGGCACCCACTTTGGGTGACCCTTCTGCTGATAAGGCGATTGATTTTAATGATCAGCAACAGTTGAATATTTTAAGATCGTTCAAAGACTATTATAATGAAATGCCGTGGACGTATCCACAAAAGACTTTAAGATACCAGTTTGATAATAATTTTTTTACGAAAGACGATGCAATAACGATGTATGGTATGTTGCGTTATTTTAAACCTAAAAAAATTATTGAGGTTGGCGTAGGGTTTTCTTCCGCTTTGTTGTTAGATACGAACGATCACTTTCTTAATAGTTCAATTGAACTCACCTTTATTGATCCTTATCCCGAACGGCTGGAGGCTTCTTTACGCGACAACGAAAAAGTGAATCTCCTGAAGAGCAGGATACAGGATGTTCCCCTCAGCAGGTTCGGGGAATTGGAATCGGGCGATTTTTTATTGATTGACACGTCACATGTTTCTAAATCGGGAAGTGATGTGAACTATATATTTTTTACTGTTTTCCCGCTTTTAAAACCGGGGGTTAAGGTTCATATACATGATGTATTTTTTCCTTTCGAATATCCTGAAAAATGGGTGGTAGAAAACAGGTTAAGTTGGAATGAGCTGTTTTTGTTGCGGGCTTTCTTGTCGTATAACGAACATTTCAGAATAACCTTCTTTAATACGTATCTCCGTAGGCAATACCCTGCTTTATATTCAGATGCTATACCTTTTGCTTTTGGTCCTTCAGATTCTACTTCGGGTGGAATATGGATCGAAAGAGTATAGTCAATTGAACACTTCTTTGATTAAGTCATATCCGGTCAGAACTCAAACACTAAATGAAGAAATTATTATTTGTATTAGGAACCCGGCCCGAAGCGATAAAGCTGGCTCCGCTTATTAATTATTTCAGGTCGCGGGCAACCTTTGATATAAAAGTTTGCAATACCGCTCAGCACAGGGAAATGTTAGATGAAGTATTGACGTTGTTTTCGATCATTCCCGATTATGACCTGAATGTGATGACGCATGCGCAATCATTATCAGGAGTCTTAAGCAAGTGTCTGGAAGGCATTAGTGATGTTATGGAAAAATATCAGCCGGATATTGTTTTCGTTCAGGGTGATACGACCACTGCTTTCGCCGGAGCAATGGCTGCTTTTTATAAAAAGATCAAAATAGCACATGTTGAAGCTGGTTTAAGAAGTGGCGATAAATTTTCTCCTTTTCCTGAAGAGATCAACCGTGTTTTTATCTCGAAAATAGCAGATTACCATTTTGCCCCTACAGATGCTGCCTACGGGCAATTGTTAAGTGAAGGGGTTACTAAAAATGTTTGGAATGTAGGGAACACGGTTATTGATGCATTATTAGAAGCGGTAGCTATCATTAAAATAAATGAAGCGAATTTTAAAGCTCATTTTTCTTTTTTAGATATAACTAAACGTACCATTTTACTAACGAGCCATCGAAGAGAAAATTTCGGACAGCCATTAAAAGATATCTGCGCTGTTGTGAAAGATCTCATTCACACCTACAAAGATGTGCAGGTAGTATATCCTGTTCATCCTAATCCAAATATTAAAGAAGTTATATACAAGGAATTGTCGTCAATTGAAAACGTGCATTTGATAGAGCCGCTATCTTATCCCTATCTCATATACCTGATGAAGATATCTTATTTGATCATAACTGATTCCGGTGGAATACAGGAGGAAGCGCCTTCTTTGGGTAAACCGGTTGTTGTTATCAGGGAATCTACAGAAAGAATGGAAGGTATAAATGCAGGTACGGCAGTAATGGGCGGGAATACCTATGCATCGGTTTGGAAAGCTGTTGCCGGTATCATGGATGATCAAAAGATATACAATGCAATGTCTCTCGCGGTCAATCCCTACGGCGATGGAAAAGCTGCACAGAAAATTTATGCCGCAATTGCAGACTTAACTGAAAAAGGAGAACTATAGCAGAGAAGATGAAGGTAAAGCAGCGAATGATATATTTAATGCCGGTTTCCTGGTACTGGATAAAACAACGCCCGCAATTTTTAGCAAAGAAATTATCGGAGAAGATACCTTTAACAGTAGCTTGCCTGGAAGATTACGGAGGAAAGATAATCGATAACGACAGCAACGGTAAAATAACATTTGTTTCTTTTACCCGGCCCGATTTTATTTTTTTCAGATCGGTCATCAATTTTTGGGCAAAGCGTTTTCAACTTGCCAGGCATTTAAGAAAGTATTCCATAATATGGTTTACATCTCCCAACCAGTTTTTACTGGCAAAACCTTTTATTAAACCTTCCCAGTTTGTTATTTACGATTGCATGGATGATATCCTTGAGTTTTATCCCGCAGGAGATACCCGGGAGGCATTGCGAAAGCTGGAGAATGCCTTGTGCCATCGTTCGGATCTTGTTTTTGCAACATCCGTTATTTTAAAACAACGGTTGATAGAAAGATATCAGATCCAAACCCCTCTGCATGTTATAAACAACGCGTTAAATGAAGTTGCAGCAGAGCAAAATAATATTGAACTGCCGGAAGAGATAAATAGATTGTTTGCCGATAAGCGTTTTAAGTACCTCGTATATATTGGAACGATATCAGAATGGTTCAACTTTGAGCAGGTGATTGCGGCACTGGATGTTCATCCTGCTGTAAAATTAATCATGGTTGGACCTGCAGAGTGTGAGCTTCGCAGTCATGAACAGATTATTTATACAGGTCGGGTAGATCATTCGTTGGTTAGTCCGTTAATGAATAAAGCAGATGCGCTGGTGATGCCCTTTAAACTTACCGATCTTGTAAGAGCTGTCAACCCCGTTAAAGCATATGAATACATTGCAAGCGGCAAGCCTGTATTATTAACCCTGTATGAGGAAACTGAACAATTCGGATCATTTGCTTACCTGTTTGATTCTGATAATAAATTGAATGAATATCTCTCCATGCTATCGGCGAACATATTGCATCCTAAAAGAGGATCGGGAGATTGTAAAGAATTTGCACAAAATAATACCTGGCAAAACAGAGCCGCTTCGATCACTCAATTAATTGATCAATACCATCGCGTTCCATAATTTATGAGTTGTTTAATTAGTGTAGTAATACCCGTAAAAAATGGCGCTCAAACTTTGCATAAGTGTTTAGCATCCATAAAAGATCAAACAATTGCAAATGATATTGAACTGATCATTCTCGATTCTTGTTCAACAGATACAAGCAAGCAAATAGCGCTTGAGTTTGGCGCAACGGTTATTGATATTCTACCCGAAACGTTTAATCATGGCCTTACGCGAAACGAAGCATTAAAATATACAACCGGAGAATTGATCTATTATACTGTACAGGACGCATCTATTGCAGATAATAACATGCTAGAAAGAATGTGTATGCATTTTAATGATAGAACTGTTCAATCAGTATGTGCACACCAGGCCATTCCACATGACCTGGATAAAAATCCGGCGCTTTGGTTCAGGAGAATGACCCAGCCTGTACCGGAAGTTCGCTATTTCCCAAATGGTGGTTTCGAGAGATTGTCTAAGCAACAGCAATTGAACTATCGTTTTTGGGATAATGTGTGTGCGATGTACCGGAAAGAGATTCTTGTTAAACTGCCTTTTATGGAAACCGATTACAGCGAAGATTGTTTATGGGCCGATATGGCACTAAAGAATGGATATAAAATAATCAAGGATCCTTCTTTGGTGGTGTATCATTATCATCACCTCCGTTTTGGATATACGTATAAAACCTATTTTATTATTAATTATTATTTTTTTAATTTTTTTGGCGCCTTACCTTCCTATCCAAAATTGATAAAGCCTATGCTTATCAGGATCAATATATTGAGGAAAGAAAATGCGTTAAAAATAACTCAAAAGTTATACTGGTGCCTGCACAATATGAGTGCTTTAGTTGCGCAATGGTTGTCGGTATGGGTATTTAAAATGTCTTTTATGCTGAGGGGTGGTGCGGGATTGAAAAAGATGTATAAGGTTATCTGTAAAACGGTTCCTCAGGGAAAGCAAAAATAATAATGCAAGAGCTAAAAATAAACAATTGAGACCCTTTGTAAGTATATTGATGACCTCTTACAATAGAGAGAAGTATATCGCTGAAGCGATTCAAAGTGTGCTAATGGCCAACTATGATAATTTTGAATTGATAATTGTAGACGATTGCAGCACGGATCTTACCGTTGATATTGCGCGCACTTATGAAGCTAAGGATAAAAGGGTAAGGGTCATACAAAATGAAAAGAATTTAGGACAGTTCAAAAACAGGAACAAAGCAGCCTCTTATGCCAAAGGAGACTATATAAAATATTTTGATTCGGATGATGTGATGTTCCCTGATTGTCTCGATGTAATGATCGGAGCGATGGAGAAATATCCGGAAGCGGGCGCAGGAGCTGTTAAGCCGGGCAAAAGAGATGCGCCTATACAATATTTGCCAGGAGAGAATTATATAAATCATTTTTTTAAGGGAAACTCCATATTGTATATAGGTCCTAGTGGATGTATTATTAAAAAAGAAGTTTTTAATGAGTTTGATGGATTCGATGAAAATATCGGGATATTGGCAGATACCTTATTGATGTTAAAAATCGCTGCTAAATATAATATTGTGGCCTTTCGGGATGGGATCCTTCATTGGCGGGTTCATGAAGAACAAGTTATTACGATCGGCCAAAGAAACTGGTTCAATATGCAAAAAGAGCTATATGAGGTAAATGATATAGTATTAACCAGTCCGCATGTTCCCTTATCACCTCCGGAAGTTAAAATTATTAAGAGAAATATGAGGAATATCCTGATAAGAAATATGGTGAAGCGACTTCTCTTAAAATGGAATTTGAGAGAATATAGAATGTTATCAGGTATGTTTAAACTGGGTATCAGGGATTATTTTCAGGCGATCTTTAAAAATAAAAAATTAGCGTAGAAAAATATGGCAATCGAAAGAATAGTGCCGGGCACTAAAGAATGGGATGCTTATTATGCAAATCATATTGTGCGGTATAAGTTTGCAGCTGCGCAAATAAAAGGCAATGGGCAAAAAATATTAGACGCGGCTTGCGGGGTGGGTTATGGCAGCCATTTTATAAGTACCAAAGGGATAGGAAAGATCACCGCGATCGACCGTTCTGAAGAGGCATTGGCGATCGCTGTTAAAAACTTCAGCAACACGGATATCCTTTTTCTTAAAGATGATTGCCATACATTGAGTGGTGCACAAAAATATGGGCCATTCCATTCTATTATCAGTTTTGAAACATTGGAGCACCTGCCCAAGCCGGCTGATTTTTTAAATGCTTGTTATAAAAACCTCGAACAAAACGGAACGATCATTATTAGTACTCCTAATATATATGTGTCAAGTCCGGATGGGATAGTGAACTGGGAATACCATGAAAAAGAATATACCCCGGATGAATTTCAATATTTACTGCAACAATCGGGTTTTTCAGGCATCCGGCTGTTTGGGCAGCAACTGAATAAAATGGGGAAATTGAAGGAGGAGTTCAGAGCTGAATTAAACAGGTTAAATAGCAATCCATTTATCAGGCTTGGAAAAATAATTCAAAAAGTATTAAAAGGCCATAAAGACAAAGCGATATTACCGGAATCCGAAAGTGATTTTGATATCGTTGAATACACAGGCAATATAACTGCTATTAAAGAGTTGGGTATTGATGGGCCTTTTGTTTTAATTGCGGTGGCTACTAAATAATGAAGATCGTACAGGTACTTAACCATTTTCTTCCTCAGCACACAGCTGGCACAGAGGTTTATGTATGGTCTTTATGCAAACACCTCCAGGAAATGGGTTGTAGCACAAGCGTCCTGATCCCTAATTATGGATCAACTGTTTCAGAAAAATATACCTATGATGGGATAGACACATTTATGTATGCTGAACCTTCAATAGCCGACAGGGCTTTAATAACCGGGCAGAAAATATCCGAAGGGATATTTTTTTTTCGTCAATACCTGGAGGATCAGCAACCCGATATCGTTCATTTTCATGAGATAAGCGGAAGCAATGGGATATCTGTTGCTCATTTGGAAGTTGCAAAGGCCTTGGGTTTTAAAGTGATCTTCACGATGCACCTGGCCGGGGCTACCTGTAATACAGGAACATTGATGTATCAACAGCGAATGCTTTGTGATGGTAAGATCAGGATCGCAAAATGCTCATACTGTTCACTGCAAAGAAGAACGAACAATCGATTCTATGCTTCTTTAATTGCGGGGGCATCGCTTTCTCTTTATGAAGCAGGGATCAATACATTAAAATTCAACAACCCTGCAGGAACAATATTGAGCTACCCGTTTCAAATAAAAAGTCTTCGGGATAAATTAAAAAGAATAGCAGCAGCTTCTGACAGAATCATTCCTATTGCCGATTGGTATAAAGATATTTTGCTGAAAAACGGAGTAAATGAAAATAAACTGACCCTTATTAAACAGGCCTTACCGGTTAATTCATATAAACAGGAAAATTATGCCGGTACTGTTTCATTGCCAATAAAGTTGGTTTTTATTGGCAGGATAGATAATTTAAAAGGGATCTCAATATTGATCGACGTAGTAAAAGAATTCAATGTTACTCAGGTACTCGTTGATATTTATGGTTCTGCTACGGATCAGGATTTTTTAGCCGCCTGTAAAATAAAAACGGCAGATCATCCCAATATCAGGTGGATGGGTAAGATCGCGCCGGCTGAAGTATTAATTACTTTGCGGCAATATCACGCATTGGTGTTGCCTTCTATGTTTTCCGAAATGAGTCCTTTGGTTATACAGGAAGCATTTGCTGCAGGGATACCTGTGATCGGTAGTAATGTTTATGGGATCGCAGAGCAGGTAAAAGATGGATATAACGGGTTGCTGTTTGAGATGGGTTCTCTGCGAGCATTGAAAAAAATATTACAACAACTGATCAGCTCGCCGGGAATACTATCTAAACTTGCAGCAAATGTGAAACCTCCACGGCCTTTTACTGAGGTGGCAGAAGAAACATTGAACGTGTATAGAGCCGTTTCACTAACACCGCAATTTTAATGAAGATATTACTGGTTATGGACCCGGGAATATTAGTGCCGCCAAAAGGGTATGGAGGTCATGAACGCCTGGTGTATATGTTTGCTAAAGAATATCAGCGACAAGGACATGACGTACATTTATTAGTAACAACAGGTTCGAAAGTGGAAGGTTGCACGGTACATGGGTTTGGAAAAGAAGGATTCCCTCCAAAGAAGCAGGACGCCCGAAAAGCAATTCCGGTTGCGTGGAAGTTCCTGTTCAAACATAGAAATGAATTTGACTTGGTACATAATTTTGGCAGACTGATCTATTTATTGCCGATCCTTAATCATCCGGTAAAAAAGATCATGACCTATGGAAGGGAGATCAGCAGCCGGAATATTAAATGGATCAACCGGTTACCTAATAAAAATATTGTATTTACAGGGTGTAGTGCAAGTCTGATCTCGAGATGCTCCGGTGAAGGAAGATGGGAAACGGTTTACAACGCCATCGATTTCAGTAAGTACACCTTACAGTCATGGGTACCCGAAAATGCTCCGCTGATGTTCCTCGGAAGAATTGAAAAAGTAAAAGGTTGTCATACGGCTATTCAAATAGCGAAAGCAACGGGAAATGATCTCATCATTGCCGGAAATGTATCGCCATTGGCTGAGGAGCAGCTTTATTTTAAGAATGAGATCGAGCCATTTATCGACGGTAAGCAAATTATATATGTTGGCCAGGTAAACGATGAACAAAAAAATACTTACCTGGGAAAATCGAAAGCCTTATTATTTCCCATCGAATGGGAAGAGCCGTTTGGCATGGTGATGGTGGAAGCGATGGCTTGCGGTACGCCGGTGATTGGGCTTAAGCGGGGTTCAGTAGCAGAAGTGATCAGCAATGGAATTACGGGTTTTGTAGTGAAAGATATGGATGAAATGAAATTAGCGATAAGCAACCTGGCATCTGTTAACAGAACTAAATGTCGTGATCATGCATTCGCTCATTTTGATGTTGCTGTCGTTGCCCATAAATATTTAACTATTTCAAAATGAACATAAAAAGCCTGGTTCCTGAAAGATGGAAACAAAAAATAAAAAATCACTTTGGAGTACCTTCTCATAATCTTAGTTTTCTCCACCTGAAGAAATGCGGATTCATTCCTGCATTCGTTTTGGATATCGGCGCTTACGAAGGGGAATGGACGGCAGGGTTTCTTAAAGTCTTCCCCAATATCCCGGTATTGATGATAGAAGCGCAAAAAGGAAAAGAAGAAAAGCTTAAAAATATTTGTAAAAGATATCCATCTGCAGATTATAGTATCTCCCTTTGCTCATCTGTTTCGGATGAGATCATTTATTTTCGTGAAAGTGAAACAGCAAGTCATATTGCTGCGATTGGAAGCGATGATAGCTTGTTGCAAAAGCGCAGTGTAACGGTAGCCGATCTGCTCGCTTCTAAAAAATCCCTTATTCCTAATTTTATAAAACTGGATGTACAAGGACATGAAATTCCTGTTTTAGAAGGATGTAAAAGTTTTCTAAATAAAGTGGAAATAATAATGGCGGAAGTAACGATAATGGACCTTGGTTACAACGAACCTTTACTGGTAGAATTCTTAAATTTTATGGATAAATATGATTTCAGGGTTTATGATATAGCGCAGTTTATGCGCAGGCCTTATGACAAGGCCCTTCACCAGGCAGATTTTATTTTTGTTAATAAAAATTCTGATCTGCTTAAAGTAAAAAGCTGGGGCTAAACATGGAGAAAATTCTTTTCATAACCAATCAACTATTTATTGATGAGCAAGCTCCTGAAGGAGGGGTGAGCTATTGCACCAAAGATTTTGTTGATCTGCTTAAAACAAAGTATCAAGTAATCCTATTCCCCGTTTCATTCAACAGTTCTTTATTATATAGAATAAAACTAAAATTAGGCATTAGTGTATTTGAGGAATATGCCCCGGGCGACAGCAAAGAAGCATTGTATAAAACAATAGCGGCAAACAATATTCAAAAAGTATTCATCAACTTATCTACCGCATTGCCTTTTTCAAAAACGATCAGTGATAAATTTGGTGCTACGATTAAGATCATTCTTTGTTCGCATGGCATTGAAGGAGGAGATATGCTGCACAATGCTGTTCGGACGAACAAAAAGTTATCTCCGTTTCAACAATTCACTTCTTCCTATAAATTAGGCGGTACTTTAAAAAAGGAATTGGGATACAGGATAAATTATATCGATCTCGTGCTAACAGTCTCTGAAATTGAAGTGGCGATCGAAAAATGGATGGGTGCCAAAAAAGTTTTCTTCGTTCCAAGAACATTAAAAGAAGATTTTATTTCATGGGATCCGGTAATGGGAAGAATCGGATTTGTCGGGGACCTGGATCATTTCCCTAATTACTATGGTCTGGTACAATTATGTGAAGCTATCTCTTTGAACAATATGGCATCAAAGATATCTGTACGAGTGGCCGGAAAAGCAGGTAAGCAGTTGAATTTGATCTTGCAAAAATATTCGTTTGTTCGTGCATTAGGTTATTTGGATAATGAACAATTGAAAGCTGAGGCAGCAAGCTGGATGTATTACCTCAATTTGGTTTTTTATTATTCCAAAGGAGTTAGTACCAAATTGGGCAAAGGAATGAACTGGGGCTTGCCGGTCATTAGTACAGAAGCGGGTAACAGGGGATACGTCTTTAAGGAAGGTGGTGTTCTCACTGTCAATAATGCGGATGAGATCATATCAATTGTACAAAGCAGGATCGCTGACAAGGAACAGCTTACTATAGATAGAAACAACATAGTGTTAGCGGTAAAAGCTTCTGATAAATACGAGGATATAATGAACACCGTTTCCCCGTTATTGGGATCTTTATGAAAAAAGTGCTGATCATATCCCCACACTATCCTCCTTCCAACCTCGCCGCAGTACATCGAAGCAGGCTGTTTGCACAGCATTTACCTTCATTTGATTGGGAGCCCATCATCTTAACGGTGGATGAAAAATATTATGAAGAAAAATTGGATTGGAACCTACACAAGCTATTACCATCCGGCCAACGTATTGAAAAAGTAAAAGCTTTTAAAGTTACAAAGCCGCGTATCGTTGGAGACATTGGCTTAAGGGCTTTTTTTCAATTATATAAAAAAGCAAAAAAAATAATTAAAGAGGAAAGGGTAGATCTTTTATACATACCGGTACCCTCTTTTTACACAGCTTTATTGGGAAGAGCGTTGCACCGATCTGCCGGAATAAAATACGGGATTGATTATATAGATCCATGGGTGCATTATTTTCCGGGAAGTGAAAAATTATTTTCGCGTCATTGGTTCAGTACTAAACTGGCGAAGTTCCTGGAGCCGATCGCTGTTAAAAAAACTTCGCTGATCACCGGTGTAGCTGAAGGATATTATAAAGGAGTAATTGAAAGAAATCCCGCTTTAACCAGGACTTGTTTATTTGGTGCCATGCCATATGGAGGAGATAAAAGAGATCACGAAGAAGTATTGAAACTTGATATAGCACCTTATTTATTTCCGGCAACATCAAACAAATTAAGATTGGTATATGCAGGAGCTATGTTGCCCAAAGCATATGCTCCTTTGGAAAATATTTTCAGATCGATTGCTGATAACCGCACATTATTCAGTGATGTGGAATTTCATTTTATTGGTACGGGTAAACGCGTGGATGATCCTTCTTCTTATAATATAAAATCATTGGCAGAAAAATATGGTTTATGGGATAGCGTAGTTTATGAGTATCCTCAACGCATACCTTACCTGGATGTATTGGTACATTTAAATAATGCGGATGGCGTATTTATACTTGGTAGTACGGAACCGCATTATACACCGTCAAAAGTATACCAGGCTGTATTGTCCGAAAAGCCGGTGCTGGCAGTTTTACATACAGAAAGTTCAGCAGTTGCGGTCATTCAGCAATCGAAGGCCGGAATTGTTTTGGATTTCAATGGCGAAGAAAAGTTGGAAAAGATCTACACAACATTTGTTGATACCTACACGGAGTTTAAAAATTTTGCGCGATCATTCATTCCTTCAACAGTTGATCAGCACATCTTCGAACGTTATTCTGCAAAGGAAACAACGAGGCAACTGGCTGCTTTATTCAATCAATTAACCTGACCCTCTAATGTCATTTGTTTACATCAAGCTTCCAAAAACAGGTTTAGGCAATATGCTGCTTGTATGGGCGAGAGGTTTGGTCTTTGCGACCGACAACGAAATAGAATGTGTTACATCTTCCTGGTGGGGATTTAGATGGGGTGCATTGGTAAGAAGAGAAAAAAGAAAAAGAGTCTACTGGAACTACTTTAAAGAAACGCCTTTGATCCGTCGCCTGATAGCGGCCTGGTTATTAAAAAAATACGATATCGTCCGCGAGCCTTCAATCCTTCAAACAGCTACACACGAAGATCAGGGTAAGACGGTCTATGTATTTAATGAGGTGATCACAGCGTCCGATCCGTTCGAATATTTAAAGGATCACCGGGAGTATATAAAAACGGAGCTGATAAATAATCTTCACAGCTCTAAGAAAAAGCTGTTGAAAAAATATGAGCGTCCGGTTATTGGAATACATATACGCAGAGGCGATTTTAAACTGGGCAGTACGATCACACCGATAGAATATTTTGTGGAAGGTATAAAAACGATAAGGGCATATGCGGGCGTAGAACTGGAAGTAACTGTATTTACAGATGCTTTGCCCGAAGAAATAGCACCTGTTCTGGTATTGCCGCATGTGGTGATCGCAGAAAATAAACCGGACATCATTGATATACTATTGCTAAGTCAGAGTAAAATAATGATCCTGTCCTCTACCAGTACTTTTGGTTATTGGGCAGCATTTTTATCAGATGCCATTGTATTGAGGCATAAAAGCGATTGGTTAAATAAAATAAGAACTGCAAGCGAGACTTCATCTTATACCGAGATACAATGGGAGATGGATGAGGCCGCTGCCAATCTGTTATTGAAAGGAAAAATTGAGGCATTGAAAAGTTCCGGCCAATTATAACCAATGAATAAAAGAATAGATGTAATTGATGGCTGGCGTACAATTGCGGCGTTGGGTGTATTGTATGGGCATGTTTTAGGAACATTGAATATTCCTTCGGTTCAAAACATTGATATCATACGGATATTGAATTTATGGGGCAATGGGGTGCAGCTTTTTTTTGTGATCAGCGGGTTCTGCTTTTTCCTGGTAATGGATAAGCAAAAAGACTACAGCTTTACTGCTTCCTTATCGTTTTGGAAAAAACGTTGGTTAAGGATAGCTCCTGCTTTTTATACAGCCTGCCTGGTATATGCTTATATTAATTATACAGGTATTCAGGGGCATGTGATAACTGCATTAACTGCTAATTTTTTGTTCATTCAAACCTATGTGCCGGGCACAGAGATCTCTGCGCATTTCTGGTCCTTATCGGTAGAATGGTTGTTTTATTTATCCTTACCACTCATATTTTATTTTATACGAAGAAAAGGTTATCTCATTGTTATAGCCGGTATGTTTACGATCGGTTTATTTTTAAATCTGCTGCATTATAAATGGGGGCTGTACAATGGCTTCGATTGGTACTATACTTTTTTTGCAAACTTTGAACATTTTGCGTGCGGCTTGTTAGCAGGTTACCTATATAAAACAGGCAAACTGTCATTGGGCATCTTTGATAAGGCATATGGTATAGTGATAGGTTTTGCAATTGCTTATATTGGTAAAATATTCTTTTATTCTTTTTTTGTAAAGAGGATGGGACAATGGGGCTTTGTATTTGAAAGCATTGGTCCGCTGGTGATGACCCTTGGTTTTGCCTGGATGATCCTGGTCTCGTTAAGAAACGAGCTGGTCTTTAAACTGATCGGGAATAAACTGTTTACTTTTATCGGAAGGATATCCTATAGTTTTTATCTTTGGCATGTGTTGCTGTTGGGTTGGATTTATTCCTGCACGATCAATCTCTTTCCTCAAAATGGCATAGGCATTCTTTGCTTGTTCACCGCTACAGCTGTAGTCTTACTACCCATTAGTTACCTGAGCTACAAATTGCTGGAAGAATTTTATTTTAAAAGGTCGGCCAAGTGAAACGCCTGCTCATTATATCCACTCATCCCATTCAATACAACGCGCCTCTCTTTCAATTATTAACTATTCGAAGGAATATTGAAGTAAAGGTGTTTTATACCTGGGGACAGGCGCAGGAAAAAATATTTGACCCGGGATTTGGCCAATACCGTCAATGGGATATTCCCCTGCTGGAAGGCTATGATTATGAATTTATAGAAAACACCAGTGTTCAACCGGGTTCTCATCATTTTAAAGGCATAGAAAATCCATCTTTAATAAAAAAGATAGAAGGGTATGATCCGGACGCGATCCTGGTTTTTGGATGGAGCTTTAAAAGTCATTTAAAAGTAATGAGGCATTTTAAGGGGAAGAAAAAGATCATCTTTCGCGGCGATTCTAATTTGCTGGATGAGCCGCCTGGATTCTCCTTTAAGAAAATGCTAAGGCGTATATTTTTACGATGGATATATCGTTATGTAGATGTAGCTTTATATACCGGATCGGCCAATAAGGAATACTATTTACAACATGGATTAAAGGAATCTCAGTTGGTATTTGCTCCCCATGCCATAGATAACGAAAGATTTATATTAGCTGCAAGAGGGAATGAAAAAAGAACGGAGGCGCTAAGAGCCGGAATAGGGATACCGCCGAATGCCGTTGTGTTTATTTTTGCAGGTAAATTCGAGATCAAAAAAGATCCTCAATTGCTCATTGATGCTTTCGCGCAATTGAATGATAAAAGAGCGAATCTTTTATTGGTAGGAAATGGTTTGTTAGAGGAGTCGTTGAAAGCAGCGGTAGCAAAATTGCCCCAACAGATCAGGAGCAGTATTCATTTTATGTCTTTTCAAAATCAAAGCAGTATGCCCGATATATATGGTATGGGAGATGTTTTTTGTCTGCCATCGCAAGGGCCGGGCGAAACATGGGGTCTTGCTGTTAATGAAGCAATGGCATGCTCAAAGCCGGTACTGGTCAGTAAAAAATGCGGTTGCTATTTGGATCTTGTTAAAGAGGGTGTAAACGGATTTGTTGTAAATAGTAATGATATAAATGATTGGCATCATAAGATGAAGATGCTGTTGGCAGATGAGAACAAGCGGGATGTTATGGGAGAGCAATCGCTGCAGATCATAAAGCAATGGTCCTATGAAAAGATTTGTGCAGCTCTTGAGAATGTGCCGGACGGAAAATTACAATCATTAAAACTGAATAATTAAAAATTGAGAACGCTGTTTCCAAGGGAGGTGAATTGGGGTGTTTTTTTTATCCTCATAATTATTTTAAGGGCCTTGTTCCCCGATATCAGCATGTTCTCATATGTGGCGTTGGTAATATCAATTCACCAGCTTACACTGTTGATCACGTTTATAGGTTATATCGTACCTGTCAGGTATTTATTCGGAGCATTTATGTGTTTGCAATTCTTTATTGGCCCCACGTTGGCTTATAATGGGTTGGATCAATATCAATACCATGTTTATCGCATGCAGGTTCCGGAGGCTCAGTACTTTTCCTATGCATTACCGGCAGTATCCTGCTTCCTCCTCGGATTGCATATAAGTGCCGGTAATTTTAAAGGGGAGATCATAAATCAGGAAGGAGTGCTGCGGTTCGTAAAGCGCAACCCGTTAATACCTTATATATTTATAGGTGTTGGTTTTGTGGCCAGTGTTGTTTCGGGTTTTTTTTCTTCTGAGGTGGCTTTTGTATTTTATGTATTGGGAAGCTTTAAATTCATTGGTCTTTTTATGTTGGTTTTTGCGGAGAAGAGATTGAAGACTGTCCCGCTGATCCTGGTGATCGGTTCAATTGTAGCTTCTTCTTTAGGTGATGGAATGTTCCACGATCTATTGACCTGGATATTGTTCATAGGATCGGTTTATGCTATTAAATATAAATTCGGAACCAATCTTAAGTTAATATCCTGCATCAGTTTTATTTTATTGGCCATAACCATACAGCAATTAAAAACCGGCTATCGAGCGGCAAGAACAAATGGGCAGGATATAAGCGAGGGTTTGGAAACATTGGCAGATACATACGATGCAGAAACACAGAATGGTCAATCCATATATAGTTTTGCCAGCCTGGCACCAGGATTGGTGCGCATCAACCAGGGTTTTATTATAACCAATATAATGAGGATGGTTCCTGCTAAAGTTCCTTATTCGAATGGTGAAGAAATGGGCCAGGTTCTGGAGGCTGCTATCCTGCCCAGGATCATTGCTCCTAATAAATTGCAGGCTGGAGACAGAGTGGTTTTTGAAAAATATTCGGGCATGCATCTGCGTATAGGAACTTCGATGGGATTAAGTTCTCCCGGAGATGCATACGTCAATTTCGGAGTTTCAGGAGGCTGTGTTTTCATGTTTTTTCTGGGGCTTTGTTATAGCCTGGTATTGAATTATTTTGATAAACGCAGTAAAAATCAACCGGTGCTTATATTGTTTTTACCGCTTATTTTCTATTATCCTATTCGCCCTGATTGCGAGTTGCAAACAATTTTAGGACACCTGGTCAAATCTACTTTTATCATACTTGCCATTGTTTATTTATGGAAAGAAGTTTTTATTGAAGAGGATCCAAGAAAAATAGCAGCTATGAAAGAGGCCTCTTCTTCTGCTGACCCAATTCTTACATAACAGCCCTGCCTGATGTTTATTAATAAAGACCTGCTACGATACCTGCTGAAATTCATTTTGTCTTTTTGCTTTTTATACTATGGCACTAAGGCAATCATCGGGTTGGCTTCTCCCGGTGGTTATTACTCTTCGTTCATTAATGAGTATCTGAACTATGTTAAGTGGTTTAGATATGCACTTTTATATTCGGCCAAAGGGTTGCTTTCCATTGCCGGCTATAAGGTGTTTGTGCAAAACATGTATATACTGCGCATGTATAACGGGGCAGGCGTACGCCTGGTATATAGTTGCCTGGGCATTGGTGTAATGAGCTTTTGGGCGGCCTTTATATTTGCCAACAAAGCAAGTTGGCAAAAGCGATCAATATGGATATTGGGCGGATGGGCGCTGTTCTTTTTTATAAATGTTGTAAGAATATCGCTATTGTTGATAAGTGCCAATAAAAGAGAAACGAATGTATTGAACCTGGATAATCATACATTGTTCAATATAGCAGCTTATCTGCTGGTCTTTGTAATGATCTACCTGTTTGATAAATCACAAAAAAGATCAACCGGTGAAGGGATAAAAGAAGCTTCTGTAAAGATCGGTGCGGCGAATAAAAAGAAAATACTGATCATGATCGATTGGTTCACCCCCGGCTACAAAGCGGGAGGGCCGATCCGATCCTGTGCCAATATTGCTTCTGCATTAAAAGAAGAATATGATATCTATGTGCTTACTACAGATATGGATCATGGGGAGACAATGCCTTACAATAATATTCCTTCTAACAAATGGATCAATCCGACAGATCCTTTGATAAAGATATATTATGCAAAAAGATCAGTATTAACACACCAACAGCTGTTCGCAGAGATCAATGCTGTGCAACCTGATTATATTTATCTCAATAATATATTCTCTCCATATTTTGTATTGTATCCTTTATGGTTGAAGTATCAAAAAAAGATACAAGCGAAGATCATTCTTTGTCCAAGGGGAACCTTGTATGATAGCGCTTTGTCATTGAAAGGGTACAAAAAAAAACCTTTTCTGCTTTTATTAAAATGGATGGGAGTGCATAAACGCATATTGTTCCATGCAACCAGCGAACGTGAAAAAAATGCGATCCTGCAATATTTTCCCGGAAGCGATGTGCTTATTGCAGATAATCTGCCGGATATCAAGCAACCCGATTTTCATACCTGTGTAAAGATACCCGGCACCCTAAATTGCATTTTTGTATCACGGATAATGTCTATAAAAAATACCTTATTCTTCCTTAACATACTTCGGCAGGTAAAAGCAGCGGTTTATTTTACTATTGTTGGACCTGTGGAAGATGAAGCTTATTGGAAGGAATGCATGCAACAAATAAAAACATTGCCCCATAATATAAAAGTGGATTATATCGGCCCCCGGGAGCATGAAGAACTTGCCGGTCTTATTCAGCATCATCATTTATTTGTATTACCCACCGCCGGAGAAAATTTTGGTCACGCTATTTTTGAAGCCTTGCTTTCGGGGCGTCCTGTTTTGATAAGCGATCAAACGCCTTGGGTAAATTTGGCTGCTTCCAATGCAGGATGGGATATCCCGTTAAATGACCCGGATGCATTTAGATCGGTTGTTGAAGCGGTGGCATCATGGGATCAATATGAATTTGATAAAAACGCTTTATCAGCATGGCAGTATGCAGGAAACAATATTAGGGCGCGGGAATATAAAAAGCAGTACTTTAACTTATTTTCATGAATACCGGAACAGTCAATAACGCATTATACAGAGCCAGGATCACGATAGGAGCTTCCCGGTTCAAACGGGTATTGTGGTACCTGACGAATATCTTATTGTTTAAGAACCGGTTGAATATTTTTTATTCAGTAAAGATATTTTTGTTGAAAGCCTTTGGGGCGGAAGTAGGAAAGGGCGTGGTTATCAAACCTTCTGTGAACATCAAGTATCCATGGAAATTAAAGATCGGCGAGCATAGTTGGATAGGAGAAGGTGTTTGGATCGACAATCTCTCCCAGGTGGTGATCGGCAACAATGTTTGTATTTCACAAGGAGCATTGTTATTATGCGGCAATCATAATTATAAAAAAGAAACGTTCGACCTGATACTTGGGGACATTGTATTGGAAAATGGAGTTTGGATAGGGGCGAAAGCCATTGTATGTCCCGGTGTAACTTGTGCAAGCCATTCTGTGTTAACGGCTGGTTCTGTTGCAACAACGAACACTCTGCCGTTCGCTATATATCAGGGAAATCCGGCGCATAAAGTTGGCGAAAGGATCATTGCTAACTAATTGTTATCATTTCACTGCTCTATAATAAAGTGTCAGTTGAAGAATAAATCCCACCTGTACCAAGCCTCCTCTTTTTTTATTTTCCACAATTATCTTCTCACAGCTACTATTTCCCTTATTTTGTAAAACAAAAGTTTTGTCACTTCGTTGGCCTGAGGTTGTCTTTAGTGCGGTTTTTTATCATGATACGAAGGTTAAGCGTTGTTCAGGAACTATGATAAAAGTCAAAATAATCGGTGTTTAACCATTGGGGAGTCGAAATCATTGCAATTAATTCTTTAAGAGCCTATCTTGCTGATATAGATGCGATGATTTTTATTGGTTGAATTATCTCATCTCTTCTTTTATATGATGAAGGTTTCAATAGTAACAGTTACATATAATTCTGCAAGGTTCCTGGAAGAGTGTATCTGCTCTGTAAAAAACCAGGATTATCCGGATATTGAGCACATCATCATTGATGGTGGTTCTGTGGATGGTACATTAGAGATCATCAAACGTCAGGAGGGGAAGAATATAAAGTGGATATCCGAAAAGGATAACGGAATGTATGATGCATTGAACAAAGGCATGAAGCTGGCTACCGGAGATATTGTAGGCGCTTTGAACAGTGATGATGTATTTGCTTCTGCAGATGTGGTTACGGAGATCGTTAATTGCTTCCGTAATTCAAGGATAGATTCTGTTTATGGCGACATCGTTTATGTGAGCCAGTCAAACACCAAAAAAGTGATTCGCTATTGGGAAGGATACAGTTATAACCGGGACCGGTTTCGTTATGGATGGATGCCCGCTCATCCTTCTTTTTATGTGAGAAGAGAATTGGTGGATGAATTGGGTAGCTATGAGTCGCATTATTTCACTGCCGCTGATTACGAGTTTATGCTTCGCTATTTATATCATTACCGGATAAGTTCGCAGTACATTCCTAAGTTAATAGTTAAGATGCGCGTAGGCGGTGCAAGTAACAAAACACTCACCGCCAGGTTGCGTGCAAACAGACGTGATTACCTGGCCATGAAGAAAAATCATGTCCCGTTGCCTTTTATCGCGTCTCTTTTAAAACTGATCATTAAAGTACGCCAGTACTACGATATAGATCCGCATAAAGTAAAAGTCCAGGGTTAGTTATTCTCTTTCACAAACGCTCAGTATCTTTATAACCATATGTTCGGTTTTTTTAAAAAAGATACTATCCCTTCTGTCGTAGACACGCAGCTGTCATTAACTACTGACATACATTCCCATGTATTACCGGGCATTGATGACGGGGCTCCTGATATCGCCGCTTCGCTGGTGTTATTGAATGGCATGTATGATCTTGGAATACGAAAAGTAGTAGCCACCCCGCATATCATAGCAGATCTTTACCGGAATGATGCAACTATCATCAACCATGCATTGGATAAAGTGAAAGAGGCTGTTGCTGCATCGGGATTGAAGATGGAAATATCCGCCGCAGCGGAATATATGCTGGATGATTATTTTGTAAGTCTTTTAAGAAGCGGATCACCGCTTTTGAAAGTACATAATAATAAGATCCTTACAGAGCTATCCTATGCTTCGCCTAACGACAATTTACAAGAGATCGCTTTTGAGATCATGACAAACGGTTATCTGCCTGTTATGGCGCATCCTGAACGCTATTTTTATTATCATAATAATTACGAGGCTTATGATCGTCTAAAAGATCTTGGATTTTTATTACAGGTAAATCTTTTGTCTTTGACCGGATATTACGGGAAACCTGTTGCAAAAGTTGCAAAACATCTTTTCGAGGAAGGCCTGGTAGATCTGGTTGGTACAGATATGCACCACACGAAACATCTCGCTACATTAAAGGAAAATGCCTCTTTGATAAATCAGTATATCAACGGGCATTCTTTCAATGAGTTTAAGTAAGTCTTTCAATTAGTAATTGCCACAATGAAACAATTGTCTTCCCTTAATCATTTCTTCTGGAAATACCGGGTGCGGTTATTGCTGGGCATACTATTCATTGTATTAAGTAACTACTTTAAAATATTGACGCCGCAATTAACGGCTTATGTAGTTAATTCTACCGTAAAAAAAATAGCTAATACAAATGCACCAAGCCATACTGTTACTAAAGAAACAAAATCAGATGTAGTTGTTCAGTTCATGGAAGCACATCTCGATTCCCGGAATTTTGGTGAAAAGATATTATGGAGTGGGATCATCTTGCTGGTACTCGCTTTGATAAGCGGTTTCTTTATGTTCTTAATGCGGCAAACGATCATCGTGATGAGCCGCCTGATCGAATATGATCAAAAGAACCAGGTATTTGCCCATTACCAACAATTGGATGCGGGCTTTTATAAAGTGCACAACACCGGCGACCTGATGAATCGTATATCCGAAGACGTTAGTCGTGTGAGGATGTATACCGGGCCGGCGATCATGTATTTGATCAACCTCGTGGCGGTGATCGGGTTCAGCATTTATTATATGGTGAAGGCAAGCCCAAAACTTACCCTGGTGGCATTAGCACCGTTGCCGGTATTGGCCATTACCATTTATTTTGTGAATGCTATTATTCACAAACGAAGCGGCTATATACAGGCTTTATTAAGTGATCTTACTACCAACGCGCAGGAATCCTATTCGGGGATAAGAGTGATCAAATCTTTTGTGCAGGAAAAAGCAATGCTTGGTTTTTTTACAACCAACAGCGAAACCTATCGTAAAAAAGTATTGGATCTTGCTAAAACAGAAGCCATCTATTTTCCCAGCATGGCATTGTTGATCGGCATCAGCACTTTATTAACAGTAATGGTAGGAGGGTTGGATGTGATACAGGGGCACAGCAATGTGGGTACGATTGCCGAGTTTGTAATGTATATCCAGATGCTTACGTTTCCGGTGAGTGCGATTGGCTTTACCGCCGGAATGATACAGCGGGCTGCTGCCTCACAGAAACGTATAAACGAATTTTTAGAAACAAAACCGTTGATCGCAAACGATGTTGAAAAGTTGACTCCGGTATTGGAAGGAACGATCGGTTTTGTGAATGTTGATTTTACCTATGCGCATACCGGTATTCATGCAGTGGACCATTTTTCATTAACGATCAATAAAGGACAGAAAGTGGCCATCATTGGTCGTACCGGTTCCGGTAAATCCACGATCGCGCAATTGTTATTGCGGATGTATGATCCTCAATCAGGAATGATCCTGTATGATGGTATGCCCCTTAATAAGATAGACCTGGACACCTTACGGTCACAAATAAGTTATGTTCCGCAGGATGTTTTTTTATTCAGTGAAACAGTGAGGAATAATATCGGTTTTGGGGTAGCAACAGCAACAGACGTACAAGTGCAACATGCGGCCCGGCAAGCTTCTATACATAATGAGATACTAAGCTTCCCGGAGCAATATGAAACTATTGTTGGCGAAAGAGGCGTTACTTTAAGTGGCGGACAAAAGCAACGGATCTCTATTGCGCGCGCATTGATCAAAGATCCGCGGATCGTGATCTTTGATGATTGCTTAAGTGCGGTAGATGCGCGTACAGAGCAGGAGGTGCTCGGCAATCTCAATAAATACCTGTCGGATAAAACGGCCATCATCATTACGCACCGCATTTTTTCTTTATTACGATTTGATAAGATCATCGTATTGGAAAATGGCCGGATAGTGGAAGAAGGAACACACGAGGCATTGCTTCAATTGAACGGCGTATATACGGATATGTATAACCGTCAGCAACAGCAGGAAACCGCTTCCTAAGCGGGTTTTGGCCAAAAAACAGATTATTTTGCTATTTCGAAAACAATTTTATCTTTGCTGCACACAAATTGATTCACCGGAAAAATTAAATCTTAAACCGTGGCGTACGACAACAACGAAAAAAAACAAGAGAGCGTTTATAGCAAACGCATCAGAGCAGGGAAACGCAGGACTTACTTTTTTGATGTAAGAGAAACTCGCGGAAGTGATTATTACTTAACCATTACAGAAAGCCGCAAGCGATTTGACTCGGATGGTTACGACCGACATAAGATCTTTTTGTACAAAGAAGATTTTAATAAATTCATCAAAGGGTTAGCGGAAGCAGTGGATTATGTAAAGACTGAATTGATGCCTGATTTTGATTTTGATGCATTCAATCATGATACTCCATACGAAGGTGATGAATCGGCTCCAAGAACAGAAGGTGAAGTATATGAAGCACCGATTGAAGTTAGAGCAGAAGCGACTCCTGTGGAACTCCCTAAGATTGCTCCTGTAGAAGTTCCAAGTGCGCCGGTCGATAACGGAAGCACTGAAGAAGTAGATAAATGGTAATTTGATATCGAATTATAAAATGAATCCTCCTGATAACACGGGAGGATTTTTTATTTGCGGTGATCGGTGAATTCAATCCCATGTTTTTTTAATTCAGCCAGAATGGGTTCATAGATCTCTTTTATTATAGGAATATGCAATCCGGTCATTGTAATGCTTTTATTCAGTATCAATTTTACGGCAATGCCCAATGGTAACCCAACTGTTTTCGCCATGGCGGTTCTGATATTGTCTTCTCCTTTTACAATGAGACTGCTTTGCAATTCATGTTTCTTCCCATCTTTTTGATAACCGATCTCATGCAGCATTGCGATCATGTCTTTGTCAGAAGGAAGGAGGATTAATTTAGTTTCCAGTATGAATTGCAATACATCGGCGGCGCTGCAAAACCCTTTATTGATAAGGGTTTTGTCGTCATCCAATCCCAAATAAAGCAATTGTTTGGAAGAGGACGGCGTTAGCCGATGTTTAATAAAATGTTGTGTAAAGAAATCTTTGATGGACAATTCATCCGTTTCATATTCCTTCGTTTCGTCGGTTAGTTTTAATTGGATCACCTCATTCCATCCATGCATAAATTCGGGATACCGAAGGGTGGTACGCATAAAAGTTTCAATTCCCTCCAGTTCATACAATTCAATATAATCCAGTGAATTTCTATTGGGATAAAAAGATAGAGAACCAATCCGATAGCTATCGGATCCCGGAAATTGGATGCTTCTTTCTGTTGCGAATAACTGCTTATGATCTTCCTTTACAATAGTGTTATCCATTTTGTAAATGGCGCCTGATTTTCCGGCCATCACTACATTTCGCGGGTTCCAGCTTATTTTATATCTCCATGGATTGTCATCGCTTTCAGGAGCCACCAATCCGCCACAATGGCTTTTAAAGGATAGTATCTTTCCACCCTCTCTTTTTATACCATCAATTCGTTGCATGGCACTCATATGATCAATGCCCGGATCCAATCCCAATTCGCAGATAAAGAGTAATCCTTTCTTTTTTATCTCCCGTTCCAATTCTTTTAGTTGATCATCCGCATAGCTGGCCGTCAGTAAATTTTTATTGAATTGCACACAATCTTTTGCAATTAAAAAATGCAGGTGAGGCGGCATCAGTGAGATCACAATATCAGCCAGCTGTATCCAGGCTGCTCTTTCTATATCATTTTGAATATCAGTTTCGATTGTCCTTGCAAGGGGAGAACCATTGGTTTTAGTAAGGATCTGTTCTTCATTTGCATCAGCAATAATGACCGACCAGTTGTTTTCGGTGGCCGATGAGATCAGGTAATCAATCAAAATAGTCGAAGATTTGCCGGCACCAAAAACTAAGATCGTTTTCATCATGTCTATTTAACGAGCAATCATCTGTTATAGTGTAAACCCGCTATTTTTAACAGGATTTTTCGATATAAAATGAAGCGGTTTTAATGCCAAAATGTTGTTCACAAAAGTCGATTAAAATGTGCAAAAATACCCCCTAAAACGACCCTTTTAAAACGGGAAAAACGGGCGTAAATCGTTATTTTCGCAGACTACTATTTTATATGGAAAATCAGGAAAATTTAAACACAGGAAATGCCAATAACAGGGGGCGTATAATCCCTGTAAATATCGAGGAGCAGATGAAGACCTCGTACATCGATTACTCGATGAGTGTTATTGTCGGACGTGCATTACCAGATGTCCGGGATGGTCTGAAACCGGTACACAGGCGTGTTTTGCACGGGATGAATGAGCTCAGCAATGCCAGTAATAAACCTTACAAAAAATCTGCCCGTATCGTCGGAGAGGTAATGGGTAAGTACCATCCGCATGGTGACGTAGCCATTTATGATACCATGGTACGTATGGCACAGGAATGGTCCATGCGTTATACGCTGGTTGACGGACAAGGTAATTTTGGTAGCCAGGATGGAGATCCGCCGGCTGCTATGCGTTATACGGAGGTTCGTATGCAAAAGTTTGCCGAAGCAATGTTGGAAGACATTGAAAAGGAAACGGTGGATTTTCAATTGAATTTTGATGATTCATTGAAAGAACCAACAGTACTGCCTACCCGAATTCCGCAATTACTGGTGAATGGTGCAAGTGGTATTGCTGTGGGTATGGCTACCAATATGATGCCGCATAACCTCAACGAAGTAGTAGATGGCTGTATCGCTTATATCAATAATAAAGAAATTACGATTGAAGAGCTGATCGGTTTTGTAAAAGGCCCCGATTTCCCGACTGGTGGTATCATTTACGGTTTTGAGGGAATAAGAGCAGGAATGCATACCGGTCGTGGTAGAGTGGTGTTGCGTGGTAAAACTACTATTGAAACAGATAGCAAGGGAAGAGAAAAGATCGTTATCACGGAGATACCATACCAGGTGAACAGGGATTCGCTGACACAGCGCATCGGAGACCTGATCAATGAAAAAGTGATCGATGGTATTACAGATGTAAACAATGAAAGTAATAATAAGGAAGGAACGAGGATCGTTGTTGAGTTAAGAAAAGATGCAGTAGCACAGGTTGTCGTGAACCAATTGTTCAAACACTCTGAGTTGCAGACTTCTTATGGTATCAATAATGTGGCATTGGTAAAAGGAAGACCACGGATCCTGAATATTAAAGACCTTATCAGCGAATTTGTTGAGTTCCGTCATGAAGTAGTAATTCGTCGTACACAATACGAATTGCGCAAAGCAGAAGAAAGAGCGCATATATTAGAAGGTTATATCATCGCATTGGATAACCTGGATGCGGTGATTGCGTTGATCCGCGGATCATCAACACCTGCTATCGCATTGGATGGTTTGATGAGTAATTTCGCTATGAGTGAGATACAGGCGAAAGCTGTGTTGGAACTGCGTTTGCAACGTTTAACCGGAATGGAGATCGATAAGATTCGTGAAGAACACGCAGAGATCATGCAATTGATCGGTCGTTTAAAAGAGATATTGGCAAATGAACCATTGCGTTTCCAGATCATCAAAGATGAACTGTTGGAAGTAAAAGAAAAATTCGGTGATCCGCGTAAAACAGAAATAACATACCTGGATGATGAAATAAGAATGCTGGATCTGATCGAAGAAGAAGATGTGGTGGTTACGATTTCTCATTTGGGCTATATCAAACGTACGAAGGCGGATGAATACCGTAATCAACGCAGAGGTGGTCGTGGTGCAAAAGGAAGTAGCACCAGGAACGAAGATTTTATCGAACATCTGTTTGTAGTATCTACCCATCATACTTTATTGATCTTTACTGAAAAAGGAAAATGCTTTTGGTTGAAAGTATATGAGATACCGGAAGGAGATAAAGTAAGTAAAGGAAGAGCGATACAAAATATGGTGCAGATCCCGCCGGATGATAAAGTAAGAGCAGTGATCGATGTAAAGAGCCTGGAAGACGAAGAATACATCAAGAGCCATTATATCGTATTATGTACAAAGAAGGGGATCATTAAGAAAACGGAACTGGAAGATTTCAGTCGCCCGAGACAAAATGGTATCAATGCTATCAATATTTTGGAAGGTGATCAGTTACTCGAAGCTAAATTAACCGATGGTAATTGTGAGATCATCATGGCGGTGAAGAGTGGTCGTGCCAATCGTTTCCCCGAAGAAAAAGTAAGGCCAACCGGTCGTGGCGCGATAGGTGTTGCCGGTATTGAAGTGGATGATGAAAAAGATGAAGTAGTTGGATTGGCTTGTGTGAATAGAGAAGATAAGAGCAGAACGATATTGGTGGTGAGTGAAAAAGGTTACGGTAAACGTACCTTCTTAGATGATCCGGAAACCGGCGAAGCAAATTATCGTATCACCAATCGTGGTGGTAAAGGGGTTAAGACAATTAATGTAACCGAAAAAACGGGCGCGTTGGTTGGTTTATTAGATGTAACGGAAAAAGAAGATCTGATGATCACTTGTGTAAGTGGTGTTACCATTCGTATGAGTGTTGCCGGTATCAGTGAACAGGGCAGGGCAACCCAGGGTGTTAAACTGATCCGCGTGGATGAAGGGGATGAAATTGCGGCTATTACTAAATTAGATGAGCAGGAAGAAGAGGCAGATGAAATAGTAGCAGAAGAAGGGGATAATACTCCTCCTCCGGTAGTAGAATAAAGAATCATATCTCTATAAAAAAAGCAAGCAGGATTTATTCCTGCTTGCTTTTTTTGTTTCCGCCTATTTTAAGCCTTTCTCTATACCATTGATTGTTAAGTTAATATGAACAAATCAGGCCGATATACACATTATGTTTAAAAATATGCTTTATCTGAACGTAAAATTTTAACAAAAATTGTGTAGTTTTGTCTTATAAATACAGATTTTAATTATTTCTAATTTGTATGTTTATTATTTAACCCTTAAAACATCATACTATGAGGAAGGTTGCATTTTACAGAGTACGGATGAGTTTACTACTTGCCATATTGGTAAGTTGCATCGGGGTATCATTGGCGCTCATCTTTAAAGGTTTTTTAAGCGAAGATTGCAGTGCAAATGACGTATTCGGGGCTGCTATTGCAACAATCTTTATGTTGTTGTTTGTTTGCATCATCCCTGTAGTGTATCGTTATTTTCGCAATGGGTTTAGCAAAAAACCGGCGATCGTAAGTTTATTAAAAGAAGCAAAGGAAATTCGCGAAGAGTATCGTTTTAGCCGTCGTTCAGAAAATACTTCTGCAGCTAAAGAAACTGCTGACAGCCAGCTTTTATTAAGCTAAATTATTTTCTGTTTTTAATCCCCTTCATCAATATTTTCAGACCACAGGTCTCGTTCACTCTCCTATAAAACTTTTACCTCTTTCATTTCAGGGTCTCTTTTAACCACTTATAAAATTCGTATTGCCATACCAATGCGTTTTGTGGTTGCAATACCCAATGGTTCTCATCCGGAAAGTATAAGAATTTACTTTTTATTCCTCTTAATTGCGCAGCCTGAAATGCCTGTTGGGCCTGTTCTAAAGGAACACGATAATCTTTTCCACCTTCGATGATCAGGATAGGAGTGTTCCATTTATCTACAAATGAACTTGGAGAAAATATAGTGTATGATCTTTGAGCAGTAATATTTGTTTTGTCCCAATATGGTCCGCCATTTTCCCAATTAGCAAACCACATTTCATCGGTAGTGCCGTACATGCTCTTCATGTCGAATACCCCATCATGTGCTATAAATGTTTTAAAACGATGATTGTGTATTCCTGCCAGGTAATAAACAGAATAACCACCATAGCTTCCACCGATACATCCACGACGACTGGTATCAACATATGGTTCTTTACTTATCGCATCAATAGCGCTTAAATAATCTTTCATTACCTGTCCGCCCCAATCCTTACTGATCTGTTCATTCCATTTTGTGCCAAAGCCCGGCATCCCACGCCGGTTGGGTGCTACAATGATATATCCATTAGCAGCCATTAACTGAAAATTCCATCGAAAAGAATAATACTGGCTTAATGCAGCCTGCGGGCCACCCTGGCAATATAATAGCGTTGGGTATTTTTTTGCAGGATCAAAACCGGGAGGATAGATCACCCATACCAACATGTTTTTTCCATCGGTCGTTCTTACATATCGCCTTTCTACTTTACTTAAAGCGATCGTTGCATAGATAGAATCATTCACATGCGTGAGCTGTTGCATGCTTCCATTCGCAAGATCAACAGTGTATAATTCTGTTGCATGATTCATATCTGTTCTGGATACGATCAATGTATCGCCCACCTGACCAATAATTCCACTAATATCAAAATCGCCTTTGGTTAATTGATGAACAACA
>Ga0206889_1003_pt1 | contig 63832 bp, 64 predicted proteins | sample Alteio_BWOrgHeat_57_FD_153245 | JGI IMG/M metagenome (GOLD analysis project Ga0206889, IMG submission 153245) | Enriched cells from forest soil in Barre Woods Harvard Forest LTER site, Petersham, Massachusetts, United States - Alteio_BWOrgHeat_Nextera5 ... | reverse complement strand
CTTTTTGCATTATACCTTGCTTCTAAATTACCTGAGAAGATCAAAGCCATCGCACCTGTTTGTACCAGTATCCCAAGATCATTCGGCACCGATTTTAGTCTGCCAAAACCTATCCCTGTTCTATTGATCAATGGAACAACCGATCCGTTCTTAAACTATAATGGCGGGCAGGGAAAGATCAATCAACCAGGCAGTAAAAATATAGATATGCTGTCCACAGAAGATTTTGTAGACAAGCTTGCCAAGGCAGATAGTTGCGGTGATGATGCCAACCCGTCAATAGCCGATGTTCCACGAAATAAGAATGGCGGTAACGAATGTTCGGCTGTAGAGACCATTTATACCTGTGGCGTTATGATCGATTTTATCGCGATCATCAATGGCGGACATTGCTGGCCCGGCAGGTATCAATATCTTCCAAAAATATTTCCCGGAAAAGTTTGCAGGGATTTTAATGCAGAGGAAAGGATCATTCCATTCTTTCAAGCTGTAAAGTAGCCGACACATTCCCCCGGAATGGTTAAATTTGAGCATGGCGACTACAGAATCCTTTGACATAATTATTATTGGCGGCGGACCAATCGGTCTTGCTGCTGCATTGGAAGCAAAGAAGAAAGATATTTCTTACCTGATCATTGAAAAAGGTGCCTTGGTAAATTCTATATACAATTACCCGGTAAACATGACCTTCTTCTCTACTTCCGAAAGATTAGAGATCGGTAATGTTCCCTTTGTGAGCAATAGCGCCAAACCCCACACGCAACGAAGCATTGGAATATTACAGAAGGGTAGCTGCATCCGCCGCACTCAATATCCATTTGTTTGAAACCGTATTGGAAATAATTAAGAAAGACAAAGCATTTGAAGTAAACACTTCATTGAATAAATACGCTGCATCAAATATTATCATTGCAACAGGTTTTTATGATATCCCCTATTTATTAAATGTAGAAGGAGAGCAATTACCAAAGGTTGCGCATTATTATAAGGACCCGCATTTTTATGCTTTTCAAAAAGTATTGGTGGTGGGTGCCAGCAATTCTGCCGTGGATGCGGCACTGGAAACCTATCGCAAAGGCGCGCAGGTGACGATGGTGGTACGCGGAGAAGAAATTGGCAAACGGGTAAAGTATTGGGTTCGTCCGGATATTATAAACCGAATTGAAGAAGGCTCCATCAAAGCATATTTTAACTCAACGGTGGCGGCTATACGCGAAAAAGAAGTGGACATTAAAACACCAACCGGTATTGTAACGATCGCCAATGATTGGGTAATTGCTTTGACCGGTTATCAACCTGATCTACCCTTCTTAAAAAAACTGGGTATTGAATTATCCAATGATGAAATATTAAAACCAACTTACAGCGAAGAAACTTATGAAACCAATATACCCGGCATTTACCTCGCCGGCGTTATCTGCGGCGGCATGAATACACATCGTTTGTTTATTGAGAACTCGAGAGAGCATGCGGTGAAGGTCGTGGAGAATATTGTGGGGAAGAAATAAATAACCCCCGCTAATTTTCACTAACGAGGGCTTATTGGTTAAGTTCTTAAAGCATTACTGGCACGCAGCAATCATAGAAACCGTTTGCACTTTACCCCAATTAGGATGCAAATCTTTTGGTTGTGCGACTGCATATAGATCCAATGCTTTTTGAAAAGCAACTTTCGCCGCAGCTTTTCCACCACCAAATGCTTCGGGAGTATTGAACAGGCTCATCCCCTGCAGATAATATAATCTCGGATTATTGGGATCAAATTTCATGGCTTCTTTTAAAGAACTGCCTGCTTCTTTACCATAACTCATCCAACGTGTTTGCGGATCAACCAGCATTTCCTGTGTGTATGCCATATTGCGTACGGCATCTATTTCAGAAAGATCGCTTGAGTCTGTTGTTAAAGCCTGCGCCTTATCCATAAATGCAAGGATCTGTACAGCATTTGCATCTTTATCAATTGTTTTAGATCGCCAGCCTTCTGTACTCAATGCCAAGCCTGCATAATAATAAGGCAACCATTGTGTTTTTTCTGCGTCACCGATACGTGCAAATGTATTTGACAAGGCAATATAGTCGGGATTTGCGTTTGTTGAATCAAACAACGCAAGGTTTGCTTTCATGCTGCTAACATATTTATCGCTTTGGGCAAAAGCAGCAATGCTTAAACCGTAAACAGCAATGAATAATAAAAGTAAATTTTTCATGTATTATAGTTTTTATATTTTTAAAATTACAGATTATTGTCGATCGCATCCTGCGTTCTGTCCACTCCCCAACTTAAGAAACAACCAATAAAATAAAACCTGTTTGCCGGTGGTTGTACCGGTGCTTTATAAGAACCGTTGAACGAATAATTATAATTATATATCTGGCTGGACCCTAATACATTGGTCATACTTGCAAACAACACAATGAATGTACGCGCATTCTTTTTGCCCAAATTCGGCAAATACTCTGCACTAAAGTTAAGACTATTATAGTCTGGTGTAGTACCCTGGTTGTTAATAAAATATTTATTGCTGCCATTAAGCATGATATCATAATAAGGTCTGCCACTGGCCCAGCTGTAGGTAAGGTTTATGCCTGATTTGATCTTGGTAAAAAAACGTTTGGTCACCAGTGATGCAGTATTATTCGCCACAAAATTGGGTTGCAATTGCGTTGGGTAATTTAAGAACTGCCGTTTGCTATCTATATAAGAATAGCTGATCCAGTAATCAAAATTCTTGATGCTTTTTTTATCCCGGAAGAAAATATCCAATCCCTGCGCGTATCCGCTACCCGAAATATCGTACGTATAATAAGCGGGACTTAACGGAACCTGTGTAACCAAGGCATCATATTTTTTGTAGTATGCTTCTACTCTAAAAATGCGTTGCGTATTCAGGAACTGGTAGTTGATGATATAATGTGTTGCTTTTGTAAACCCGATATTGGTGTTGTAATACAATTGTGTTGCTTCGGGCTTTTGATAAAATTGTCCATATGCCAATGAGAACTGCGCGTCTTTACTTGTTTTATAAGCAAGTGAAATACGGGGTGCTATATCTGTTTTGTTGATCAATGTTGAATGCTCTACCCGGCCTCCTATCTGTGCGGCAATATCATTGGTTAAAAAAATACTTGCTTCTGCAAAGTATGCCGTGTAATTATCTATTTGCGTGTGCAACGTATCGTTGAAAACGGGTTTATTATAAGCATACCAGTATTCACTACCAAAACGGATAGAACTGATACCGGTTATCTTTTTCTCAAACACACCTTTTACCTGGAACATATCCTGTAAACTATTCACCGTAAAATTTTTGGCCTGCATCCAATATTGAGTAACAGGATCGAATTGTTTAGTTTGATTGAAAGAATCTTCTACCTGTTGATCGATCTGATCAAGGTTGGTACTGAAACTAGTGCCCAGGTTCATCTTCCAGCCTTTACCTAAATTCTCGCGATAACTTAAATTATTATACCAGTTGTGATTGGTCAATCCAAATGCATTCTTTAAATAAAGACTATCAATATCCTGCCTGCGTAAACCAAGATCATTGTATGCAAACGTAGTATAGTATTTTATGATGCCTCCGTGTTTTGTCTTGATACGAAAATTTGCATCGCCATTATGAAACTGCGGTATGCGGAAATAATCCGGCGTTTGTTTTACCACATCAAAATACAATCCAACATTTACATAATTATAGCTGAATCCCCAGGAAGACTTTTTGTCTTTGGCGAGATCTTGAAAGCCAAGTCCGGTTACGATCGGAGAGAGAACAGCAGTCACCTGTGTTTTCTCCGGCATATCGATAGATTCCAATAAAAGCACGGAAGACAATGCTTGTCCGTATAAAGCAGAATAACCCCCTGTACTAAAAACAGTTCCTTTAAATAAGAACGGAGAGAAACGTCCGCGTTGTGCGATATCCGGCACACTTGAATAATAAGGATTGTTTACTAAGGTACCATCAATGTATTGTTTGGTCTCATAACCTTCGCCACCACGAACGAACAGACCTTCCTGCTCTCCTATTTGTTGCGTACCCGGTAATGTTTTTAATGCAGAAGTAATATCGGCATTGGAACCTGCCGTTGTTGCGATATCAATAGAACTTAGTACAGATCCTCTTTTCATATCGCCTGCTGCAAATGAACCGGCATTCACGATCACCGCGGTTAATTCATTCAGTGATTCTTTTAGGGTAAGGTTGACCGTTAGTTTTTGTCCGGCAACGATCGTTATCGGTTGGTCAACTTCTTTATAAGAGTTATAGGTTACAATTAATAGTTTGGCGCCTGTTTCGGTTGTAGTAAAACTATAATTACCCAGACTGTCCGTAGTTCCACCATCATAAGAATCTTTGATGGTGATACTCACCCCATGCAATGGTTTCTTTCCGCTACCTAATATACTTCCACTCACAACTGTTTGAGCATGCACCAACTGCGCGCATATCATTAACAGCAGAATGATATAAATTCTTCTAATCATAGTGCAAAAATAAGGAGGTGTGCGCTTACAGAATGATCAGGAAAGATTATTAATGTGAATTTTTGATGAATAATAACAAGGAATTGCTATTTGTGATGCTTCTTATAACGGATCTTTACTCTGGCGGTTCCGGAACGGACCATATCTATTTCCTTTGCAGCAGCATAACTGAGATCGATGATCCTGTTCTTTGCATAAGGTCCGCGATCATTGACACGTACTTTGGTGGTTTTACCGTTGTCTAAATTCGTTACCCAAACAGTAGTATTAAAAGGAATGGTTTTATGCGCGGCTGTATAATCATAAGTATCAAAGACTTCACCATTGGCTGTTTTTCTTCCATTGTATTTATCTCCCTTACCATAATACGACGCATCTCCGGTCTCAGTAATATATTTTGAGCAGGAAGCCAGCAAAAGCAGGCCTAATAAAGAAAAAATGAAAGGTTTGATGCTATACATTGAATTTATAAGATCCTATTCAAACAATACCGGTTGTCCGTCATCTTCCGGTCGGTGTTTTTTCTCCCATTCCATTTCAACAGTTTTGGAATAATCGGTGAGTTTAGCGCCAAGTGCTTTCCAGCCCATTATTTCCACCATCTTATTGGTCTTGATTTTTGCATTACGCACTTGCGCGCCACGTCCTGCTTTTACCATTAATACGGGTTCTTCATCTGTTGTAACCACTTCAATATAATTCTCTGCTCCTTCTTTGATGAAGAAGAACTTATTATGAAGCGTAGTAGTTTCGATCTTAAAACGTTTTACACTGAACTGCGTTTTTTCTTTATCGTAGTAAACGGCTGTTACGATCTTGGTTGGAACGAATTTTTCTATCAGCAATACTTTCTCCGCATCAAAACGCTGCGTTAATTCCTGGTCGGTTATTTCATAGTTACCATCGCTGTAGATAACCAATATGCGATCATCTGCTTCAAAGTTGCCTAACCCAATTCCTTTGCCATCTTCATTCAACCTGCCGAACTGATCATCAAACCAAAGTTTTCTTCCGCTCAATGTAGATTTACCGGCTTCTTTTAACTTAACGGATTTAATAGGATATTTTGTTACCTGGTTACCGATGCTGCTCCTACCCTTTATTTCCATATCCCTGAAATCAAAATCCAGTTCTTTAATACGCGCGCTACTATTAGGACTCAACACGATCTTCACCGTTTCCGCTTCTCCGTTAGGATTGATCGAAAAATAATGCACTTTACTTTTTGGATCTTCTTTTGCCAACGGATATTCTTTATCTCTTGTTACACCCGTTACATTAAACCGCTTTGCATAGCTGATCCCTTTCCCATCAGAATAAATCATATTATAGGTAGTGCGTTCATCATTTTTTTTGAATACGGCTACATGTATAATGTCTTTCCCGATAAAGGCTTTATCTGAAACCTTCACCACTTTCATGATACCGGCTTTTGTAAAGGCAATGATATCATCAAGATTAGATACATCGGCCACAAATTCATCTTTGCGAAGGCCTGTACCAATAAACCCGTCGGACCAATTGACATATAATTTTTCATTGGCGATCGCGACAGATTTCGCCTGTATCGTATCAAATAATTTGATCTCTGTTTTACGTTCGCGGCCCTTGCCAAACTTCTTCAACAGGTTCTCGAAATAAGCCACGGCATAGTCAACCAAATTAGCCAGGTCGTGCTTCACCTGCTTGATATCCGCTTCCAAAGCCTTTATCTGCTCGTTCAGCTCATCAATATCCAATCTGTAAATTCTACGTACAGGCTTTTCCGTTAGTTTAACGATATCTTCTTTGGTGATCTCGCGCTTCAACTGTTTTTTGAAAGGAACAAAAGCCGCATCGATCGCCACGATCACTTTATCCCATGTTTCATGCTTCTTCTCTAATTCTTTATATATCTTTTCTTCGAAGAATATTTTTTCGAGGGAAGTATAATGCCATTTTTCCTGCAGCTCAGCGAGTTTTATCTCCAGTTCTTTCTTTAATAACTCTTTGGTATTATCAACAGACACTTTCAATAATTCCTGCGCACCCAAAAAGGTTGGTTTGTCTTCTACAATAACACAGGCATTGGGAGAAATACTCACTTCACAATCGGTGAATGCATACAACGCATCAATAGTGATATCAGGAGATATCCCCGGAGCCAATTCAATAATAACTTCCACCGCCGCGGCCGTATGATCCGTTACTTTTTTGATCTTGATCTTGCCCTGGTCATTTGCCTTAACGATACTCTCCATTAATTGAGTAGTAGTTACACCATAAGGCACACTTTTTATCACCAATGTTTTTTTATCCTCTTCTTCAATCACTGCTCTTACTCTTACTTTACCACCACGTTTGCCATCATTGTAATTGCTGGCATCCATAGTGCCACCCGTTTGAAAATCGGGCAATATCTCAAAACGTTTGCCACGTAGATATTTTATAGAAGCATCTATCAGCTCACAAAAATTATGGGGTAATATTTTTGTTGCCAAACCAACAGCGATACCTTCTGCACCTTGTGCCAGCAGCATCGGAAATTTCATCGGCAAGGTCACTGGTTCATTCTTCCTGCCATCATAACTCAATTGCCATTCGGTTGTTTTTGCGTTGAACGCGACTTCCAATGCGAACTTGCTCAATCTTGCTTCGATATAACGTGCTGCCGCTGCTTCATCGCCCGTGCGTACATCACCCCAGTTACCTTGTGTTTCTATTAAGAGATCTTTTTGTCCCATGTTCACCAATGCATCACCAATACTTGCATCACCATGCGGATGATACTGCATACTCTGACCAATGATGTTTGCCACTTTATTAAAACGGCCATCATCCATTTCTTTCATTGCATGGAGGATACGGCGTTGCACCGGTTTCATACCATCTTCAATAGCAGGAACGGCACGTTCCAATATTACATAGCTCGCATAATCCAGGAACCATGTTTTGTACTGCCCGCCTACGCCGGAATCTGTGTGACTGTATTCTTCTTTCTCTTTCGCCATAATACTTTAATTATACTTCATATAACTCTAACGGCTGCCCGTTAGGATCGTAGAAAAAACAAAATCGTTTGTTGGTTATTTCATCAATTCTTATTCCTTGTACCTCTACCCCATTCTTTATTAATTCACTAACAGATACATCCAGGTCAGCCACTGCAAAAGCCAAATGCCTCAATCCTTTTGCTTCGGGAAAAGAAGCCCTTTCTTTATGATCAGGAAAAGAAAATAATTCAATTTGATATTGCCCGTTGATGGCCAGATCTAATTTGTAGGACTTCCTTTCTTCCCGGTATGTTTCTTTTATGATCGTAAATCCTAAAACAGTTGTATAAAAATGCTTGCTCTTTTCATAGTCATCCGTGAGGATCGCGATATGATGTATGGCAAGTATATTCATGCTATTTTCTTTTCACTTCAAAATCCTTCATATTGGCGATCTTTCCCTGCACATCATAAATACCTTCGTGCAATAGTTGTTTCAATCTCCATAACAAGTATGCATCACCGGTAGTCTCTTTGATTTTAAGATGCTGTTGAATGATCTTGGAACCTTTTTGCCAATCACCTGTGATGATCTTCTTCAAATCAGTATCATAAAAATCATAATCATGCTGGATCAGTTTCTTGCCGCCTTCCAATAAACGAACACCTTTATCTTCATTTGCTATTTTGGTCCACTCATCGGGATCAACCTCAAATTCACTGAGTGTAATTTCTCTCGCCAGTTTCTTCGCTTTCAAAAATTCTTTTGCCGGGATTTCTGATATCCATGTCGGATAAAAAATATTTCCTTTTTCATTGAAGAAGGGAAGATTGTTTAAATAGAGAATAAAGATCTTCCCATAATAATCCTTGAACTGGCTCATCAGCCAATAGTAACCGCTCACATCATGTTTGTTTTGCGCGGCCCATATCCAGATCACTTCATCGGTTGTATCCAAACGTTCTTTTAATTCAGCGACAGTTTGGGCATCATTCACTTCGTTCTTATCCACCATTCCATCATAATCACCTCCGGCCAATATATCGCGCCACCATTGCGTTCTGGCTTCGATCGTTGTTTCAGAAAAAATATCTTTTATCGGCCCAACCGCATAATCGTCCTTGATCTGGATCACATCGCCGGCCAGGGTTTCATCCAACTCGATCGCTTGTTTTAAAATAGCTACATCCGGTTCGTTAAATACAATATGGATCATTTACTTATTCATTAATGGGGTTATCAAATAATAAACACAGGTGGTTATATAATTACGCAAATAAGGAACATGGGTCACAAAAGGCACCTGTACTTTTGCTTTCAGTCCAAACTTGTATTCGTATATCGGGTTCAAAAAATAATGCAATTGATTGACAATCCTAAAACCGGTGCGCTTCACGATCTTTTCAAAACGTTCGATAGAAATGCCGGTCTCTTTTATTTCCATAAAGGCAGCAGCATCTTCATTAAATGCTTTTAATAAACCTTTGTACAAAAAGCCGGGCAACAAATGCGTATATGGCATTTTACTCAACAATTTATTACGCATCACCTGCTGATGCCCACCAAAAGGCATTTGCCATGGCGGAAAGCCAAAGAAGATCACTCCGCCGGGAATCAGGAAATCCTTCATCCAGGCAATTAGCTTTTGTTGATCATGGATATGTTCGATCACATCCTTTAAAACGATAATATCAAACTTGCCGCCTAATTCTTTTGCATCTACTTTATAAATATCTTTTGAGATAAAAGACACTTTGCCGGCATTCATTTCATTGGACATCCATTCCCTGGCATATACCAATCTCGGCTCATCTAATTCAACCCCAACGCCAATACATCCTTTATCAATAAATGCTTTTAATACCCCTGCTTCGCCGCAACCGATCTCCAGCACACGTTCCCCACCTTTTATCAACTTGCTTCGCTGAATAAAAGGAATGACATGCTCGCGGGTATTTTGCACCTGCATGTCAAAGTATCTTTTTTTATCGCCGTGGAATTCGAACAATGGTTAATTAGTTAGCTATAAGATCGACTTCTATCTTCAAATTATCTATAATAAAATCCTGTCTTGATGGAGTATTTTTCCCCATATAATACTCTAACAATTGCTGAATATGTGTTTCGGGCAATAACAAGATCGGCTGCAAACGCATATCCCTGCTGATAAAGCGGGCAAACTCTTCGGGACTGATCTCACCCAATCCTTTAAAGCGCGTGATCTCCGGCTTGCCGGTTAGTTTTATTACTGCAGCTTGTCTTTCTGTTTCATCATAACAATAAATTGTTTCCTGTTTGTTACGAACGCGGAATAACGGTGTTTCCAAAACATACACATGTCCGTTCTTAACAATATCCGGGAAGAATTGCAGGAAGAATGTCATCAATAACAAACGGATATGCATTCCATCCACATCGGCATCGGTAGCAATGATGATATTATTATAACGCAACCCTTCATACCCTTCTTCAATATTCAATGCATGTTGTAACAGGTTGAACTCTTCATTTTCGTACACTACTTTCTTCGTAAGACCAAAACTGTTCAACGGTTTACCTCGCAGACTAAACACCGCCTGCGTTTGTACATCCCTTGCCTTGGTAATACTTCCGCTTGCAGAATCACCTTCCGTAATAAAGATGGAACTCTCCCTTGCTTTTTCAAGAATGGTGTTTTTATCTTTCCCGGTTGGTTCGTCGTTGAAATGAAATTTACAATCGCGTAATTTTTTATTGTGCAGGTTTGCTTTCTTAGCGCGTTCGTTCGCCAGCTTTTTAATGCCTGCTAATTCTTTTCTTTCGCGTTCGTTCTGTTCGATGCGTTTTTTCATCGCATCGGCAGTCGTTGGATTACGATGCAGATAGTTATCCAATTCCTTCATCAGGAAATCGGTAATGAAGTTGCGCATTGTTGGTCCGCCTTCATAAACATTCTGCGAACCTAATTTTGTTTTCGTCTGACTTTCAAAAACAGGTTCCTGTACTCTTATTGAAATAGCGGCACAGATGCTTCCTCTTATATCTGCAGCATCATAATCTTTTTTATAAAACTCACGGATCGTTTTTACATATCCTTCGCGGAAAGCAGCTAAATGTGTACCGCCCTGCGTGGTGAACTGTCCGTTTACAAAACTGTAATAATCTTCGCCGTATGCATTCTCATGCGTTAAGGCAACTTCAATATCTTCTCCTTTGATATGAATGATGGGATAACGGATCTCATCCTCGTTGGTCTTGCGTTGTAACAGATCCAGCAAACCATTCTTACTTACATATTTCTTGCCATTGAAATTTATTACCAGGCCTGCATTGAGGTAGCAATAGTTCCAAAACTGGTTATCTAGATATTCCTGAACAAAATGAAAGTTCTTAAAGATCGATTCATCGGGGATGAAGGTTACAAAGGTTCCGTTCTCTTCTTTGGTGGCACCTTCTTTGTGTTCTTTTACCAAGACACCTTTTGCAAATTCGGCCGTTTTTTCTTTGCCATCTCTGTATGCAGTAACGATAAAGCTATTGCTTAATGCATTCACCGCTTTTGTACCCACGCCATTCAATCCCACACTTTTTTGAAATGCTTTACTATCGTACTTCGCGCCGGTATTTATCTTACTAACCACATCTACTACTTTACCTAACGGTATCCCACGTCCGTAATCACGTACGGTGATCGTCTTCCCTTCAATGGTCACGTCAATATGTTTACCATAACCCATGGTATGTTCATCGATACAGTTATCAATGACCTCTTTCATCAATACATAGATACCATCATCGGGACTGCTACCATCTCCCAGTTTACCAATATACATACCGGGACGAATGCGAATATGCTCCCGCCAATCGAGACTTTTTATCGAATCTTCGGTGTATTCAAATATTTCTTTTTCCGCCATAGTTATTATTTAGTCGATTATCTCAACAACGATATTGAATGATTATGCGATTCAGTGGATGGTTTACATCATGGCAATCAGGCAAATCCTGCAAATCAGGTTGAGACAATTGCTGCGAATTTAACAGAATGGCGGGCTAAGGGGGCGATGAATTATCCACAGCGGGAGAAAAATGTGGGCAAAATACGGCCCACGCATGCAAGTATTATATAATAGGATGGGTCAGGCTTGTTTTGCCTTGCCGATCATTCGTTTACGGTGCTGGATACCCCAATTGCGCAACTCGTCGATCACTTTTTGTAAGGTCTTGCCATAGCTGGTCATGGAATATTCTACAATAACTGGCACAGAATCGTACACAGTACGTTTCACCATTTCATTCAGTTCGAGATCGCGGAGCTCCTTTGACAACATCTTATCAGTGATACCCGGTATCTCATGCGCCATTTGTTTAAAGCGTTTATTGCCGAACGACAAAGAAATGATAATGGGCAATTTCCATTTACCACTTAATATATCCAATGCATCACGCACCGGTAAGATCATCTTGGTGCATTCGCTGTATTCGCGCAATATTTCTTTAGTAACCGGCTCTTTTGAACTTGGAGAGATTCTTGTAGACATAACTGTAGTTTACTTCGTTAAAAACAACACCACTATACTTTTGTATAGCACTATACTTTAGTATAGTACTAACTAATATATAGCAAATATACGTAGGTTTGTGGTACAAAACAAAAAAACATGAGCATTATAGACAGTTTAAATTGGCGATATGCCGCAAAAAGAATGAACGGAAAAAAAATTCCGCAGGAAAAAATTGACCGCATACTCGAAGCAATAAGACTAGCTCCTACTTCAGCAGGATTGCAACCTTATCGGGTATTGGTAGTAGAAGACCCTGAATTAAAGAAACAAATATCACCCATAGCAAACAATCAACCGCAGATCACAGAATCATCACAGCTGCTTGTTTTTGCCGCATGGGAAAAGATCACTCAGGAAGAAATTGATCATTACATCAGTTATATGGCTGATGAAAGGGATGTTGCAGTTACAAGTCTTGATGGATTAAAGAATAGTTTATACAACGTGTTGAACAGGCCGGCCGAATTAAATGCAAACTGGATGTCACGACAGGCTTATATCGGCTTAGGTGTCGGCATAGTAGCAGCCGCGGAAGAAGAAGTGGATGCCACTCCTATGGAAGGCTTTAATGCAGAGGAACTGGACAAGCTATTAAATTTAAAAGAAAAGGGGCTTAAGAGCTTTGCTATTTTAGCGCTTGGCTATAGAGATACTACAAACGATTGGCTCATCAAACTTAAAAAAGTAAGGGTGCCATCAGAAGAATTCTTTATTAATTATTAATCATAAAACAAACAACATGAAGTACACAGTATTGATCGGAAGAATATTATTCTCCCTTATTTTTATCTTAAGCGGTCCACACCATTTCCAGGCAGGCAGTATTGGATATGCAGCAAGTGCAGGCGTTCCGATGGCGTCTATCCTGGTACCCCTTTCAGGTATCATTGCATTGGCCGGAGGGTTGAGTATCGCGCTCGGTTACAAAGCAAAGATCGGCGCATGGCTGGTCGTGCTGTTCCTTGTCCCCGTTACATTTGCATTGCATAAATTTTGGGGGATAACAGATCCGATGATGGCACAAATGCAAATGGCGATGTTCATGAAGAATATTGCATTGATCGGAGGCGCATTAGTGATCAGCTATTTTGGAGCAGGACCATTGAGCATCGATAATAAAGCAGCATAATTATATTATAATAGAATAAGAGCCGCTTCACAAGGAGTGGCTTTTTTATGGGCATTATTGCGCAACAATAACCTCAAAGCGGGATAAAGAACAAGCTTTATGATATCACTCGTTCAATATGCAGTATTATATTATCTGGCATATTAATTGAGCCTCTGTCATAAATAGAAACTATGAAAAAAATAATTATCGCAGGCTTCTTAATAATTGCCATAGCCGGACTTACCTCTTGTGAAGGTTCATACGTGGTAACTGAAAGGCCCGCAGACCCTGTATATGTACAAACCGTATCTCCTGGTCCTGATTACGTTTGGGTAGACGGAGATTGGGCATGGGAAGGTGGACGTTATAACTGGCACAACGGTTATTGGGATCATTCGCATGGCAACAGACATTGGCAACGTGGTAGTTGGGAAACAAAAGGTAACGGATATCACTGGCATCGCGGAGGATGGCATTAATACAAATCAATCAACTTTTATAAAAAGCTCTCTTAACGAGGGCTTTTTTAGTTTACAGTGCCTTCTGTATCGGAGCGTTTGTTGCTGAAACTTACATCCACTTTCCAGTTAAGCATATTGCTTTCCAGTTCTATCTGCGCATAAAAATCTTTGTAGCGTGGATCTATTATATCCAATGTAAGTGTGGTAATAGAAAAATTAAGACTTGGGTTAGGTTCCTTCACTGTTCCGTCGAAGGACATAAAGCTATTATCGATCCATTTCATTCTGCCTCTTTTCAACATCCGTATAAAGTTCTTATACGTTTTTACAGCATCGTCATAGCTATCACCCTGGTAGATGGTAGCTTCAAACGCGGCAGTAGTATCTTCTACAGAATGAAAACGGAGTATCTGGCAATCGGTAGACCCTGGTATGGTTACTTTAGATCCGTAGGCTTCATAATCGCCACCGCCTTCCAAAAGACTATCTTGTATCGTATGAAAATCGTAACGAAAATCGAGTACTATCTTTTGAAGAGAATCCGTAAACCCGGCTGGAGGTGCAACAATGGATTTATAAAATTGAGCGCGTCCGACAGCGCATATAAAAAACAAACCGCAGGTTAATAGGATCTTTTGCATGGCAATCTAAGTTAGGATACAATATTAGGAAATGTCAATGCGAAGGAAACTATAAAGTTCTTCACTATTCACACTTTGTATTTCATTACAACCGCTGCTTCATTGCCTCATATAAAATGATCCCGGTAGCAACAGATACATTCAACGATTCAAAATCACCGGTCATTGGTATTTGAAATTGTTCATCACATATTTTCAGTAAAGGAGCATATACACCATGTTCTTCACCACCCATCACAATAGCAACGGGTTCTGTAAGATCTAACTCAAACACTTTTTTAGTTGCTGTCATTTCACTGGCAAAAACTTTTATTCCGTTTAGATGAAGATCATCTACTGTTTTCATTAAACTACTCACTCTGCATACGGGTATTTTTTCCAACGCGCCGGCGGAAGTTAATATCGCATCTTCATTCAACGCCCCTACTCCCTTATCCGGAATAATAATAGCATTTACCCCAAAGCAAAATGCACTTCGCGCGATCGCTCCGATGTTTCTTATATCAGTGATACCATCTAATATTAAAAAGAAAGGCACTTCGCCTTTATCAACGATAAACGATATAACCTGTTGAACATTCTGGTATTCAATTTTAGATATCAACGCAATACAACCTTCGTGGTTGCTCACATTAAAGCTGTTTAGTTTTTCTACCGGAACCTTATTGATCGGTACCAATTGTTGTTCGGCCAGTTCTTTTAATTCATCTATCACGGGTCCATGAACAGTAGCCTGCAAATAGATACGCTCTAAAGCCTTGCCGATTTTCATTGCTTCAATAACGGCAGTGCGGCCGATCACTAATAAATTCTTTTTAGGACGATGTTGTTGTTGTCTGAAATTTTTCACTTAGCAAAGAAAGTATAAAAGAATGAAAGATGAATCATCCAAATAAAAAGGCCCATCCGAAGATGAGCCTTTCAAACAATTATTAAAACCAATTATTTCAATCCAAATGCTTTTTTCACTTTTGGAACGTAGTCTAATTTTTCCCAGGTAAACAGTTCTACTTTTTTAGTGATCACTTTACCATCCGGGGATTTGAATGTTTTTTCAACCCATTCGTTCTTGCGGCCCATATGTCCGTAAGCAGCAGTTTCGCTATAAATAGGGTTACGTAATTTCAAACGTTGTTCGATGAAGTAAGGACGCATATCAAAAACGCTTTCTACGATCTTGGAGATTTGCCCGTCGCTTAATTTTACTTTAGCAGTACCGTACGTATTTACGTTGATAGATGTTGGTTGAGCAACGCCGATCGCGTACGAAACCTGTACCAATACTTCTGTAGCCAATCCTGCAGCAACCAAATTTTTAGCGATATGTCTTGTTGCATAAGCAGCAGAACGATCTACTTTAGAAGGATCTTTACCACTGAATGCTCCCCCACCGTGTGCACCTTTACCACCATAGGTATCAACAATGATCTTACGACCAGTTAAACCGGTATCACCATGCGGACCACCAATAACAAATTTACCGGTTGGGTTGATATGATATTTGATCTTCTTATCAAAAAGATGCGCGTACTTTTTATATTTCGCTTTAACACGTGGGATCAAAATATCAACGATGTCTTTATTGATCTTCGCCAACATCTTTGGTTCTGTATCAAAATCATCATGTTGCGTAGAAACAACGATCGCATCAATACGGATCGGCTGGTTCTTATCATCATATTCCAATGTTACCTGGCTCTTTGCATCAGGGCGCAGGTATTTAATCTGTTTGTTCTCTCTTCTCAATGCAGCAAGCTCGATCAATATCTTATGAGCAAGATCCAATGCCAATGGCATGTAATCATCGGTTTCATTGGTTGCATAACCAAACATCATCCCTTGGTCACCGGCACCTTGTTCTTCTTTTTTCTTTTTATCAACGCCCTGGTTGATATCAGCAGATTGTTCGTGTATCGCAGAGAATACACCACAGCTATCAGCTTCAAACATATATTCACTTTTAGTGTACCCTATTTTACGGGCAACACCACGAGCAATTTCCTGTACATCTAAATAAGCTTTACTTTTTACTTCACCGGCCAATACTACTTGTCCTGTTGTAACAAGGGTTTCGCAAGCTACTTTGCTGTTTGGATCAAACGCTAAGAAATTATCGATTAATGCATCACTGATCTGGTCAGCAACTTTATCAGGGTGTCCTTCACTAACTGATTCCGAAGTAAATAAATAAGGCATGTTATTGTTGTTTTTTAAGAATGCAAATATAAGGGTGTGTGTTGTAAACAACAAAGCCATTCTTAAAGAATGGCTTTGAATATCATGAATGTGGATTACTCTACTATTTCAGGGGATTATTTTGTAAGGTCGGTATACAACTGAAGATAATCAGTAAGGTCGCTTTCCGCGTTGAACGGCAAGGTCTTTTTACCCTTCACTTTACTGAATTCCTCTACCAGTTTCTTATCGATCTTCGGGTCACCAAAAGTAACTGCATCGGCATAAGTAGCTCCGGCCCTGAACATGGCCACATTATTCGCATCTTTCAAAAGATCCTGTTCTTTCTTACCAACATTATCATTGATGGTGGCTATTTTGGCGAAATCTGCACCCAGCTTTTCTTTAAAAGTATTCTGACCGATGGTATAGATCACTTTGCAATTACTGAATACGGGTTCTTTTTTATAAGCCGTTTTGATGAACATAGGGATCAATCCCGTCATCCAGCCACTGCAATGGATAACATCCGGAGGCCAGCCAAATTTCTTTACTGTTTCCAAAGCGCCTTTGCAAAACAACACGGTTCTCATACCGTTATCGTCGTACCACTTCTCTTTTTCATCATTAAAGATATATTTGCGCTTGAAGAAATCTTCATTTTCGAGGAAATAAACCTGTAATCTCGCATTGGGTAAAGAAGCTACTTTAATAACCAACGGGTAATCGTCGCCATTCACCGCAACATTGATACCGGATAAGCGAACCACTTCATGTAAACGGTGCCTTCTTTCATTAATTACACCGAAACGGGGCATGATACAGCGCACTTCCATGTTGCTGTCGTTCGCCTTCACTGCCAATTTATTAATGATCTCAGCAAACTCTGTCATCTCCAAATAGGGAGACATTTCGTTTGCAATGAATAAAATTCGTTTTTTTGTTGACATTTGTGTTTTGTTAGCTAGTTCGTTGGGCTTTTACGGGGCTGCAAAGTTATACAAAAAATCGCAGATATGACCATACATAAGCCTTTGGGCCAAAATAACCCGCCAAATGATATTATTTAAACAAGTAGCAGGCATCCGTTCTTTTTTAGAGAAACAAGACAAAAAAGCCTTGCAGACTGGTTTTGTGCCTACCATGGGTGCCTTGCACAAGGGTCATTTATCGTTGATAGAAAGGAGCAAAAAAGAAAACGACCTAACGGTATGCAGCATCTTTGTCAACCCCACTCAATTCAATGATCCAAAAGACTTTGAAAAATATCCCAGCACAATAGAACAGGATATCTACCTGTTGGAAACAGCGGGTTGCGATGTTTTATTCCTTCCCGGCGTTGCAGAGATATATCCGGATGGCACCGCTCCCACTAAACATTACGAACTTGGTTATCTCGAAACCATATTAGAAGGGAAATATCGTCCGGGGCATTTCCAGGGAGTATGCCAGGTCGTAGATCGTTTATTGCAAATTGTACAACCGGATAATTTATATATCGGCCAGAAAGATTACCAGCAATGTATGGTAATCGAAAAGCTGATCGATATAACGGATATTCAAACAACCATCCATATTTGTGCAACACTCCGCGAAGCAAACGGACTTGCCATGAGTAGCCGCAATATGCGTTTGAACGATACTGAAAGAGCACAGGCTGCTGAACTTTTTAAAACCCTGACTGTTATTAAAAACGCGCTGGGAAAAGAAACCATCGCTGATATTAAAGCCAAAGCAGTACTTTATTTATCGGATAAAGGATTAAAACCGGATTATATTGAATTGGCAGATGCAACAACGCTGGAGCCGATCCTTCAATGGAACGGACAAACATCCGCCGTTGCTTTGGTTGCTGCGTTTTTAAATGAGGTAAGATTGATAGATAATATAATAATATAAAAATCCAATCAACAATCCTGCTCTGCAGACATTCTTTTTTGGGTTTTGAATATTGGAATTTGAATATTGAGATTTATAGGCATAATTTTGCAGTTCCATGCTGATAGAAATATTAAAATCAAAGATCCATCGTTGCATTGTTACAGAAGCGAATCTGAACTATGTAGGGAGTTGTACGATCGATGAAGACCTGATTGACGCTGCTAACCTGATCGAATTTGAAAAGATACAGGTAGTGAATACCAATAACGGCGAACGTTTGGAGACCTACGTGATCAAAGGCAAACGCGGTTCGGGCGTGATCTGCATGAACGGCCCCGCTGCCCGTAAAGTAATGGTAGGCGATACGGTGGTGATCATGAGTTATACTACGATGGATTTTGAAGAAGCCAAAAAATTCAAACCTGCTTTGGTGTTTCCGAAAGACGGGAATAAACTATAGCCTTTCCCAATATTACAAACCTGTTATTTTTTCACGAATCGGGACTGTTTTACAAACGCTTCTGTAATTTACTTCGTACTTTGTAATGACTATGGCCAGGCGAATCACTTCTATTTTTAAATATGTCTTTTTCTTTGGCATTGGGGCATTCCTTCTTTGGTGGCAGTTCCATAAAATGACACCGACCGAATTCCGCATATTCACCAATGCGATCATGAATGCACACTATTGGCTGATCATCCCGGTTATAGTAATTGCGCTGACCAGTCATATCAGCCGTGCAATACGATGGAAGATATTGATCGAGCCATTGGGTTATAAACCTTCCCTTTTTAATGTATTCAGTTCTTTACTGGCGGGCTATGTTGTTAATTCTTTTGTTACCCGTGTTGGTGAAGTAGTACGATGCAGTTTATTGGGACGATATGAACATATCCCCACCGAAAAACTATTAGGCACTATTTTATTTGAACGCATATTTGATATACTCTGTTATGCTTTCTTCATTACTATAACCATACTCATTCAATTTCCGCTGGTAGGAGATTTTGTAAAATCGAACCTCACCACATTTTTTAAGAACAACAATACCTGGTTATTATTAGTAAAGATCAGTGTATTCATTATCGTTTTGATATTATTGATAAGTATTGCAAAACGATTATTGATAAAGCATAACGGCCATCCGGTGATCATTCGCGTAAAAAGTTTTATTGACGGATTAAAAGAAGGCATCGCCACCGTAAAAAAAATGAAACGCAGAAGATGGTTCCTCTTTCATACAGTACTTATCTGGAGTATGTATCTCCTGCAAATATATGTTGGTTTTTTAGGGATCAATGAACTATCGCATCTCGGTATTGGCGCGGCCTGTTCAGTACTTACATTGGCAACATTGGCCATGATCGTGATGCCCGGCGGATTAGGTGCTTTTCCAAAAGCTGTTTCATGGATATTATTATTATATGCAATAGACGAACCGATTGGCGAGGCCTTTGGTTTTGTAATGTGGGGGGCTACTACATTTATTACCATCTTCTTTGGATCATTGTTTACAGCGATCATGATCTATCGGAATAGAGTGAAGAATGATGTGTCAACAGTGAATTCGGGAAATTGAAATAGTTGCATTTTCTATTCACACTTCACGCTGATCACTTTACTAAAAATTAACATTGCCGAATGCGGGTTTTATTGCAATTTTATCCGACTAACCCTCAGCATAGCACATGACAGTAATGAGTAACCGAAAAACGATATTTAGAGATGTAAGTTGGCTTTCTTTCAATGCACGGGTATTACAGGAAGCTGCAGACCCTTCTGTTCCATTACGCGAACGCATAAAATTCCTCGGTATATTTTCCAATAACCTGGATGAGTTCTTTCGGGTACGCGTAGCCGCATTAAAACGGATGCGGTCGATCAGCAGTACTCAAAATCTTGGAGAAACACCGGATGTAGTTCTTGCAGAGATACAGGAAAAAGTAATTGCACAGCAGGAAGAATTTGATGTGACCTGGAAAGAGATATTGCGTGAACTGAAAAAGCAGAATATTTTATTAGTTACCGATAAACAACTCAATAAAGAGCAACAAAAATTTGTGGCGAATTATTTCGATGAAGATATCCGCACCAATATTGTTCCGCTGATGCTGGAAAACATACAGAGTTTCCCGATGCTGAATGATAAATCTATCTATCTGGCTTGTAAATTGTCAAAGTCGGATAAAAGCATTCACGAACGCTTTGCATTGGTAGCCATTCCTTCAAGACGATTATCAAGATTTTTGATCCTTCCTTCCAAACCGGGAGAACATCATATTATTTTGCTGGAAGACATCATCCGTTTTTGTTTACCGCAGATCTTTTCTTTTTTTGGATACGATGTGTTCTCTTCCCATATCATTAAAGTAACGCGTGATGCGGAGATGGATATTGATAATGATGTCTCCACTTCATTGATACAAAAATTAGAAAAAGGATTAAAGAACCGCAAAAAAGGAAAACCCGTTCGCTTTATCTATGATAAAGAAATTGACCCGTCACTCCTTACCTATTTGGTTAAAAGATTAGGACTTTCACAAAAAGACAACCTGATCCCCGGCGGACGGATCCACAACTTCAAAGACTTTATCGATTTTCCCTCATCCGTTTTTGTACAAAAGAATATTCGTAAGAAACCATTCATTCATCCTGCATTCAAAGGCACTCCGCGTATTACCGATGTGGTATTGGAAAAAGATGTGTTGTTGAATTTTCCTTATCATTCTTATGATAGCGTTACCGATCTTTTGCGTGAAGCGGCCATTGATCCGCAGGTAGTAAGTATTAAGATAACCTGTTACCGTTTGGCTCCGCGTTCAAAGATCATCAATGCCCTCACCAATGCCGTACGTAATGGAAAAGATGTTACGGTACTGTTGGAATTAAGAGCAAGATTTGATGAGGAAGCCAACCTTGAATGGAAAGAGGCATTGGAAGAAGAAGGCGTAAAAGTATTGCTGGGCGTACACGACATGAAAGTACATGCCAAGTTATGCCTTATAAAAAGAAGAGTGAATAACCATACCGTTCATTATGGATTTGTAAGCACCGGTAACGTAAATGAAAGAACAGCGAAGATCTATGCAGATCATTGTTTACTCACATCCGACCGAAATATCATGGCAGATGTGAACCGCGTATTCACCTATCTCGAACAACCGGAAACCCGGCTATCAGTATTGAAAGCCTGTAAAAGTTTGATCCTCTGTCCTACCGGTTTACGAAAACAGTTGAATCAATTTATTGGTAAAGAAATAAAAGCTGCCAAAGCAGGCAAAGCTGCCGGCATCACCATTAAATTGAATTCATTAAGCGATGTAACGCTCATTGAAAAACTATACGATGCCGCTAAGGCCGGCGTAGAAGTTAGAATGGTATTAAGAGGCATCTGCTGTATGAAGACAGAGAACAAACGTTTTAAAAAACCGATACAGGCATTGAGTATCGTGGATGAATATTTAGAACATGCGCGGGTATTGATCTTTCACAATGGCGGAAAAGAAAAAGTATTCATTTCTTCTGCCGACTGGATGGTACGCAACCTCGATCACCGTGTGGAAGCCACCTGCCCAGTTTTCGACAAAGACATTCAAAAGGAATTAAAGGATATCCTTCAAATACAACTCTCCGATAATATTAAAGCAAGGATACTGGATAATTCTTTGAGCAATCAATATGTAAACCCACGCAATAAAAGAAAGATACGCAGCCAGGTAGAGACCTATAATTACCTCTACCGGAAATTATCCACATAAACGGTCGTTGGTCGTCAGTCGTCGGTCGTCACTGAATCATTGTGTTATCTTTGCCGGATAACGATCAACAAACATCGAACAACTATCTTGAGATTAGCCGCAATAGACATCGGGAGTAACGCAGCACGACTTTTGATCACAGAAGTGGTGAAGGATGATAAAGGCAAACCTTCTTTCAACAAATTAAATTTAGTCAGGGTTCCCCTTCGCTTAGGGTTTGATGTATTCGACAGTGGTTCTATCTCCAAAGAAAGAACCGGCATGTTGATACAAACCATGAAGGCCTACAAGCATTTGATGAATGCCTATAGTGTAAACCATTTGAAAGCATGCGCTACGAGTGCTATGCGGGATGCAAAGAACAGCAACGATATTATCCGTAAAGTAAGATTGGAAACAGATATTTCTATCGAAGTGATCAGCGGCGATACGGAAGCCAGCATCGTTTACGAAACACATATCGCCGAAAATTTAGATAAAGACCATAGCTACCTGTATGTTGATGTGGGCGGTGGCAGTACCGAACTTTCTTTCTTTAGCAACGATATCCTCACATTCAAAAGATCGTTCAATATCGGCACCATTCGCCTGATGAAAAATATGGTACCCGATAAGCAATGGGACGATATGAAAGAGACCATCCGTGTATTTACCAAAGGACAGAAAAAAGTTACCGTTATCGGAAGTGGCGGCAATATCAATAAAGTATTTTCTTTAAGTAAGCGTAAAGATGGCAAACCGCTTTCGCTTGATCTTTTAAAAGATTACCATAAAGAATTAGGCAGTGTAACCTTAGCCGAAAGGATACGTTTGTATAATCTTCGTGAAGACAGGGCCGATGTGATCATCCCGGCTTTGCAGATATACATCAATGTAATGCGCTGGGCAGATGCCGATGAGATCTATGTTCCCAAAGTCGGTTTGGTAGATGGATTGGTGAAGCATTTGTACAACCAGGTGAAATAGTTTTAACTTCTTTTTGTCATTTTTGCGAAGTATATTTCTCTCCTAAACATTGCCGCCATGAAACAATACCTATTGCTTTTTGCTGTTATTATAACAACGCAGCTACATGCACAAAACCCTACTCCATGCCAGCCTAATAATGATTACGATGTATTTCCTAACAGCTATAATAGCTTTATCAATGGCCCTGGTATCAGTTGGGCAGGCCAGGCAGAAGATATTGCCAACGTGACTTTTACCGATCACAAATTTGGTAAGTACTCCAATATATACGACTATATCATTGCTGCACAAAAAAGCGGTAAGATCAAATCGTATGTAACACAGGCATGGGACCCGGGTACTCTTTCGGGTGATAAACCCAAAATAAAAAACAAAAATGATTTCTATATTGAAGTCGATAAACATTACGGGCCTTCCTACTCGATCGACTCTGTAAAAAATATGCGTTTTGACCAGGTGTACTTTATCCAGGGCCATAAATTAAGATCATACATTATTGCTGCAGCTCCCGAATACCAGTTATTTACTTCTGTCGGCACTTATGTAGGGAATACCATTGCAACGTCTACTGCTCTAAATAAAAATGCGGCGCCGCCTGTTGACAAAAATGACAAGATCGTTCTATTAAAAACAACTGCCCAGGTATTACGTTTCGATTCACTTCCTAATGTTACCCCTATTAAAGAAACCTATGGAATGAATTTGGTATCCACTCTTTGGTACGATCTTTCAAAAGGTTATAACAAAGCAATTGATCTAAAAACAAACAAGCTGATCCCCGCAAAAAACATAATGGACTACTCCGGCACCGACTCTCTTGAAGAGCAAATGCAGGGAGACGACACTACCAATTCCTATTACAAAGTGCCAGGAACTCCCATCCGGCGAAATCTTTCAGAGATCAGCATTTCACAAAACTGGTATTATGATGTTACGAAGAATATCTTTTATACTTCCATAACGGATGCTACCATCTATGCCAAAGAATATGATGATCAGGGTGTTTGTACAGGCGACAATCCGAGAATTAAAATAATTTTTAAATAGATTTTCTTTCTATTTTTACATCAGCATTTCCCCGCGGGTTTGTTTTATTCTAATGCAGAGCCAATTCCCCACTTATTAAACTGTATAAACCCGTTGTAATATGTCCATGCATAAAGATGTAAAGAAGATCACCACACATACCCTGCAGAAAATGAAAGCTGCCGGCGAAAAGATATCCATGATCACGGCTTATGATTTTTCTTTCGCCAAAATATTTGATGCTGCCGGTGTTGATATCATACTGGTTGGCGACAGTGCCAGTAATGTAATGGCCGGCCATGAAACAACTTTACCGATCACCCTAGATCAAATGATCTATCATGCCGCATCTGTAGTGCGCGGTGTTGATCGTTGTTTGGTAGTGGTGGATATGCCATTCGGTTCTTATCAATCTAATTCAGAAATAGCATTGGCCTCTGCTATTAAAATAATGAAAGAATCCGGCGGCCATTCTGTTAAACTGGAAGGTGGCGAAGAAGTAATTGATTCAGTGAAGAAGATCGTCGGTGCCGGTATCCCGGTAATGGGACATTTAGGATTAACACCTCAAAGCATTTATAAATTCGGCACCTACGTAGTTCGTGCAAAAGAAGAAGATGAAGCGGCCAAACTAAAACGCGATGCATTGCTTTTACAGGAAGCAGGATGTTTCGCGATTGTATTGGAAAAGATACCCGCGGCATTGGCAAAAGAAGTCAGTGCGAGCTTAACCATTCCAACGATCGGTATCGGTGCCGGTGGCGATTGCGACGGACAAGTATTGGTAATGCATGATATGTTAGGCATCAATACTGAATTCAAGCCCCGCTTTTTAAGACAATATCTCAATTTGAATGCACATGTTACCATTGCTGTAAAACAATATATCGAAGATGTGAAGAGCAAGGCTTTTCCGAATGCGAGTGAATCGTATTAAGGCATTTGTCTGAACGTGGATTTGGGTTGATTAAAGGATTAAATGGATTTATCGCAATCCTTATCATCTTATCCATCTACCCAAATCCACGTTCAGAAAGGAGAATTCGTACATCTGACATCACACATCGTACATTTTATAAGTTCTGTATATTTGTACCACATTTCAACACCATGACTGTAAGAAACAACTGGACACTTGACGAAATAAAAGAAATCTATTACAAGCCTTTGCTTGACTTAATTTTTGACGCCGCATTAGTGCATCGTCAAAATAAAGCTTATGCAGAAGTGCAGGTAAGCAGCCTTATCTCTATTAAAACAGGTGGTTGTAAAGAAGATTGTTCTTATTGTCCGCAAGCGGCACGTTATCATACCGATATTGAAGTTGAACCATTGATGACCGTTGAAAAAGTAAAACAAAGAGCAGAAGTTGCGAAAGCAAATGGTGCATCAAGACTTTGCATGGGTGCAGCATGGCGCGAAGTAAGAGACAATAAAGATTTTGACCGCGTATTGGAAATGGTTTCTGAAGTAAATGATATGGGATTAGAAGTATGCTGCACACTCGGCATGCTTACTTACGAACAAGCAGAAAGATTAAAAGAAGCAGGATGCTTTGCCTACAATCATAATATTGATACCTCTCCGGAGAATTATAGCAATATCATCACCACCCGCACGATGGATGATCGTTTGAACACCTTGGATAATGTACGCAAAGCCAAACTGAGTGTATGTTGCGGCGGTATTGTTGGATTAGGTGAAACAGACGATGACCGTGTAAAAATGTTGCATACTTTATCTACCATGGAAGTGCATCCCGATTCTGTACCGATCAATGCATTGGTGCCTGTTAAAGGAACCCCTTTACAGGATAACCAACGGGTAAGCATAGACGAAATGCTTCGCATGATCGCCACGGCGCGTATCATTATGCCGAAAAGTGTGGTGCGTTTATCTGCAGGAAGAAACGAAATGAGTATTTCCGACCAGGCGCTTTGCTTTATGGCAGGCGCTAATTCTATATTTGCGGGAGAAAAATTATTGACCACTCCCAATCCTGATTTTGATACTGATATGCAGATGTTCAAAATGTTAGGACTGACTGCCCGCAAGCCTTTTAAAGAACCCGTTACAGAAACAGCCGAATCAATCGTTTAACGTGAATGCCAACCAACGCTTCGATAAATTTCTACAGGAAAAATTAGAGGAAAGAGAAGCAAGCGGATTGCTCCGGACACTTACGCAGGTAAATAATAAGATCGATTTTAGTTCGAACGATTATTTAGGATTCTCGCAACTTCCGCAATTAAAGATAGAATCATCATTGCCTTCCGGCTCTACCGGATCAAGATTAATTACCGGCAATCCCACCATAGCAGAAGAAACAGAAAAGATGATCGCCGCATTTCATGGATTTGAAGCAGCACTGATCTTTAACACTGGCTATATGGCCAATCTTGGTTTATTATCCTGCATTGCCACCAAGAACGATACTTTTATATCAGATGAATATATTCATGCCAGCATGATCGATGGCATGCGTTTGGGTTTCCCTACCCGTTTAAAATTCAGGCACAATGATGTGGATGACCTGGAATGGAAACTCATCCAGGCAAAAGGGAAGAAATTTGTGGTGATAGAATCGATCTATTCAATGGATGGTGATGAAGCTCCGTTGAAAGCTATTATAGAAATGTGTAAGAAACACGATGCATTACTGATCGTTGATGAAGCACATGCAACGGGCGTATTTGGCAATAAAGGCGAAGGGTTAGTTGCACATTATGGACTACAAAAAGAAGTCTATGCCTGTGTTTATACATTCGGCAAAGCATTAGGATTACATGGCGCTGTTATAACGGGAAGCAATACACTAAGAAGTTACCTGATCAATCATGCGCGTTCGTTTATTTACACTACAGCATTACCTCCGCATATTTATACACAAATACAATCTGTATATAAATTATTACCAACAGCCGATCGAAAATCATTGATCGAACTGATCGATCATTTCACAGAAGCAGTTAAAAAGACAGAAGGCATTCAGTTTTTGCAAAGCAGCTCTCCTATCCAGGGAGTTATTATTGGAGATAATAATAAAGCAAAAGCATTGGCAAAACATTTGAACGATAAAAGCTTTTTTGTAAAAGCCATCTTATCTCCTACTGTTCCTGCGGGAATGGAAAGATTAAGAATTTGCCTGCATACATTTAATACAAAAGAACAGGTTGATCAATTGTTGAACGAGATTAAAAACTTTGCAGCATGAGTGTGATCATCGCAGGCATACATACGGGAATTGGTAAAACACTTTGCTCTGCGATCATTTGCCAGTCAACCGGCTATGACTACTGGAAACCAGTGCAGGCAGGCAATTTGGATGATACAGATAGTATCTTCATTCAAAAAAACACAAGCAATAATATCAAAATACATCCGGAAAGATATCGTTTACAAATAGCAGCATCACCACATTTTGCTGCTGAAAAAGAAGGGATAGAAATAAAAAGAGAAGATTTCATCCTGCCAAGATCACATAATGAAATTGTAGTAGAAACGGCCGGTGGATTGATGAGCCCGTTTTCATTAAGCTTTTTTAATATTAATTTGATACAGCATTTGGAGCTTCCGGTGATATTGGTATCCAATAATTATTTGGGAAGTATCAATCATACATTATTAAGTGTAGAAGCTTTACAAGAAAGAAATATTGAAATAAAAGGAATTGTTTTCAGCGGCGAGAAGAATGAAGCAAGCGAATCGTTTATTTTGGAATACACCCAATTACCTTTATTGTTTTCAATCCCATTCTTACCGAAGATCGATAAAGAGAGCGTCGCTAAAGTTGCAGCTTCTATCAAGATCCATTTTTAATGAGTGCAGACAGTCACATATGGTATCCTTTTACGCAAATGAAGACGGCCAATCCGCCGATCCATATTGAACGCGCCAAAGGTTGTACCTTATATGCAGCTGATGGAAAAGAATATATTGATGCCGTTTCTTCCTGGTGGGTGAATATTCACGGACATGCCAATAAATTCATTGCAGAAAAAATTGCAGCGCAGGCAAACCAATTAGAACACGTGATCTTTGCGGGCTTTACACATACACCGGCAATTGAACTTTCTAATCGTTTAATAGATATTCTTCCAAAACATTTTTCAAAAGTATTTTTTTCGGATGATGGATCAACATCGGTCGAAGTGGCCATTAAAATGGCTTTACAATATTGGCACAACCAGGGAATAAAAAAGACAAAGATCATTGCCTTTGAAAATGCTTATCACGGAGATACATTTGGTGCTATGAGTGCAGGTGCAAAGAGCACTTTTAATGCTGCATTTCAGGATCATCTGTTTGAAGTATTTCATATTCCTACTCCGAATAAAGAGAATATGGAAGCAGTCAAAAAACAATTGACCGATCTTTCAAAAGATAATACCATTGCGGCTTTTATCTTTGAACCATTGGTACAAGGCGCAGGTGGAATGCTAATGTATGAAGCCAGGTATTTAGATGAATTATTATCGATCGCTCATCAACATAATATCATTTGTATTGCAGATGAAGTGATGACCGGTTTTGGAAGAACAGGAAAGAATTTTGCAATTGAATATTTAACCAATCAGCCGGATATTATTTGTCTGTCGAAAGGAATTACCGGTGGTTTTATGCCCTTGGGTGTTACCGTTGCTTCACAAAAAATATACGACGCATTTTATGCTGATGATAAAGAGAAAACTTTTTATCACGGTCATTCTTACACGGCCAATCCATTAGCTTGTGCCGCTGCAAATGAGAGTTTGGATCTATTAACGACATTGGATTGCCGGGAAAGAATTCAAACGATCATTCAACAACATGAAGCATTTGCAAAAATGATCCGTCAACATAAACTGATCAAAGAGATCCGTCAAACGGGAACAATCATCGCAATAGAATTTAAAACAGAAGAAAGCACTTCTTATTTTAATTCGGTAAGAGACAAGCTTTATCAATTTTATTTAGACAATGGCGTATTGCTTCGTCCCTTGGGAAATATCATCTATATTCTCCCTCCCTATTGCATTACCAAACAGGAATTAAGTAAGGTTTATGGGGCTATTGTACAATCCCTGGATTATTTAAGCGAGTAGTTAATAGTAAGTAGCGGGTGTGCTATTTCACGTTTAACCTTTCACGTTTGACGTCTTATTCTCCTTTTCACTAATTTTGCTTCCACATGAGTACATTTTTCAATAAAGTAGTAGAGAACGCAGGCCTGCACGCGAAATGGATCAACACATTGTCCATGATGGAAAATGCCGGGGCAAAAAAGATCAAAAAATGCGAACATCCTGTTTTAACGAACGAGATCATCTTAAAACATTCTGCTGAAGAAGCACGGCATGCATACTATTTGAAAAAGCAAATAAAGAAAGTGGTGAAGAATGATTGTCCTACTTACGAAAAACAATATTTACTCGCTCCCAACCATACTTATTACTATTTACAATCTTTAGATATACAGGTCTGCCGTTATCTGAAACAAACATTCGGTTATAAAGGCGATGACCTCAAATATGCCGCTTATTTATTAGTGACTTATGCCATTGAAGTAAGGGCCGATGAATTATACCCGCAATACCAGGATGCCTTAACAGCGATCAATAGCAGCGTGAATGTAAAAAGCATCATTGCCGAAGAGATCAATCACCTGGCAGAAATGACGCATCAGTTAAAAGAATTCTCTCCAAACTGGGAAACACTCTGCAGTACTGCAGTTTCAATGGAAACGAAGCTATATAAAGACTGGATTACGGCCGTTCAGGATGAACTTCTTCACAATTAATTGTCAATTGCGTTTCGTAACTTGTAGTAAAATATCGTCCTATGCGATTGCTTTCTACACTTCAAATTCAATCCAAGAATAAAGGCGTTTCAACCGGAACAAAATGGTTGTCGTCCAAAGGACCCAATATTGATTCCTACTCTCCTGTTGATGGTAAATTAATTGCCTCTGTTTCTTCTGCCGATAAAAAAACATACGATAGCGTTATTGAACAGGCTCAAAAAGCATTTATCGAATGGCGCTTATGGCCCGCGCCAAAACGCGGTGATATTGTCCGCCAGATCGGCGAGGCATTAAGAAAACAAAAACATCAACTGGGTGAATTAGTGAGTTATGAAATGGGTAAGAGTTTGCAGGAAGGCTTGGGTGAAGTGCAGGAGATGATTGACATCTGTGATTATGCCGTTGGTTTATCCCGGCAATTACATGGCTTTACCATGCACAGCGAACGACCCGGACATAGAATGTATGAACAATATCACCCATTAGGAATTGTTGGCATTATATCTGCATTTAATTTCCCCGTAGCGGTTTGGAGCTGGAACAGTATGCTGGCATTGGTTTGTGGCGACGTATGCATTTGGAAACCCAGCGAAAAAACGCCTTTGTGTGCGATCGCTTGTCAGCATATCGTTGCAGAAGTATTTAAAAAGAATAATGTTCCTGAAGGAGTAAACAATTTGATCATCGGCGATAAAAATATCGGCGAATGGATGAGCAATGATAAATACATTGCACTCATTTCCGCAACAGGAAGCACCAGAATGGGCAAAGCAGTTGGCACAGCAGTTGCAGCAAGATTAGGAAAAAGCTTATTGGAACTCGGAGGTAACAATGCGATCATCATTACAGAAAATGCAGACCTGAGTATTGCATTAACCGCTGCTGTGTTTGGAGCAGCGGGCACAGCAGGTCAGCGTTGTACAACTACCCGCCGATTGATCATCCACGAAAAAGTATATAATAAATTCAAAGAGAAATTGGTGCATGCGTATAAACAATTGAAGATCGGCAACCCATTGAATGAAAAGAATCATATCGGGCCGTTGATCGATAAAGATGCTATATATATATATATCATGGCAATCGAAGCTGCCAAAAAAGAAGGCGCTAAATTTATTGTAGAAGGTGCAGTATTAAAAGGCAAAGGATTTGAAAGTGGTTGTTATGTGCAACCCTGCATCGCGGAAGTAAAGAATGATTTTACCATTGTTCAACATGAGACATTCGCTCCTATCCTGTATCTAATAAAATATAAAACGATGAAAGAAGCGATCGCCTTGCAGAATGCCGTGCCACAAGGATTATCTTCTTCTATCATCACGACTGACATAAAACAAGCAGAGCAATTTTTATCTGCTGCCGGAAGTGATTGTGGTATTGCCAATGTAAACATCGGCACCAGCGGAGCCGAGATCGGTGGTGCATTTGGTGGTGAAAAAGAAACCGGTGGTGGACGGGAAAGCGGCAGCGACGCATGGAAAGCATATATGCGCAGGCAAACAAACACTATAAATTATACGGATAAATTACCTTTGGCACAAGGAATTAAATTCGATCTTTAATATCTTAGAACATGCGTACATTAAAATTTTGGAGTATCTTTTTTTGTTTTTTGGGATTGGCTAATATCGTATCTGCACAAACAAAGCATTCAAAGGCTGAATTAAAATTACTTGTCAGAAGAACGAAAGATCTCTATCAAAAATATTCACTGCAAAAACCTTTTCTTTTTAAAAAATTAACACCGGAAAAAGATTCTACCGAAGAATATTCCCGGAATGATAGCGCTACATTGATCACGGATATCGTTGTGAATGGCCCGGTTATAAAAGGCACCAAACGCCAGACAATTTTTTGGTATTTGGATGATAAATTATTCCAGGTATATGTGCGGATGATCAACAACGGTAATACAATTGCATTCGGCAATTATTTTTATGCTGCTGACACCTTGTATTATAAATATGAAGAATCCAGCACGCACAATAATGCAGCTACTCTATTAGAGCAATCGGATATATACTTAGCAAAAGGCAAGCAGCTTTTAGGGGAAGCGAAGAAGCCGGGTGAACAATAAACATAAATTCCGAGCTATTGCATAAAAACTAATTAACACTAATTGACAAAATGGGAGTTGGAGTTTTATATATGGCTATCGCTGGGCTAATAATTCTTATTTGTTCGCCTATTTCTTATTTTATTCTAAGGAAACTGGGAAAGAAAAAATTAGGTATTATCATTGCGACAATCTTAGCTCTAATTGTAATCATACCATTATTATCGAGTGTATTTGAAGGGACACTTTACAATAAAACTGACGCAATAGACGATCTGAAGTTAGCAAATTTGAAACTTGACGACAACTTTGAAATCATTTCCAATAAAGTTACAGGTATGCCTCAAAGATTTCAATTTACTAAAATAAAATTGACAAAGAAAGATAAAAACAGAATAATATCTGAAATTATAAATGGGAAAGACTTCAAAAAAACAAATGAAACAGATCTATTATATACCGAAATGTGGAATGAAAAAAGTGTAAGAAATAAAGTTGTTTATACAAATTATTTGTTTGGTACCGAATATACAAGAGAGTCATACTTTAGAGAAAACGACTACGTTCCTATTCATACGACAGTAACTTTAAGAGAAGATTCTGACACTCTGGATCTTGAAAGAATTGAGCAATAAAGTTTAAACACTTCCCCAAATTGTCAATCAACAATTGAAAATATTTCTTATCTTGCACCCATCAACGCTTCTACTACCATACAACATTTTCTCAGCGGCAATCTTGATCTGCTGAATCATCGATGAGACGATGACGATACCCTCTTCCTATGAAGAGGACGGCAACCTATTCCCTTTTTTACTTTTTATTTTTCACTTTTTACTTATTTATCATGGAATCAACCATTGCATTATCCGCACATACACAGAAGTATATCGACCTTGAAGATCAATACGGCGCACATAATTACCATCCATTGCCTGTCGTGCTGGAACGTGGCGAAGGCGTTTTTCTTTGGGATGTGGAAGGCAAACGCTACTACGATTTTTTAAGTGGCTACTCTGCTGTTAACCAGGGACATTGCCATCCAAAGATCATTGCAGCTTTATTGGAACAAGCGCCTAAACTAACGTTAACGAGCAGGGCTTTTTACAGCAATCTATTAGGCGATTTTGAAAAATACATTACCAGTTATTTTGGTTACGATAAAGTATTGCCAATGAATACCGGTGTTGAAGCGGTGGAAACAGCATTGAAACTATCGCGTCGTTGGGGATACGATGTAAAAGGCATTGCAGAGAACAAAGCAAAGATCATTGTAGTGGAAGAGAATTTTCATGGCAGGACTTCTACCGTCATTTCTTTCTCAACAGATCCTGCATCTTACAAAGGCTTTGGTCCTTTTGCAACCGGCTTTGTAAAAATTCCATACAACAATTTAGCGGCGCTGGAAAAAGCATTGCAGGACAAAGAAGTTGCTGCTTTCTTATTCGAACCAATTCAAGGTGAAGCGGGTGTTGTTGTTCCTGATAATGGATATTTATCCGGTGTTCGTGAATTGTGTACCAAATACAATGTATTAATGGTAGCCGATGAGATACAAACCGGTTTGGCAAGAACAGGAAAAATGCTGGCATGCGATTATGAAGCCGTGCGTCCCGATATATTAATTTTAGGTAAAGCTTTAAGTGGTGGCACATTACCGGTAAGTGCAGTCTTGGCTGATGATACCATCATGCTTACTATAAAACCAGGTGAACATGGTAGTACTTATGGCGGTAATCCATTAGCCTGTGCCGTTGCCATTGCATCCTTACAAGTATTGAAGGAAGAAAAGTTGGCGGAGAAAGCGGCTGAATTAGGAAACTTCTTTCGGGATGAATTGAAAAAACTCAACTCTCCTTTTATTGAAACGATAAGAGGCAAAGGCTTATTGAACGCGATCGTTATCAAACATACTGATAAAGAAGCCGCATGGGCACTTTGTTTGCAATTGAAAGAGAATGGCTTATTGGCAAAACCAACACATGGTGATAAGATCCGTTTTGCACCACCATTGGTCATCACCAAAGAGCAATTGGCAGAATGTGTATCCATCATTCATAAAAGTTTACAAACATTGGCGTGATGAACGGTAACGCTTATCTTCGTCTTACAAAATAACTATGGATACTCACTTACATCACGAGCACACTGAAAACCACATGAAAAGCTCTGCATTGCTTACCGATATTGTTATCGGCATGAGCGATGGATTGACGGTTCCCTTTGCATTGGCTGCCGGTTTAAGTGGTGCTGCTGTAACCAGCGGTATCATTACCATTGCTGGCATTGCAGAAATATGTGCTGGTAGTATTGCCATGGGGTTAGGTGGTTATTTGGCGGGCAAAACAGAACAGGATCATTATACCAGTGAAGTAAGAAGAGAATACGAGGAAATAGAAAGTTTACGTAACGAAGAGATCCGGGAAACAAAAGAATTCTTTGCAGGAATAGGATTAAGTCCCGAATTACAAACAATGGCCGCCGATGAAATATCGCAGGATAAGGATCGTTGGGTAGATTTTATGATGAAGTATGAATTAGGATTGGAAAAGCCCGATCCTAAGCGAGCTTCCAAAAGTGCATTGAACATCGGGTTGTCTTATATCGCGGGAGGTATCATTCCGTTAAGTCCATATTTCTTTATTACTAATTCTTACGACGCATTAAAGATATCGGTGGCAGCTACATTATGTTGTCTTTTTATATTCGGATATTTTAAAAGCAAGCTCACCGGTATCAATCCTTTTGGGGGCGCATTACGTGTTACATTGATCGGCGCGATGGCCGCAGCTGCAGCATTTGGTGTAGCAAAATTTTTCATGATACATTAAGCAACGAAGTGTTTTTGCGGCTACGCGGCAGAGTTATACCCACCCTGTGACTAAGTTTTCCACAACACATTACTAATTATCATTTATGTTTACGCCGGCGATTGCATAAACAAGAGTAATTCTATGTCTGTTAAAAGAATATCGCTGATCATTCCCGCTGCTTTTATTTTGTGCAGTTTTCTGCCTGCACGAAACACTATCACGACCTCCAACTTTAAGACTATTTATCAAAGAACGAATTGTTCATTGACCGGTAATGAATCGGCAATTGAGCAATATAACAAGGGAGAAATATTGCTTAAGAAAGAAGACTATACAGGTGCGCTTCCTTTTTATGAAGAAGCAGTGAAGATCGATCCTAGGTTCTTACCGGCCTGGACAAGGATGGGATTATGTTTTTATCACACCGATCAACCGGACCTTGCAGTGGAGGCCTACAATAAATCATTGGAAATAGATTCCAAAGATTTTACCTCTTTAATGGCCATACCGGTAGTATATGAAGGCCAGAAAAAATACGATGCTGCTATAGATGCCTACCAGAACATACTCGACCTCTACCCTTCTTATCCCGAAGTATATTATGCCCAGGGCAGGGTATATACTTATTATAAACTGGACCTGAAGAACGGATTGATCGATATGTGCAAAGCCTATAATTTATACACCACCATGAATTCTTCTTCTGCAGAGACTGCCGAAAAAACGATCGATTATATCTACGAAAAAATGAAGGACAACGGCCAACAGGACCTGTTCTTCAAGATACTTACAGATAATAAATACGTCCTCAAGTAAAAAATGGTATAAAAACTTGTCGTACATTCAACACCGTAATTCCTGGTTCCCTTTCTATTAAACAAAACTACGCTATGAAACAACTGATCCTGGCCATTGGTATATTGTTACCTTTCACTTCATTACATGCCCAAAGCGATACTAAACCACAACTCGATTCCATTACAGTGCTTAGGATATTTGCTATGGAATCATGCAAATGTGTAGATTCTATCACCCTTGCAGGCAAGGATAGTAAAGAGATCGCCGAAGACATCAAAAAATGTATTGATAAAGAAGTAGCGCCCTACCAATTATCTGTAAAAATATTCAAGATCTCCGGTAAACCCAATAAGAACAATACTCTTTCGATCAATGAAGATCCGGAATCGGATGAATACAAACAATATTATTACCAGCTGGAAACATGGTTGCGGGATAGCTGCGCCTCATTAAAAAAGGCCGTTGCATCAAATAATAAAGAAACCGCACATTCTTTTTCCAGTAACCCACAGGCTATTGATCAATACAATATGGGAGTTCCCCTCATTGATTCGGGAGATTACGCCAACTCGATCCCTTATTTTAAAAAGGCCGTTGAAATTGATCCGCAATTTGCTTTTGCATGGGACAATCTTGGTATCGCCTACCGCCATACAGAACAGTACGACCTGGCATTGGATGCCTATAAACATTCTCTGGCGATAGATCCAACCGGCCATACTCCTTTGCAAAACATAGCGATCGTGTATGAATACCAGAAAAAATACGATGAGGCACTCAAGGCATACCAGAACATAATCAATGTTTATTCTGATGACCCGGAATCCTATTATGGAGTGGGCAGGATATATACGTATTTTGATGTTGACCTGGAAAAAGGATTGGACAATATGTGCAAGGCATACAATTTATACATCAAGATAAACTCTCCATATAGAGTAGACGCAGAAAAAACGATCGGCTATATCTATGGCGAAATGAAAAAGGCCGGTAAGGAAGATGAATTCAATAAGATATTAAAAGATAATAATATCAGTACTACGAATTAATTATCATCAAAGATGATGCTTGGTATTGGTAGACACATTCTCAATTGTCCATTCAATTTTTTTAGCAAAAGGATGTTGACGAACATTGCAATCCTGTTTGGTGCAGATCGCGCAGCTGAAAGGCATGCATCCATCTGAATGAACAAATAGTTCCATCGATTCAGCAAACCCATCTCTTACTAATCCGGATAGGGCATCTATTTCATCATGCGCTTCATTCACATTCAGATACCAGGGCACAGTTAAATGGCAATCGATATGTATAACCGCTCCGTATTTTATTATCCGCAGATTATGAAGATCCACCCAATTGGCTCTCCTGTTATCATTCAGTACGGTTACCATTTTTTTCAACAAAGCTTCATCTGCTTCATCCATGATGCCTGCCAAAGAGCTGCGTAATATTTTATATCCCGTAACCATTATAATAATGGCAAATACTGCCGCTACCACACTATCGATCCATGGTTCTTTAAATAAACGCAGGAGTATCAACCCGGCGATGATACCCAGTGTAGAATAAGTATCTGTTTGCAAATGTTTGCCACTCGCCACCAATACCAATGAGTTACTGCTTTTACCATTGCGGACACAAATGGAACCGGCTACATAATTAACAACGGCAGTAAATCCCACCAAAATGATCCCATAATCCAGGGAACCGATAGAATGATGGTGGATAAAGCCTGCAGCTGCCTGGCAAATGATCACAACACCGGCAACAATTATCAACGTGCCTTCAACAGCAGCAGAGACAAATTCTATCTTTCCATGTCCATATGGATGGTTCATATCCTTAGGCTTGGCACTTACATAAAGGCTATACACTCCTATCAATCCGGCGATCACGTTCACCGTACTCTCTAATGCATCGGTTAAAATAGCAACCGAACCCGTTAAGTACCAGGCACCCATCTTAATGAAGAACAGTGCTATTGCAATGGCTGTAATGATTATCTGAAGGCGAAGATTTTTGTGGACTGTCTGCAAACGATTGGCTTTAAAGGACAAATATAACCGCAATTCATTTCAATATGAATGCTGTTAATAATTGCATCCCTAATTCGTACATTTGCAGTCATTTATAACACGATAATTTTTCGCGAAAGAATTGCATGGAGCTCACTAAGAACTATATCCCCAACGAAGTAGAAGCAAAATGGTACCAGCATTGGCTTGACAAACAATATTTTACCAGCAAGCCGGATAGCAGGGAACCTTATACCATTGTGATACCACCACCCAATGTGACCGGTGTATTGCATATGGGGCATGCATTGAATAATACCATACAGGACATCTTAATTCGTCATGCAAGAATGCAAGGCAAGAATGCCTGTTGGGTACCGGGTACCGATCACGCCTCTATTGCCACCGAAGCCAAGGTTGTACAAATGCTTAGAGAAAGAGGTATTACCAAATCTTCTTTAACACGTGAAGAATTTCTTTCTTATGCATGGGAATGGAAAGAAAAATATGGCGGCATCATTTTACAACAGTTAAAAAAACTAGGTTGTAGCCTGGATTGGAATAGAACTTCATTCACCATGGATGAGGATTACTACAACGCTGTTATCAAGGTATTTATTGACCTGCATACTAAAGGACTTATTTATCGGGGCAAAAGAATGGTGAATTGGGATCCTGAAAGTTTAACGGCATTAAGCGATGAAGAAGTGATCTTTAAGGAGGTTGATTCAAAGTTGTACTATGTTGTTTATAAAGCAGCGGATGGTTCCAACAATAACATCACCGTTGCTACAACAAGACCGGAAACTATTTTAGGAGATGTAGCGATCTGCGTAAATCCAACGGATGAAAGATATACCAACCTTATTGGTAAAGAAATGATCGTTCCGATCATTAAGAGAAAGATCCCTGTTATCGCAGATGAATATGTATCAGCAGATTTTGGTACAGGCGCATTAAAAGTAACGCCCGCGCATGATAAGAATGATAATATGCTGGGCGCTAAATATAATCTTAAAACAATTGATACGCTCGATGAAACCGGAAAATTTACTTCGGCAGAAATAGAAACGGCAGCTTTATCTGAACAAGTGCTTTCTTACAATGGTATGGATCGTTTTGTGTTAAGAAAAAAGATCGCCGAAGATATTAAGGCCATCGGGCAATTAACAAAGATCGAAGAATACAAAGGACAGGTAGGAACAAGCGAAAGAACAGGCGCCGTAATTGAAAGCAGGCTTTCGTTGCAATGGTTCATTGACATGAAACAGTTCATGCAGAATAATCCGGAAGCATTGCAATCCGTAATGCAGGACACCATTGAGTTTCATCCTGCAAAAACAAAGAATACCTATAGTCATTGGTTAGAAAATATCAAAGACTGGTGTATCAGCCGGCAATTATGGTGGGGACAAAGAATACCCGCATGGTATGATGAAGAAGGCAATTGTGTTGTAGCAGAGAACGAAGCAAAAGCGATCGAACTTTATAAAATCCAAAATCCAAAATCTAAAATCCAAAATCTAAAGCAAGACGAAGATGTATTAGACACCTGGTTCTCTTCATGGCTTTGGCCAATGGAAGTTTTTAAAGGGATTAGTCACCCCGGCAATAAAGATGCAGCTTATTATTATCCATCTACGACATTGGTTACCGGGCAGGATATTATTTTCTTTTGGGTAGCAAGAATGATCATGGCCGGATATGAATACACCAGCGAGCGGCCTTTTAAAGATGTGTACTTCACCGGAATGGTACGCGATAAAGAAGGCAGGAAGATGAGTAAGCAATTAGGCAACTCTCCCGACTTACTTGGTTTGATCGATCAATACGGAGCAGATGCAGTTCGCTTTGGAATTATGATCGCCTCTCCTGCCGGCAATGATCTGTTATTTGATGAAAGCTCATTAGAACAGGGAAGAAATTTCAATAACAAATTGTGGAATGCATTGAAGCTATTGAAAATTTGGGAAGGGCGACAATCTATAGACGAAGATGCTGTAATAAACAACTTCGCTATCAATTGGTTTGAGAATAGATTGAACGAAGTAAAGAAAGAAGCAGATGAATTATTGCAACAGTTTCGTTTAAGCGAGGCATTAAAAACGATCTACTCATTAATATGGGATGATTTCTGCAGCTGGTATTTGGAATGGGTGAAACCCGGATTTGAACAACGGATAGATTCATCTGTATATAAAAAAACGATTGAGTTCCTGGATGAATTGATGCAATTACTACATCCGTTCATGCCGTTCATCACAGAAGAAATCTATCATTCTATCAATGAAAGAAAAGATGATATCTGTGTAAAACAGCAATCCGCTGCAACTGCTTTTGATACCGCTTCTTTAGAACAAGGAACTTTATTAAAGAATGTGATAACCGCTTTGCGGGATGCAAGAAATAAAAATCAGCTAAAACCAAAGGATGCTATTCAATTGCATATTCAGACCAATGCAACCGATCAATATAAAGCCATTGAAAACATCCTTGGCAAACAAGTGAATGCATCCGCTATTTTGCAAACAAAAGAGACAATCTCCAATACCATCGTTGTTGCAGTAGAAAAGGATAAATTTTATATCGAATCAGAAAAGCAATTAGACAGTGCTTCCTTAAAAGATGATCTGCTAAAAGACCTTGCTCATCAAAAAGGTTTCCTGGAATCTGTTTTGAAAAAATTGAGCAACGAACGTTTTGTACAAAATGCAAAACCTGAAGTGCTGGCCATGGAAAAAAAGAAACAGGCGGACGCCGAAGCGAGGATCAAAACGATCGAAGAAAGCCTGGCGGCACTGAATTAACATTATTTACACGAATCGTATTATAAATTCGTTATACCTTGAAACAGTAAATTATGAGAGCACGCTGCCATTTTTATAAAACATTGTTATTGCTGCCCGTTATTTTTGTGAGCAGCTATACTTTTGCGCAGGCAATCGTTACCACCAACACTCCCCCAACGGTTACCCAGGTAGCAAAGTTCAAACCGCCTGTTGTTAGATCATTTCTTGGAGGAGGTTATACCGGCGATACTACCATGTCTGTTGAAGTGGCCAAGACCATCATCGGCCTGCCGCTAACCGTACGTGATAAAAAGAATAATTTTTATACCATCACCCATTATGGATTTGCTTATAAAAGAATTGGTGTTACGGAAGATGAACAAACAGGTGCGGTCTCGCCGGAAACAGATGTGGTGGCAGATGAATTTACTACCAGTCCGTTGCCTGCTATCTGGACAAAAAATATCATCGAAACCTTACACAAAGGGGAAACACTTAGTTTCTATGATATCATTGTAAAAGACAGCAAAGGCAATATCTTCTACGCGCCGGGAATAAGTTTTACGATGCAATAATTATTGAATGACCTCCATTCAAAAGGCCCATACAGCAGACATCTCCGCTATACAACAATTAGCAGCACCCGTCTGGAAACTTACTTATAAAGACATTCTATCAGAAGTGCAGATAGCATACATGCTCAACCTCTTCTATTCCACTTCTTCTTTACAAAAACAAATGAGTGAGGGACATCAGTTTATCCTCGCCGTAGAGGATGAGCAAAGAAAAGGGTTTGCCGATTATGCTGAATTAACTCCTTCTGTATATAAACTTCATAAGCTTTATGTCGATGCTGATCAACAAGGCAAAGGAACAGGAAAGCTTTTGTTAGACTATCTCATACAAGACATCTTATTAAACAAAGGAACACAACTTGAAGTAAACGTAAATCGCAATAACAAAGCATTACATTTCTATCAGAAGAATGGATTTGAAATAATTAGAGAAGAAGATATTGATATCGGCAACGGATATTTTATGAATGATTATGTGTTGCTGAAAAAACTTTAATCAACTGCATAATCAATTTTAATAGTAATTGATGCTGTTTTTATCCTGGAAGAAGTATTAAAATCACCGCCACCACTGTAATCTTCATCACTATTTTGTCCGGTTATCTGAAATACTCCCATCGTTGCTTTCTTAATTTTACCCAATGAACTTCCCGAATTCTTAGCGATCGTTTCTGCACGTTGCATTGCATCAGCACTTGCTTTTGCCAACAGATCCAATTTCAATTCTGATAGTTTAGTGTAGTAATACGATGGGCTAGTCGAATTGAATGCGATTCCACTTTCAATAAGCTCCGTAATTTCCCTTGATATTTTCTCTATCTTATCTATATCTTTTGATTGAATAGTAACCAGTTGTTTCAGTTCGTATCCGGAAAATGTAGAACTGATCTTTTCTCCCCTATCGTTTAATTTATCATCAAACTCTTTTTCGATATCAACAGAAGAAAAAACCATTTCGCTATCGGCTATTCCTTTACCATTTAAATAAATGCGTACCTTATTTTCATCATCCTTTAATTGTGAATAAGCAGTTTTAAGATCCATGTTTTTGCGACTGTAATTACCTGACCATACGATAAGGTCGCTTTCAAAATCTTTCTCTGCAAGTCCGGTTACACTGATCGTTTCTGTCGATTTGAATTTGTATTTATAGGCATCTCCTATTAACCAGAACGCGATAATAATTGCAATGGAAATAACGGCGGCAGTGATAAAGGTTTTCATATGGCATCAATTTTTCAGAAAATTAATTAAGCAAATGTTTAGGTGGTGTTAAATCAATGCACCAATACATGCGTCTGCTTAATGATCCCCATCACGAACACACTTTGCACATGCCCGATGTTTTCCGACTGGCTTAATTTGTTTACATGGAAATTATAATAGTCTTCCATATCGGCCGCTACCACTTTCAACATAAAATCGAACTCCCCGGAAATATTATAACATTCGATCACTTCATGCAATTCATTGATGTACGCGATGAATTTTGTTCCCGCTTTTTTATCATGCTGTTTTAAAGACACATAGCAGATCACCATCAATCCTTTATTCACTTTTGCATTGTCAACCAATGTGGCGTATTGTTTGATAACGCCCGATTGTTCCATGCGCTTGATACGCTCATGTACCGGGGATGTACTTAAATGTACCTGGTCAGAAATTTCCTTCACCGTCATCTTTGCATTTAATTGAAGCAGGCGAAGGATCGCGATATCCGTAGCATCTAATAACTCGGTGGTGGTTTGTGCTGTTTTCAATGCTTTTGCCATGGCGAACTTATATTTTATCCTTTAAAATAGCATAAAAATAGAATATTATCCTGAGTTTTTATAATATTACTAGCATTTTATCCTATTGATTACATTTGTATCCTAAAACAAATAACATGTCAACAGCAACAAAATCGATCGATTTTACACTGCCTTATAAAGTGGCAGATATGAATTTGGCAGAATGGGGCCGCAAAGAAATTAAATTGGCCGAAGCAGAAATGCCGGGCTTGATGTCAATCCGTGCTGAATTCGGACCTTCTCAACCATTGAAAGGCGCGCGTATCGCAGGTTGTTTACACATGACCATTCAAACTGCCGTATTGATCGAGACATTGATCGCATTAGGCGCTGAAGTTAAATGGAGCTCTTGTAATATCTTCTCTACTCAAGATCAGGCTGCAGCAGCGATAGCAGCAGCAGGTATCGGTGTATTTGCATGGAAAGGTCAAACACAAGCAGAAGCTGACTGGTGTATCGAACAAACATTGTTCTTCGGTAGCGCTGACAAGCCTTTGAATATGATCCTGGATGATGGTGGTGATTTGACCAACATCGTATTTGATACATATCCTGAGTTGATCGCTAATATCCGTGGTCTTTCTGAAGAAACAACTACAGGTGTTCATCGTTTGTATGAAAGAATGGCAAAGGGTACTTTACCAATTCCTGCTTTCAATGTGAATGACTCTGTTACTAAATCTAAGTTCGATAACAAATATGGTTGTAAAGAATCATTGGTAGATTCTATCCGTCGTGCTACTGACGTAATGATGGCAGGTAAAGTTGCTGTTGTTGGTAGTTATGGTGATGTTGGTAAAGGTTCTGCTGCTTCATTGCAAGGTGCAGGTTGCCGCGTTATCGTTACAGAAATTGATCCTATCTGTGCTTTACAAGCCGCAATGGATGGTTTTGAAGTAAAGAAAATGATCGATGCGGTGAAAGAAGCTGATATCATCGTTACTGCATCGGGTTGTCGTGATCTGATCACTGAAAAACATTTCCGTGCAATGAAAGATAAAGCGATCGTTTGTAATATCGGTCACTTCGATATCGAAATTGATATGGCATGGCTGAACAGCAACTATGGTAAAACAAAGAACACGATCAAACCACAGGTTGATCTTTATACAATAGATGGTAAAGATGTGATCATCCTTGCTGAAGGCCGTTTGGTAAACTTAGGTTGCGCAACTGGTCACCCTTCATTTGTAATGAGTAATTCATTCAGTAATCAAACATTGGCTCAGATCGAACTATGGACAAATCATGGTAAATACGAAAACAAAGTTTATGTACTTCCAAAAGTATTAGACGAAAAAGTTGCGCGTTTACATTTGGCTAAGATCGGTGTTGTGTTAGATGAGTTAACAACTGAACAAGCTAACTATTTAGGTCTTCCTAAAGAAGGTCCGTTCAAACCGGAACATTATCGTTATTAATCTTTTACTGATTATAGAAAAAGCCCTTCCAATTGGAGGGGCTTTTTATTTAGTAGATATAAAGTATAGTAATAAATTTAAAGCGTTTGATAATTCGTAGGATTTTCATAAGCCCTTTTGCGGCCGTCTTCCAACACAACCATTACTTGTCCTCTTGACCATTTTGCCTTACGGATATTTTGATCAACATTGATAACATCATAGGTGTTGCTGCCTTTGTAGACTACTACGTCACGACCAGTAACGTGGATAATACCAAAATCCTGGTGTTCTTTTTTCCAGCTCATACAATAAGTTTTAATGGTATAAAGAAAAGCCTTCGGATTGATTTATAAAACAATTTAAGCAACTTTATCCTAAAAGTCATAAAATACCGTGTTTAAACATCGGAAAAAAGGGTTAAAACACGGTATTTTAACATTTTATTAGGCAAAATCATCAATAAAAATACCGCGCACGGTTGTATTTAACATCCTTTAGCAAGGTAGAGACCGGGCTGATAGTGATCGTAAAAAAGCGCGGATAAACCGGGGATATAGTAACGGCCATTCTCCAACAATGCATATCCCTCGTGAGACTCATACTCAACATTCCCAATTGGGCCTGGGAGATATTATAAGATCCATTTACTCCAATCTGCCATTTTGCAGTAAGTCCTAATGTAGAGTTCCAGTTAATATTCTGAGACACGGTTGAAGTAAGTCCGGTAAATGTTGAGTTAACCGACTTCGTATATTGAAGCGAATAACTTAATCCTAAAGACCACGGAACACTAAAATCTGTGTACAATGCCGCATTGTTTTGATAAAGCGCTTCTGCCTGGTAATCGGTTATCGGCATTCCGGTATTAGGATCGATGACCTGGTTTGGATTAGGAACAGGTCCCGCACCTACTGTTGCAGGTTTGTTAGCACTACCTCCTTTGAACTGAGTTGATAAAGCGATACTCGCAGAAGTCAATCTTCCCAAACTTATCGGCTTATCTTTCCATAGCAACCGCTGGGTACGAATACCGGCGTTACTAAGTTCATAGGGATCCAGGTTTGCGTTGGCAGTAAGATTTATCTTATTAAAAAGATTGGTACTCGCACTCGCGGTTAATACACTTAACTGAAAAGAATCTGCCAGGAAGTTATAATTACCGGTAAGATTAAAATTATCCAATAAGCTGATCTTCCTTATTGAACTCTCTCCTGTATCAGCTTTATCTTTCACCTTCATTTGTAATATACTGGCGATACCAAAACTTAATCCTCCAAACCTTCCTGAACCAAATGGTCCGGCAATACTACCATCATACAAAGAATATAATTTTGTATGACCCGCACTGTCTGCCCGTACTACTCTATAGTACTGTCCGTTCAAATTAGGAGAATAAGAAAGTGTAATGGATGGACGGATCTCCTGGTGAATTGCCTGTACATATGAGTTCTTTCCAAAAGTGGCTAATCCGAATATCCTTGTTGATGCAGACAACCCAAATGACACATTACGTGCTGTATAAAACCCTCTTGTGAAAGAGGTATCTAACTTTTCAACGACAGAGTCCCAATTCTGAAAAGTTTGCCGGTCATACCAATTCTCTGCATAACTTATATTCGGAGAAAGTTGCAATACCCCAAGCGGAGGTAATGATAAAGAGATAGGTACAGAATGAGAAGCGCCCCATTTAAAATTATTGGATAGCTGGTTGCTGATCGAAGGATCACCCATATAATAAGCAGAGGTGTCATCATAAAAATAAGCCTTGCTATGTGCTTGTGTTTGCAATCCGATCCCGATATTTTCATACCATTTCATCTGTCCTATTTGTTCTTTTCTACGGAAAGGATACAATGTATTGATCCCGAATGAAAGGTTAGGGAAAGCTATATCTACTTTCTTTGAAACTCCGTCCTGATCATGGCTCGCAGATATAGAAAGATTATAGGGTTTATCTTTCCAAACCTTCGACCAGCTGATGGTTGAATACAATTGATTGGTAAAATTCGCTTGTGGATTATTGGGGATCGAAGAGTTAAAAGAAGTAGTACCCGCATTTACATTAGCGGTAAAGGTAACTCCCGGATGCGCTTTTGTATCCATACTATGCGACCAATTGACCTGGAATTTTCTGGACACCGCATAATCCGGATCTCCGGGAAAATTGGTTTTTATATTTAAGTATTGAAAAGAGAACGCTCCGCGATAATGATACCGTTTATAATAAGTAGAGGCAAGATCCGCTTCAAAACTTCCATACGAATAAATACTACCCCGGGCAGTTACATCCCAGTTATCACTTAATACTTTATAATAACCAAAACCAGTTAATGATATACCTAATTGTTCATTGGATGAAAACGTAGGAGCCAATATCCCCGAATGCCTTCCCTGTGTTAAAGGGAAGATACCAAATGGCAGGTAAAGCGGTATGGGAACGCCTTCAAACTCAGGATGAACCGGCCCGGTGATGGCCATCTTATTATTAATGAATTTTATCTTGTTACTTACAAATGCAAAATGGGGTGTATCCAGATCACAGGTAGTGAATCTTCCTTTGTATGCATAGAAAACATCCGGACTAACCTTTTTGATCGTTTCACCGTACACATACATTTCTCCTTGTTGTGTATAGGTTCCCTTCGTGAGCCCTTTGCCGGTCTTCATATTAAATTTGATCGTGTCACTCACCGATTTAAAATCGCCCTGGTTAAAAGCGGGATAGGCAATTACTTTCCCGGTACTATCTTTTTTTAAAGATGCGGTTATCAAACTTTTATTCTGATCAAACACCATTCCCGGTGCGGTGAGGTCATTCGCTTTATATTTAGTTTCGGTATGCTTACCATATAAATATATTTTACTGGCAGGAACATCCAATACCATGGAATCATCGGCGTGGTAAGTAACAGGCGCGTCCAATGAGTCCTTCGCGATCTTTATATGAAGCGTATCCAATTGGGGAAGAACAGTATCTTTTAAAGGAACACTATCGGCAATGCCAACCTGCTTCAGGCCTCCCGTTCTGTCTATCTCGACCGGAATAGAATCGGTTGTTGAATGAGGAATAGTATCACTTACCGCAACAGCCAATATACAACGGTAGTTAAAACTACCGGCCAGTGCTGTCATTGTTATAACAATAAACAGGAACAGCACTACAGATGCTGATATATATTTTACCTTACCTTTGTAACCTTTGTTCATTGCAGATAGGCGCAAAAATAAACATATTCGCCCCAACTATTTGTCAATGAACTGATAATTACCAATCAATCTGTTTGAAAGATGCCCAGATATAAAATTTTTATTCCGGCTTTATTTATATTTTCTTTCTTTTCCCTGCACGGCCTTGCCCAAATGCCTAAAAAAATAAGGACCATCATTGTAGATGCAGGTCATGGAGGCAAAGATGGCGGTGCACATGGTGTATATGTAGGAGGATTGAATTCCTGGGAGAAAGACATCACCCTTGCCATCAGCAACAAACTCGTTGCCGATCTTCAAAAAGAATTACCCGACGTAAACGTAATACCAACACGTACTACAGATATCTATCAATCACCTCCCGAGAAGGCCGATATTGCCAATGCCAACAAAGGTGACCTGTTTATTTGTATTCATGCGGATGCGGTGGAATTAAGATCCGGCAGAAGGCAGATAGGAAGCAGGATCGAGATCAAGCATACGGTATATTACACCGGTAAAGGAAAGAAGAAGAAAAAGATGATCAAATCAAGAAACGTGGAAGTTCCCATCTATGAGTATTATAAGATAGGCACCCCACGCAAAGGAACGAGTATATGGATATTTGCGGCACATAAAACGAGTGATAAGCTAAAAGCCATCATGAAAAATGATACCAGTGAGATAGAGTTGAACTCGGGAGCAGACAGCACTTACAATGATATCGATTTTAGTTCTACAGAGAACAGGTTACGGGCACAGGTATACGCAAAACGCTACCAGGAAAGAAGTATTAAACTGGCTGCGTTGGTAGATGACGAGATCAGCAAGACCGACAGACCATCACTGGGTATTAACCAACGTCAAAAAGGAATATGGGTATTACAAGCCACCAACATGCCTGCCATACTGGTAGAAACAGGCTTTATAGATAACTACGATGATGAACGGTATTTGAACAGTGATGCCGGTCAGCAGGAAATTGCCGACTGCATAACCAATGCCGTTATACGTTATAAAGCACAAGTGGAAAATCCAAGAGGTAGCTCTACCCCCAACAGTGGGGATAGCACTATTAATACCAATACCACCCAGCATTAAAATATTTTTGTATCACCTCCATAGAGATTTGCTATTTTTAACCCAAAATAATGTTGCGATCGGATGAAAATTTCTAATGAAACAAAAATAGGCGCCCTTACAAGTATTGCTATCGTATTATTGATACTTGGCTTTAATTTTTTAAAAGGAAAGAGCTTTACCAATAAGAATACGCATTACTATGCGGTATTTACCAACATAGAAGGCCTCTCCGTTGGTAACCCCGTTGTCATTAATGGTAAACAGGTAGGTTCGGTAATCACAACAGATGGCGGAAGGGATATGCGGAGAATAGTCGTGACCATTAATATGAACCAGGATGTTGATATCCCTAATAATTCAGTAGCAACGATCACTCCATCTATATTAGGCACTACCGGGTTTGAAATAAAACTGGGATATAATAACACTTTTTATAAACCTGAAGACACCCTCCTTACAGAAGCCAGCGGCAATTTGTTTGGTGATGCCTTGCAAAAAATAGATCCGGTATTGGCACAGGTAACTATTGCTGTGAAAGACCTGGATGTATTATTGAAATCGGCTAACACTATGTTTGATCCCGAATCAAAAAATAATTTAAAAGGATCGCTTAGTAATTTAAATAAGATGACCACCAGTTTAGCGGCATCCTCTGCTTCATTGCAAACATTGTTGAATACACAAACAGGTGCGTTGGCACAATCATTGGATAATGTTAAGAAATTCACCGGTGGCTTAGCTAGTAACAATGATAAGATAAGCAATGTAATGACGAATTTGCAAACCACTACTTCTACCCTTTCCAAACTCGATCTGGAAAAAACAGTGAATGCATTGAATAACACTATTGGCCTGTTACAAACAGATCTTGGTTCTAAAAACGGGACAATGGGTAAACTCTTAAATGACGCTGCACTTTATAATAATTTGACTGCGACTACTAATAAGCTGAACCTCTTATTGGATGACATAAGGGTTCATCCAAAGCGCTATATCAACGTATCAGTATTTGGCAGTAAAGATAAAAGCCAGCCATTAATGGTTCCGTTGGCAGATACCGTAAACGCCCCGTATACAAAGCGCTAAGCAAATTTTTTATTTCTTTTAATAAATAAAAGAAGAAATTGCACCTGCAATAAATCATTTCTATTGAGATCGTTACTTCGCGCGGGAAATTATCCTTTCATTCCATTGACCGTATTGCTTTTTTTATGCAGTACAGTGGCGGTTGCTCAAAAGACCGTTACCCCTCCGGCTACTGCCAGGGATACAATGAGCACCATCCAGATCATACAAGGCAGGAGTCTTCGCGAAAAAACGATTGATTCGGGAAACGTGATCGAAACCATCGCCGGAAATGTGATCTTAAAAGAGAACAATTCAATCTTTACCTGTGATAGTGCGGTCTTATATGGCAATGATTCAAATATCGTAGAAGCTTTCGGGAATGTTCATATCAACCAGGATGATACCATTGATACCTATTCTCAATACCTGCGATATGTAGGTATCAACCATATGGCTTACCTGCAGAAAGAGGTAAAACTTACGGATAAAAAAGGTACACTCTACACACAAACATTGCAGTACGATCTTAAATCCAATATCGGTATTTATTCCAATGGTGGTAAAGTAATCAATGGAAAAACTGTTTTAACCAGTGATGAAGGAACCTATTATGCCGACACCAAAGATGTTTATTTTAAGAACGATGTGCATCTGGTGGATCCCAACTATGATATTGTAACGGACAGTTTATTATACAATACGCAAACACAGCTCGCCACTTTTATTACGGGCACACATATTAAAAGCAAGAATGGTGGTGATGTGTACACTACTTCCGGAACCTATGACCTGAAAGGCGGCAAAGCATTTTTCGGGAACCGGAGTATTATTAAAGACAGCAGCCGTATTTATGTTGCAGACAACAGCGCTTATGACGAAAAGACCGGCATCGCTCAATTGGAAGGCAATGCCATCATCAGGGATAGTTTAAATGGTTATACTATTTTAGGCAACCAGGTTTACCTGAATAAAAAGACCAATACTTTTTTAGCCACACAAAAACCGGTATTGATATTTAAAGGCGATGGAGATGACAGCACTTTTATTGCTGCCGACACTCTTTTCTCGGGCATTACAAAAGCCGATAGCACCTTACAGGATTCATCTACCATCATAGATACATTAAAACAAACGGTCGTTATAAAAACTACTTCGGATAGCAGTGTACGTTACTTCCAGGCGTTTCATCATGTACGGATATTCAACGATTCGCTTCAGGCCGTGTGTGATAGCATGTATTATACTTCTGCCGACTCCACTTTCCGCTTATATAAACGACCGTTGCTCTTTGCCAACCATTCGCAGATATCGGGCGATACCATGCATCTTTATATAAAAAATAAAAAAGCTAACCGGCTTTATGTTTTTTACAATGGAATGATCATTGATAAAGACAACGACCTGATGTATAACCAGATCAGCGGAAGAACGATCAACGGATATTTTAAGAACGGGCAGCTGGATTATGTTAGAGTAAAAGGCTCGCCGGCGCAAAGTGTTTATTATCCGCAAAACAATGACAGTGCTTATATCGGGATGAACCGAAGCAAAGGAGATGTTATTGATATTTATTTTGTAAAGAAAGAATTGAACAAAGTAAAATTCATCAATGATGTAGATGGCGTTTTATTTCCTATGAAACAAATACCTGCAGATCAAAAATACCTGAAAGGTTTTTTATGGCAGGATGACAAGCGACCCAAAAACAAACTGGAACTCTTTGAATAATTACATATCTGCACATTTACCTAATTTTGCCGAATGATTTTTTCTATTGCAGCTGCCAACTGGAAACACGCCTGGCACAAGAAACCATTCAGGATTAAACTATTGATCACAGTTCCTGCACTGATTGTCGTCTTGTATTGTTTTACAATTTTATTCGACTATATCGATCAACGGCCCGGTACTTTATTAAATGACTGGGTATTGAACGAGCTGCCTCCGTACAATGTATCTGTGCTGATCTTTATTTTTATCTGGTCGCCGGTAGCATTAGCGATCGCACGCTCGGTAAAAAATCCCGACTTCTTTTTACTGGCATTGTGTACTTATACTATTCTTACCTTTTTAAGGCTTATCAGTATCTACCTGGTACCCCTGGATCCACCGAAGGGCCTTATTCCCCTCGTTGATCCATTGGGCAACTTCTTATATGAGGGTAAATTTGTTACAAAAGACCTGTTTTTCTCAGGCCATACCTCTACCATGTTTGGCCTAGCGTTCTGTTTTTCAAGGAGAAACGACCGCATTTTAGGGTTTATCTCCGCATTTGCAGTGGGGATTTTGGTACTCGTTCAGCATATTCATTATACAATCGACGTAATATCTGCTCCGTTTTTTTCGTTTATCGCATATAAAATAGCTCAAAAACTATCATTTTTGCAATAACAAAAGAGTTTTCCCCTTCTGTTAACAGAAAAGTTTAAGCGCATTAGAGCAATGTATTAATATAAATGTTTAAATTTGCGCGGTCATTTAACGTTATTGTCGATTGCTAAACAAATCAACGCATGAGTAAATTGAATATAGAACCTTTCGTATTATCGGACAAGTTTACAGAAGAACAACTGAGTTTCTTTAATGAACATGGATTTATCCATTTTAAGAATTTTATTCCTAAAGAAACCGTAAATCTTTATCTGAAAGAGATCAGCCGCATCGAAAACCAATGGCTGGAAGAAGGCATTGATAAGGTGAATGGTATCCCTTTGAAGTTTGGTAAAGATGAGAATGGCAATAAAATGATCCAGCGCTTTTGTTTCCTGAATCAGTACAGCACTCCTTTGAAAGAATTATTGCAAAGTCCGCAGGTACAAATGATCACTGATCTGTTGTATCCATACGAGGGAAGAATCGCTGAGAATGAAAAAGATGGTCTTATCTTAAACTCTTATATCCGCACACCGAACAGCAAGTTCACGCAAATGGGCTGGCATACCGATAGTCCGAGAGATCTTTTCATGGGACATAAAATAATGCCGATGTTGAATGTTGGTATTCATTTGGATGATTGTTCTTATGAAGATGGAGGATTAAGAGTATTACCCGGTACACACAAGCAAGGATTCTTCAAACTGATGTTTGGTAAAAAATACTTCGTTGACAATGATTCTGATCCGAATGAAGTTGGATTGGATATTCATGCAGGTGATCTTACGATTCATGATGGCCGTATGTGGCACAGGGCACAACAATCTCCTTTCTTTGGAGAAAGAAGCCGCCGCAGGGTAATGTATGTACCGGTTGTTACCGGTAAATTCAGACCTAAGCATGAAGGTAGTAAAACACCTTTCTACCATCGTTTGGCTAGTAAAGTGCAAAACTAAAACAGCCTTTTCGTATTATGACATATGCGCTCGTTACCGGTGCCAGTAAAGGGATTGGAAAAGCTATTGCTATTGAATTAGCAAAACGCAATATCAATGTATTATTGGTAGCACGCTCCTATACGGAATTACAACAAACTGCTGAAGAGATCAGGAATACCTACAATGTATCCGCTGACTTTTTAGCAAGCGATCTTTCCTTAAGTAACGCTGCAGCTACTGTTTATAACTGGACGAAAGAAAAACAATACACTGTAAGCATATTGGTCAATAACGCAGGTTATGGTTTAAGCGGACCGTTTGACCATTACAGCGTTGAAGAGCATACCAATATGATGCAGGTGAATATGCTTACCATCGTTCAGCTATCCCGTATCTTTTTACCTGAATTAAAACAACAACCGCAATCGTATATTTTAAATATCGCGAGTTCTGCTGCTTACCAGGCAGTACCACTGTTAAGTGTATACGCCGCGAGCAAAGCTTTTGTTTTAAATTTCTCACGTGGTATCGCGAATGAATTAAAAGATAGTTCCGTTTCTGTTACCTGTGTTTGTCCGGGGCCTACCGATACCGGTTTTAACCAACGCGCGCAGGTAGGTAAAAAAGCATTGAATGCCGCCGAAAAACTAAATGCACAACCGCAATCGGTTGCCGCTACTGCTGTAAATGCCATGTTCCATAAAAAGCGTGAACTGATCACCGGCTTTGTGAATAAGCTGGGTGCCTTCTTTGCATGGTTGCTTCCAAAAGGATTTATCGAGACTACTTCTGCCAGTTTGTACAAATAATTCCCGCTGCACTCATTCTCTTTAGTAATTTTAGGAATGAATGAAAAGGTCATCATTGATGCAACGCTTATACATTCCATCTACAAGCCGAGGGATGAATCTTCCAATAAATATAATTTCGGACACGCGTTACTGTTTGCCGGAAGCAAGGATATGATGGGCGCTGCAATATTGTGCGCAAAAGCAGTATTACGTTCAGGTGCAGGCCTGGTAACTGTTTATACAGAAGAGCGTACAGAATCCATTATTCAAATAGCAGTACCTGAAGCCATAACCTCTACTGAAAAAGATCCTGATAAGATCACATATAAAAAGAATGCAATAGGCATTGGTCCCGGACTGGAAGCTTCCCCGGCAAACTCCTTACTCCTAAAATATCTTATTGAAAAATGGGAGAACCCATTGGTAATAGATGCTACCGCTTTATCATTACTGAAAGAATATCCTGAGTCGCTGATCAAACGAAAAAATTATCCTGCTATACTCACTCCACACACTGGCGAGTTTGAAAAGCTGTTTGGAAAAACAGGCAGTGATGCCGAACGGATAAAACTGGCACTGGCAAAAGCAATAGAATTCAATTGTTTCATCATTTTAAAAGGCCCTTCAACATTGGTTGCTTGCCCGGACGGAAAAAATTTCTTCAATTCTACCGGCAACGCAGGAATGGCTACTGCCGGTAGTGGCGACGTGCTAACAGGCATACTCACCGGCCTTCTTTCACAAGGCTACTCTCCTCTTAATACCTGTTTGTTGGGTACTTATCTACACGGTCTGGCAGGCGATATCGCCGCAAAAAAGCTTTCCGAAGAAGCTATGCTCAGCGGGGATATCATCGAAAACCTTGGCGCAGCTTTTGATTTGATACACAGCAGCAAATAATATTTTTTAAAAAAAGTTAAACAAATGTTTGATTTAATTAAACGTTTGTTTAAATTTGTGTTCTCAAAGGAGAGATACTCATGGAATTTAATGACAAACAGGTACAAATTTTAGAAGCAGCAGAACAACTGTTTGCGGATAAAGGCTTTGAAGGTACTTCCGTAAGAGATGTGGCTGAAGTAGCCAATGTAAATGTGGCGATGATCTCTTATTATTTTGGATCAAAAGAGAAAATGCTCGATTCTCTTTTCTCCTATCGCAGTGAAGCATCACTGATGAAACTGGAAAGCATGTTATATCATAAAAATATAACTACACTGCAGAAAGTAAATATGCTGATCGATTATTATATAGATAAAATACAGGATCAACCCTGTTTCTATAAAATAATGATGCGGGAACAGGTGGCAAATTTCAGGCCCACTACCACTGCCATGATCATGGATTTTAAAAGAAAGAACCAGGCATTAATAGAGCAACTGATCCACGAAGGGCAGAAAAAAGGTGAATTTAAAAAGCATATTGAAGTACCGCTGATGATGGCAACATTGATAGGAACAGTGTCTCATATCATCACTACACAATACTATTATAGAGAAGTAAACAATCTTCAATCCATGTCCGATGCAGAATTAAACACACTGCTCAAAAAGAAATTAAGTAACTATTTAAAACAACTATTTAAAGCAATACTGACTTATGAAGAGTAATATATTATGCATTACAGCATATAGCTTTTTAACCCTGGGCTTGTTTGGTTCCCTTTCTGCAAAAGCGCAGGAAGCCAAAACGCTGACCCTCAAAGACGCTATAGACCTGAGCATCAAAAACAGCAAGCAATTAAAAGTGAATAAGGCTAAAGTTGATGAAGCCATCGCCAATGTTAAAGAAGCGAATGACCGGCGCTTACCTGATTTTAGTGTAACTGCTGCCGGACTTTACTTACCGGTCAAGCCAGACATCACATTACCAAAAAGTTCAAGCAGCAGTAGTTCAAGCGGAACCAGTGTACCCACTATCAACCAGGCGTATTATGCTTTGGCTAATGCTTCTCTGCCAATATATACGGGCGGCAAATTAAAATATGGGATCGAGTCGGCCAATTACCTGGAAAAAGCAGCTGAGTTGGATGCTATCAGCAACCGTGGAGATGTGATCTTCAATACCATCAACGCTTATGCAAATTTATATAAGGCAAAACTTACGGTGATGTTGATACAACAAGACCTCGGTGAATCACAAAGTCGTGTAAAAGATTTTTCAAACCTCGAGAAGAACGGATTGGCAGCAAAGAATGATCTGTTGAAAGTAGAATTGCAATCTTCTAATATCGAACTCTTATTAGCAGATGCGCAAACCAATTGGAATTTAGCCTGCGTAAACATGAACATCATGCTGGGTTTACCGGAACAAACACAATTAGCACCCGATTCAACGGATCTTTTGGAAGCTACGGACGTAAAAACATTTGATGATTACGAACAGGCAGCATTGCATAACAGAAATGACAGGAAAGCATTGGCAGATAGAAGAAAAGCGGCTGAGTTAGGAATTAAAGTTGCCAAAAGCGGCTACTACCCTAGTGTTGCTATTACGGGTGGCTATGTGGCCTTGGATGTACCAAAATTTATTTCGGTAGTAAATGCTGTGGATATCGGTATCGGTATTAATTATAGTCTCTCTTCTTTATGGAAAACTAAAACAAAGATCCAGCAGGCGCAGGCACAAACAGAAGAGTTGCAGGCTGATGAAGATATAATGGATGATAATATCCGGTTAATGATCAATCAGGATTATCAGACTTATTTATTGAGCCAGAAAAAAATATCAGTTTACCAGGTAGCGATCGACCAGGCAACGGAGAATTACCGCATCACCAAGAATAAATATAACAATGCGTTAGAAACAACCACCGATCTGTTGGATGCAGATGTTGCATCGTTACAGGCACAATTAAATTATTACAATGCAAAAGTAGATGCATTGATCGCATACAATAAATTATTACAAACAGCCGGACTTTTAAATAATCAATAACACCTTAACAACTAACTAATAAAAGATATTTTATGGCACAGGATACAAACGACACACAAAACGCAACTGCTGCAGAAGCGCCCAAAAAAAGCAGCAAATCATTTTCTTTTGTTTTAATAGCACTCGTACTCGTTGGAGGAACATTTGGTGTTACCCAGTACATCCATGGGCAACACCATGAAGAAACAGACGATGCACAAATTGATGGCAATATCAGCCCGGTTATTCCACGCGTGAGCGGATACATCAAAGAAGTACGTATAAGCGATAATCAATTTGTAAAAAAAGGCGACACCTTGTTAATATTGGATGACAGAGACCTTAAATTAAAATTGGATGAGGCGGAAGCTGCTTTAGCAACTGCAGAAAGTAATTTGGGTGCAGCGCAAGCTACTACCAATGCTTCAAAAGCAAGTATAACCAGTACAGAAGCAGGCGTTCCTGCAATCGACGCACAAATACAAGCGGCGAAAATTACCTTAAAAAGAGCAACGGATGATTATAATCGTTATGCCAATTTGATAAAAGACAGTTCTATCACAACCCAGCAATTTGAACAGGCCGAAGCAACAAAAGAAACGGCACAACAAGCATTGGAAGCTTTAGAAAAACAAAAGGAACAGGTATCTGAACAAGCGAATACGGTGGCATCACAAAGCAATGCCACTTCTCAACAAATAGGTGTTGCAGGTTCTGTCATTAAACAACGCCAGGTAGATGTTGAAGATGCAAAGTTGAACCTTTCTTACACTGTTATCCTTGCACCGGAAGATGGACTTGTTTCAAAAGTAGGTGTTCAGGTAGGACAATTTTTGCAAGCAGGACAATCATTATTCAGCATCGTATTAAACCAGGATGTATGGGTAACTGCCAATTTCAAAGAAACCCAATTGGAAAAAATGAGGATAGGACAAAAAGTAGTTATTAATGCCGATGTTTTCCCCGGTCATGATTTTGAAGCAAGATTAAGTTCCTTCTCTCCTGCTACCGGTTCACGTTTTTCTTTATTACCACCGGATAATGCAAGCGGAAACTTTGTAAAAGTAGTACAACGTTTACCGGTTAAAATAGATTTTACCGATCCTTCCGATTCATTGGTAAAACTATTACGCTCGGGAATGAATGTGAATGTAGATGTTCATCTCAACTAATTAGGAATTAAAAATTAGTAATCAAGAATAAGTAACCTTTTACAGGATCGTTACTTTAAAAATATGTTATGCAAGAATCACTGGTAGAATATGGCTCGAGGCGGGTGATCATCACCATTACCTGTATCATTTGCGCGTTGCTGGAGATCGTGGATACTACGATCGTTAACGTGGCACTCACAGATATGAAAGGTAACCTTGGTGCTACCGTTACAGAGATCGGATGGGTAGTCACTGCCTATGCGATCGGGAATGTTATTGTTGTTCCTATGACAAGCTGGTTATCTCAACAATTCGGCAGACGTAATTATTTTGCCGCTTCTATTATATTATTTACCATCTGCTCTTTTCTTTGCGGTAATGCAAATGGTATCTGGGAATTAGTAGCTTTCCGTTTTTTACAAGGTGTAGGTGGGGGTGCATTATTGGTAACCACTCAAACGATCATTACAGAAAGTTATCCGCCGGAAAAAAGAAGCATGGCGCAAGCCATTTATGGATTAGGGGTGATCATTGGTCCGACATTAGGTCCACCATTAGGTGGTTACATCGTTGACCATGCATCCTGGCACTGGATATTTTATATCAATATCCCTATCGGGGTGATCGCTACTTTACTAACGATACACTATATACGAAGTCCGAAGTACGGAGAAAAAAGTGCAGCAAAAGATGTAGACTGGTTAGGTATTGCTTTACTCGCAACTTTTGTAGGTTCGTTACAATACGTATTGGAAAAAGGACAGGATGATGATTGGTTCTCCAGCAAAACAATTCTTGTACTCGCCATCATTGCGTTTTTCGGTTTTTTCTTTTTCATCTGGAGAGAATTGACGTATAAGAACCCTATTGTGGAATTGCGCGTACTAAAGAATACGAATCTTAGGGTTGGAACGATGTTATCTTTCCTGATGGGATTCGGTCTGTACGGTTCTACCTTTATCATTCCTTTATATACGCAATCAACATTGGGATGGACCGCACAACAGGCAGGTATGTTGATGATACCATCGGCGATAACAACAGCGTTCATGATGCCTATCATTGGTAATATCCTGCAGAAAGGCGCGAAACAACAATATCTTGTAGCATTAGGACTTTTATTATTCTCGGTATTTACGATATGGGGCTATTGCATTTTAACTCCTGATACTCCATCGGGTGCATTCTTTTGGATGTTGATCGTACGTGGTATGGGAATGGGTATGTTATTTATACCGGTTACTTCTCTTTCATTATCTACGTTGCAGGGAAAACAAATTGGTCAGGGTGCTGCTTTCACGGGAATGATGCGCCAGTTGGGAGGTTCTTTCGGAATTGCATTGATTACGACATTCATGGCCCGTCAAAACCAGGTACATTATACTAATCTGGCGGCACACCTTGATAAAAATAATTTTTATGTACAGCAAACCGTTAATAATATGCAACGCGGTTATATAGCAAAAGGCATGACCCCGGATATAGCATTACAAAGCACCTATGCCACACTTAGCCATATGGTAAGTAAACAGGCTTCTGTGCTATCCTATATGGATGTATTCTTATACCTGGGTGTATTGTTCCTGATCTTTATTCCATTTGTATTGATCACCAGGAGCAGTAAGAGGAAAGTTGATCTGGCCGAGGCAATGCATTAAAACAGGTCAAACGTCAAACGTGAAAAGTCAAAGTTGGGTATTAGACTCCCTACCTTTTGACTTTTCACGTTTCACTTTTAACGATATATTAATCACAAAAATTCCTGATCTTAACATAGGCCTCTTTATAGCCTAGCTCCTGCGCCCTGTGCCAATCTTCGCAGGCTCCGCCTTTATCGCCTAAAATTGTTTTGGTAAGTCCGCGGTTAAAAAAGGCCAGCGCAAATGTTGGGTTTAGTTTGATCGCCCAATTATAATCATCAATAGCGCCGGTGTAATCTTTTGTATTGGCTTTTTCATTGGCACGATAATACCAGGCGTTGGAATTGGTAGGATCCAGTTCTATCGCATAATCATAATCCTTAAAAGCCTCTTTGAATTCCCCTTCTCTTCCTTTCGCGATCCCACGATTGATATAAGCTTCTGTATATTCAGGGTCCAATCTTAATGCTTTATTATAATCTTCGATCTCTCCTTTAAAATCTTCCAGTTTACCTTTCGCAACCCCCCTGTTGAAATAAGCTTCAGTATAATCCGGGTGTAATTTGATCGCCACATTGTGATCATCAATGGCACCCGAATAATCACCCGTTAAAACCTTTGCTACACCGCGGCATTTGTAAGCTTCCCAATATTCCGGATTGTATTGAATGGCCTTTGTATAATCTTTTACTTCACTTTTGTAATCGCCCATATACCCCTGTATCTTGCCACGGGTAAACCATGCGCTGGCATTGGTTGAATCCAATGATACGTATTTATCGATATCGGGAGAAGCACCTTTATAATCCTGCAATTGATTTTTCACCAGGGCTCTTCCCAGATATGCTTCTTTATATCCGGGTTTTAATTGAATGGCCAGGTCATAATCCACTATCGCACCTTTAAAATCTTTTAATTTTATTTTTGCAGTGGCACAGTTATAATAAACAGCAGGATCATCGGTGCCTAACTGAATGGCTTTTGTATAATCATCCAGGGCAGGTTGATACGTTGCCATGTACATTTCTGCATTACCCCGGTTCGCATACGCAATTATATAATTGGGATCAATTTCAATAGCCTTGCTATAATCTTTGATGGCTTTACTAAGTCCATTTGGTTTTGGCCATGCATCCCCCCTGCTGGCATATGCCTCGGCATAATCGGGTCTTAATTTAATAGCTTTATCATAATCGTCCATAGCCCCGGCGGCATCTCCCATTTTAACTTTAACATCTGCCCGGTGGCAATAAAAAACCTCATCATTTTTATCCTTTTTTTTAAGTCGGATGGCATTATCGTAACTATAAAGGGCATCTTTATAATCCTGCCGGTTATATTGTGCCCAGCCGCTATCATTTAAAGCATCGGGGTCCTGTGCATGAACAGTAGTATTCACTAAAAAAAACGTCAGTAACAGTGTCAATAAACTTTTCATTCTTCGTATTAAATAATTAACAGATCGCTTGTTTTTCAGATTGCCTCAAAAATAAGGGTTTTAAAAGAGTTTGAGACATCGGACCCTCGCAATCAATAAAAACATCGGCTTAAGATAACAATGATTTTATGTTATCTTTAATATCACTATATGTAAAATCGATAATGACAACAAAATATCCTTTCTATTTTAAGAGTACTATTATCCTGTTGGGCATTGTATTGCTGGTATCTATCTTATCCGGGTTAAGGGATATTATGGTTCCACTGGCATTTGCGATGCTGCTCTCTATTTTGCTCAATCCTTTATGCGAATGGTTCCGGCGAAGGAAGATACCACATAGCCTCGCGATACTTCTTTCGATGCTGATCGCGTTGATCATTATAGGCAGTATCCTGTATTTTATTTCTGCGCAAATGGCAAGCTTCGGAGATGAAATGCCTCTATTGAAAAAAAGATCGATCGAACTGTTCTTTAATTTTCAGCGATGGGTAAAGAACAGCATGGGCATCAATATGCAAAAGCAACAACAAATGCTGGATGAGGCAGCTGCCGCATTGAAAACCCTTGCCGGGCATACGTTAGGAACGGTGATTGGCTCCCTGAGTATCATTGCGCTACTACCCGTTTATACCTTCCTCTTCCTTTATTATAAAAAACTGATCCTCAATTTCCTGTTTGAAGTATTTGAAGAAGAGAATTCCGCGGAAGTGCGCGAGGTATTGCATCAAACAAAAGGAGCCGTACAAAATTATATGATCGGCTTGCTCATCGAAGGATTCATTGTTGCAACATTAAATTCCATTGCACTGTTATTGCTGGGCGTTAAATACGCTATCTTATTAGGGGTACTAGGCGCTATCGTTAATGTATTACCCTATATCGGCGGCATACTGGCGATCCTTTTTCCCGTGATCATAGCTACCATTACTAATGATGGCATTCACACGCAATTAGGCATTGTCATCTCCTATATCGTCATTCAATTCATTGATAATCATTTTTTGATACCGGTGATCGTTTCTTCAAGAGTGCGGATCAATGCCTTGATATCCATTGTGGTTGTTTTACTGGGCGCTGCATTATGGGGACTCTCAGGAATGTTCTTATCCATCCCGTTCACCGGCGTTATGAAGATCCTGTTTGACCGCATTCCCGAATTAAAACCATGGGGAAATCTTCTGGGTACAGAAATACATAGCGGTCAGAAAGAAGAACGAATACGAAACCTGAAAAAGAAGATATTAAAATCAAAATAGCACTACAAAACTTAAACAATATCCATGAACCTGACCGCTATTATTGGATTGATCGCTGCCTGCTGCACTACCATATCTTTTTTGCCACAGGCCATAAAAACCTTTCGTACAAAAGATACTTCCGGCATTTCATTATCCATGTATATCCTCTTCACTTTCGGAACATTACTATGGTTCATTTACGGATGGGTCAGCAACAACCTTCCGGTTACCCTTGCCAATGGTGTTACATTGATTCTTGCTTCTGCTATTTTATATTTTAAAATAAAACAAACCATTACGGGTCATAAACCATAACAGACTTCATAAATAAATAATCCCCTGCCGCGCCTTAACTTTCGTACCTTTAATGAGCAGCGATCCGACATTCTATTTCTTTCCTCACAAAGTTTTGATAATCACTGCAATCGTAGAATCTTCCTTAAAAATCACTTATGCCGGCAATACGTTGAAACTCTATATTAAATACATGGTAAGCATCCGTTGCAAGATGGTGGTGAAGGCCGAGTTGGATAAACTGGGATTGCATTATGGGACTGTAGACCTTGGCGAAGTAGAGGTGAAAGAGAATATTAATGCAGCACAACGTGATCAATTGAAGATCGGTTTATTAAGATCCGGACTGGAACTGATGGATGACAAAAAAGCGATGCTGATCGAAAAAATAAAGAATGTGATCGTTGAAATGGTGCATTATTCGGATGAGTTACCCAAAGTAAAGAACTCCGATTATATCGCTGATAAACTTGCTTTTGATTATACCTACCTTGCCAACCTTTTTTCAGAAGCAACGGGTATAACGATCGAGCAGTTCATAATCATTCACAAAATTGAGCGGGTGAAAGAATTGCTTTTATATGATGAACTCACCCTCACCGAAATATCCTACAAACTCAATTATAGTAGTGTAGCGCATTTATCCAACCAGTTCAAGAAGATCACCGGCCTCACCCCCTCCTATTTCAAAAAGCTGAAACGCAAAAGACTCACTACGTTGGAAAATGTGTGAATAATGCAAGTTATTGACTAAGTTATGTAACAGTTTTTGCATACTATCCTTTCATCTTTGTGGGGTAATAAATTTATTACACCAATCCGCTGGATGCGGAGTAAAATAAAAACACCATCATGAGTAGTATACTTTATGTAGTTGCAGTAGTCCTGATCATTTGCTGGGCGATCGGATTTTTCGCTTATAGTGCAGGAGCCGTTATTCATATATTATTGGTGATCGCCGTGATCGCTATCTTATTAAATGTCATCCGGGGTAACAGGGTGATATAAACTTCCCTTTTAATTCCATATCCCAATGAACCGATGATCCCCGCGAGTAATGTTGCGGGGATCATATTTTATAATATTGCCTACGACTTATTCTCATCGCGCTCCTTTGCCTGCTCCGCCAGGTCTGCGTATTCTTTTGAAAGTTCCGCTATCTCATGTTCAGTTTTCTCTTCTATATTAATGACCGCATTACTCGCCGCCTCGTGCGATGCCACCAATTCATTCACTTTTAAATGCAGGGAAGCAGAAAACCGGTTGAATGATTTTTGAATGACGAATAAACTTAAAAAAGTAACCCCCAGGATCACATCCCCGATCTTATAATGAATATCCTCGGTGTAAAATCGTTTGTTGGTCAGCCAAAACAACACCGTTCCAACTGCAATGATAAAAGTAATGGAGTTGCCCAGTATGATGGTGCCGAGAGAAGTAAGCTTTTCAAACCAACTCTCTATTACCCGGTATATGTTTTTCATCTTGCTGATTTATTATATGAATCACTAAAATCGTGCCGCAGGAATACCTTCATAAAACAATCAAGCCCTTAAATTATAAGGGCTTGATCAATATTGAGAAATATGTCTTTGCAGACACGCTATTCTACTGTTTCGATTCTTTCATTTCTTTTTCTGCTTTCGCCTGGTGCTTT